>Ga0180215_1000145_pt1 | contig 103159 bp, 97 predicted proteins | sample eDN3rd37CBELigBY_FD_128871 | JGI IMG/M metagenome (GOLD analysis project Ga0180215, IMG submission 128871) | Enriched backyard soil microbial communities from Emeryville, California, USA - eDNA 3rd pass 37_C BE-Lig BY (version 2) (version 2) | ecosystem: Environmental > Terrestrial > Soil >...
ACAGTTATGTTACAAAAAATTAGATGGTGTTTAACAAAAAGAAACTAAAATCGTAATTAAAATGAACAAAGTAAGGTTGATTCTCATCACTAAATAAAAGCAGTTTGGGTTCGGAATCAGAACTGATGAATAAGATGAGTTCCTCTGCAAGAATGTTGAGGTATGGGTCTTTGATCATAATAGGCGGTTCTAACGGAATCTTTACTAAATACCCATCGGTCGGTTCAATTTTCAAATCTTTTACCATACCAGTAATGGTTTGCACCATATTTCTCATCTCTTGCTGAACATATGGGGTACCTTCAATGTGCTTAATCACGCTTCCTTGAACGACATCAAACACCTCAATTTCCGAGGCTCTTACAGCTTGTCCAGAGTAGTGGAGACATAGAATTAGAGTCAAAAGGATTACAGCGCACGTTCTTCTCAAGTAAATCACCTCTTAATTAGTATCCCTTACTAAAAATAAAAAAAGACAGGAAGATTTCTCCCTGTCCATACCCGATCGATTTTATTTAAGGAGGTTGTTCAATTCATGCTTTACCGTTTAGGAATGTATAATCGATTTGCTTTATACTCAGAGGGGATTGTATTCCCCGTAGGGGGAAAGTTTCCTCTCAAGAGGGTGTCATCTACTTGGAATGGGCTTCGATGGAAGCTTTTCTTAATTTCCTGCTGCAATGATTACCAACAGGATAAACAAAACAAGGACAATCAAAAACTCTTCGTCGTTAAACAGACCACCTGCAAATAGGCTCATACCCACCCCCCCTTTCCCTATGAAAGTACTTTTAGTTTATGAAACCCTGATAATTATGCTTGTATAGCTGTCTAGTTCGAGAAAATTTAGGCATTCTAAAAATATGAAAGGGACGAACCATTTAGGCTCGTCCCATTGCTTTATTTTTTACGAGAGTTTTTATTAACCCAAACCCCTGCAGTTCCTTCAAATGAAAGCCCTACCTCTCTTTCATCCTTACGGCTCCGAAGACCGATCCAGGGGAATTCTATATCCATATATAATACTAAGTCAGCCAGGAAAACTTAAGTGAATACATCATGTGATTTAAATCGGGGTTTCAGTTAACTTGGAGAATAAAGGTGAAGTCAATAAATTATTATACCTTAATCCTTCAGAAATTGCAAATTATACTCTACATGGTCTTACATTTGTTTGAAGGTACAATTGCTTTTATCGGCATTAACTAAAGATTGTATACTGGGTTGCCTTAAAGACCTTTTAGTAGTCCATTCTAGATAGTTTACTTTCACTATTAAGGCTGGTTTAATCCAAGTAGCATCTTTGCTTCTTTCAGGAATATTAGAAAAAGGGCTTTTAGTGATCTTTAGATCCTCAACAATATGAGTAATATTTCCCCAATCTTCGTGCGTCAATCTCCCCGTCCCTGCATGACCGATGTACCAAAGTTGCCCCTTCTCATCATAGAGTCCAAGCAAAAGGGCATTGACCACACCTGCCCGGTAAGTCACACCACCAACCACCGCATATAAATCCTTGATTACCTTTTTCTTCTGCCATCTTTTATCTTTGCCGGCAACCGCATAATGACTGGAAAGATCTTTGATCACAATGCCTTCCATGCCATTTTGTTTAATCACTTCAAATAAAGCATCTGCATCGGGATGACTGGTAACCAGTTGTGCATAATCATTCGGCATAATGATATTCGAAAGCAAATCGATTCTATCTTTCAAGGACCGCTGATTTATCCATTCCCCGTTATAAAAGATCACATCAAAAATCATATAAGTAATTTTCACAGACTTCTGCGCTAGTTGTACTTGCTCCATCCTCCGAATCCCATCGCGCCGCATCACCTCATGGAAGGAAGGTTTACCGTCCTGACCAAGTGCAATGATTTCTCCGTCCAGAATAACAGAGTCCGCCGTACAAAATGACTTTATATCCGCTACTTCAGGATAGTGGAGCGTACGCTCATTTGCTTTACGATTAAAAAGCCTAACATGCAGACCATCGTAATATGTTAGAAGTCGTACGCCATCCCACTTTACCTGTGCAATCCATTGATCACCTTCAGGGAGTTCCTCTGTAGTTATCGGCTCAAATGGAAAAATGGGTTTTAGCAGCATGGTAAACTCCTAATTTTTTCATATTTGACTATTGTCGGTCCAGTTTGAGCACCGGTTCCTGTCTTTGGCGGACTCAGGAGCCTTTATTTTCTCAAAATTCCCTTTTTTAAGGGATCAACTGGACCCTGAAGCCGTTATTTGCATAAAAATCTCCATAGTTAACCCTAAAAATTGGAAATAGAGGCTCCTCTGTCCGGTACCCCATAAAAAATACTCTTATTTTCGGAAATAACGGCTCCTGAGTCCGGTTTGGGCACTGCCCCCCTATTATTACCTCAGTCTTGCTCATAACCCTCCTCGGGTATCTTGACATCTTCCCCAGTATCTTGATAATTTTCTATCACCGCATCAACGGTTCCTTCCATATAGACATCAGAAACCTGCTCATGTGTTACAGCCAAGCCATTTTCAAGTTCTGTGTTCGATTGATAGTCAGAAACCTCATAATTTTTAGCTGCAAGCTTATCCTCTGTAGATATTTTTTTATTTGCCACTTTTAACGCTCCTTCCAAGTAAAAAATGTCTCTATATACTGTCCCAACAAATACCACCTTTTATGTATTTTGAAAGAAATGCTTCCTCAGATTGACATTTCCCCTTTTCCTCAGTAAAATAGGGCCATAACGTATATTCACAGCAAAGATGGTTCAATAGTACCTGTATTCTCTTTTCATCAAGCGACCTGGGGACGGTGTAAGCCCGGGAAAAGACACAGGGAAACGGCAAGCCGGAGCTGATGACAAATCAAGGTGGACAAGCAGCACAATGCCTGTCAACTAGGGTGGAACCGCGGGTGCAACAGCTCTCGTCCCTAGGCATCATTATGCCTTTGGATGAGGGCTTTTCTATTTTAAAAATAAAGGAGTAGGAAAGAAACATGAGTGTAACTATGGATCAAATTGTGGCTTTGGCAAAACATCGCGGCTTTATTTTTCAGGGCTCGGAAATTTATGGCGGGTTAGCAAATACATGGGATTACGGTCCGCTTGGAGTAGAACTAAAGAACAATATTAAGCGTGCTTGGTGGAAGAAATTTATCCAGGAGTCCCCTTATAATGTTGGGCTTGATGCGGCAATTTTAATGAACCCAAAAGCATGGGTGGCATCAGGACATGTTGGAAACTTTAACGATCCGATGATCGACTGTAAAGAATGTAAAGCACGCCATCGTGCGGATAAATTGATTGAAAATGTGTTGGCTGAAAAGGGTATTGAAATGGTTGTAGATGGTCTTTCCTTTGAGCAAATGGCCGAATTAATCAAAGAACATAATGTTTCTTGCCCAGACTGCGGGGCCCATCAATTCACTGATATTCGCCAGTTCAATCTTATGTTCAAAACTTTCCAAGGGGTTACAGAAAGCTCAGCTAACGAGATTTATCTTCGTCCTGAAACTGCACAGGGTATTTTTGTAAACTTTAAGAATGCGCAAAGAACGATGAGGAAAAAGCTGCCTTTTGGAATCGGACAAATCGGAAAGAGCTTCCGTAATGAAATTACGCCTGGGAACTTCACCTTCCGGACTCGCGAATTCGAGCAAATGGAACTCGAATTCTTCTGTAAACCTGGCGAAGACCTTAAATGGTTTGAATACTGGCGTAATTTCTGTCATCAGTGGCTGCTTACCCTTGGACTAAGAGATGAAAGCCTGCGTCTTCGTGACCATTCCGAAGATGAACTCTCCCATTATAGTAATGCAACAACGGATATCGAATTTAAATTTCCATTTGGCTGGGGTGAGCTGTGGGGAATCGCCGATCGTACAGATTATGACCTTAAACAGCATATGGAACATTCCGGTGAAGATTTCCATTATATTGATCAAGAAACAAATGAAAAATATGTTCCCTATTGTATTGAGCCATCATTAGGTGCTGATCGGGTAACTTTGGCCTTCTTCATTGATGCATACGAAGAGCAACAATTAGATGGTGGAGACAGCCGAACTGTTTTACACTTGCATCCTGGAATCGCACCATTCAAAGCAGCAATTTTTCCTTTGTCGAAAAAATTGTCTGAAGGGGCACAAAACGTATTTCAAGATCTAGCCAAGCATTTTATGGTTGATTATGATGAATCTGGGTCCATCGGAAAACGATATCGCCGTCATGATGAAATTGGAACACCATTGTGCATTACCTATGATTTTGACTCTGAGCAGGATCAACAAGTAACGGTTCGTGACCGTGATACAATGGAACAGACAAGAATGCCAATCAGTGAACTAAAAGCCTTTATCGAAGCCAAAATACAATTTTAGAGCCCAAAAAAGACACTCTAGCGGATAGAGTGTCTTTTTTTACGAAATCGGAAACCGATGAATAAGATGATTTCCCCGATTTTGCAACATGGTTAAGGAAACTAATTTCCAAACAATATGAATCAAGATCACAAATAAAATGTTTTCTGTAAGGATGAACAAAACCGCCAATAAAAAACCGATAATTCCGGCAAAACATGCATTCATCCAACCTCGTGGGAGATAAATCAAACCATATAGGAGAGAAGAAAGCCCTACCGCCCAATCCAGATGAGCTGTCATCATACCTACCCGATCAATGATATAGTAACGAAAAATCAATTCTTCAAAAAAACCTGAGCTTAAAGCCAACAAGATGATTCCATACCATTTCGGAATGGATGCATAATAGTTCGTTTCCTCCATGTAAAAATTTGTCCTCTGCGTCTCTTTCGGAATAGAGTTGTAAACAACACGAAAAACGATCAATAAGACAACCAACCCAGTTATACTTAGAACCGTAGCAATGGCAAGATTCCCTAGGTCCCATGAAATCGGAATTGGACTGAATATTCCGCGCTGCCGCTCAAGCGAAACGATCACTAGAAAACAGACACCCATTAGTAAAAAATAAAGAAACCTTTGATGCAAAGGTTCTTCAAACTTAAAATATAAAAACAAACCTTTCAAAATGTATTCGATTGCAATGATCGTCCCAATAAGTAATAGAATATCAAAAAGAATCATTCCGTCCACCTTTTGGATTACTTTGTCTTTTCTGATGCTCTTATTATAAACTGATTCGTTCCGTATAAATGTGGAGATTTTATGAACCCTTACTTTTGCTTAGTGTCGCAATGTCCATATTAAGAACCTCCAAAGCCGATTTAGCCAACGCTTTTTGCCCCTCTTCTGTCGGATGGAAATCATAGCTCCAAACACGTACAAATGAAAGTTGCTTCCCCTCAAAATTCCCATGTGCATTGGCCACAAAAATTCCGGCAAACGGATCTTCCAACGTTTTTATAGCTTCATTTGCTGGCATAATGACCTTTTCATTTAAATGATGTAAATACTGCAAAGCTGATACATTAGGGAAAGGGTTATACAGATTAAAAAGGACAATCGGGGAATTAGAATGCTTACGAATCTCTTTGATCACTGCTTGCATATTGCCCTTAATTCCTTCTGCTCGTTTTTCTACCTCGCTTAACAAATCTATCTGTTCATCCTTACTAGGTTGATAGGATGGATTTTCTTGGAAGGCTTTGATCAATCGGCTTGATGCATCGATCAAATCGTTGCTGCCGATGGTGATTGTAATAAGATGAGACTGTTTAATGGCTTCTTGATACTTCGCTGTTTTAACAGCTTCCAATAAATCCACAGAAGTCGACCCGGTAACACCCAAATTTTCTACATTTGCGTGATCACTTATTAAATAAGGAAAAGCCTTTTTCGATGGTTCCAGTGGTTTTTCATTTAAAAATAAACCAAAAGTCAAGGAATCTCCAAGAGCTGTAATCCGGGTCGAATCCTGATATTTCCAAGTGTCTTTATTGATTTGCTGTTGTGTGGGGCGTTTCTTGATTTCTAGGTTTAACTTGTGTTCAGCTAGATTCCTTAAAAATTGTACCGCCTCTGCTCTAGTCAGTTTTCCACTCGGGTCAAATCCCTGTATAGATCGATCGGATCGCCCTTTGGAAATTCCGCTTTCCAATAAAAAAGCAATCGAGCCTTCTGCATCGTAATTGTACCCTTGGGTTGCTGTAATGAACTGTGCGACCTCTTTTCGAAGGATCGGATCATTCACCTTACCCTGAATAGGTAAATTAAACTGGGCGGCCAATGTATAGTATGGCGTGAACCAATCCCCTGTCAGATCCTTTCTTTTATATATTTCAACCTCCGAAAAGGTACGTAGCATCATCGCCACAAATTCAGATTCTGTTACCGTCTGATCAGGTCTAAACCGATGATCCGTATACCCTTTTACAATTTCAGAAGACATAGCCCACTCAACCGTTTCCTTGGCCCAATGATTTTTCAAATCGACGAATGGATCTAGGGTTTCTGCATGAGCGAGAGGATTACATAACAGACTAGCAAAAATAATACTAACGATTCCTTTTTTCATTGAGCAACTCCCTCTCTCATTTCCTTCTAAATGGGGTCTGACCCCATAAAATTAGTTTACAGCAAGCTAATTCAGATTTGAATCCCAAACAAAAAAGGACTGACCCAAAAAGAATACTTTTTAGGTCAGCCACTTAACTTATTACTTATTTTCGTTTTCTCATCATATCATACGCATCTACAGGTCGATCAATCTTGAAACGAACCTTTTGCAATGGCGTATTTGCCACACTAATTTCCTCACCTTTTTCGTCCCATATCTGATCGATTTTTTGTTCAAAACGTTCCCGTTTCGGACCGATGAATTCGACTTCTTGTCCAACTGCAAAGCGATTCCGCTGTTCAACCGTTGCAATTCCTGTGCTTTGGTCATAAGCAAGGACAACACCAGCAAAATCAAAATGGGCCATCTTAGGAGGAGTACCGAAAATTTGGTCCTCATCCGTTGGAGTATGATAGTAGAAACCCGTCGTGATTGGACGATTTGCAGCTTTCAAAATTTCATCCATCCACTCCTGGTTGAATTGGTAATTTTCCGGGTCTTCGTAATAAGCGTCAATCGCCCTCCTATAGGCATTAACAACTGTCGCTACATAATGGATTGTTTTCATTCGCCCTTCAATTTTAAAACTATCCACCCCTGCCTCAATTAAATCAGGGATATGCTCAATCATACACAAATCCTTTGAACCCATGGTGAATGAATCATCATCCGAAGCGAGGGATTGCATCCCCTCTTCACGATCCTCAAACAAGTCATATTTCCAACGGCAGGATTGTGCACAACCCCCACGGTTTGAATCCCGATTCGTCATATGGTTAGAAAGTACACAGCGCCCTGAATAGGAGATACACATGGCACCATGAATAAAGGATTCCACCTCAATATCGACGTTTTCTTTAATCTGGTGAATTTCCTCCATGGTGCACTCACGGGCTAACACTACCCGTTTTACACCTTCTTCAGCCCAGAATTTTAGTGTTTGCCAATTGGTGGTAGAGGCCTGAGTGCTTAAATGAATTTCTAACCCAGGTGCAGCCATTGCACAAACCTCGATAATCGCAGGATCTGCAATAATCACGGCATCCACACCGATTTCGTAAAGGGTTTGAAAATATTCTTCCATCCCCGAAAAGTCCTCATTATGGGCAATAATATTTGCCGCAACAAACACTTTGGCTCCATGGCGATGAGCAAATTCGACGCCCTCTTTTATCTTCTCATAGCTGAAATTTCCGGCCTTCGAACGTAAGCCAAATTTTTCACCGCCTATATAGACGGCATCTGCACCATACATTACAGCAAACTTTAATTTATCCAAATCCCCGGCTGGAGCCAAGAGTTCAGGTTTTTTTCTTGTTTGAACTGCCGTAGCCAATTCATTCCCTCCTGACTTAATAAACTTGTTCCTTAAAGTAGAATCCTGTTCCAAGTGGACGTGTCTCAGGTTGAATACTTTTGATTTCACGCATCCATGCTAGATCGACACCATGATCGGGATGCTTAGAAAGATCGTCAATGGCCTTGCGGTATATAGAAACAATGGCTTCGTTGTACTCCGCTGACTTCAGGATCCCATCTATTTTCAATACATCAAAACGATACTTTAAGAACGTCGGAAGATGTTCGATCATACAGATATCCTCTGCACTCATTACATGCGTCCCTTGTTCATCCTGAAAAATCGGGTAATTAGCATCCTCGCGGTTATTTTCTTTAATAAATAATGGGAGGTCCAATTCTCTTCCATCACTTCGATGATCCATATAATTAGATACTAGACTTCGTTTTGAATGAAAAATGCAAGTCATACCATGGATTTGTACCTGCACCTCTAGCGTAGTATTTTGTTTTACACCAATCACTTCTTCAAAGGATAGCTCTCTTGCCAAGACGGCGCGTGAAGCCCCTTTTTTCCCCCAATAGTTTACTGTTCTATAATTAGTTGAAGTTGTTTCCGTACTCCAATGTAAAGGAATGGTTGGAGCATTTTCGCGGGCGGCCATGAGTACCGCCGGATCACCAAAGATAATAGCATGTACAGACAGTGCTTGTAATTGTCCAAGATACGATGCTAGTTCTACGACCAAATCCGGGTGAAAGAGTGTATTTACAGAAACATAGACCTTTTTATTATAATGGCGTGCGATCTGCATGGTTTCCTTAATCATGGAAAGATCAAAGCTACCAGGCATCCTTAAGGAATAACGGGCTTGTCCAATTTCAACCGCATCTGCCCCAGCCTGAAACAATCTTTGTACATCTTCAACAGATCCTGCACTGACAACTAATTCGGTTTTTTTAGTCATTCGCCTCATCAACCTTTTACTTAAGATTAAGTCCGTACACTTTACAATACCTGATTAAAGATCTACTTGACTGTGATAAAATTCACAGCTAAACAAAAAGGAGGCCTTCGACCCGAATAACTGAAAACCCCCTAAGATCGCATGATTTCTATAATTAATTGACAGACAATTATCCCAATAGCAATAGAACATACAAGCCATACCACGAAAAGTCCATCCATGGACCATTCCCCCCACTTTATGATATGCAAAGACTCTAGATTGGTATGGACAGATACACAAACGTCCTATTATTCTATTGTCCCAATTTGTTGAAAAGTGATATAATAAGAAAAGCCTTTTATTGAGCCTAGCTGAAAAAGATGTAGCCCTCATTAGAGGAAGCATTTAGCACATAGGGAGGTTAATTTGAGGAAATGTCTACCTTCCCTATGAAGTAAAGAAAAATTTTGGTGAGGAGTTATGGAGATGCAAACAGAAGTACTTTTCGAAGTGTTAACAGATATTAGAAGCCGAACTTTAAAAATCGTCCAAGATATACCGGAATCAAAGTGGAATGTGATTCCAACTGGATTTCGCAACCACGTGCGCTGGCATCTTGGTCACATCCTGGTAAGCCAGGAAAAAATGCTTTTTCTTTTAAATGACGAGCCGTCCTCGATTCCAGAAGGGTTTAGTGAATATTTTGCTGGTGGGACAGACCCTTCGAAGTGGGAAAGTCAGGAAGGTTTGCCAGAAGGAAAACTCATTCTGCAATTGCTGAAAGAGCAGCCTAAGCGAATTAAGAAGACATTTGCGGATAAACTGCAACAGCCAATGGTGCACCCTTTTACAAGCGCCACAGGTATTACATATAATACGGTTGAGGAAATGCTCCATTTTTCCTTATATCATGAAGGAATCCATGCAGGAATCTTGATGGCGATGAAAAAAATAGTCTAAACAAAAAGCCCTTAAAGGGCTTTTTCTATCCAAGCTTCGTATAGTAGTTGGCATAATGGGAAGCAACAAACGAATAAGGTTTAATCTTAGGCTGGTAGCCGATAGCATGAATGACATTCATCATTTCACTGACAAAAATACTTGTTTTATTTTTCTTACCTTGGCCTATATCGAGGTGGCATTCTTTGGTTAATGAAGCCCCTGGATATGCGGTAATAATTTCCAACATTTGTTGTTCTTTATCATCATCGAAATAGGAAGCAACATTTTGTGTTAAGTTAGTCTCCATTGTAATTTTTTCTTTAAGTTCCATCTTCCTATCTTTTATCTTCCGATAGCAAGCCCAGACCCCTTTTCCCATGCGTTGAATCACAATCCCCGTAACAAAGGTAGTGTGATTTCGATAAACCTGGGAATCGGTTCCAATCATAAAACGAAATTCACCATGCGGATCTATGCTCATAAACCGTAATACACGCTGGAAGACTTCCTCTAACGACATACTTTTCTCTGAGGTGTTCTGAAAACTGAAATCATGAATGATAAAAGGTTTTGCCTGCTTCATCTTGTTATCACCTACATTCATGTTGCTTTTTTTCGTTTCCTTCTTCCTCACTTCTTATTGCTTGTTTCTGTACCTATAATCTTCCCTTTCCCTCGATCAGTATAAAGGGAAATAATCCCCTTTCATTTTTCTCTCTTTTTTATTATATTCTTCAAGTTGGAGCATATCACGGCATATCCCACATAAAAAAAGAAAAACACCGTCTAGGATTACCTATTCGGTGTCATTTTGATCTTTATAAAGCTCGTGCCAAAAGATCCATAATATGAACGGCTTCCATCTGGCCATCTAATCCCGCACGATGGATTCCCTGTTTCATTTGCAGCAAGCACCCTGGATTTGACGTCACGATATAATGGGCTTTTGTATCCTTAACCTGCTCCATTTTATCATCCAAAATATCCATCGACATATCAAAGTTAGTTAAATTATAGATCCCCGCTGATCCACAACAACTGTCAGCATTTTTTAACTCGACGAATTCAACCCCTGGGATACTGCGGAGCAAACTACGCGGTTGATTGCGGACGCCCTGACCATGTGCTAAGTGGCAAGAATCCTGATAAGTCACACGAGCATTCAATGGCTTGTTGAATGTCAGTGGTGGAAGTTCTGCCAACAATTCATTCGCATCCCTCACCTTGGAAACAAACCGAATGGCTCTTTCTCGCCATTCAGGCTCATCACGGAACCAATGGTGGTACTCTTTCAATGCAGCTCCGCATCCACCTGCGTTATTTACAATAAAATCAACGTTTGCCTTTTCAAATGCCTCAATATTCCGCTTAGCTAATTCAACTGCACCTGGCATCTCTCCCGAATGGGCATGCAGCGCACCACAGCAGGCTTGTTCCTCTACAAAATAGATTTCACATCCTGCCTTGCTCAATAGCTTAGCGGTTGCCTGATTCGTTTCATAAAACATAACATCCATGATACAACCAGTAAACATCCCGACCGTGTATACTCGATTCCCCTCAGGATTCATCCTTAATTGCCTGGATTTTCTTGCCTGTGGAGAGGCGACTTTGTCTACTGCTTGTTGCATTTCTGCCATCTCCCGAGGAAGAATGCGAATCAACCCGGTTTTCTCTGCCATGGATTGTAATCCGCTGGCCTGCGCTGCCCATAATGCCGTTCCCAAAAGCTTGATTCGTTTCGGGTGTGGGAACAATTGCTTAAAGACCAAATTTTTCACAAAGACATGTTTAGGTTTCGTTTGCTTTTCATTTTCCACAACAACTTCCCGTGCCGTTTCTATCAGACTTCCGTAAGGTACACCTGCTGGACAAGCGGTTTCACAAGCACGGCACCCCAGACAGGCAAACATATTTTTCTCAAACTCTGCATCGATTGGCAGCTGCTCTTTGGCAACACCTTTCATTAATGCGATACGTCCCCGCGGACTGTAAGACTCCAAACCAGTTTGCCGATAGGTCGGACAAGCTGGAAGGCAAAAACCGCAATGCATACAGTTCAAGATTTCATCCATATTAAATTTTGATAACAAACCATTTTTTGTTGTATTAGATTCACAGGCAGGCTTGAAATCCTCCAGCTTCATTTCTGTACTCATTTTTTCACCACCAATCTGCGGCGGTTACTGCTTGGAAACATCTTTCCAGGGTTCATAATGTTATTCGGATCAAAAGCCTCTTTAATCCTCTTCATTAACTCAATTCCGCCTTCGCCTACTCTCAAGTGAAGATAGTTCATCTTTGCCGCACCAACACCGTGCTCTCCGGTTATCGTGCCGCCAAGCCGTAAGGCAGCTTCAAAAATCTCTGCAAACGCCTGCTCAACACGATGGATTTCTTCTTTATTCCTTTCATCTGTCATACAAGTAGGATGAAGATTTCCATCACCCGCGTGACCAAATGTACAAATATAAACTTGGTACTTCTCCGCAATCCGTTCCACTTCCTGAACGATCTCTGCCAGTCTCGAACGAGGAACGGTAGCATCCTCAAGGATGGTGGTTGGGCGCAGCCGTGATAGCGCAGACAACGCTGCCCTACGAGCAGCCAGTAGTTTGGCTCCTTCCTCCATCGTACCTGCTACTTTTACCTCAACCGCCCCTTCTTGTTTGGCTATTTCGGCAATTTTCTCTATGTCGCGAACAACGACATCTTCTGGTCCATCTTGTTCGATTAAGAGCATGGATTTCATATCCAATGGCAGACCAAGCCTAGCGAAATCATCCACCACTTTCATCGTCCCTTGGTCCAAAAATTCCATCGTGGCGGGAACAATCTTATTGGAAATGATCTTTTCTACAGTTTTCGCCGCATCGACTAAGTTTGCATAGTAGGCTACCAAAGTCCGTTTGGTTTCTGGCAGGGGAACAAGTTTCAATGTGATTTCCGTGACAACCGCAAGAGTTCCTTCAGATCCAACTAGCAAGCGGGTCATATCATATCCTGCCACGTCTTTTACATTTTTTCCTCCGCAGCGCATAATTTCTCCCGTTGGAAGAACATACTCGAGACCCATAATATAGTCCTTGGTTACCCCATACTTTAAGCCACGCATTCCACCAGCACATTGTGCCATATTCCCGCCTACAGTCGAAATCCGCATGCTTCCCGGATCTGGAGGATAAAATAAACCAACAGCCTCCACTGCACTATGTAAATCTGCTGTAACTACTCCCGGACCAATGGTAGCGGTTAAATTTTGTTGGTCAATCTCATAAATTTGATTAAACCGATTCATGTTCAGTACAATTCCGCCGTGAACAGGAATCGTACTAGCAGCAAGATTTGTTCCCGAACCGCGAGGGATTATCGGAATTAGATGCTCGTTTGCAAGCTTGAGAATTTCCGATACTTCCTGTGTAGTGTGCGGAATAATAACTGCATCTGGCATCGCTTGAAAGATTGGGGTAGCGTCATAAGAATAGGCATATAAATCGTTTGGACTATCCAAATACCACTTTTCCCCGACAATCGAAATAAATCGCTGCTTAATTTCTGGCGTAATTAAAGTTTCTCTGTTTGCACTTTGTATGTTTTCCAAAGCAATCCACCCCAACTTTCTAAAACTCAGGTCATCTGATGATTACCTCGAGTCTATCATATTTGAAAAAAGTTGTATACGGATGATCTTGCGACTTAAAAAAGAATCATTGTTCCTTCCATAACCTACCAGTGACAAGTTGTTTTTGTTGTGATAAATTATTAAACGTCCTTCCGATTTGGTGTTTGTGAACACGCTCCTTGACAGGAAGGGGCAGAATATCGTAAGATAAACATACTTTTTAGTTTATGCGCTCGTAGCTCAGCTGGATAGAGCGGTGGTTTCCGGTACCACGTCTGCCGGGGGTTCGAATCCCTCCGAGCGCGCCAAAAAATACATATCGCTCCTGCGATGTGCGTGGCATCTTTATTGTTTCGAACCTTAGATGTAAATCGGGATTCTAATATTTAATCTAGGACACTGTGCCTTATTGAATGAGGTTAGTGGAGCAGATTGTGCAGAAACCCACCTGCGAGAGCGGGTTCATGAAACAAATTGGTGTTACGGCATAGGCGGGGTTTACTAATTAATTATGGCGGTCGTGGCGAAGTGGTTAACGCATCGGATTGTGGCTCCGACATTCGTGGGTTCGATTCCCATCGATCGCCCCATTAAAAATGCTGGTGTGGCACAGTTGGTAGCGCACTTCACTCGTAATGAAGGGGTCGGAGGTTCGAGTCCTCTCACCAGCACCATCCAATCGTACATAACAAAACCCTTGTCAAAAGGGTTTTTTCTTTTTAATAATGAAGGACAATCCGGGGGTTTTTGGATTGGGTTTTGTCCCTCATCCCCTTGATGAAGGACATTTCGGCGGTTTTTGAATAAATTTTTGTCCTAAACAATAAAAAATCCCTAAATCCTACGGAATCAGGGAAAAATCCTACCTAAATTCATCAAATTTTTTATGCTCACCCAGCGAATCAATTGAACAAGGATACCCTATAGAAAAATCAACTCACCCATTCCTTCTTTGTAGCGATAAAACCTAAAAAAGGAATAAATCCAAAAAATCTCCCATCCTCAACTCTTTGAGAAGCTTCCGCCTTAAGTGCCTTCGCCGTCTCTGCACTAATTTGTCCAAAATCCACGAGCCGTTCGATACCGCGTTCAAGAAAATTAATCATATAATCTGGATTGGCTGCTAAATACCCGTAACTTCGAACAACCAAATTTTCAAAGCCATTGGATCTGATCACTGAGGGTAGTCTACGTACAAGCCATATGTCATAGCAATTGTATTTTTTCATAATTTCAATACATGCTTGCAAAGGATCATGCTCCCCAATCGCGACAGATCTGAGGCTATAATCTCCATCAAAAATGACCAGTTGACCATCTTTTTTCAATACCCGATAGGCTTCACGTATAAAAAGCTCTGGAGATGGAACATGACATAAAACGGTATGAAAGACAACAGCATCAAACTTCTTATCTGGAAAAGGAAGTGATTTCCCATCGCCGACTAGATAAGTTGTATTTTCATTTTGAGTTATTGATCTCGCTTTTTCTACAAAAATACGCGATGGGTCAATCCCAATAACCTCTGTTACTCTCTGATGCTTAGCTAACTCACGTGTAATCGCCCCTGTTCCACACCCTACATCCAAGATCCTCATTCCATCTACCCATCTGATTTCAGACAAATAGGAATCAATGATTTGTTTCATATGGGGATCTGCAGCCCGAATTTCCAAACTATTACTTAATTTTATTTGGGTATCTTCATTTAAATCTAAAATATTTGCATATGGATCTGACATAGAGACCTCCCTCAGGCTAAATCAAAAAAACATTATGAAAAAACTGATGAAACTTTTCCAATAGCTTCAAGATTCATGATCTTGTATGCGATCTCCCTTGCCTTCTCATCTGAAATGACCTTCCCCGCAAGACCTAAGAATTTTCCCTGTAGTTCTTCAGCATCTGCCGGATTTTCTGGATCCCCTTTGGGGGCTTCAGTATCCTTCGTCACCTTCATCCCATTCGAATAATACACAGTAACTCGGGACGGCCATAAATTTGGATAGAGAGTGTCAAGAGAAGGATCTACGTTTAAACTGACCTTTTCCATCAAGCTCCGTATCGTTGGATCAAACAGGTTTTCCGGTGTAAATTCATCTAATCCAGCTTTCCCTTTTACCAACATCAAAGAAGATGCATACTGCAAACTGAATTTCGATTCAAACACCGAGCGGGGGTCTGGCTTATTCGTAATATTTAAGGCGACTTGATAGGTTTCTACCACCATTCGTTCTACTTCATCTACCTTTGATCCGTTTTCCTGATAAATCTCCTGCACACAGTCAAGGGTTGGGTGGATATGCCTGCAACAGGAATGGATTTTGTAAGTGTTTTCCGTTATCTTGTACCCTTCTCCCAGCCGTTGAAATAATAGTTCTTCTTTAACTTCTTTTACCAATCCCGCAAAGAAACCTCGACGTCCCTCCAAGATCTGACTAGCTGCAGTAAATTTTTCTTTTGCCAGCACAGCAGCCAGCAGTCCATTAGCGGACGCTTTCGCAGGATGAAGCTGCTTACTCATTGCTCCATCTTCTATAAACTCCCACAATCCAGCAGCCTGAGTACCGGCGCTTCCCAACGCATGAACCATCTCATTCACAGATAGGCCCAACAGCTTTCCAACTGCCACTGTCGCCCCAAACGTCCCCACTGTACCTGTAGTATGGAAAATTTCATAATGAGAAGGGCTAACTGCCTCCCCAATCCGGATCGCTACTTCAAACCCTAATGCGACCGCTTCAATCAGCTCTATACCAGTCGCCTGTTTCCATTCGGCTACGGCAAAGACCGCAGGAATAATCGATGCGCCAGCATGTAAAATGGAAGCCTTGTGCACATCATCCAATTCTAGAATATGTGACGCCCCCCCGTTAATGAGAGCTGCATAATGAGCAGATGTCTTTTCAAATGTGGAAAAATCGGTTGCCTGGGGTAACCCGCCAAACGTTTTTAACGTATCCGAAAGAATCCTTGCGGGTTTTTCCTGTCCTCCGGCGATGCCCGAGCCCAGCCAATCGAGAATAGCTAATTTCGTTGCCATAATAGCTTCGTCAGACATTTGTTCAAATCGATGCGAAACCACATACTCCGAAAATCTGCGTGAAAATGTCATTTTTCCTCCTCCTTCCATATTAAAGCCTAATAAAAATGTTTACACCCTATTTTAGCATAATGTTTGGAATAAATTAATGATTCAGTAATTTAATTTTACTATAAAAAAAGCAACCATTTAGCTAAATAGTTGCCATTATTGTTATGAATTATTTTGTTCAGACTGTACCAACATAGGTTCAGAGGGAACGTTCAATTCTTCACTGCTTTCACTTTTTTCTTTAATTTCCGGTCTGCGTTGTAGTTCTTTTTCTGTCTTATAAAGTCTCCATTTTAATTTCATATAGAAAAAGGTTCCCACTAAACCTATAGCGATTCCGCCTAAAAATGACGAAAAGATTATAACGAGAACTAATGGGACTTCTTTTGATCCAATTAAATAATTTACAGAAACAGGCGTGGTATTGGAAAGAGAGAAAACTGCAACGATTAAAGCAAATAATAGGGCTAGAACAAGATTCCATTGATATTTCATAGCGGTAATGAGATCTCCTATACTTTTTTCGACAACTATAACATAGGCTTGTGCAAGAAAACAATGTACAATAAGATCTTGAATTAGCTGTTTAAAAAATAATTTTTTTCAGTTCATCAATAGTTGGCAGTTCAATAAAATGGTTGACTTGTAGGATTCCATTTTCTCCCTGGTAAGATGGAATAGTCCAAATCTTTTGATCTGCTGCCAATTGATAATCCGCGTTTACTTGTTTTATATATGTTGGATTCGCCAGAGCTTCTTCAAAAGCCACAGGATCTAGTCCCACTTTATTTGCAATATGAGATAAAACCCTTTTCTCATCTACAGAATCATTATTTTTCCATATCGCTTCAAAAATAGATTGCTGATACGCATCATAGACCCCATGTTCCTTCGCATACTTCCCACCAACATGCGCCAAAAGTGTATCCACCTTCTTTGTCGGAGGGTGAATTTGCAGCCCTAACTGATCCAATAGTGTATTTAGAAAATTCTTTGCATGCTCACCATAACCTTCTGGTTTTGCTGGAGGATTTGCATCATCTGGCATTTTCCAGGCTCTCCAATCCAACGTTACCCCTTCTTTTTCCAAAGGTTTTAGAGACAACGTCTCCGTGTAGCAAAAAGGTCAGTTATAGTCAAAATAGATAGTTAATCTCATTTTCATTCTCCTCTTATTTTATTGGCAAATAGGATCCCTCAGATTCGGCCCGGTTACTCACAAGCTACCCCGTCGTGATTCCCATCCAATCGATGGTCACCATAACCCGCGCGGATAGAGGCATTCATAAATGCAGTGGCCTCTTCACTATTTGAAAAATCCCGACAATCCTTATCATTTGCGAAATCTTCTTCCGTCCACTTCCCTTCTTTAACACCTCCTCCAGCTGATTCTCCGGGTTCTTGTGAAGGCTCTTTTTCTAAAGGAGATGGCTCAGACCATATACCCACTTTATTTTTCTTAGCTTGTTTTTCGATATCACGGAATTGATCTACATATTTTACGTTTGGGGGATAAACTACCACTTGAGCCAAGCCCTGTTCCAGAAGTTTTTGATTATACAATCTCCCATCAAGCCAGACATAGGCAAGCAACCGCCCGTACTGATCCCTTTCCTGAACATCAAACTCCAACTCCACTTTTTTGCCGGTCAATGTTTTCTTAGTATATTCAGAGGCTTCCAACCCCCATGCTTCCACAGGTTTATTTGGATGCACAGTTTCCGGGGTGTCAATCAAAAGCATGCGAACCTTTTCTTTTTTACCGTTAATTTCAACCTGGATAGTGTCCCCATCCACTACTCGTAAGACAGTGGTTGATATACTCTTGACCACAGGTGCAGCTTTTTCAGTAGTGTTCTCAAATTCATATACAGTGCCATGTTCATTAGGTGTTCCTGCTTGTTGGCATCCAGCTAGTAAGATCACCATTGATAACAACAGTACAAGTTTTTTCATAATCCTTCTCCATCCATAAAATCTTTTTCCCTCCATTTTACACCAATCTCTTCCGAAATGCTTAAACGATACTTCCCTTCTCTATTCAGGGAAATTTCCTCATCTTTTGAAACCTGAAACAAGGCAGAAACGCATTTCAATTGCAAAAACTCCTTCACAATTTCGTCACATGATGCTACGATGGTTCTAAACAAACCGTGTTTTTTATTATATAGATAACGTAACACTTGGGAGATGTTGAGATGAAACCACAACCGATTAGTCAACCAAACCTGCCACCCATCTCTATGAAGTCAAGATTGATTCATTTGCGAGGGTATTTTCTTTTTGCCTTGGCTTTGCTTTATGTTTGTTTTGTCATCACCGAAAAGGTTCCGGCTTCTTTAGTAATCACACTCACTTGGATGACGTTTATCATTTCACTGCCTTTTATGTCAAAATTACCACGCTTACTGACGATCATCATGCTGACCCTTGGGCATGTTTTATTTTTTATTTACGGAGGAAATTTTCAGTATTGGCAGGATGCGCTTTTTCAAAGTTTACCCTTTGTAGCATTGTTCGTTTCCGTTCCATTGCTCTCGATCCCCCTTCGGGTTGGCGGGTACATCGAATTTATCGTTACTCTAATGCATCGTTTCAAAGAGCGGCCCGTCTTCATGCACGGTGTAGCTTCTTTATGTTCGTTTTTACTTTCCTGTTTTATGAATTTAGGGTCCATTCGGATTATGGATGACTTGTTTGGGAAGAGCTTTCAGCATAATCAAGATCGCTTTGTAAAAGCCGTGATGCAAGGTTTTTCTTTGTCAGCAATGTTTTCACCGTATATTGCAGGGGTTGCCATTGTCCTCTATTTACTTGAAGTGCCGATCATTTTATTCTTGCTCTTTGGAATTATTCTTATTGTGTTGGGGGTAGCTATTTCCATTTTTCTAGCCTTTCTTGATACTCGTAACGTAGAAGATACTGACTTAGATACAGAATCAGTAAAAGGAAAAGCAGACCTTCGAATTGGCGGACAATTGCTAATCGCTTTTATAGCCCTATTCCTGACCATTATCTTAGTTGACCATTTTTTGCAAATTAATTTAGTTATTATCATTAGCTTAATTGCTTTTACATATCCATTTTTTTGGACGCTACTAATCAAAAAGCAAAAACAACTCCCAGCTCAATTAAATAATTATCGCAAACAGGTGATTCCAAATGTTCATAATGAATCGGTTATGATCGTGTCTGCTTCTTTTTTTGCCCAGATGGTTCGGCTAACACCTGTCCCAGATTATTTAGGTGTGGGTTTTGGTTTAGTGAATCATTTTTCTTTAATTTTAACGCTTGTTTTGATGCTTGCTTTGATACTTGGGTTGTCTGTTCTTGGCGTTCATCAAATCCTTCCGATTACGATCTTTGCCAGTCCCTTTTTTGCAGAAAGTATAGGTTTACAGCCTGTATTATTGGCGCTTATATTGGCTACTGGATGGGGAATGGCAAGTTTGATGGCACCCATCTCGGCTTTAAATATCCTTTCCACCCAGTTATTTAAACTGTCCTGGCGACAATTGGTAAGCTGGAATGGGCGGTTCGTCGGTATTCTTTCGTTATTGGTCATTTGCACAGTATATCTGCTTCATTTCATCATCTAAGAGAAAGAAGGCATCACATGACAACCAGAAAGATCTATCTAGCCCTAACATTTGGCATGCTGCTGTGGGGGGTAAATATTGTTCCCGTAAAAATAATGGTCAATTCCTTTCCGCCAGCTGGCGTCACAGCGATTCGTTTAATGTTGGCTGGGTTCTTTGTTTATTTGTTATCGTGGCGATCCGAACCATTCAGACGTTTGACTGCTCATGAGTGGTTCTATTTACTTGTCGCTACCGCTTTGGGCGTCAGTTTACACCAGTTTCTTTTAGCCGTTGGTCTAACTGAAACAGCTGCTACGAATGGTTCTCTCATTCTAGCACTAAACCCCTTAACAACTGTTCTTCTATCTTTTCTATTTTTAAAAGAAAAGTTATCGCGGTTAAGAAGTATCGGAATACTATCCGGTTTTGTAGGGGTATCCATTACGATTTTACAAGGCTCAGACACCTTAATACCCACCATTCATCTTGGTGATTTTTTCGTCTTCTTGGCCATGCTGACACAATCCTTAAGCTTTCTAGCAGTCAGACAGGTGGCGATTAGTGTTCCTGTTAACCAGATTACAGCTTACACGTTATTTCTTGGAGGTGTTTCGTTAGCCTTGGTGGGTCCTATTTTTGATGGTGGAGCTACCATTATTGCTATTGCCGGTGAAATATCCTTTAACATGTGGTTATTAATCATTGCTTCAGGCCTTCTTTCCACTGCACTCGGGGGAATGATCTGGAATCGTGGGATTCAAGAATTGGGACCAGGGCAAGCCGCCATATTTATCAATATGACACCTTTTTACGGATTATTGGGAGCGGCTGTTTTTCTTGGGGAAACCATCCGTTTAGCCCATGTTTTTGGATTTGTACTTATTGTGATTGGAGTTTTCCTTGGCAGTGGTTGGTTTGAACAAAATCGCGCAAAAAGAATGGAACAAAAACGAAAAAAGGGAGTCCCTGTAGCATAGGGATTCCCTTCACAATTTAATTCCTGCAAATTCGCTCCATCTCATCAGCAAAGCGATGGATATCCTCTGTTGTGGTATCAAAGGATGTCATTATCCGAACCACAGATTCTAGTTCTGACCAAACATAAAAAAAGTGGCTCTCCTGCAGCACAGGGATATATTCCGCAGGGATTCGGGCGAAGATGGCGTTGGCCTGAACTTCCTGGATGAGTTGAATTTGTGAGATCCTTTTCATCCGCTCAGCTAATAACGAAGCCATATCATTTGCCTGTTTTGCATTTCTCCACCACAAATTATTGCTCAGCATTGCTAGGAATTGAGCGGAGATAAACCGCATTTTCGATCCAAGCTGCATTCCTTGCTTGCGAATATACTTAAATTCCTCCGATAGGCCGCTTCTTAGGAAAACGACTGCCTCTCCAATCATCATCCCATTTTTCGTTCCTCCAAAGGAGAGCACGTCTACACCAACATCTGTCGTTATATCCCGTAGCTTACAATCGAGGCTTGCCGCTGCATTGGCTAAACGTGAACCATCCATATGTAGGTATAATCCATGTTGATGAGCGAACTCAGCAATCGCCTTTACTTCCTGCGGAGTATACAGCGTCCCAAATTCCGTTGTTTGTGAAATAGAGATGACTTTTGGCTGAGAATGATGCTGTTCTCCTAAAGCCCCTATATGTTTACCGAGCTGTTCAACCTTGATCTTCCCGCCAGTTGAAGGTATCGCAATTAGCTTACTACCTGTAAATTTCTCTGGAGCACCGCATTCATCGGTATTAATATGGGCGGTTTCTGCGCAGAGGACAGCATGATAAGAGCGGGTCAAAGCCTGAAGGCTTAAGACATTCGCTGCCGTCCCATTAAATACGAAATAAACCTCACTTTGTTCCCCAAAGTGCTCTTTAAATTTTTCTTCAGCTTTTTCGGTAAATACGTCCTTTCCATAGGAGCCAACATGTCCAGTATTTGATTCTACAATGGCTTGCAATACTTCGGGATGAATACCCGCGTAGTTGTCACTGGCAAAACTTTTTCTATTCATTTCGTCAACCTCCTTCATCTATTATTTGAGTTCTACTGTCGATGATGATTGCAGGATGTGCAAGCTTTGCGCCTTACACTTCTATCCTACGCCGAATGAACCTCTATTTCTTTTCGCAAACAATATAGTAGTCATTTAGGGCTTATTTCACTATACAACATTTCTTTTCATTTTCAATTTTTTCCTGCACATCAATAGAAGGTACTAATTGGAGAAAATTAGCATGATTTCATATAATAGTGGTATAAGTAATTGAAAAGGAAAAGGAGTGGTTTATTTGAGTATAGAGCTTGCCACATTTGCTGGAGGGTGCTTTTGGTGTATGGTCAGCCCATTTGAAGAACAAGCAGGAATTGTTAAAGTTGTGTCAGGTTATACGGGTGGAAAAACGGAAAATCCGACTTACAAAGAAGTATGCTCAGACACGACTGGGCATTATGAAGCAGTGCAAATTACCTTTGACAGTTCAATCTTTTCCTACCAACAATTGCTGGATATCTTTTGGCAGCAAATTGACCCTACGGATCCGGAAGGTCAATTCCATGATCGCGGAACATCTTATCGCACCGCAATCTTTTATCATACGGAGGAGCAAAAGCATTTGGCCCAAGCTTCGAAGAAAGCACTTGCTGAAAGCGGCATATTCGATAAACCGATTGTCACGGAAATACTGCCTGCATCAACCTTTTTCCCAGCTGAAGAATATCATCAGGATTACCATAAAAAGAATGCGTTCCGTTATGCCCTTTACCGTCAAGGATCCGGTCGAGATGCATTCATCAAGAAGCATTGGTCGAAGGATCGGTCCCATCTTCGTGACACTCTGACAGAAATGCAGTACTATGTCACACAGGAGAACGGAACCGAACCTCCTTTTCGTAATGAATATTGGGACCATAAGGAAGAAGGTATTTACGTCGATATCGTTTCTGGTGAGCCGTTATTCAGCTCTTTGGATAAATTTGATTCACATTGCGGTTGGCCAAGTTTCACAAAACCGATCTTTTCAGCAAGTATCAAAGAAAATGTCGACCTAACCCACAATATGGTCCGTACTGAAGTTCGAAGCAAAGAAGGAGACTCCCATTTGGGGCATGTATTTAACGATGGCCCCAAACCTGCGGGATTGCGTTATTGCATTAACTCTGCAGCGCTGCGGTTTATTCCAAAGGAAGATCTTGAGGCAGAAGGGTACGGGGATTTTAAAAGATTGTTTAAAAAATAAGGATAATTAGAATGGAGGGATGAGGAGTGAAACAGGAAGCTTTGTTGATTGTGGACATGAGCAATGACTTTGTAGATGATCAAGGTGGCCTGAGTGTAGGGAAACCAGCCCAGGTTATTACCTCTTACATTGTGGAACAAGCTAATCGTTTTTTGCAAAATGGCGGTGTGGTCGCCGTATGTATGGATGCCCATCAACCCGATGACCCCCATTTTACCCGGTGGCCTGTCCATAATGTCGTAGAAACCTGGGGCTCGAAGCTCTATGGAGAATTACAAGACTGGTTTGAGCAGCACCAACACAAGCCGAATGTCCTGTATATACCAAAGGAAAATTATAATGCTTTTTTCCATACAGATTTGGAGGAACAACTCCGTTCTCGCGACATTCAAAAAGTCCATGTGGTTGGTGTTTGCACCGATATCTGTGACTTTTTGACGATCGCAGGTGCAGATGCTTGCGGTTTCGAGACGGTGATTCACCGCAAAGGTGTAGCTACCTTTACTGATCAACAGGAATTATTCCTAGCACATATGAAAACTTGTTTCCATACGGAAATTGTATAATTCAAGAATCGTTCGATCCCCGACACTATAGTAATTAGGCCCACCCGCTACTGAGTACGGGTGGGCCTTCTCGTTGCAATGCTACAAACGTTGGGCTTGCGGAGGGGAAGACGGTCCCACAGTATAGAGGAATTCTCCCACTATAGTAAGGTTTTTCAACTCACCCTGTCATGGTCAGTGGAGAAATTCCAACTAAGTTACGCAAAGAAGAAACAAAATTGACTCTAGATCATGAAATTTAAGATTAATAGTTTACATAATATTGTTTATGTCAAATCACTGTCTGGTTTCGTCCCTGATTCTTCGCACGATAGAGCGCTTCATCAGCAGCAACTAATAATAGTTCGATGGATGTTGCAGAGTGCGGATATGCGGCTAATCCGATTGATACAGTAATAGGAAATCCCGTAGGCGAAGGCGAATTTTCCAACCGATCACGCAAACGTTCTGCAAAGTTTCTCGCGCCTACTAAATCTGTTTGAGGGAGCAGGATAGTGAACTCTTCCCCACCCAATCTACAGCACACATCACCTGATCGAATCTCATCCTTCATAACATTTGCCAAAAATTGCAGAACCTGGTCCCCTGTTTGATGCCCGTATGTATCATTAATCCTTTTGAAGAAATCAATGTCCAGTAAAACAAGTGAAAAAGGAATTCCTTGTTCCAACCATAATTCCATTTGTTTGTTCATCGTTCGCCGATTAACCAAACCTGTCAATGGATCGGTCTGCGCTTCATGGATTAGGTAGTTTACCCGACTGCGAAGATGGTGTGTCATAATTTCGTGTAGTTCTTTTAATTCTTTGTAAATATAAGGAAGCTTGGGAATCCGGGTTTCTGACTCTCCATTTAATAATCGTGATGCATACTCACTAAGTCTACGCAGGGGTTGATAAATATGATTGGAAATCCACCACGATAACAAGAGAAGGCAGATGAAAAACGGAAGTTGGATCCAGAACATTTCTTCTAATAGTGTCCAAGCGGGCTTTAGTGCTTTTTCCGTTGGAGTTTGCGAAATGACTCCCCATCCATTCACAGGTACCGTCGCGAATCCCGTTAATACATCGATCCCACTTTTATAGATTACCCGTTCAGAGCCGCTTTGTCCCTTTAGAATTTTCTTAACAGCTGTATTTGATGTAACATCCATCCCTAGGATTTCTACCTTCGGGTGATAGATTAAGCGCCCGCTTTTGTCGACAACATACACAAAAGAGCCATCCCTGTAAAAATGTTGGCCCAATACCTGATATAGAACATTCGGTTCTTGTAAATTGATCATGCCACCTACTACCCCAATCCTTTTTCCATTGGGATCTGTTATTGGTACGGAAATAAAGATTACCATCTTCCCTTGTATCGATAGAAAAGGTTGGGATATGAACGGCTCTTGCTCTTGTAAAATAGATCTCATTTCTTTTGATAGGGAGCGCTCCCCATTTATTCCAGCATAGGGGACCGTACGGAGTATACGACCGTTGGTATCCGCAACGAGCAAGTTGTGGAAGGTGTTGTTCATCCGAATTAGATTCCTTAATTCCCTATCGAGAAAAAGTTTATCATCCATGTGTTCAGAAATTTGTCTAGCAGTGATTAGCAATGTATGTTGTGATGAACGCAACAACGAATCCGTGACAAGTGCTAACTTCGTAGCATAAGCCTCGTTCATATGCAGGGTGTTTTGAATAATGGATTTTCGGGTCACTTGATATCCCACAACCATATAAATAAGAGTCACGCAGACCATAACAACGGTTACAAAAGTAATAATAACGAAACGAAGACTAAGTCGTTGAAACGCGGGAATCTTCCTCCTCCCCTTAATAATACTAAATATTTGAAACTATAGTATAAGTATACCTTATTAAGTTTCATTCTGTCATTATTTGGTAGAGAAAAATAAAAATATTTTGCTTTTCATAGAAAATATTTTTGTATTATTTTATAATACTAATTAATTATCAATACTCTGATTAATACGGAGGAACTTTATGTTGGATATCCACAATTATAACGACATAAGAGAATATCTAGTCGAAAACGGTATCGTTGATGAAGCGTCCAGCTGTGTTATTGAATTGCTTCCCGGTGGCGTTTCCAATACGGTTCTAAAGATAGTTACAGAAAAGGAATCTTACGTGCTTAAGCAAGCCTTACCCAGGCTAAATGTCAAAGAGGACTGGTTTGCGGATGTCAGAAGAATTATCACTGAAAAAGATTGTCTAAAATGGTTGAATCAGCTCATACCTGGACAAGTGCCTCAATTGATCTATGAAGATGAAGGAAATTTAATTTATATCATGAAGTTTATTCCTGCAGCGGAAACCTGGAAGGTCCATCTCTTGAACGGTCTTTTAGACTTTAAGATTGCAGAAACTGTGGCAAGGGCACTTGCTACAATTCATTCTCTTTCTGCGAATCAATCTGCTATTCAAGAACGCTTCTCTAATAAGCAAATTTTTATAGAATTACGGATCAATCCGTATTATCAGCATTTAAAGGGGAAACATCCCCTCCTCCATAGGATTATTGATGACACGGTTGAACAGTGTTTAGCTACCAGTCAATGTCTGGTTTCAGGTGATTTCAGCCCGAAAAACATCTTGGTTGAAGGGTCTAAAATTACTTTACTGGATTTTGAAGTGGCCCATTATGGTGATCCGTCCTTCGATATTAGCTTTCTACTAAACCATTTATTATTGAAAAGTGTAAAAAACAAAAGGTACAAAGAAAGCTACCTAAATATGATGGTCGTGTTATTAAAAGAATATTTCCAATATACCCCCGGCTTTTCAAGAAAGGAACTGGAGAAATCCACCATTCGCCAGTTAGCTTTACTATTTCTTGCCAGAGTCGATGGAAAATCCCCTGCTGAATATATTACTTCAGAGGACGATCGAATGTGGATCCGCAATTTCAGCTATGAAGTACTGGAGAGTAACATCAAGACGATGTATGAGCTTGTCCAATTATATGAACAACAAACAAGGAGTGGAAATCAATGAAAATAGCAGGAATTCGAGCGAGACAAGTATTTGATTCAAGAAGTAATCCTACTGTGGAAGTGGATGTTATTCTTCAATCAGGTGCGATGGGACGCGCGATTGTTCCCTCTGGTGCATCCACGGGGATATATGAAGCGTTAGAACTACGTGACCAGGATCCTTCCCGCTATATGGGAAAATCCGTGTTTCAGGCGATAGCCAATGTAAAGGATATTTTAGCACCGCAATTGATCGGCATGGATGCAAGTGAACAGAGGTCTTTGGATACTCGAATGATCCTGTTGGATGGAACAGAGAATAAAAGTAGATTGGGGGCAAATGCGATTTTGGGGATCTCCATGGCTGCTGCCAAAGCATGTGCCAACCAACTGAAAATACCATTATACCGGTATCTAGGTGGGGCACAGGCACATCTACTCCCCATGCCTATGATTCAAATTATCGGGGGTGGATTGCATGCCGATTCTGTAATTGATCTCCAGGATTTTTTGGTGATACCAGTTGGGGCTAGGTCTTTTAGTGAAGCCATGGAAATGACCTATAATGTTTATAATGCAACTAAAAAGGTGTATCACGAACATAAGTTGGATATCTCCGTCTCAGATGAAGGAGGATTTTGGCCGAGATTCACATCTAATGAACAAGCAATGCAAATCTTAACCCAGGGTATCGAGTACGCAAATTACAAGCCTGGCGGGGATGTAGCCATCGCCCTTGATGTGGCCTCCTCCCACTTCTACAAAAACAAGAAATATAATTTTTCCGCAGAAAATAAGGAAATGACGACGGAAGAGTTTGTTGATATTCTAGAAAGTTGGGTAGATAAATACCCGATTATCTCGATGGAAGATTGTTGTGCGGAAGATGATTGGAGCGGTTGGGAGCTTGTTAGCAAACGTTTGGGACAGCGAATCCAACTGATCGGAGATGATTTGTTTACAACAAACATCAATCGTATCCAAAAGGGAGTTGAGCTTGGTGTTTGTAACTCCGTGTTAATTAAAATGAACCAGATTGGAACCTTGACAGAGACCCTTGACGCCATCGAGGAGACGAAAAAAGCCGGATATTTGCCTGTAGTATCCGCGCGTTCAGGGGAAACAGAAGATACCACAATGGTCGACTTATGTCTGGCAACGAATGCAGGCCAAATCAAAGTAGGGTCTATTGCTCGTAGTGAGCGTCTTGCCAAATATAATGAGCTGCTGCGGATTGAAGAAGAACTGGGGAAAAGCGGAACTTTTGCTGGAAGGGAAGTTTTCAGAAGTATCCTAAAGGGATGAAAAAAGGTGACCGATCGGTCACCTTTTTTTCGCGTTTTCCTAATGTTTCTTTCTTGTTCCAACATATACTGCTTTTTCATCGTCCTTTGCTTGTCGTGCATTAAAGTCTGCAGATACTTGAAGGTCTTTTGCAACCTTATCCATGATATTCAATGCTGTTTTCATATCCTTTTGAAGGACTTCCTTATCCAGCTGTAATCCGCTGTGATATTTTGCTTCGGTAATAATCGCATCGGCAATTTTCACTCTGCTGCCTGATTCTTCGATCCTGCCTGAAACAGTATTCACGCTAATACGAAGATAAGTAAAGAAGTCAAGTTTTGAAGTATTGATCGGATAGTCATAAGCCGCATAATGCCAATCCCACATTGCACCACGTGTAAAACCGTTGTTTAACAAGATCTCTTCCAAGTCTTCAAAGTCAAATTCCATGCCTACTAAATTTGTTTCTATTTTCTTCACGTTAGTTCCCCCTTCTCCTCTACACTTTTACTCTATCAGGGTCAAAAAAAGACATCTGTGTGTTTGATCACAAATAGAGTTTAAAGATACCAAGTGTTTAAAATGTAATAAAATGCAAAACTACTAATGACTGCTAATACAAGAGATATAATAGCCCTACGTTTACGGTGCTTAACAAATTGAAGAACGGCATAACTGACAAGTCCCCCAATCTCCAAAAAGAAAAGTGAGCTGAGAATAAATAATTCCGCACTCAATTGGGACAAATCAACTGTATTCATATTTCCCCCTAGGAAAGAAGTATTCTATTGCATTTTAAATCATCTAAATTTATTTTTCTAGTCTCAACATGGAAATCTGAGTCATTCAGAACAGTCTGAACTCTCCTAGGGAGGATCCGGTCACTAAAGCTGTATTTTTTCCTTAATTCGATCGATCGCTTCATTTAATTGCTGCGTGGGAACGGATAATGAAATGCGGAAATATCCCTCCCCGCTTGGTCCAAAGGCATTTCCAGGAGTAACAATGACCCCTGTTTGTTCGAGTACTCGATCCACAAAATCAACGGAAGTAAATCCTTGAGGAACATTTGCCCAAACAAAGAAACTGGCTAGCGGTTTTTTAGCAGCGATACCAATGGTCTCTAAAGCATTTAGTACGGCATCCATCCGTTCCTGATAAATCAAATTATGCGTGGCAATACATGTTTGATTGCTTTGCAACGCGAAGGCAGCAGCCTTCTGGATTGGAATAAATTGCCCCGTATCCGTATTCCCCTTGACGATCGATAAAGATTTCAATATCTCCTTGTTTCCAACCGCATACCCAATTCGCCATCCAGTCATATTGTATGTTTTCGAAAGCGAGCCAAATTCAACAGCTATATCCTTTGCACCTTTTACCTGAAGAATGCTTGGTGCCTTATAACCATCAAATGTCACCATATTGTAGGCAGAATCATGCGCAATCGGAAATTGATGTTCCTTGGCAAAGTCAATGGCTTTTTGGAAAAATGGAAGATCAACAGTTGCTGCGGTTGGATTACCTGGGTAATTTAAGAACATCAATTTTGCTTGTTTAAGTACATCTTCTGGAATATCTTCAAAAACAGGTTGGAAATTGTTTTCCTCTTTTAGAGGCATCATAAATGGTTTTCCATTAGCCAGTAAAGTCGCCATTCGATAAACAGAGTAAGATGGATCCGGAATGAGAACATAGTCCTCTGGATCAGTCAGTGCTGGGATAAGATGTGCGATCCCTTCCTTCGACCCAATCAAAGCAAGAACTTCCGTCTCCGGATCCAGTTCCACTTGGTATTGTCTTCTATAAAAATCAGCCACAGCCTCCCTGAATTCCCAGCAACCGGAGTAATCGGGATATCGGAAATTAGCCGGATTGTTCATCTCTTCCACAAGCTTAGCGACAATATGTTTAGGTGTTGGCAAGTCTGGATCCCCAATTCCCAAATCAATCACTTTAACGCCAGATTTAATTAACTCAGCTTTCTTTTTATTTATTTGTGCGAATAAATAGGGTGGGATTTGCTCTAACCGCTTTGATTTAAACGATGTCATCTTGTTTTGTCCCCCTTGGCTATTTCCCTTTTTATTGTATTCTTCATCTAATTCAAATTATAATTATTTACCAATATATTTCATATACCTTTTAACAAAAATTTATATCCTCTTTATTGAAATGGGAACTTTACGAAGCTCTTCTTGATCAGGTATGATGATATTTATGAATTAAAAGCAGATCCTACAGGAGGAACGAGCAAAACATGAGTCTTTTAACCGTTGAAGACCTCAGTCACAGTTTTGGTGATCGAGTTCTTTTTAAAAATGTATCTTTTCGCCTGTTGGCCGGAGAGCACGTGGGATTGGTTGGTGCCAACGGCGTGGGGAAATCTACACTAATGAATATCATAACAGGACAAATTGTGCGCGATAACGGAAAGGTCGAATGGACTCCACGAGTGCATTATGGGTACTTGGATCAGCATACAAAATTAACCCCAGGAAAAACTATTCGTGATGTTTTACGAGATGCTTTTTTATCGCTGTTTGAATTAGAAAAGGAACTAATGGTCATCTCGGAGAAAATGGCGGAAGCTGAACCGGATGAACTTGAAGCTCTTTTGGAGGAAATGGGGGACATCCAAGAGCGCCTAGACGCGAGTGGATTCTACGTGCTTGACGTAAAAGTTGAAGAAATGGCAAACGGGCTTGGCTTGGACGCCATTGGGTTGGATCGTGACGTAGCCGCTCTTAGCGGCGGACAGCGGACTAAGGTTTTATTGGCCAAACTTTTATTGGAAAAACCCCAGGTCCTTCTTTTAGACGAACCAACAAACTACCTGGATGTAGAACATATTCAATGGTTAACGAATTACCTGAAAGAATATCCCTATGCCTTTCTTTTAATCTCACATGATACTGAATTTATGAACCAAGTGGTAGAAGTCATCTACCATCTGGAATTTGCCAAGTTAACACGCTATAAGGCTAATTATGAGAAATTCCTAGAAATGGCAGATATTAACAAACAACAGCATATTGACGCTTACGAAAAGCAACAGGAATTTATCAAAAAACAAGAGGATTTTATACAGCGCAACAAGGCACGCTATTCCACCTCAGGAAGGGCAAAAAGCCGCCAAAAACAACTCGATCGGATGGAACGAATGGATCGCCCGGAAACTGCAGCTAAACCTACCTTTCAATTTTTAGAGGCGCGTTCTAGTGGGAAGATCGTATTTGAGGCAGAAAATATGGAAATTGGCTACACCTCTTCCTTGTTACCTAAAATGAATATCACTATTGAACGTGGGGAAAAAATTGCCATTGTTGGTTGCAACGGTGTAGGGAAATCCACTCTGTTAAAAACAATTCTTGGCAAGGTCAAACCTTGGAGTGGAACGACCTATTTGGGAGATTTTCTTTTCCCTGCGTATTTTGAACAAGAGGTGAAAGTCGGTGGAATTACTCCATTAGACGATGTATGGAATGAGTACAGCCATTTGGATCAACATCAGGTAAGAGGTGCGTTAGCCCGCTGTGGTCTAAAAAATGAACATATTAACCGTCCCTTGAATCAACTAAGCGGTGGGGAGCAGGCAAAAGTTCGCTTGTGCAAATTACTCATGAGAGAAAGCAATTGGCTTTTATTTGATGAACCGACCAACCACCTTGACGTTGTGGCTAAAGAGGAACTTAAGCGTGCTTTAAAAGAATATAAAGGCACCGTGTTGCTTGTTTGTCATGAGCCAGAATTTTATCAGGATTGGGTAACGAAGGTATGGGACGTCGAGGAATGGTCGAATCAAAAGCAAGTCCGTTAGGTTATGTGAAGAGGACAGGAACCCCTGTCCTCTTTCTTTGTTTAATATTTTTGGTAGTGTTTTTTGATGTCCTCTCTAAATACTAATCCGTGCCCTGGTTTGTCCCATACATGAACCTGTCCATTTTTTAAGATAGGAAGTTCTTCAAAGAAATCATCTAGCCAGTTCATATATTCGATATAGATTGAATTCGGAACAGCACAGCACATTTGTACGGACAATTCCCAGAACAAATGCGGTGTCACCTTGATCCCCCAAGTATCCGCAGTGTTTGCCACACGCATCCATTCGGTAATCCCGCCTACGCGCTGTACATCAATTTGCAGCACATCTGCTGCCTGCTGCTGAATCAAGTCCTTGAACCCAAAACGCCCGTATTCCGTTTCCCCTGTCGTGACTCTCATATCCAAAGTTTTGGCAATTTGAGACAATCCGCTGATATCATCAGCATGCACCGGCTCTTCATACCAGTAAACACCCAGCTGCTCAAGCTCTCGTCCTAGCAGGACTGCCGTTGCTACATCTAACCCTTGGTTTGCGTCAACCATAACCTCGAGCCGATCGCCAAAAGTATCACGAACCGCCTTTACCCTTTTTACATCCTCACGCCAATTCGGCAAACCAACCCGCATTTTGTAAGCAGTAAAACCGTGTTCCAAATAATTTTGTGCTTCTTGCAAAATTTCCTCCACTGAATAGGAGAGCCATCCCCCTCCCCCATATGCCTCTAGCCGATCAGTGTAAGCCCCAAGCATCTGCTGAATCGATTGACCTGTTGCTTTCCCCGCGATATCCCACAACGCTTCATCTATTGCAGATATGGCATAAATTGCAGCACCTTTTCTCCCGATAAAATTTAACCCCCACCAAAGCTTCTTCCATATCTTCTGCCGATAAATTGGATCCTCGCCAATCACCAAGTCCTTAATTTCGTGATCAACCACAGCCTTTAGGGCATGAATCCCCCTGCCTAGCGTTAACATATACCCTGTCCCGGTAATCCCCTCATCCGTATCCACTTCCACAATGACTACATCTCGGTTTCGCAAAGTAAAAGTAGAAACCGCAATTGGTTTCGGGAATGGAACAGAAACTAGGGTTGTACGAATATCAGTAATTTTCATCTAAGAACCTCCTCCGAATGTAGTCGTGCAATTTGTACTACTTTAAGTTTTCGATAAGGTTTAAGGATATTCCTTCTCTTTTAAGGGTTTATGTTTAAAGCGTGATAAACATGATCGCAGCACTTTATCATGAGCATTGTGAAAAGTGACATTTTGTAGGGAAAGTTCTTATGCCTTCACGACCTAAAATCAAAGGGAATTTTTTTCCGTTAATCCGGACGGAGTATATAAAAAAAAGCCCTCATCGGGCTGTTTTTTCTTAATGTCCTCCACAACCGCAGCCACCGCCGCCGCAACCGCAACCTCCCTCGTCTAAATCACTTTCCTCAGGAAGGCGTCCTAATTCGATCGTCTTTGTCACATACTTTGTTAGAGTCTTTTGGATTTTACTTAATTCTTGTTGGGCGTACATAAAATCCCTCGTGATCGGATTTTCATAAAGTTGGAAACGTTCTTCCTCGAAATCATCGATTTCCTGCTGTGTTAGACGAAGTCCTTGATGTTGTTTTTGATGCAACATACGCTGTCTGTCTACCAATCTATTGTATTGTTCAAGAGCCTGGTCGTTCACAAGGAAATCCTCAATCATTTGCTTGAATTCAGCAAAAGCAGGCTGGTTTATAACCTCCCGACACAGGTCCTCCATCTTGGCATTAATGACGTCCATGTCTATTTTTGGTCTCATATGAACCCTCCAGTTATGTCATTTACCTTAAGGATAGCACTTTTCCAAGGAAAAAGTAGTGATTGATGTCATATTTTTTCAAGTCTATGACAATAAAAAAGCTGCCCCTATAGGACAGCCTCAAGTGTTAAGCTTTATTAGTATCTATTTCCAGAATGGGAAGATTCCTTTTTCCGATTAGAACGCATTCCCCCCGAACCAGCTGGTTTTCTTCTATTCCGCTGATCCCCTTTCGGACCACGGTTAGAATAGCCCCGATCCCCTTTGCGATCAACCTCAATCTTTCTTTTCTTCATACGTAGTGGAGCTTCCTCCGTTAATTTGACAGGGGTCGAATCAGGTTCCTTTGTCAGTAGTTTTAAAGCAGCAGAAAGTAATGTTACGGAATCAGTTTCTTCAAGTAACTGTTCTGCCAATGTTTTGTAGGATTGATACTGACCTTCTTCAATTACTCCCATAATCTTATCTAACGTAATGCGCTGTTGACCTTCCAAAGCCTCAGAACGCGTTGGAATCTGACGGCGCTCCATTTTTCGGTTGGTTACTTTTTCGATCATCTTCAGATGGTCAATTTCTCTTGGTGTGACGAAGGTAATCGCCATCCCTGTCTTGCCAGCACGTCCTGTTCGACCAATTCGATGGACATAGCTTTCCGAATCCTGTGGAATATCAAAATTATAGACATGTGTGACGCCGCTAATATCAAGCCCTCTTGCTGCTACATCAGTTGCAACCAAGACCTCAATAGTTCCTTCCTTAAAACGGCGTAAAACGGTATCTCTTTTTGCTTGGTTCAGGTCCCCATGCAAACCTTCCGCAGCATACCCTCGTTTATTAAGTGCCTCTGATAGTTCATCAACGCGACGCTTGGTTCTTCCAAAAATAATGGCAAGCTCTGGTGAATGAATATCTAACAAACGGCAAAGCACATCAAACTTTTGTTTTTCAGGCATTTCCATATATTGCTGGGCAATATTAGGTACGGTTACTTCCTTTGGCTTAATGGAGACTATTGCCGGGTCCTTCATGAATTTTTGGGCGATTTCTTTGATTGGCTTAGGCATTGTCGCAGAAAACAGTAAGGTTTGCCGCTCTTCAGGGATCTCCTGCAAAATCATCTTAATATCATCAATGAATCCCATATTAAGCATTTCATCTGCTTCATCCAGCACAACCATTTTTATATTTTGTAAACGAATTGTTTTCCGGCGCATATGGTCCATAAAACGCCCCGGTGTTGCCACAATAATTTGTGGTCTTTTCTTTAAAGCTCTAATCTGCCGATCAATATCTTGTCCGCCATAAATGGGAAGGGCGCGCACATTGATATATTGTGCAATCCGATTAATTTCCTCGGCAACTTGTACCGCCAATTCTCTCGTAGGAGCAAGTACAACAGCTTGTATATGTTCTTCTTTTAGGTCTACACGCTCTAATAAAGGAATCCCAAAAGCTGCGGTTTTTCCTGTCCCTGTCTGTGCTTGCCCAATTAGGTCTTTTCCTTCTAAAGCAATGGGAATCGTTTGGTCTTGGATCGGTGATGCCTCTTCAAACCCCATATCACCCAATGCCCGCACAATCTGATGATTAAGGCCAAATTCAAAAAAGGTGGTCAAAATTTCCAACTCCTTATTTACTTTTTCTTTATCTATATAGTCCACAAAAAAAGGGGGTTTATTCCACTTCGGAATTCCCCTTGATTTCTCCCGGACAGAATCGAATAGCGTTAAGAATACCATTTTTTGAGAAGAAATGCAAATAAAGATGGATTTGTCAAACATGTCATTGCAATTTGCAATTGTCTAAACTTCAAAACTAAATTAAAATGGTCAGGAGTACATAGAATAGGAAAGGGGTATGTAACATGCATAGTCCAAAGATCTTAGTCTATCGGCCTGACCAAGTCGAATATTATAAGGAACTGATTGAGAAACATGGAGTTTCCAATGTTTATACAGCTTCCACTTTAGAAGAAGCCGAAAAACATCTTCCTAACACTGAGGTAATTTTGTGTTGGCATTTCCCTTTAGATTTGTTGAAAACTTCTGAGGCTTCTTCCGTAAGATGGATTCAATCAATGGGCGCTGGAGTTGATGATCTTGTCAACCATCCTTCGATTTCAAATGACATTCAAATTACACGCATTGTCGGTCAATTCGGAACGCCGATATCCGAATTTGTTTTTGGATACATGCTCTATCTGACAAATGATATCGCTAGAACCCGCGAACAACAAGCCAAACATCAATGGACTCCATTTAACGCCAGATTGCTATCAGGCAGGAAGATCGGGGTGGCTGGTTTAGGAAATATTGGACTGGAAATTGTGCGAAAAGCCCGAGCGTTTGATATGGAAGTATACGGGCTTAGCATGTCAGGGGCAAAAGCAGATCATGTAGACCGTCATTTCGGTCCCGATCATTGGAAAGCTTTTGTCAAAGAGTTGGACTACTTGGTACTTACTTTACCGTTAACAGAAGACACACGTTGGGCTGTAAATCGTGAAGTGCTTCTTTCAATGAAACCTGATGCTACCCTGATTAACGTAGGGCGTGGAGCACTCGTCAATGAATCAGATTTAATCGAAATTCTGCAAGAAGGACATCTAGGAGCAGCTGTTCTAGATGTGTTTGAGAAAGAACCACTTCCTGAGCAACACCCTTTTTGGTCAATGCCTAATGTCTTGGTTACACCTCATTTATCTGGACCGAGCACACCGGAAGGGGTCGGTGAATTCTTTGTTCAGAACCTACAAAGATATATAGAAGGAAAATCTTTGCAAGGGGTTGTACGCAGAGAGTTTGGGTATTAGCTATTTTGAAAGGTGGTAATCTTGACGGATTACCACCTTTCTTTAGGAATTGAGTTCAATCAACATCCTTGACAAAAGTTTGGCATCGTATTAGTTTATTTTATAGATAAAATACATTTACAGATAGGATTAGGGAAGAGGAAATATGTAATGTCTATCTTTACTGTTATGTTTGCGATGGGAACGATTCTAGGCTTTGTAGGTGCGGGAGGATCGGGATTTATTATTGCCATTTTAATTACCTTTTTTCACATTCCTGTTCACACAGCTCTGGCTACTGCCATGGCAGCCATGTTCCTGACGATGATTTCAGGAACAATTAGTCATTACCGGGAAGGCAATGTTGACCTTCGGGTTGGACTTACAATCGGGCTGTTTGGCGCAATGGGTGCTTATATCGGCACTTGGATCGCCCATATTATCCCAGCCTCAAAGTTAATTTGGCTGACGGCCTCTATGCTTGTCTTGTCTTCCTGTTTAATATGGCTACGAACTCGTTCAAAGCGCTTTTCCAAGGAAAAACCAACAACACCTGTCCCACAGTTTCTGGTGAAAGCAGTCGGAATAGGATTGATTACGGGTTTAATGTCCGGAACCTTTGGAATAGGCTCCACCCCATTTATTCAATTAGCACTACTTCTGTTTATGGGCAGTTCTTTACAGAAGGTTTCTGGTACAACAATGATGATTATATTGCCAATTGCACTATTTGGTGCGATTGGTTACAACCAGGCAGGATATTTAGATATTCCCTTACTGATTAAAGTCGTATGCGGAACCATGATCGGTTCCTATATCGGGGCAAAGTTTACCAATATCGCCCCCACCTTCGTGCTTCGATTTGCAATGATCACTACACCGTTGTTAAGCGGTCTTCTTCTTTTAGGTAGTTAAAAAAGGGTACCATATAGGTATCCTTTTTTTGGTGAGTAAATATTCCCTAATTGATTAATTTTAGGAATTATCTTATGATTAAATTAACACCTCTCTTTACATAAAAGAGACCAGGTAATTTTCTAATATCGGAGGGATAGATTTGTCAGAAACAAATACTCGCGATGCAGGATCCATAGTTTTGGATCGTTTTGGAAAGGTAGCTCAGTTGACTTTGTCACGTGCCAGTGCATTGAATGCTATGACATGGGAAATGTATCAACAATTAGAGGAAAATTTAAAAAACCTTGCTGAGGATCCAGATGTTCGCGTTCTCGTCATACGCGGTGAAGGTGAAAAAGCGTTAGCAGCTGGTACAGATATTAGCCAATTCAAGGGCTTTACTGGACAAGATGGGATCAACTATGAAAAGCGAATCGACAAAATTATGGATTTGCTATTCAAATTCCCTAAACCGACCATTGCTGCTATCCAAGGATATGCCGTTGGCGGCGGGATGATGATTTCCGTGGGATGTGATCTACGCTACGCAACCCCGAAAGCCCGTTTCGGTGCACCGATGTCCCGCACGCTCGGTAATTGCCTTAGTATGACCAATTACCAGCGCCTTGTAAAGGAATTCGGAGCGATGCGTACAAAAGAAATGCTCTACACTGGTCGCCTTGCATCAGCCGAAGAGGTTGCCTCAATTGGGTTCCTGACAGCAATTTATGAAGAGGAAGGGTTCTTTACCAAGGTTCTAGAGATTGCGGAAAAGATCAGCCAGAATGCCCCACTGACCATTGGTGCGACAAAGGAAGCCCTGATCAGACTTGACCAGCATGATGAATCACAGCTACCTGAATTTGAAGATGTGATCAAGAAAGTATACGGAAGCCAAGATTTCGCTGAAGGGGTTGCGGCTTACGTGGAGAAGCGTCCACCTGCTTGGCGTGGAGAATAAATGGAGAAAAACCCGGTGCGATTCTCACCGGGTTTTTTGCTGTTTTCAGTCTTGTTGAATAAATCACTGGGTGGTTAGAGAAGCCTATTTTAGGGAGCAAAAGCCTGACTTTTCGGGATGGGCGCACCGTGGACCGCCATTTTTAAAACAAATTTGGTCTTTTGAAACCGTTAGGGACCTTGAAAGTATGGATTTCATGGATCTGACAGATCCTATTTTCGATAAAGGAAAATTTTTCCGTTTATATTGACTACAAAGTAAAATTCACGGTTTTGTCATCAATATTGGTGATGAACTTCACACGCAAGGTCCTCTATCCGGGCTATCATTGAGATAATAAGAAAAGCTTCTATTGAGGCCCATTCGAAGAAGAGGTATCCATCTTTAGAGGAAGCTTTTCATGCCGTTAGAAAAGTTTCATTCACTTTAACACTTTAGTGAACTTAAACTTTCCTAAGCGGTAAAAAAACGAGCGAAACAGGTGATGGATCATGAATACAACAACAAGAAAATGGCTAATGATCGCCCTTTCTTCCCTGACCACCTTTTTTCTTATGAAAAATTCTTTTGAATTTCCATTCGGATTTTCCTTTGATCTGCGACAAGTCCCTTTAATCCTTAGTTGTTTATACGGGGGATATCCTGTAGCTATTTTTGGTATATTAAGCATCCTTGTTTTCCATTCTTATTTGTATTCAGATCTTTTTTTAAATCCATTTGTGATCACATTAATTTCTATCTTCGTTCCATTCATGAGCAAATCTTTTCATAATTTCACTTGGGAGAAAAAAGTGTTTACAGCTACTAGCATTGCAATGGGTTCGGCGTTGATCACTTTCTTAACTGCCGTACCATTCACATACCTTTTTAAGTATTTTGATATCGTACTTGGGTTTCTTTTTCTACAAGGAGCCACCGTCTGTATTGGTTTAATCGTCATGCGAATATTTCAATTTGATCGGCAGCAAGAATATAAAATCAAGGTAACTCATATATAAGATCATGACAGTAAGGGGTGGGCTTTTTGTCCACCCCTTTAAAGCTTATCAATAACTTTCTACATCAAAAATGAAGGGGAAATGTCTTGAGGAGGCTCATCAAAAGAAAAGCCAGGCTACGCCCGGTTTTTCTTACCGCATAGGGTGGTAATTAAATTAACCAAAAATGCCTGTGATTAGCATCACATTCACGTTAATGGAACTTTTTCGGTCCTGTACGCCTTTTCCCAGATGGGGATTTGGACATTAAGAAATGATCACTTAGATTTCTTCTTCGGGGATTCTTGTCCAACTTCTGTTTAAGCAATGTCAGGTAAATAAAAAAGGAAATGCAAAGGAAAACAATAAAATAGGAAACAACGGTGATCACCAATAAGGACCCGATTAGGTGTGTATATTGGTTTACTTCGTAATATAGGAAGGCGACAGCATAGAGATAGATAATGGGTGAAAAAGCAGCAAGAATGGCAATTCCAAGAAAATATGGAGCATATGTTTTTAATTTTTCATAGCGAATTTTCCTCATGGGAAATTCAATAACAGATCTTTGTTCTGATGTCCCTTTCATCATATCCCCTCCCTGACAAGAAGTTTTAGTTAAATTTCACACATCTTTATATAAAACGAATTTCACTCTGTTGTAATTGATTTAGATCAATCTTTGAAAAGAAAAAGAGGCTATAATAGATAGCCCCTTTTCCTAATCATTAAATTTTTGCAGAGATTAACCAAACATATCGATTTAATGGAGAAAACTCCGTCACAAATCCATTTTTTTCAAAGATCTGCCCTAAATCAGCAATTAACTCGTAATATTCACTGTTTAAGTCGTATAGTAAATTCATTCTCCCCTGCTTTTCCACCCTTTTAAATATGGCCTCTTTAGCCTCTGCATTTTCATAAGCCGTATCAGCAAAGACAATTCGTCCGTGGGGGTTAAGAAAACTTTTCATTAAAGTAATGGCTCTTTCTTTTTCCGACAGGGTTAGATGATGAAAGGCATAAGTGCTAACAATCGCATCCACCCGCTCTTCCGTAGCAAGAGGGATATTAAGAAAGGTTCCATCCCGGAGATCAATTTGCAATCCTTTTTGCTCAACCTTTTTACGCATTTCATCCGATGGCTCTACACCTATCACTTTATATCCAGCTTCAATCAATTTAGCAGATAGGTTCCCAGTTCCTACACCAAATTCCAAAATCGTCGCCGGTGCTGCAGGCAGCCCGTCAATCACTTGTTGCAGAATGGTCTCGTAGTCTTCAAAAACCTCGTTATATTCTCCATGCCGATCATAGACAGTCTGATCATACTCCTTGGCCCATTGATCAAATAATTCATTAAAATTATGACTTTCCATATTTCAACAATCCTCCAAGTTAATTTCATAGTATTCATCTAGGTATTACCTATTTTATAATATTTATCGGAATTTGAATAGACAAGTATGAAAAAATCATTGATAAAGACAGCTGCTCATTCGCTATCACATTCCTATAGACAAAAAAAAGGAGACGACACATCGTCCCCCCTTACCTCTAATCATTATAACGATTGACTTTTACTTTCACTTAATGATAGGTCTATACTTTCCGTTTCTTTTTTCATACGTTTTTGTCTGGTGGAAATCCAAATTCCTGCACTAATGAACAAAAAGCCAATAATATGTTGAGTCAATAACGGTTCTCCAAGATAGACGATAGAACCAAAAACGGCCGTAATTGTAATTACATTTAAGAAAATCGATGCGCCTCCTGCACCCAACCGATGCAAGCACATGTTCCAACCGATAAATCCTAGTGCTGTTAGAACAGCAGATGCAAGAAAAATTTTAAACCAAGTGAATCCATCAAAATTCAAAACAGAACTCATATCTTGTGTTAACGGAATTACAGTAAGCAGCAGCGCTCCCAATAAATACGTATACATATTGACCTGGACAACATGCATCGTATCAGCCAACTTACGAAAATAAATAAAACTAAAGGCTTGAGTAGCCATGGAAATCAACAGCCAAATATCCCCTAAGGAAAAAGCGAAAGTGGAAAATCCTTTGAAAACAATCGAAAAAATCCCGATAAATCCTAAAAGGATTCCGACATAATGCCTTCTGCTTAACGGTTCCTTTAATAAGAGTGCCGCAAATAAGGTTGTAGTCAATGGATTTAAACCTAAAATCAATGCTCCATTCGCCGCTTGCGAAAGCTCCAACCCTAATGCTAACGTAATTTGGTGAAGGAAAATCCCAAAAAAACTGGCAATAAAAAGGTACAACCACTGCTGTTTTTCTTTAGGTACACTAATCCCATACCCAATTGAAAGCAAAACTAAGGTTATCGCACATAATACCATCCGAAGATAGGTTAAAACAAGCGGCTCTACCTGAAACAGGAGCGATTTGATTAAGACCATATTGTGTCCCATAGCAATTGTGACAAATGTTGCGAAAAGGTAGGCACTCCGTCTTGATTCTAACAACCTTTTTCCCTCCACTTTTAAAAAAAATATCTATCTATAATAAATTTTAATTAGCTTGCTTCTCTAACTTCTCTTATCTTTCTTGTTAATCCTGCTACGTAGCCTCCACAAATAACGAGGGTGAGTCCCGTGACAACAAACACAAACCCAATTCCTACGAAAGAGCCGACCAGCCCACCAAGTAGAGGACCAATCATTCCTCCTAGCTGGTTTGCGCTGGTTGTTAGCCCAAAGGCACGCCCCCGAAAATCCGCATCCGTATTTTCAACAACGATGGCATTGATTGATGGCAAGGCACCTGCAATAAAAAGACCAAAGATAAACTGGATTATGCTGAATTGCCAAATGTTTGTTGTAAAATATTGGGTCATATTGACCATTCCGGAAACTAATAAAGATATGCTTAAAATGATAAAAAAACCCTTCTGCTGACCCTTTTTCCCCCAATATGGAGCTGCCAATATCCCTGCAATACCAGTAAGAGAAAATACTACTCCTGAGGACAATACCGCCCCCTCCAGTTTCCCCTGAAGTTCGGCAACGTAAAGAGTAATCAATGGCTGTAAGGCCATATTGACCACTTGAATCAAGAACAAAAAGATCAACATGCGGAATATGATTTTATTGTGCCAGGCTGTTTTCATATCTTCCCAAACATGAGTGGGTTGATGATTTGACAAAGATTTTTCCTCATAAACAAAAAGCCAAACAGTTAGGGTGGCCGTAAAAATAACCAATGAGGAAATGACAAAGGACATCCGCATCCCAAAAAGCTCAGCAAGGACTCCACCTAGTAATGGTCCAAGGATTGTTCCCGTTGCCCCAGCGGTTTGCATAATCCCTAGTCCCCATCCCATTTTGTTGTCCGGGATGGTCGTTGCCACAATCGCCATAGATGCCGGAACAAAGCCACTGGCAAATCCCTGGAGCAAACGAACAGCTAATAGTTGCCATGGATTTTGCACCAATGCAGTTAAAAGATAGACTACACCCAAGCTGATCCCTGCCCGAATAACCATCTTTCGTTTGCCCGACTTATCAGCACGTGCCCCCCAGATCGGCGCCATGATTGCACCAACAAGAAAAGCAGAGGAAAAAATAACCCCGGTCCAAAGTTTGACTGATTCCTTCGTGACCCCAATATCCAGAAGAAATAATGGCAAAAAGGGAACGACCATGGTATAGCTGGCACTGGATAATAAAACCCCAAACCACAAAATCCATAAATTTTTGCTCCAAGATCCTGAGGTGACTTCTCTCTTACTCATTCCTTCGGCTCACTTTCTCTTTTTTGTGAAATTTCTTTTCTACTGCTTCGAATACGTAAGATTACTTCCCTTTGCAAAGTTTTCACCTTTTTATAAATGTACTAACTATTATACGATTTATCATACTTTACTATTTAAGATTACTGTACTATGATTAAGAGAAAATTAAAAATAATTTTTATTGGAGAGTGGGAGAACATTGGTGAGTTATGAAATACGGTGTCTAGGAAGTTGGCAAAGGTACTGCGTTTATTCAATCAGTATAGTTTTCCCAGAGGGAGATTAGAACATGAAGAAGACCTTCCAAATTGGGATTAAAGAAGGTTTATTAACCACTTGGCAATTGGGGAAAATTATCTTCCCGATAACCATCATTGTTTCTTTGTTGCAACATACGCCTGTCATGGGATGGATCACAGCGATCTTTTCCCCTATCATGAATCTGTTTGGGTTGCCCGGGGATGCCGCGATTGTGCTTGCCCTTGGTAACCTAGTAGGAATCTACGCCGCGATTGGCGCGATCCTGACCTTAACCCTTACGGTCAAGCAAGTTTTTATTCTTGCTGTGATGCTGAGTTTTTCCCATTCTCTATTTGTTGAATCGGCTATCGCCGCAAAAATTGGTGTAAAAGTTTGGCATATGGTCGTGGTTCGGTTATCCTTAGGATTTGCTGTTGCCTGGATTATTGATCTGATTTGGCGCGGAGGACAAGAGATAGCAGAATATGGGTTGGTACCTGCACAGCAGCAATTGGAGGGATGGATTGCAATTAGCACGCATGCCGTTGAAAGCTCTTTAGTCGGCGTTCTGCAAATCGCCATCATTGTCATCCCCATTATGATCGGTATTCAGTATCTGAAGGATCTGCAGGTTCTTCCGGTTATTGCAAAGAAAATGACACCTTTTACTCGCATTCTTGGGGTTTCTGAGAAAACTGGAGTACCTCTTATGGCGGGATTAATCTTCGGAATAGCATTTGGTGCAGGGGTCATTATCCAAGCAGCGAAAGAAGAGCGACTGACCAAAAAAGATCTTTATCTCGTGTCGATTTTCTTGGTGGCCTGTCACGCTGTGATAGAGGATACGTTAATCTTTATCCCCTTGGGTATTCCTGTTTTACCGTTACTTCTTATTCGACTTTTCACTGCCATCTTGGTTACCGCAGGGATTGCCTGGTTTTGGTCCCGGATGGATGCAGATCGAAGTACAAACGGAAAACCAATACAACGACAAGCATAATAAAAAGGAGAGATGTCTATCTCTCCTTTTTCTATTATTTCGTCTAAAACTTGTTCATCTGGGAAAAATAATCCCTAAGCTGAACAAGGAGGATTAACCATGTTTAGAATGATAACTTTTTTCATGGTATGGATGGTCATAGCAGGGTGCAGTTCCTTTGGATCTGATTCATCCATAGGTTTGATCGGTGGCATAACCCCTAATCAGGTTGCTGAATTGATAAAAACCCCCGAGGTAAAACAATCTATGGTCGATGTCATGTCCTCACCTGAAATGCGGCAGCAAATGGTAGCTATCCTATCGAGTCCGGAAATGAAGCAGGTACTTCTCGAAGCGATGCGTACACCAGAAATGCAGGAAACTATGAAAACCATTATGAAAAGTCCGGAAATGCAAAAGATCTTTTTTGATACACTAAAATCTATTGATATCCGTGATATCATTCACGAATTACGAAAATAATTTTATGGGACAATGGTCACTGGACAATGGGCTTCATGCACAACACCATAGCTTACACTTCCTAGAATCTTTCCAAAAACGGGCCCTACCCCACGTGAACCCATGATGATTCCGCGCACATTCTCTTTACGAGCTTCTTCGCAGATTTCAACTTTTGGAAGCCCCACCCGAATTTTCGTTTGAAAAGAAACCCCTGTTCCATCTAGCAATTTTGCAGCTGGCTCTAGCACTTCATTCGCGAGCTGCTGTTGGAATTCTTCTACATCCTTTTTGCTGAAAAAGATTTTAACGTTCACTGTTTCAATATTTGGTTGGACATTAAGCAGAATAATATCATCCCCCATCGCTTTTGCAATTGGAATTGCATATTCTAATGCCCTCTTTGCATGTTCTGAACCATCCACTGGAACCAACAGATTTGCCATCTGCCTTCCCTCCTTCATATTGTTTCTTCCTACTTGGATCATATCAGATCTAACGATATTTCCATAGACTTTTTGGCAAATTCTCAGGAAATAGACAAATAGTTTTTAGGCTTTTCCTTTTTCTCTCAGGTTTTGTACAATGGAAAGGAGAAGGAGGGGTAAAAAATGAAAGCTATGGTTATTCAAAATTTTGGCGAGCCATCTGTATTTCAATTAACAGAGCTGCCAATACCGGAGGTCACAGCAGGACATGTTCTGATTCAAGTAAAAGCTACAAGTGTAAACCCAGTGGACACAAAAATTAGAGGAGGGTTTATTAAAGCCTTTGCACCCGATTTTCCTGCCGTATTGCATGGTGATGTGGCCGGTATTGTTGTCCAAGTTGGAGACGGGGTAAGCGAGTTTAAACCCGGTGATGAAGTTTATGGCTGTGCAGGCGGATTTAAAGGAACAGGCGGAGCGTTAGCGGAATACATGTTGGCCGATTTCCGTTTGCTTGCCCATAAACCTAAGAACATAACAATGGAGCAGGCCGCTGCTTTGCCACTTGTTGCAATTACCGCTTGGGAAGCCCTTTTTGATAGGGGCAATCTAAAAGGCGGACAACATGTTTTGATCCATGCAGCAGCAGGCGGTGTTGGCCATGTTGCCATCCAACTTGCGAAAGCTGCTGGTGCAACGGTATATACAACAGCATCCTCAAAGGAAAAGCTAGAGATCGGCAAACGCCTAGGGGCAGATTTTACGATTAATTATCGTGAAGAAACTGTAGCGGAGTATGTGCAAAAATATACCGCAGGAAAAGGGTTCGATATCGTATTCGATACTGTGGGCGGGGAAAATCTGGATCGATCCTTTGAAGCCGCAGCACTTAATGGTCAAGTTTTGGCCATCGCCGCACGCTCTACACATGATCTTACACCTTTGCATTCCAAGGGGCTTTCCTTTCACGTTGTGTTCATGCTGCTAAAGATCCTTCAAGCTGATCTCCGTGAGCACCACGGACAGATTTTAAAACAAATGAATAAGATCATTGAAGAAGGAAAGCTAGTGCCTTTAATCGACCCTAAAAGCTTTACGTTGGAACAGGTCGCAGAGGCGCATGCCTATCTTGAATCCAATAAGGCAATTGGGAAAATTGTTTTGACGAATAAGTGGTAAGTAAGAACAGCTTCTATGGAAGCCTTATTCGAAGGAGAGGTATCCCTCTTTAAAGGAAACCTTTCATGCCGATAGGAAAGTTTGTTCACTCCAACACATTAGTGAACTTAAACTTTCCTATGCGGTAAAAGGAAAACCGGGCATAGCCCGGTCTTTTTCATTATGAACTTAAAATTCAGTTATTTGGCTGGGTCCTGCAGTAAGTCAGCACCCGCGATTCCAGGATGAGTCATTTCATAAGGGTCTAAAATAACATCGAGTTCTTCTTCCGTTAAGACATTGTGGAGCAGGCATAGCTCACGAACAGATTTTCCAGTAAGGATCGCTTCTCGCGCAATCCGCGCTGCAGCTTCATAACCGAGGTGAGGGTTAACAGCGGTGATTACCCCTACACTCTTTTCAACATATTCCTTTAAGCGTTCTTCATTGGCTTCTATTCCAGCCAGACAGTATTCAGTAAATACACGGAACACATTATTCATAATGCTGATCGATTGAATTAGATTAAATACGAGTACAGGCTCCATGACATTCAGTTCCAGCTGCCCCGCTTCAGAGGCCAAGCAGATCGTATGGTCATTGCCAATTACCTGAAAGGCTACTTGGTTGACGACTTCCGCCATTACTGGGTTCACTTTTCCAGGCATGATAGAAGAACCAGGCTGACGAGCAGGCAAGTTAATTTCATTCAATCCAGCGCGCGGACCAGAGGCCATAAAGCGTAAATCATTAGCGATTTTTGACATATTCATCATGCAAACCTTTAAGGCTGCCGATACTTCCGTATAAGAATCCGTATTCTGCGTTGCATCAACAAGATGCTCAGCACCTTTTAGAGGAAGACCGCTAATGCTTGCCAGATGCTTCACTACGCTTGTGATGTATTTTGGATCTGCATTAAGGCCTGTCCCGACAGCTGTCGCACCCATGTTTACTTCATAGAGATGCTGCTTGGATTGCTCAATCCGTTTCATATCCCTTGCAATCACTCGACGGTATGCCTCAAACTCTTGTCCTAAACGAATCGGCACCGCATCCTGCAGATGTGTACGCCCCATCTTGATCACATGGTCAAATTGTTCGGCCTTTTTCTTAAACATATCATGCATCATTGTCATGGTTCCAAGCAGTTTTTCCAACATGTTTAAAACAGCAATATGAATTGCTGTAGGGAACGCATCATTTGTTGATTGAGACATGTTTACATGGGAATTCGGACTGATTTCCGCATAGTTCCCTTTTCGATCTCCAATCAATTCGAGCGCGCGATTGCCAATGACTTCATTGGCATTCATATTAATTGAAGTACCCGCTCCACCCTGAATCGGGTCGACAATAAATTCGTTATGCCATTTCCCCTGAATGATTTCATCAGCCGCTTTCACAATGGCTTCCCCAAATCGTTTGTTTAACCGAAGAGTTTCCATATTTGCCAAGGCTGCTGCCTTTTTCACCATCGCCATCGCAACGATTAAAGATTCGTGCAGTCGGTACCCCGTTATTGGAAAGTTTTCTACTGCTCTTAAGGTTTGAATCCCATAATAAGCCTCATTAGGAATTTCCTTTTCCCCCAGGAAATCCTTTTCTAGGCGAAACCCATTCGTATCCATGATCTAACTCCCAACTTTCTTTTCAATATTGGACTTCACGACCATATAGTTAGATTATACCATCTTTGCTAATAAATGATTCTGCTTTTTTAGCAGATGAATGTGTTTTGCGTGTATGTATATAAGTAAAGAATGCTAGAACAGTCCCTATAAATGTAATGAAGGCACTTAATTGATAAGTAGTTCGCGGACCAAATTGATCCATTAGATAACCACCCAAAGAATTTCCAATGATCCCTGCTAAACCCAAAAACGTAGCCGTTAACACAGCCGTTCCAGTTGACTGCAACTCTTGGGGAACAACTCTTGTCACATATCGTAACGAAGCGGCAAAAAACAAGGTGAATGTAAGGCTCTGTGACATTTGCAATAGGATTAATGTTGTAGGACGATCTACGATGCTAAATAATAACCATCTAATCGTATATATGAAGGCCGCCAGGACGAACATAGATAATTCACTAAATCTGCTAAAAATGAAAGACATACATAAAAAAACTGGAACTTCGCTCATCGCCGAAACTAAAGAGGCTGCTCCAATTTCCATTTTCGTTGCGCCTAAACTGTTCATAAAAATAGAAAACATGCTTTCATTAATTCTAGCGGGAATCGAGACGATTAAGGTTAATATTAAAAACCATAAGAGAGTCGAGTTTCCGAAAAGCTTCGTTAACTCACGTCTATTAATCTTTGCTTGTCGATTATTACTATCTTCTAAACCCAGGGCAGTCATCATCGTCAATGTAAGAAGTAATCCATACATCAACCCTAAATAGCTAATTCCCCAACTTCCTAAAGCAATCCCCAGGGCCAAGGCCGTCAAGGAAAACCCGACAGATCCCCACAGGCGAATGGACCCGTAATTTAACCCTCGCTTTTGCGCGTAGGCAATAATAAGACTATCACTTAGAGGTTGGATCGGCGTCATAAAAAACATAAATAAAAGCATAAAAAACCAAATGTGATAGAATGAACCTGATGAAAAAACACCGATACTTGTAAATAATGCGAGGACCATGATAAAGAGAAGAACTTCTTTTACAGTTTGCCGCTTGTCACTAATGTACCCCCACAGTGGTTGGGCAATTATTGAGATAAACGGCCCAGCGGTAAGAACCAAACCAATCTCGGTTGGGGATAATCCCTTATCTTGAAAATATAAAGGGATAAAGGGAGCTATACAGGCCATTGATGCGTAAAAAAGAAAGGTATAACTGGATAAAAAGATCATGACTGAACCTCCGAGGTTATCACAAATTCAAAATTTGATAATAATCATTGTACACGAAAAAGAGCGTCAATTCCCAAAAGAATTGATGCTCTTTTATCACTATTAAATGATTCCTTTTTCACCCATCAAACGAATCTGTTCGTCTGTCAGGCCAATATCTTTTAAAACTTCGATATTATGTTCACCCATTTTGGGACCCAGCCATTTGATCTCCCCTGGTGTCTTGCTTAGCTTCGGGACAATTCCAGGTACCTTCATACTGCCTATATCCGGATGAGTCATTTCAACAATCATTTCCCGAGCGAGGAAATGAGGATCTTTCATCATGTCTTCCGCATTATAAATCGGTCCTGCCGGGATCCCATTAATGTTCAGTTTATCTAGGCATTCAGAAAGGGGAAATTGATTAACCCACTGAGCAATCATGGAATCAATCATGTCTACATGTTGATTGCGGCGATCATTCGTTAAAAATCGTTCATCACCTACCAAATCCGGACGATCCATCACTTTAAGAAGCCTTTGAAAAATGTTGTCGCCGTTTGCCGCCAAAACAATATACTTCTCATCTTTCGTCTGATATATATTCGATGGCACAATTCCTGGCAAAACGGATCCCGTTCTTTCTCTGATGACGCCTTTCTTATCAAATTCGGGAATCAAGCTCTCCATCAGGCTAAATACCGCCTCATACAGGGCAACATCGATTTCCTGGCCTGTCCCTCCACCTTGTACGTCCCTGTGATATAAGGCCATCATAATTCCAATCACAGAATACAAAGAGGATACGGAATCCCCGATACTAATCCCCACTCGCGTTGGAGGTCGGTCAGGATATCCTGTGAGATATCGTAATCCACCCATGGCTTCCCCAATAGCTCCATACCCTGCACGGTCACTATAGGGGCCATCTTGACCAAATCCCGAAATATGGCAAGTAATCAGGCGTGGATTGATCTCTTCAAGAGTTTTCGGATCAAGCCCCCATTTCGCAATGGTACCTGGCCGAAAATTTTCGATCAGGACATCTGACTCTTCCAAAAGACGTTTAATGATCCCCATCCCTTCCTCGGTTCTCATATCCACGGTAATGCACTTCTTGTTGCGAGATTGAACATACCACCAAAGAGATGTACCATTATGCAATACACGCCAGTTCCGAATGGCATCTCCGTTCTTCGGCAGTTCAACTTTGATCACCTCAGCACCAAACTCTGCCAAAATTCTAGAGGCAAAAGGACCGGCAATTAATGAACCCATTTCTAATACTTTAACCCCAGCTAAAGGTAATCTTTTTGTCTCCACTTTTTTGTCACCACCATTTATTTAGGATTATTTCACTGCGCTGCGAGACTTCCAAACCTTCCAAATTTGACTATCCATTGGTTTTTGAAATTCCTTACTTAATGCATCTGATGCTTTTATTAGTCCATCGATTTGAATTCCTGTTTCAATTCCCATATTGTGAAGCATATCCACTAAGTCCTCAGAGGAAATATTACCTGTGGCACCTGGAGCGTAAGGACAACCACCTAATCCCCCAACACTGCTATCAAAGGTAACGATACCCGCATCAAGCCCGGCAATCACATTGGCCAACCCGCGGCCATATGTATCGTGGAAATGAAGTTCAAAATCAATTCCCGTGAATTCCTTCCTAATTTTTGATACCCAATCATACACTTGTGCAGGATTCGCAATACCAATTGTGTCACATAAGCCAATGCGTTCAAAGCCAATATTTACAAGTTGGTCAACAACCTGTAGGACCCGGTCCAATCCCGGGTTCCCCTCAAAAGGACAGCCAAAGACCGTAGAAAGAGAGGCCCTTATTTTCAATCCATCTGATTTAGCTCGTGCAACCAAAGCTTTTAATTCAGTTATCGAGTCTTGAGTTGTGCGATTCAAGTTTTTTTGACTATGCGAATCCGTTGCAGATAAAACGAAGGTCACTCCGTGAACACCGCTTTTTAGTGCCCGTTCATACCCCCTAGCATTTGGAACAAGAGCAAAAAGCGTTGCGGGTAGATCTTTAACCGCTTTTAAAACTTCTTCCGCATCAGCTAAGTTCGGGGTCCATTTCGGATGAACAAAAGAGGTCGCCTCTATTTCCTTCACACCTGCTTGAACCAGATTTTTGATCAAGTTAATTTTTTCTACTGTAGGCAAATTGATAGGCTCATTTTGCAATCCATCTCTCGGACCAACCTCAGTGATTCTTACTTGTTTAGGTACATTCATTGTACTGCCTCCCTAATATTTTCCTGGAAATTATTTGAAGGAAATTCTACCTAATCCAAAAATGAAAGCCCTGTTAAAAGATGATTTAAATCTGAAAGGACATGCTTTTTCATTAATTCTTCTGCCTTGTCTGCATCGTTGTCTACGATGGCTTGGTAAATCTGTTTGTGTTCCACTAAATAATAGGGACGAAAGCCAATTCTGCTATTAATTCTCCGGTAACGCAAAATTTGTGTTCTGATCTGTTCCATCATTTGCTGCAATGGGGGATTTTTAGAGCTTTGGATAATCACGTCGTGGAAAAAGGTGTTCTTCTCGATTACTTTTTTTAATTCACCCATTTCAAGAAAATGACTAGCGAGAAGCAAACTTTCTTCCAAACTGGAAATCTCCATTTTTGATATATGCGTTACCGCTTTTCGGGCCGCCAACCCTTCCAATGCCGCCCGACATTCAAACAAGCTAGTCATTGTTCCTTTGCTAAGTGGTGTCACCTCCGCCCCCTGTGAAGGAATAAACTTTACCAATCCTTCCCTTTCCAGTCTTCTTAACGCTTCGCGAACCGGTGTCCTGCTAGTTTGTAATTGATCCGCTATTTTAGCCTCTGCAAGTTTTTGTCCAGGCAAAAAGTCTCCGTTCACAATGCCATCTTTAATTGAAAGGTAAACTTGTTCATAGAGGTTTCTCTTCTTAGGTTCGAGCCCTGTTTGCAACATTTTCTCTCCCCTCCACAATCAAAATTGCATACAGTTTAATAATTGTACACTTTATGTAATTTGGTATACACAAATTATAGGGTTATTATTACAAAAGTGTCAACCTAATTTATATTTTTTAAATATTTACTAATAAAATTAGTCCCGCCTTTTGTTTTTAAATGTACACGCGCTAAGATTAAAGCGCCCCTTCGCCGGTTGCCATCCTTTATACCGTCGGATAGAAAAAACACGTGGAGAATTAATCCATATATCCTAGAACAACAAGTATGACACCACGAGTATTGTATAATTTGCCGAAAAAATGAAAGATTGTTTGAAATTCTCCTTTTTGCGGGCATGACTGTTGGGATGGCGAAAGATGTTTAATAGAATTCCCTCCATAAAATTCAATTTGTTATATAATATTAATATTGCTATTATTTAAAATTGGAGGATAGCCTATGGACCCTATAGTATACCAATTAAAATCCATTTTAGATGAAATGGAAATCATTGATCTAAGCCAAACTCTCGAAAATGATATTCCTGCTGTACCTACACATGCTAGATTTTTTCATAACCTGGTTCATTCCTACAAATATGGACATCGCAGCTGCCACTATCAATTGGTTATGAGTGAACATTCCGGGACACATGTGGATTCACCCTTACACTTTATTTCAGAAGGTCCCTATCATTATGGAATGGATGCCGTACCTTTAACTACTTTTACTGGTCGCGCGATCCGTGTATCCGCCACCGAAATCGATGAAAATGGATTATTTACCAAGCAGCATATGATTGATTGGGAGAAGGAATATGGTCCAATCGAAGAAGGGGATATTGTTCTGATTCGCTTTGGATGGGATCAATATTGGAAGAAGAGGCCTGATGATGAGAAATTTATGAAAAATTGGCCAGGGGTAGCCCAGGATGCAGCACAATATTTCGTAGAAAAGAAGGTGAAAATGGTAGGGACCGATGCGATTGCTATTGATGTCTTTGAATCGAAAGAAAATCCTGCTCATCACATTTTGCTAGGAAACGGCGTGCTAATTATGGAAAATCTGAACAATTTAGATCGGCTTCCCACTTACTCTTATTTCATGGGATTTCCGTTGAAGATAAAGGATGGATCAGGTTCACCCATTCGGGCTGTTGCTTTTGTTTCGAAAAAGTAAGTTCAAAATTCCACTTTTCATGCTAAATATTTTATAATCGAAATAAATTCAATTCAAATTCTGTGAAAAATACGAAAGTTAAGAATGCGTAAAATCGGAAGAAACAAATATGATGATTTAAACTTTCTTCTAAAAGAACAGCTAGCCTGGAGTAATGAGCTATACAAAATTCTTACTCGTCACCTAGTTAGAAAAATATTTTCCGACAACTATGACTGGGAGCAAGTATCGTCTGCGATCATTCTATTGAATGCGACAAAATCTCTCATTGTGTCCAGTTTTGTTCTTCATAACCCTGCTGAAAGACAAATCTTTCATTACCAGACTCGGATTTGTCCTTCATAACCCCGATGAAGGACAAATCTCTCATTGCCAGACCCAGTTTGGTCCTTCATAATGGAAAAAGAATCTCTTCCTGTTCCGCATGAAAAGAGATCTTAGTATTCAACCAATTTTCCATAAATCTCCGGACGACGATCTCGATAAAGGAAACGCTTCTTTCGAGCATTATGAATCTCATAAAGATCAATTTCTTCTAGGAGAATCCCTTCCTCCCTGCCTAGGATCCCTTTAATCTCCCCATAAGGATTTGCCAGAATAGAGTGGCCCGTAAAGTGGTGGTGTTCTTCATCCACTCGTCCTGTGAGACATGCCCCTAAAATATATAGTTGGTTTTCGTAGGCCCTTACCTGGATGATATTCTTCCATATCTCCGTCAATTGCATAGACGATCCATTTGGAACCAATATAAGGTCTGCTCCTTGCAATCCAAGGGTTCGTGCGACCTCAGGAAAATCTCGATCATAACAAATCATGATTCCTATTTTTGCATAAGGGGTTTGGAAAACAGGATAATGGTATCCTTGGCGCATGTAGAACTTCTCCCAACCTGTCATGGACCACGCTACATGTGTTTTTCGGTATAGGCCGGCAATATTCCCTTCATCATCTACTAGACAAGATGAATTATAGTAAGTTCCAGGACTATCTAATTCAAAAAATGGGACATTAATAAAAACCTTGTGCTTTCTTGCTAGCTGACGAAAGCCATTGATCGTGATCCCCTCTATCGACTCTCCTAAATCAAAATAGGCGGGATCACAATGCGATGTATGTGAAAAATACCCCGTATTAAACATTTCCGGTAAACATATTATTTTAGCTCCTTGATTAATTGCTTCAGACACGAGCGACTCTGCTTTCTTCCTATTTTGCTCCACTTCCCCAATGATGGAAGCCATCTGTACGGCAGCGACCTTTACTTTCAACCTTCCCACCATCCTTTCATATTAAGAGGAGAAAAGCCGCAAGGACTCCACATCCTTACGGCTTTCTATCAATAAATTATTGGCAAGATATAACTTGGGCCGGAACAGCTATCCCTAGATCTGTACTTACCGCCATAAGATCTTTAAGTAATGCAACAGGATATGGGATTCCCTGCTCTCGGTTGATCTTTCCCATGCGAGCCTCAGGTTCTCCCGGAACAAGGATCTCCTTAAACCCGACTGCTTTCGGAGATTGATGCATGAGATCGATCGCCTCATCAACCCGCTTTTTAAATTCACTAGGGTCCATGAAACAGTCAATGCGAACCGCCTGCATTGTATGTCCGGTGTTTTGCGCATTGCTAAACTCCTGATATATATCCTTTATGCCAAGACCGAATGCGCCCCCTGGCAAAATTCCGGAAAGAATCCCGATGACAAGCGCCATCCCATAACCTTTGTAATCGCCAACTGGACGAAGTGTCCCACGCAGTGCCTCTTCTGGGTCTGTAGTTGGACTTCCATCCGGAGCAAGCCCCCAGGTATCCGGAATGGCTTGCTTCTTCTTCGCTGCTACAAGGATTTTCCCCCTTGCGACCACACTATGTGCCATATCCAATATCAAGGACTCATGACGGTCAGCTGGAATAGCTACAGCAACCGGATTATTGCTAAGCAGGCTTTGGGTTCCCCCCCACGGTGCCATAACATTGCTACCGGCCGTTGTTGTGATCCCAATCATATCTTCCTCTAAAGCCATTCTAGCAAAATGTGCAGCCGCTCCGTAATGATTGCTCCCCCTAACGGAAACATATCCTGTTCCATATTGTCGGGCTTTCTCGATGGCTAGCTTCATTGCGTGAACCCCAACAACCTGGCCCATGCCATTGTTTCCATCCATTAAAGCTGTTGCCCCGAATTCTTTTACCACCTCTGGTTTGGCCACCGGATTTACTCCTTTTAGCAAAAGCCTTTTAATGTAAATCGGTAGACGGATCAATCCGTGTGAATAGATCCCACGGAGATCCGAAGAAAGCAGATTGTCAGTTGTAATCTTCGCATCCTCTTCGCTCATTCCCGTTGCAGTAAAAAGCTCAACCACCCATTGGTAAATATCCGGATAGAAAATTCGTTTTTCTTCCATGGTACTCACTAGGCGTATCCCCCCAACTTAGTTATTCGAAATATCCTTCTCCACTTCTGAAGATTTCGGAGACTGACGGTTTTTAAGATACTTTCGCAGGGTAAGAATTTGCGGAAGTATTACCACGAGCACAATAAAAATTAAAATTCCAAGAGAAACTGGGCGCTTTACAAACATCAGCAGATCTCCGTTGGAGATACTCATTGCCCTGCGGAAATTTTGCTCTAGCAACGGCGCTAAGACTAAAGCCATAACGGTAGGTGCCAATGGAAACCCATATCGCTGCATTAAGTACCCAATAATCCCAAAAATGAAGAGAAGGCTTAAGTCAAATACATTATAATTGATTCCATACACCCCTAGTACAGAAAAGGCAACAACTCCGATGTACAGTGGAACGGGTGGGATTTTCAATAGTGATGCGAATACCCCAACTAATGGTAAATTTAATAATAACAGCATAACATTTCCAACATACATACTGGCAATAATGGCCCACAGCAGGTCAGGATTGGTTTGAAACATCATCGGTCCGGGCTGAAGTCCATACATCATGAAGATAAACAACAGCAATGCGGTAGTAGCTGAACCTGGGATCCCAAGTGTAAACAACGGAACAAGCGCCCCACCAACTGCTGCATTATTCGCTGTTTCCGGACCGGCTACCCCCTCAATGGCCCCTTTCCCAAACCGCTCTGGATTTTTCGAGAATCGTTTTTCAGTCACATAGGATACAAATGAAGCGAGAGAAGGACCAATCCCGGGAAGAACACCTATTATAAATCCCATTACAGACCCGCGTCCATAGGCACCTGCAGACCTGCGCCAATCATCTCGAGTCATCCAGAGAGATCCTTTAATTTTTTGTACTTGTTCTGTTTTTGCATCTTTCGGCTTTGCTAAATTAATAAAAGCCTCTGGCAATGCAAAAAGGGCTATTGCCACAAGTATAAAGTCAATTCCATCGGATATATTTGGGATCCCAAACGTATATCGCGGGACTCCGGACTGCATGTCTAATCCGACCATTGCAATAGCAAGACCAAATAGTGTGGCAATAATGCCTTTCAGTATGGAACCGGTTGTTAAATTGGAGACCATGGACAATGCCAATACAATCAAAAGAAAGTATTCGGGTGAACCAACATGGTAGGCAACCAGGGCCAGTAACGGAGCAAGAAGCATTAAAGCCAGCGTGGAAAATGTCCCTGCTACGAATGATCCTATGGCTGCAGTGGCCAAAGCGGGGCCTGCACGCCCTTGCTTCGCCATCTCATAGCCGTCAAGCGTTGTTACAACAGAGGCTAATTCACCTGGTGTGCGCACGAGGATTGCAGTAGTTGATCCTCCATACATTGAACCATAATAAATGCCTATCAGCATGATCAACCCGCTCATCGGATCCAACCCAAACGAGAGCGGAATGAGAAGAGCTATCGCCGTAATCGGGCCAATGCCTGGAAGCACTCCAGTTAATGTTCCAATGAACACACCTAGAAAGGAGTAGGCCAAGGTTTGAAGGTTTAGAATCTGGCCAAAGCCAGATGAAAGATTCGTTAATAAGTCAGCCAAGTTTTTGTCACCTCCTAGCTAAATGGTCCTGTTGGCAAATAAACAGCTAAAACTTCATTAAATAGTAAAAATACGATTAATGGAAAAACAACGGCATAGGCCAAATTACGTTTCCAACTTTTCTTGTCCAAATACATGGATAAACCAAATATGAAAAGAGCTGTAGAAAGTACATATCCGAGTGGGGAAAACAGGACAAAATAGGCTAGAAGCGTGACTAAAATCACACTGAGCCTAACTGAATCCTGAGGTGCTTCCTCCTCTTCTTCCTCAGCCTCTCTTAGAATGTTCTTCTTGTTATTTGGGTCATCGATAAATTTTGACTTTGCTTCGATGATCCCTTTTATCATAAGGGCAGCTGATGCTAAAGCTAGTAAAATTCCAATGGTAATCGGAAATACCTTCGGACCGATCACAGCTTGTTTAAAAGAGGAAGGTGGGATCTGTGTCCCAAAGTAAATAAAAGATAAGGAAAAGAGCAAAAATAATCCACCAGAAACACTATTACGGTTCAAGGTACAACTCCTTTCTTAAAACTTAACCTTTTTGCCAGCCAGACCCTCCCTTGGAAGGGAGGGGGCTGATGTGAAACAAAGAAAAAAGAATTATTGTTGAATCTGTTTCGTTTTAACCAAACCTTCTTTAATTTCTGCTTGTGTCTTTTCAAGATATTTGGCGAACTCCTCACCCTTCATGAAGGTGATTTCCCATTGATTTTTCTCGGCAATTTCCTTCCAGGTAGGCGTTGTCATTGCTTTTTCAATTGTATCTTGCCAGAACTTAACCGCTTCTTCAGGCATATCAGGAGGTCCCATTACACCACGCCAGTTACCGAGCGATACATCATATCCTGCTTCGATGGCTGTTGGAACATCTTTTACAGGACCACCTAATCTGTTTTCGCTCATTACAGCTAGTCCGCGGAATGTACCTGATTCAAGCATGCCACGGAATTCACTGACCCCAGATACTGCCGCTTTGATGTCTCCGTTTAGAACAGCATTCGAGATCTCCCCACCGCCCTCATAGGCCACGAAGTTAATCTGACTAGGGTCCCCACCAGCTTTATCGACTAACAGGGCAAACGGCAAACGGTCATCCCCAGAAGCACCAATTGGTACTGAAGCTGGGTCTTTTACTACGGCATCCAGTAAATCTTTCAATGTTTGATACTCAGAATCTTTACCAACGGCAATCATGAAATATTCGGTCATTAACCGTGCAATCATCGTTACATCCTGGTAACCATATTTGGAGTCACCACGGAGATAGTTTGACATAATTGGAGTAGAGGTTACGCTGATCTTAAACGCGTCGCCTTTATTTTGGGTTACCAATTGCGCTAGGGAAACAGCACCCGTTGCACCATTTTCATTGACTACAGGGATTGGGAAATCAACTAATTTTTCTTTTTCAAATGTTTGGGCCAGGGATCTCGCTGTTAAATCCCATCCACTTCCCGGTGTACTTGGAGCAACGATGGTCACAGGTTTCTTTTTAGAATAGATTCCTTCTTCCTTCTTCTCCTCTTTTTTAGTTTCCTCTGTTTTCGCCGGTGCCTCTGGTGCCTTTGTTTCTGGTGCAGGCGCACTGCTTGGTGGGTTAGAACTTCCACCACACGCTGTCATCGCTAACATCAGAATGAAAACCAATGGATACAGCAGAAATTTCCTCATGGACAACTTTCTCACGACATGATCCCCCTTTTTTGATTTACTTTATTGGACTTTCTTTATTTGTTTTGTAGGCGCTGGATACAATCGGCTTGATGGACCTGCTTTATAGACAGCGCTTTCAAGGCGATGATTTACGATACGCTCCACTTCAGGTGTGATAGCCATAATCGCGTCAAAATCAACTCCTGTTTTGATCCCCATTAAGTGGAGCATGTGTATCAAATCCTCTGTTGACACATTTCCTGTGGCATCCGGCGCATAAAGACATCCGCCAAGGCCACCGATCGCGGAGTCAAACGAGCGTATTCCAGCTTGCAACGCTGCTAAAATATTAGCCAACGCCATGTCTCGTGTATTATGTACATGAAGATCGAAATGGACGTCAGGAAAACGGGCTATTAATTTTGAACACGTTTCATAGACTAGTCGCGGAGATGCGACACCAACCGTATCAGCTATACAGAGGTTACGGACGCCCATTGAATAGTAAGCTTCTGCCACATATAAAACTCGTTCAAACGGAACCTGGCCTTCAAACGGACATCCGAGCGATACCGCCATTCCACCGCGGACCTCAACACCATGTTGGTGAGCTAGTTTGATAACAGGCTCATGTCCCCGCAAGGTTTCATCAACGCTGTGATTCGCATTGGAACGGCTGTGGGATTCCGTAACAGATTGCATCAATTCCCATGAATCTGCTTTCATATCAACAGCTCTCTCAGCTCCGCGAAGGTTAGGAACCAAGACACTGTAAGATACCCCCGGCTGGCGGTCAATATTAGCCATGACTTCCTCCGCATCCTGAAGCTGTGGTACAGCCTTTGGATGAACAGCGGAAGTCACCTGTATCGCTTTTAGACCTGTTCGAGATAGCTTATTGATTAAGTCGATCTTTTGTTGCGTCGGAATGAATTCCGTTTCCATTTGAAATCCGTCCCGTGTACCGACCTCTTTTACCTCGACTTCGTCAACCATTTGATCCCAAAAATTCATTAAATAATCCCCTCCCTCTCCAACTGCTCTATTTCTTCAGTAGTAAGTCCTAAGTTCAGATAAACTTCATGATTATGTTCACCAAGAATTGGACCCGCTCTATGAATAGAACCCGGGGTTTTAGTAAACTTGGGAACGACACCTGGCACCTTCACTTTACCTAATGTTGGGTGGTCAACCTCTACAATCGCATCACGGGCAGCATATTGTGGATCCTGGAAAATATCCTCCATGCTATAAATTTGTGACACAGGTACCCCATTCTCATCACAAAGATGTTGAATGGATTTCGCTGTATGTTCACTAAACCATTTCGCGACGATCGCGTTAATCTCCTCACGGCGGGCAACACGCGCCTGATTCGTAGCGTAATTTGGATCCGTTTTCATTTCTGGACGGCCAATTACTTCTGCTAGGCGATGGAATGTCCGGTCCGTACTCGTCGTCAAAGCAAGCCACTTACCATCCGATGTTTGAAAGGTTCCTACCGGTGCAGAATTGCTAAATTCGTTTCCAGCGCGTTCCTTAATGATTCCTAACCGGTCGTAAGCGGCAACGTTTGCTTCAAGGATCCGGAACATCGATTCAAATAAAGACGCATCCACTTCTTGCGCCTCCCCGCCTTTGGCATCCCGGTGGTAAATCGCAGCTACTGTCCCGAGTGCAGCAAAGAGTCCTGTGACATAATCGGCAAGAGGCATCGGTGGCGACAGCGGTGGTCGATCAGGGAAACCATTCATGTAGGTATATCCGCTAAAAGCTGTTGCTGAAGTGCCGAAACCAGCCCTTGTACTGTATGGACCGGTTTTCCCATAGCCACTCACACTAGTAATGATGAGGTTGGGATTTGCCTTTCTCATCCGTTCAATGCTTATTCCCCATTTTTCAAGAGTCCCAGGCCTAAAATTTTCTAGTAAAACATCATAATCTTTTAATAGTTTTAGAAATAATTCTTGTCCTTTCTCTTTACGCAAATCTAGCGTAATGGATCGTTTATTGCGGGCCAATGCTACCCATGCCATGGATTCGGATGCTTCTGTAGGCTGCATGCCACGTAAGGCATCTCCAATCCCGGGAAGTTCTACCTTGAGTACCTCTGCACCATAATCCCCAAGAAGAGATGCGGCGAACGGAGCGGCAAAGACCGTAGCAATATCCAATACACGCACCCCGGCGAGAGGGCCCTGTTGATTCTTGGACATCGCCCAAATATCCCCCTTTCGATCTTTTTGTATTTATCGGTATAATATTAATACAATTTATATTATAAATTTTGTGAATTTTATTGTCAAACATTTTGTGGTTAAAGTTTTTTAATTTGTCGGACTGTGGGCGATGCTTAATGTTCCCAACCATTTTCTAGTCCTTTCACTAACGCAAGCAAGGCTTCATTACAAGGGACAGGAACACCCACTTCTCTCCCGGACCGAACCACAGCCCCATTAATAAAGTCAACTTCGGTCCGCCGTTTTGCTTCAACATCCTGAAGCATAGAAGGCTTGCTTTGACCACCGTTGCGTACCAGTGTATCAATTCGTTCTAATCTCTCTTCTAGTTCTATCAAATACCCTTTGGCTTGAGCTACCCTAACGGCTTCTTCTGCAACCTGTTGCAGGAATTCCTTCTGATAGACTAGTTTGCCTGTTGTTAATCTGGTAAGTGCAGCAGTCGGCAGAACAGCGGCATTTAAGATGAGTTTTTTCCAAATCTCTGTTTTTATACTTGCCGTTACTTCTGTTTGAAGACCCGCACGATTTAATAGTGTCCCTACCTGCTCAGAACGCTTCATTTCGCCTTCGTCCAAATAGGGTCCAATAAATGTTTGACCCTTAATTGTCTGGGCGTTATACCCCAACCCAACAGACTTTACACTGTCGTAACTTAACCCAACGACAATTTGATCCGGATAAAAGAATTCTGCCAATCGATCTCCATTTCCCCAACCGTTTTGCAAGGTAACAATCGTCGTATTTCGTGTAACCAATCGCTGAATCAACCGGGCAGCTTCAGGAGTATCCTGGCCTTTCACATAAATAAAGATGGTATCTACTTCCTCAAGCCGATCTGGATTGCTTGTAGCTGGCACAAAAGCTTTTTCAATTTCCCCTTCTCTTTCAAGTATTAACCCCTCATTATTAATTTTGGTTACAAGTGGTACAGACGTATCAATAAGTTGAACTTGTTCCCCCATTTTAGCTAACCGTACGGCTAGCATTCCTCCCATTGCACCCGCTCCAACTATTAGAATCATTTTTACCCCCAAGTTATTTTATTTATGTTTCAAATTATTTTTCAGATTCACCAACAGTTTCATTTCAGCTACTGTCACGATTTCGCCCGTCTGTTTTTTAATTTCTTGAATCACGGTGACAATCCCGCTACGAGAATTCCGTTCTAGTAGATCAGTAATCTTTAGTTCAACATGGATCGTATCCCCAATATAAGTCGGATTCGTAAAACGGACTCTTTCCATTCCATAAAAAGCTGCGATAATATCTGGTTCGAATTGAATTAAACCGGTTGCCACGGATAGGACGAGCATGCCATGAGCTATTCTCTGCTGAAATGGCGTATTAGCCGCATACTCTTTATTTGTGTGAAGTGGGTACCAGTCTCCGCTAAACGCTGAAAACAGGACAAGATCCGTTTCCGTTATGGTCCGTCCCCTTGAGGTCCATGTTTCTCCAATCTCATATTGTTCATAGTACCTATTAAACATGACTCTACCTCCCGATTTGGTGATTAAGCTCTTCTTATTGAGCGGTGTACCCGCCATCAATAACAACTGCTTGCCCGGTAATTCCTTTTGCCTTATCACTTGCAAGATAAGCCGCGTAGTCCGCGATTTCTTGTGTAGAGAGAAGTCTTTTTTGCGGAACGAGGGGATAGATGACTTCCTCTAATACTTTCTCTAATGGAACTTTTCTCGTTTCCGCCAAGTCTTTCAATTGATTGGAAACTAGGGGAGTAGAAACATATCCCGGGCATAGAGCATTGACCGTGATCCCATGGGATGCACCTTCAAGTGCAGCCACCTTTGTTAACCCAATGACACCATGTTTTGCGCTATTATAAGCGGCTTTCCCCGAAAACCCTACCAAACCGTTAATCGAAGCCATATTAATTATTCGCCCATATCCCTGTTCTTTCATGATAGGAAATGCTTTCTTGATCGCCATGAATGGAGCTGTTAACATAACCTTTAATAGCCACTCGAACTTCTCTGTCGGAAAATCGGGGAGGGGGGCTACAAATTGCAGCCCCGCATTATTGACGAGAATATCCAATCTAGCAAATTCCCTCACTATTAAATCTATGGATCTATGAACCTGTTTCTCATCGGTAACATCGCATGCTTGCGTTAGGCTAAGAAACCCTTCACACCGCAATTGTTCTGCCGCTCTTTCTAGTTCAAGCTGATTTAGGTCACAAAGAACGATCTTTGCCCCTTCCTGCGCAAATGTTCGGGCAATTTCCAAACCGATTCCACTAGCAGCCCCGGTGATCATCGCAACTTTATTTTCCAATAGCTTTGCCATTTACACCCTCCCAGAAAATAATAATAATTCCTATTCTTGCCGAATTTGTTTTTCACCAGCTGCTAGTTTCCCGATTTCACGAATTACATCGACCGCGTTGGCATTTTCCAAAGAAGATAAATCACCCGTTTCTTTGTCTAAGAAAGCTGCACGAATGGCACGTCGCATCACTTTTGCATTCCTGGTTTTAGGCAGATCAGACACAAAATGAATATCCTTTGGCCGTAACGCTTTCCCCAAATTGTCGGCAACGGTATCCAGAAGTTCCTTTTTTAATTGAGGGGTAGGAGTCTTGTCTGGTTTTAATACGACAAAACAAACAGCAGCTTCTCCTTTCAGGTCATCCGGGACTCCAATCGCCCCAGCTTCCAAAACAGCATTATGATTGACCAAAGCCGACTCGATTTCAGCTGGTCCAACCCTTTTTCCGGCCACGTTGAGTGTATCATCAGATCGCCCAGTGATCGTCCAAAATCCTTCTTCATCCAAAGCCACCCAGTCCCCATGCACCCAGGTATCGGGCCAGCGGCTCCAATAGGCCTCTTTGTAACGCTCCGGATCTCCCCAAAATCCATTTGTCATCCCCACCCACGGTTGTTGGATGACCAATTCACCCACTTGGTTAATAACATGCTTCCCTGTTTCGTCATATACAGAAACTGCCATACCAGGCAGTGGCGAGTTAAACGTCGTCGGAGCAATCGGCTTCAGCAGTACATTCCCTAGAATCCCTCCCGATATTTCTGTCCCCCCCGAATAATTGAAAATCGGGATCCTTTTGTTTCCAACCTTTTCAAATAACCATTTCCAAGGCTCTGGGTTCCAAGGTTCTCCTGTAGACCCTATGACCTGAAGGCAGCTTAAATCATGTTTTTGCACCCATGACTCGCCATATTTCATTAACGAGCGGACTAAGGTAGGAGATATTCCCAAATGACTTACCCCATGTTCGGCTATCAGCTTCCAAAGCCGATCAGGCTCTGGATAATCCGGCGTCCCTTCATACAGCATAGCGGTGGCCCCATTGACCAAGGCACCAAAGACCAAAAATGGCCCCATCATCCATCCCATATCGGTGAACCAGAACAAAGTATCTCCCTGTTTGACATTCATGCCCATCCCAGCATCAAACGCAGCTTTCAAAGGAAAACCAGCATGTGTATGAACAGTGCCTTTTGGTTTTCCTGTTGTACCTGAGGTGTAAAGCAGCATTAAAGGGTCTTGAACAGACATGACCTCCGTATAGGACAGCGGATCAGCACTTTCAACTGCCCCCCATTCGATGTCACGGTCCGCTTGCCACGGAATCTCCAATCCCAAACGGCGTACGACGATCATCTTTTCTACAGAAGGAGCTAACGCAGCGGCACGATCGGCCTCTTCCTTCATCTTTACCACTTTTCCGCGGCGTAAAAATCCATCTGCCGTCACAAGAACCTTTGCTGAAGCGGCATTTAATCTTGTGGCCACAGCTTCTGCACCATATCCAGAAAAGGCCGGACTAAATAATGCTCCAATTTTTGCAGCAGCTAACATGATGACAACAGTTTCAGGTATCATCGGCATGTAGATCGAGATACAATCCCCTTTTTTAATTCCCTGTTGCTTTAATCCATGCGCCACACAAGCTACCCAATCACTCAACTGTTTAAAGGTATATCTTCTGACGCTTCCGTCATCCCCCTCCCAAACGAGTGCGCATTGCTCGGACGTCACAGGATTTTGGGCCCATTTATCCAAAGCATTATGAACAACATTGATCTTTCCGTCCACGAACCATTTGGGCCACTTCACTCCTTGAGATAAATCGAGCGTCGCAGTGTAAGCTTGAAACCATTCAATGCCAAGTTCTTCAACCGCTTCATGCCAAAACCATGTGATATCCTGGACAGAAGCTTCAAAAAAACGATCATAATCATCATAACCAAGCTTTTGCATCCACTGATAAAGTCGAGTGGACTCTATCCATTCCTTACTTGGAAACCAGACAGCCTTTGTTTGCATGAATACTCCCCCATAACCATTGCCATTTTTTAAACCGGATAGACCGGGTGTTTTCGTTCTGAGAATACAAGTTTTTTAGATTGATAGACCTCAAACCGCTTGATGAGTTCTTCACGCATGGAGTTTGGAGAGATAATGCCATCAATCACCATTTCTGAAGCCAGACGATAAATATCAATATCCTGTCGATATTCCTCTCGCTTTTCTTCAATGAAAGCTGCTCGCTCGTCCACTGGAAGTTCCGCGATTTTATTTGCATATACCGCATTAACGGCTGCTTCCGGTCCCATCACAGCAATCTGGGCGGTTGGCAAGGCCAAACAACAGTCTGGTTCAAAAGCTGGGCCGGCCATCGCATACAACCCCGCACCATACGCCTTACGGACAATGACAGAAATTTTCGGAACCGTTGCTTCTGCCATCGCCGATATCATTTTCGCACCATGGCGAATGATACCAGCCCGTTCTACTTTCGTGCCAATCATAAAGCCTGGTACATCTACCAAGAACAAAAGAGGAATGTTGAAAGCGTCACAGAGTGTGATAAACTTTGCCGCTTTATCTGCCGTATCGTGAAACAATACTCCCCCTTTAACACGAGGTTGGTTGGCAATGATCCCGATTGGCTTTCCTTTCATGCGAGCCAACCCAGTAATGAGTTCGCCGGCAAACAGTTTCTTTATTTCAAAAAAAGAACCCTCATCTATAATTCGCTCAATCAGCTCATACATATTAAAAGGAGCATTCTGATTGGATGGGATGACGTCTTCAAGCGTCTTATCAAACTTCTTCGGATCCAATGCTAGGCGAATCGGAGGTTGTTCTGAAAAGTTGGCTGGGAAATAAGAAAGATAATCTCGTGCCCGGAATATCGCTTCTTCCTCACTCTTGACCAGAACATCCCCACAACCAGATATAGAGCAATGCATTCTTGCCCCACCCATTTCTTCCAGCGTCACTTTCTCGCCAATGACCATCTCTGCCATCCGCGGAGATCCAAGATACATAGAGGCATTTCCATCAACCATAATTACAATGTCACAAAAGGCTGGAATGTAGGCACCACCCGCCGCTGATGGGCCAAATAAAAGACAAATCTGCGGGATTTTCCCAGACATTCTTACCTGGTTGTAAAAGATCCGCCCTGCTCCGCGTCTGCCGGGAAACATTTCAATCTGGTCGGTGATACGGGCACCCGCTGAATCTACTAAATAGATCAGAGGAACTCTCATTTTTTCAGCGGTTTCCTGAATCCGCAGAATCTTCTCGACCGTTCGGGAACCCCAAGAACCCGCCTTCACCGTGGAGTCATTGGCCATGACACAAACGGTTTGCCCATTGATCCTACCGATGGCTGTTACGACACCATCGGCAGGAAGACCTCCATCTAAGCAATTGGCGAACAAAGCATCTTCCAGTTCAAATCCAGGATCAAACAAGTGCTTTAAACGGTCACGGACAAATAATTTGTTTTTCTCTGCATTGCTTTCATGATATTTCTTCGGTCCACCTTGCTTTATCTGATTTACTCGATCCTGAAGCGTTGACTCTAATGTTTTGAATTTATCGCTCATTCCATACTCCTCCGGGTTTTATAGGTTAGCTATAAATTCTATCTCCTTGTCTTGAAAGGTCAGTTTAGGGTTATTCCAAAATGATAAGGACATCTCCTTCATTAACGAAGTCCCCTTCATTCGTCTTGATTTCCTTGACGCGACCAGCAAACTCCGCGGCGATCGGGATTTCCATCTTCATCGATTCCAATATCACTACATCCTGCTCCTCTTCAACTTGGTCCCCCGGCTTAACAAGAATCTTCCAAACGTTTCCAGCCATATTAGCTACGATATGACCCATGATTTCCCCTCCTTTTTCTAAACCAGCTATAGAATAGGCTACTTGCGTCCTTTTCTCGGTGCTTCTTGCAAATATCTCGCTACAAAATCCGTTGTTGTATCTCCCGCGCGGAAGGCCTCACTTTTCGCGACCGCTAGCAGCATCGGGATATTAGTCTTAATCCCCTCCACCTGATAATCTTGCAAGGCCTGCTTCAACCGTTCGATCGCTTCGTCGCGATTATTCCCTTTGACTACTAGCTTCGCGATCATCGGGTCGTAGAAAGGCGTTACCACCGATTGTTCAGATACGGCCACTTCGTTCCGAATTCCCGATCCTTGGGGAGTTACCCATTTCGTAATTTTTCCTGGAGATGGAAAAAAGGTTTTCGGATCTTCGGCATAGATTCTTACTTCTATCGCGTGACCCTCGAGCTTTATATCCTCTTGACAAAATGGTAACGATTCATCTGAGGCGATCCGAAGCTGCCATTCGATCAAATCTATTCCTGTGATTTCTTCCGTAACCGGATGTTCAACCTGTATTCGGGTATTCATCTCTAAAAAATAGAATTGCTTGTTTTCATCAACCAAAAACTCTACAGTCCCCGCATTGCTATACCCAATCGTTTGGGCTGCCCTCACAGCGGTTTCCCCCATTTTTTGGCGTGTCAGGGGATCCAAAAACATCGACGGGGCCTCTTCTAAAACCTTTTGATGCCGGCGCTGAATCGAACATTCTCGCTCACCCAAATAAACCGTGTTGCCCTGGTTATCAGCAAGGATCTGTATTTCAATATGCCTTGGATTCGCAACGAATTTCTCAAGATACATTGCTCCATCACCAAAAAAATCATTTGCCCGTTTTTGGTTGCCCGCGAAAGCTTTACGAATTTCGTTTTCACTATGAACAATCTGCATCCCAATTCCTCCACCGCCCGCAGAGGCTTTAAGCATGACTGGATACCCGATGGCACGGGCTGATTGTACAGCTTCTTCCACATCTAAAAGGGGGTGGAAAAGTCCAGGGACTACAGGAACACCCGCTCCCTCCATGACGCGCCGTGCTTCGATCTTACTTCCCATTCTTGCAATAACATTGGGGGATGGTCCAACGAAGACAATCCCGGACTCGATACATTTCTCTGCAAATACTGCATTTTCCGATAGGAGTCCATATCCGGGGTGGATCGCTCCGACACCTGATGATTTTGCGATCTCGATAATCTTTTCCATATTTAAATAGCTCTCCGCTACGCGTGGCCCACCTAGAAGGTAGGCTTCATCCGCCATCTTTACGTGCGGCGCTTCCATATCTGCCTCCGAGTAAACCGCTACAGTTTTAATTCCCATTGATCGACATGTACGAATGATCCGAGCGGCGATTTCCCCACGGTTTGCTATTAAGATCTTTTGGAACACACCCTTACCTCCTTCATGACGCAGCATTCCTCTTATCACGACTTTCAGTTAACTATTAGGGCCCGCCCAATTACTTTTTACCCCTCTCTTTTCATCTTATATCCAGCTCTCTCACGATCCCAGGCAGATCCAATCCCTTCTTCCCTTAATTTAAATTTTTGAATTCGCTCGGTTGCCGTTTTGGGAAAGGAATCAATAAACTGCACATAACGTGGAATCATAAAATAAGCCAAACGTTCTTCGCACCATTCTATAATCTCCTCATATGACATGGATTCCCCAGTCCGAAGGACTATATATATTTTGACATCTTCTTCACCGACTTCTGAAGGGATCCCAACAGCCGCTGATTCAAGGACTTTCGGATGATTATTGACAGCTTTCTCAATCTCCCACGATGAAATATTTTCACCACGGCGCCGTATGCTCTGTTTTAAACGATCACTAAAATACAAATATCCATCTTCATCTTCATATCCTCGATCACCCGTACGGAACCAGCCGCCCCTCATTGCCGATCCCGTTTCATTTGGCATTTTGTAATAGCCTTCCATAAAGGCATGATCCTTTAGGGATCGTAGCCAAATCTCTCCCATCTCTCCGGCTTGTTGTCGATTTCCATTTTCATCTACAACTTTGGACTCAACATAAGAGAATGGCTTGCCAATGGAAGGTGGGCGATTGGCATCCAATGGATTGGATACACAAAAACCTGCAGTTTCTGTCAACCCATATCCTTCTACAATTTTGACACCGAACCGATCTTCAAAACGCTTCCAGAACTCCTTAGGCGTTGCTGCACAAGCAGTTATTCTCGCCGGATTCCCTCGATCATCCTCACGTTCTGGCTGTTTACAAAGAATGGGAATCATCGAGCCCAAGGAATTAAAGACAGTTGCTCCATGGAAGCGAATTTCATCCCAAAAACGAGAAGCACTAAACTTTTTACTTAGGGCAATCGTAGCATTGACATGGATCCCACCTAAGGTGGTAGGAGCCTGGGCATTGATATGAAACAAAGGTAACGATGTGTAAAGAATATCTTCCGAACGTGCACCAATCATATGATCCGCAAAGGCTTTCGCTGCATGGATATAAGCAGCATGACTTAACATGACTCCTTTTGGCACACCCGTTGTACCAGAAGTATAAAGAATACTATTTAAAGAAAAGGGAGAAATCATCGGGTTTGGATTCTGAAGGTGATTGTATTTCAATATTTTTTCTAGGTTGTGGATGGGGATCTCTGAACCATCTTCCCTGGTGATTACACGTTCAAGTTGCCCCTGAACAATCAGATTAATATCTTTTTGAATCATCGAGAGACAAGGAAGAATTTGTGAAATAAACTCCTGCTCTACAATGATCATTTTGCAATCCGAATGAGATAGGATATATTGGAGTCCTTCCCCTTTTAAATGAATATTGAGAGGAACGAGAATAGCTCCCAAAAAAGATAATCCAAACCAAACATCAAGATATTCTGGTGAGTTACTCAACATGACACAAACCTTGTCATCTTTGCGAATCCCTAATTCTTGCAGACCTGCAGCTGCTTTCGCCACTCGACGGAAAAGTTCTTCATAAGTAATTTTCTGCTCCTCAAACTGCAGAAAAACTTTATCGGGCGTTTTTTTCATACTCCGCATTAAAAAATGAGCCAGATCAATCTGCTCCACATGATTACCCCCTTTCTAAAAAGTAGCACCACTCCTATGTCACCCTAAATTTTGTGCATATTATCCCTACTATTATTGTAATTAGATTATAACAAAAATATTTGTAAGGATAAAAATATTTTGTTATTTAATTAAAGAGAAGAGAGAATGGCACCCACCAGACTCTCCTCAGCCTTTTGTAACTTGTTATTTTTCCAAGAGCTCCTTGGCCCTGTCCATACGAATTTGACCTTCCTTAATTAACTGTTGTGCAATTCGATCAATCTCTTCCCCTACCGCCCCTGCCATCATTGCAATGTTTTTTGCATGAAGCTTCATATGTCCTTTTTGGATCCCCTCGGTTGCCAAAGCTCTTATGGCAGAGAAATTTTGTGCTAAACCCACGGAAACGATCACTTCTGATAATTTTTTAGCTGAATCGATTCCCATGATCTTTAAATTTCTTTTAACCTTGGGATGGATTGCTGTTGCTCCGCCAATAATGCCGACGGCAAGGGGCATTTCTAAAGAACCTACTAAATCTCCTTGCACGTTTTTCTCCCAAACTGACAGGCTGGTATAGCGACCGGACTTTGCTGCATATGCATGGGCCCCAGCCTCCACTGCACGCGTATCGTTCCCTGTTGCCAGAACAACTGCACTGATCCCATTCATGATTCCCTTATTATGTGTAGCTGCACGGTAAGGATCGACCGCTGCAAAGCGTGAGGCAGCGATAATTCGATCTACAACCTCTTCCCCACCCAAATCTTCCTTTTTTACTGTACAACGAGCTCTAGCTAACCGCTTATCCGCAAGATTAGAGATAATTCGAAGGTGTGCTCTTCCTCCACTAAATTTTTCTAAAAGGGGAGCAATCCGTTCTGCCATCGTATTGGCCGTATTGGCTCCCATCGCATCCAGTACATTTACTACTAGATGTACGATAACCATAGGAAGCGGATCATTGTCTAGTACACGAACTTCCAGGTCTCGGGGCCCACCACCAAGTTGATGGAGCAACGGATCTTGTTCGCGTGCCAACCGAAGAATCTCCTCTTTATTTTCAATTATTCGCATCTTGACTGCAAAAGGATCGTGACAATCTAACAGTTGAATTTGCGAGAACATTAGCGGCTCGGTTGTTGTTGCATAAAATCCGCCTGAAGAACGAGCTAACTTTGCCCCATGACTGGCAGCGGCAACGACCGAGGACTCCTCTGTAGCCATAGGAACTATGACTTCTCTCCCATTGACCACAAAGTGATGAGCGAGCCCTAGTGGAATTTCCATGATCCCGATCACATTTTCGATCATCCGATCGGCTAACGCTTCCCCTAAAGAACCAAAGTTTTGGTAGATTATCATGTCTTCTTCGTTTAAAGAGGTTCCGTTAGTCAGCCAATGATGTCTATCAGCAATCGGCTTGAGGTGAAATTTGTCCGCTTTGAAGTTCAATTTAGTATGCCTCCTTTTTAATCCACGAGCCACAAGATCAATTCAGGGAACATCATTAGTAAAGCGAGAACAATAAGCATGATGAACACAAAAGGGTTTACCCCGCGGTAAATCGTCGACATTTTCACTTCCTTGGGCACAATTCCCTTGATATAGAACAAGCTTCCACCAACTGGCGGTGTCAGGAAAGACGTTTGCAGTGCTACAGCCATACAAGTGATAACCCAGACCATGTTATAGTCATATTTCTGTAATAACGGTAAGAAGATAGGAAAAATAATGGAAACAATTCCTGGCCATTCCATGAAGATCCCGAGTAGATAAGTAATCACCATCATCGCAAAAAAGATGGAGCCACCACTTAGCCCAAGGGCTTCGATAATACCGTGGACCGTTTCGTCCCCATCCAAGCCAAGAAACATTGACGTGAAAGCATCTGCACCGATGATAATAAACAATACCATGGTGGTGGTTTTAGCTGTATCGTAGATAGATTCTTTCAGCATTTTCATACTAAACTTTCGGTAAAAGAAGGTGAGCAATAAAGCCACGAACGCCCCTACCCCTGATGCTTCTGTTGGAGTAGCTACACCAGTATAGATGGTAACCAAAACAGCAATAATTAAAAGCGTCATGGGGACTGCACTGATGATAAAGTTTTTGATGATTTCTCTAGTTGTGACTTGACTTAATTCCTCTTTACTAATTGCTGGGCCATAATGGGGTTTTCTCCAGCAGATCCAAAGAACATAGATACAATAAAAGAAGGATAGCATGAGTCCGGGTACGAACGCCGTTTTAAATAAATCCCCAACGGACTCTTGTGCATAGGAGGCCATGACGACTAACATAATACTTGGCGGAATGAGAATCCCCAATGTTCCCCCAGCCGCAACGACACCCGTTGTTAAAGCTTGATCATAGCCGTTCCTTAATAACACGGGAATGGCCAGCAGTCCAATGGTTACCACAGAAGCGCCTACAACACCGGTTGTTGCAGCAAAAACCGTGGATACGATAACCACTGCGACTGCAAGACCGCCTCTTACTCGCCCTAAACTATAACGAAGGGATTCAAATAACCCTTCGGCAATCCCCGAATAAGACAGAAAGTTACCCATGAGAACAAATAAGGGAATCGCGATTAAGGTATAGTTATTCATCGTGGTATAAACCGTATTGGCAAAAACCGCCAGGGATTCAGGTCCCCATCCGATAAAGGTGAGAACAACGGCAAGTCCACCCATGGCGAAAGCCATCGGATGTCCGGTAAAGAGGGCAACAACTAAACCTACAAACATTGTGCCTAGAAATAGATTTTGAACAATCATGCCGTTCCCCCCTTATTCAAGAAACCCTCTTCATTGGCGCTACTAGAGTTTTGCAAATTTTGATTTAATGGAGGAGTTTCTTCTTTTGCTGATTTTAGAATGATCACCTGCTTGAGTACTTCTGAAATCCCTTGCAGGATTAAGAGCCCAAATACAACAGGAATCAACGTTTTATATAAGTAAACGGGTGCGGCGAATAACGACTGCGATGTTTCCTTCATTGCCCAAGATCTGCTGGTAAAATCAATACTCACAATAAAGATCCCGATCACAAAGGGAAAGTACAAGACCAGATAGGAAACAATATCCAGGATCGCCCGTTTACGGAGAGTAAACTTTTCATAGAAAGAATCAATGGATACCATCGCTTTATGCAGCAACCCATAAGCAGCCACCATCATAAAATGGAATCCGTAAACCATTGTAATTGTTTCGAATGTCCAAATTGTGGGCGCATTAAAAACCCTTCGGCTAACAACCTCAAAAACAACAAGAGCCATAATGACAAGCACTGACCATGCACCAATCTTTCCCACCCAGGTAGATAGTCGATCGATAGTATTGGTCACTTTTTTCAGAAATTCCATAGGTCCCCTCCTCCGTTCATTACTATGACCTACTGTGCATCGTAAAATAGAATCACTTTCCCGCCTTGTTTTTCCTCGCAGATCTCAAAGCCTTCTTTCCATTGGCTTAGAGGAATTCGGTGTGTGATCAATGAATTCAAATCCACTTGCCTTTGTTCAATGATCTTCATTGTTTTTTCCCAGGTACTTAAGGAATGTCCACCAGATCCGTAGACTTGAAGTCCTTTAAATAAAATGGTGTCAAACTCGAGCGTTACTTCTTTCCCGATAATTCCGACTTGGACGTATTTCCCCATCCTTCTTAAGGCCTTTAGACAAGAAACAACAGAGGCAGGTGCTCCTGCACATTCAATAGCGACATCGACGCCCCGACCGGACGTTTCCAACCTAACAAGTTGCTCCAAATCCTGTGTCAGAGCATCGATAGTTCGATCTGCTCCGATCTTTTCGGCAAGCTCAAGTCTGAACGCATCTGAACTGGTTCCGGCCACAATTACTTTGCAACCTTTTGACTTTAGTAATAGGGTTGCGATTAATCCTATCGGCCCAGGTCCGGAAACGAGAACGGTATCTCCAACACCGATCGGGGTTAACTCTTCAATGGCCTGTACGAGAACAGACAAGGGCTCAGCAAGAGCGGCTTCCTCGAAAGAAACATGATCTGGGATTTTATAAACCATATCCTCCAAAACGACGGCGTATCTCGTAAAGCAACCATCCATTCCAATGCCCATTCCTTTTCGCTCTGAACAGAACCAATAAAATCCTAATTTGCAATATTCACAGGTACGACAAGTACCAGCATTGGAAGGCAAGACAACGACACGATCGCCAGGCTTCACCTTTGTGATCTTGCTGCCAACTTCGGTTACTACACCGGAAAACTCATGCCCTAGAATGACAGGAGGGCTGTTGATAAAAGTATCATGGGCAATATGGAGATCGGTTCCACAAATCCCGGCATATTTGACTTCTATCTTAATGGAGTCTTCTGGACATTCAGGTTCAGGGACATCCATCCATTCCAAGTGCCCTGGTCCCGGTTTTACTTTCACAAGTGCCTTCATACACTACCTGCCTCCCTCAAAGTTTCCCCTTTTCTAACTTTTCAAACTAAAATTTCCATATAATTAAGGATGACCTATCACACCTTTCCTACCTAGGCCATGATTTGATAAGGATTCTCCAGAAGTTCTTTTAAATCTGTTAAAAAAGCTGCAGCGGGTGCCCCGTCAATGATGCGATGATCAAAAGAAAGGCTGAGCGTCACCATTGGACGAAGTTCAATTTGGCCTGATATACCTACCAGTTTTTCCCCGATCCGCCCGACTCCAAGGATGGCTGACTCAGGAGGATTAATGATTGGTGTAAAGGCGTCGATGGCGTACATGCCTAAATTGCTGATCGTAAAAGTACCGCCTGTCAATTGATCAGGCTTTAATCTGCTTTCAAGCGCAAGTGATCGCAACCCTTTGCACTCTTCTACCAAAGCCTGAAGCCCTTTTTGATCCGCGTTTTTAATCACGGGTACGAGTAAGCCTTCATCAATCGATACAGCGAGTCCAATATTTACCTCTGGATTGAAAACGACATAATCATCCTTGAGCGTTGCGTTGAGCTTCGGATGGCGTCGAAGGGCTGAAGCAACGAACTTGACGAAAATCTCAGTATACGACAATCGACAGCCTGTTTGCTTTTCGATCATCGCAAGCAGCTCATTTCTCAATTCTTTGCACCTTGTCATGTCTACTTCCGTTACGATCGTCACGTGAGGAATCGTTGTCGTACTTTGGAGCATCCGCTGTCCGATCACTTTGCGGATCCCTTCCACTTTCATTCTCTTTTTCGCCGAAGGGATTTGGTCATGAGCGGGAAGTTCCTGGATCTCCTGTCGCTCTTTCCATACATCTTGGCGAACAATCTTTCCATTCGTACCCGTTCCTTGGACTACAGTCAGATCGATTTGCTGTTCTTCGGCTATTTTTCGTGCCAGCGGCGTTGCTTTAACCTGGACTTGTTGCTGTGCTTGGATATAGGCTTCCACATCTTTGCGGTGAATGCGCCCATTTGCTCCTGATCCTTTTACAAGATAAAGATCGATTCCTTTCGCTTGCGCCAGTTTTCTAGCCGCGGGGGTTCTTCTCAGCTTGTTCGGTATAGAACCTTGATCTTTTAAATTTAATCTTAAATCTTGCTCTCCCTCTTCCTGTTGGGAGGGAATGCTATCCAAAGATTTCATCGTTGGTGATCCTGGGGAATCAGGGATGTTTTCCCCTTCTTCTCCGATGTAAGCAATCACCTGATGAACCGGTACCACTTCGTCCGGTCCACTGTACACTTTTAACAAGATCCCGCTAGTTTCTGCCTCCAGTTCCATACTGATCTTATCCGTCAAAATCTCTAACAGCGGTTCCCCTGCCACAACCTGATCTCCTTCTTCCTTAAACCACCGTAAGATTGTGCCGCTTTCCATCGTTGCCCCCATTTTGGGCATGACTACTTTTTCAGCCACATCATCTCCCCCCTTTTTTAGTCAACTAATGTGGATTTAACTCCCCGAATAATATCCTCGACCTGTGGCACCGCCTTCTTTTCCAATATTGGACTAGACGGCATCGGTACTGCGGCTCCACCCAGGCGCACGATCGGTGCATCCAAATAATCAAAAGCCTCACTTTCGGCAATCATACTCGCAATTTCCGCCCCATATCCGCCTCGTTTTACAGCTTCATATACGACAACCACCCGTCCCGTCTTCTTGACCGATTGAATAATCGTATCTTCGTCAAGTGGTACTAGAGTGCGTGGATCGATCACTTCCACACTGATTCCTTCCAATTCAAGCTGTCGGGCTGCTTCAAGGGAGCGATGAACCATTAGCGATGTGGCAACAATGGTCACATCTGTTCCTTCCTTCTTAATATCCGCCTTTCCTAAAGGGATAGAATATAACTCTTCTGGAACCTCGCCTTTCATACTATAAAGAAGCTTATGCTCATAGAAGAGAACTGGATTGTCATCATCTAACGCAGCCTTCATCAATCCTTTTGCATCATAGGGTGTAGAAGGCTGGACGACTTTCAATCCGGGAATATGTGCTGTCCATGCTTCAAGGCTTTGTGAGTGTTGGGCTGCAAACCCTGCACCAGAACCACCTGGGGTTCGAAGCACCATAGGAACCTTTCCTTTCCCACCGAACATATACCGCAGCTTGGCTGCTTGATTAGCGACATTATCGATCGCAATTGTAATAAAATCAGAAAACTGCAGATCCACAATGGGCCTCATACCCATCACAGCGGCACCCACAGCACATCCACTAATCGCCGCTTCCGAAATCGGGGTATTGCGAACGCGATCCGGCCCGAATTCCTCAATCATGCCGTTGGTCAAACCAAACGGTCCACCATAGATTCCGATATCTTCCCCCATGATGAACACATCTTCATTCTTTCTCATCTCTTGACACATCGCTTCCCGAACAGCTTCCATATAAGAGAGGGTTCTCATTTCCACAGCTCCTCCATTTTCAATTTAGGCGTAAACATCATCTTCAAGTGTATCCAGTGATGGCAAAGGACTGTTTTCAGCATATCCAACCGCATCCTCAATTTCGTTTTGGACCCGTACTTGAATAGCTTTATAGCCTTCTTCAGTAAGAATCCCTTCTTTCATCAATTGGTTGCGGTATATTGCAATAGGATCTTTATGTGTTCGCCAGTACTCTTCTTCATCACGTGTTCTGTATTTTCTCGCATCACTTCGAGAATGTCCTCTCCAGCGATAGGTTTTGGCTTCAAGCAGTGTCGGACCCTCCCCGTTGCGTGCCCGCTCCACCGCTTCTTCCACCGTTTCCATAATTTCAAAGAGATTATTCCCATCTATCACAATTCCAGGAATGCCATAAGCGGTGGCCCGCTCTGCGATGTGTTCAATATTAAACATTTCCTTCACCGAGCCCGACATGGCATACTGATTATTCTCGCAAAGAAAGACGACGGGAAGCTTCCAGATTGATGCTAGATTCAAAGCCTCATGGAATGCCCCCTCATTTGTGGCCCCATCACCAAAAAAGCAAAGGACAACATAACCCAGTTTTTTCAACTTAGAAGCAAGTGCAGCCCCTGTGGCAATAGGAAGTCCAGCTCCAACGATTCCGTTCGCACCAAGATTTCCGATATCCAAATCTGCGATGTGCATCGATCCGCCCTTCCCTTTGCAATAACCGGTTGCACGTCCTAATAGTTCAGCCATCATTCGGTTAATTTCCATTCCTTTGGCAATAGCATGACCATGTCCACGGTGGGTGCTCACGATTTTATCCTGCTTATCCAACACCGCACAGGCACCAACGGCCGTCGCTTCCTGTCCAATACATAAATGCATCGTTCCATGGATTTTCCCTTGTTGGAACAACTTCTCCACTTTTTCTTCAAACGTACGAATCAACTCCATTTGATAAAGTAGATCTAACAAGTGTTCCCTTCTTTGTTTTGATAGATTGGTGATTTCTAGCAATGGGAATTCCTCCTTTAAACTGATGATTTTCAATCGATAGGCATAAGTAAATCCAACGCGCCATTCGTTTAAGGAAAAGGGCCCTTTCGGGCCCTACCAGTATTCAAATCCTACTCAGGAATAATGGAATTGGTTCCAAAACTCCAATCACCCTGCATCTCTCGGTAATTAGCATAGTTATTCAAATAATCTTGCTGACTCTTCAACACCTTCGCAAAATCAGGATTTTCCCCTGCCAGTTTGCTCATAATTTCTGCTCTGATTTCTCTTAACTTTTGCATGTCACTATCTGGCAGCTGGGTGGTTTGAACACCGCTTTCAAGTATGCGCTTTGCAGCAAGAGCATCTCCGTAAGCATAGAACGCTGATCTGCTCAACACAGCGGCCTTACTTGCTTCCTCGACGATTACTTTGAGATCATCCGGCAAGGAGTTCCATGCATCTTGATTAATCGCTACGCCATAGACAGAGCTGGATTGATGCCAACCAGGGGTTAACCAGTATTTGGTTACCTCGTGAATTTTTAGCATTTCATCCGCAGCCGGGGAACTATATTCGGCTCCGTCGACAACCCCTCTTTGTAAGGCTTCATAGATTTCGGTGGTAGCAAGGGTAACGGGAGTAGCTCCTACGGCCTGTGCCAATTGGGCTTGGATCAAGCCGGCCATCCTAATTTTCATTCCCTTCAAATCATCCAGACTATTAATCTGTTTATTTGAACGAATCCCGGACTCCATCCCCGATATTGAGGTAGGGAAGTATAATGTATTGAATTTTCCGTAAATTTCGTTGTACAAATCACGCCCTCCGCCTTGTTCAATCCATAAGAGATAATCCCAATTGGTCATCCCAATTGCCTGCGAACCTAACAGATCAAAGGCAGTATTCATCCCCGACCAGTAGTTCGGCCAATCGGATCCCATTTGAACCGTCCCCTTACTGACCATATCTAACACCTGATTTGCTGGGGCCAACTCCCCAGACGCATGAAGTTTGATGTTTATGCGATTATTACTTAACTTCTTTACTAGATCCACAAAATATTTGTCATTTTCATATTGCAAGGATCCCTCGCCCCATGTGGAAATCATTTTCCAATCAAAGGTTTTTGCAGGAGCCGAATCAGGATTGTTTGTAGGGGGAGCTGTCGTTTCTTGAGATTTCATACAACCGGTGGCCGTAGCAGCAATTAGCAGAATCAGGATGATAATAGAAAGCCTTTTCATTATCATACTTGTCACTCCTTTATTTTTTCGGTTCTTTCACTACTAGCTTTGTGCTCCCCCATAGTTGCAATTAAATGGTAAATTTCACGGCAATATTCTTCACTTGTGTATAGTATTTCAGTGCTTCCAACCCTTTTTCACGACCAAATCCGCTTTTTCTATAGCCCCCAAAGGTCATCTCTACTCCGCCCCCAGCACCATAATTGTTTACAAAGACTTGACCAGAGCGAACTCTTGCTGCCAACCAATGCGCTTTATGAATATCAGAGGTCCAAATACCTGTGACAAGACCATATTCTGTACTGTTTGCTAGGGCTACAGCTTCTTTTGGAGAGTCGAAGGGAAGGACGACTAAGACAGGGCCAAAGATTTCCTCTTTGGCAAGGCGACTGTCTTTATCCACAAGATCAATAATCGTAGGCTCAAAGAAGAATCCGTTGCCCGCCTTCGTATGCCGCTTCCCGCCTAATAAAATCATGGCACCTTCCTGCTTGGCCACTTCCATATAGGATTCAATTCGTTGCAACTGTTTTTCCGATATAATCGGGCCAATATCCGCATGATCAATGCCAAGTCCAATCCGCAGTCCTGCCATTTTCTCTTTTACCATCGAAACAAAAGAAGAATGGATAGAGCGTTCGACAAGTAATCTTGCACCTGCGGAACAAGTCTGTCCGGCATTTTGCGTAATCGATTTGACCACCCATAGTGCCGCTTCTTCCAGATTGGCATCAGCAAATACAATATTTGGCGATTTACCTCCCAACTCGAGGGTAACTGGCTTAATATGTAATGCTGCTGCCTTCATGACTTCGGTTCCGGTTGCAACAGATCCAGTAAAGGTAATATGATTAATGTCCGCATGATTAGCCAAGGCTGCTCCTGCTTCTGAACCATAGCCTGTGACTACATTGACAACCCCTTTAGGCACACCTGCCTTATCACAGATTTCTGCCAGACGTAAAGCTGTAAGCGGCGTATCCTCAGCAGGCTTAATCACGGCGGTATTTCCAGCAGCGAGTGCGGCTGAAAGGCTGCGCGAGGCAATTTGAATCGGATAGTTCCATGGCACAATGTGAGCAGTAACACCAAGCGGTTCACGAACGGTAAAATCCAGCAGATCCGGGCGAATAGGGATTGTTTCACCCAGAATTTTATCTGCTACCCCTGAATAATATTCAAAATACCTCGCCGCTACTTCCACGTCTGCCATCGCTTGAGCAAGAGGCTTACCCGTATCACTCGTTTCCAAAAACGCCAATTCACCCTTTTCCTCAAGGATTAGCTTAGAAATTCTGTGCAGCAAGCGCCCCCTTTCAGATGGAAGAGTTTCTTGCCACTCCTCCGATTCAAATGCAACCCTAGCCGCTAGCACGGCCCGATCAATATCTACTTTCCCCCCTCTTGGAACATAGGCAATTTCTTCTTTTGTACCTGGATTGATGGTGGCGAACGTTTCCTTTGTAACACTATCAACCCATTCCCCATTAATAAACATCTGTAAGGATTTCATCATCTGCCTCCTTGTTTTTACTATATTCGTAGTTTGATATTTTAGAATTAAGTACTAAGTCGTGTTAATCAATGATGATTTTGTTGTTGCCAAAGCTCCATTCACCTTGCATCTCGCGATACTTTGCATAGCTCTTCAAATAGTCTTGTTGGCTCTTTAATACTTTTGCAAAATCGGGATTTTCCTCAGCTAGTTTATTTACAATTTTCTCCTTCAAATCATACAATTTTTGCATATCACTGTCAGATAGTGTCGTCACTTCTACCCCATTCTTAACGAGTCGATCGGCGGCAAGTGCGTCCTGGTAAGTAAATTGCGCAGTTAAACTTAATAAGGCGGATCTGCTTGCTTCTTCAAAAACTGCTTTTAGGTCGTCAGGTAAAGAGGCCCATGCATCTTTATTAATCATCACACCATAGATCGAACTCGTTTGATGAAAACCTGGAGTCAGCCAATACTTCGCAACTTCATGAATCTTCCCATCTTCATCAACGGCAGGTGAACTGAATTCTACTGCATCGACCACACCTCTTTGCAAGGATTCATATAATTCCGTCGCTGCAAGGGTTACTGGTGTAGCTCCCAATTCCTGGACCAATTGACTAGGCACTAACCCCGCCATCCTGATTTTTTTTCCTTTAACATCCTCTAAGCTTTTAATCGGGACATTAGAGCGAATGCCAGATTCCATCCCCGAGATTGCAAATGGGAAATAGACCCCATTATATCTGCCATACATTTCATTAAACAATTCACGTCCGCCAGCTTCTTCAAGCCAAAGGAGATAATCCCAGTTGCTAAACCCTATTGGCTGGGTACCTAATGGATCAAAAGCTGTATTCAGCCCCGTCCAATAACCCGCCCATTCGGAACCAAGCTGGACAGTCCCCTTACTCACCATGTCCAAAACTTGATTAGCCGGCGCAAGCTCACCTACACCATGCAGTTTAATATCCAAACGTCCATTACTTAATTTTCTTAGCAAATCCACAAAATACTGGTCATTTTCAAACAAAGCCGATCCTTTTCCCCAGACACTAATCATCTTCCATTGAAATACTTGCTGCTGGTTACTTGACGGACTTTCTCCTGTCGGAGCAGTCGTACTCTGCTGTTTCATACATCCAACAGCAATCACAACGGACATAAGCAGGATGACAAAGGCAAACCATTTACTTTTCAAATTGAACACTCCCTTTTTGATATTACAATTAGTCACTTGGATTGAGCTTTTCTTTCTAGCCCAAATAGACACCACCGTTGACATGTAATACAGTCCCTGTAATATAATTCGAGGCTTGAGAGGCCAAGAATAAGGCGGCTTCAGCAATGTCTTCGGGCTCACCAATTCTTCTCAAAGGAATCATTTCAGGATCATATGGAATCCCCTCTGTCATCGCACTTTTAACAGGTCCAGGGGCAATCGCATTCACATAAATCCCCTTCGGTGCTGCCTCTTTGGCGACAGCTTTGATTAAACTATGTACACCACCCTTAGATGTCACATAATCCGCTCCCGCAATAATCCCTCCGATCATTCCTGAAATGGAACCAATGCAGACGATCTTCCCGCTTTTCCTCGCCGCCATATGCCGATAGACAGCTTGCACTGTTAGAAACATCCCGGTTGTATTGACTTCTAATGAGCGATTCCACTCTTCAAGAGATAATTCCAGAAATGGCGTACGTTTGACGATCGCCGCACCAGCCACAAGGATGTCAATCTGGTGAAAGGCACGAATTGCATCGTTAACTAATTGATTCACTTGTTCCGGTTTGGAAACATCACATGTCACACCAAGTGCCTTTACCCCGTATTCTTCCACCTCGGAAATGGTTTTTTGGAGCGGCAGAATATCACTAACAACCACATTGGCCCCTTCTCTAGCCAGTGTGCGGGCAATACTAGCTCCAATCCCCCTGGCTCCGCCCGTGACAATTGCTGTTTTTCCCTGTAAATTAATAGGTCCACTGACATCTACACTCATCATTCTTCCCTACCTTCTACCATCGATTTTTCTACTCCATAAAGACTCCACCGCAGACATTGAGCGTTTGTCCAGTGATAAAATTGGATGCCGGTGAGACAAGGAATAATGCAGCCTCGGCAATGTCCTCCGCTCTCCCCATCCTTTGTAAAGGAAAGTTTTTTTCCGCCTGGAAATCAACGGAAGCGTTCATATCGGTATCACAAGGTCCTGGAGCGACGGCATTCACATATACTCCGAAGGGGCCCCCTTCCTTGGCAACCGACTTCACAAAACTATGAACTCCCCCTTTGGAAGCGATATAATTGGGCGCCGAGATGACACCACCCACCTTTCCGGCAATGGATCCGATGCAGACGATCTTTCCTGACTGTCTCTCTTTCATATGCCTGAAAACGGATTGCACCGTAAGAAAAACCCCTGTTAAGTTAATTTCAGTCACACGCTTCCAGCCTTCCAATGACATTTCCAAAAATGGTGTACGATCCACAACTCCTGCGTTCGCGACCAAAATATCAATTTTTCCAAAGTGGTTCAGCGTTTTTTGCACTAAATCGATAACCTGCTCCTGGTTCGTCACATCACAGCAAATTCCCATCGCCCTTCTTCCCATTCGTTCAATTTCGGCGACAATGGATTCGCTAGGAAGGACATCACACACCACGACATCGGCCCCCTCTCGTGCCAGCGTGCGGGCGATGCACGCCCCGATACCTCGAGCCCCGCCGGTGATGATTGCGATTTGTCCATGTAAATTAATCTTTTTACTTACAGAGGAATAACTCATCCCTTTTGACCTTCTTTCCAAATAAATTTCACCACATATTTCGACTACATTTCGATTAGCATTTTGAGGGGATTTTCCAAGCCTTTACAGATGTCACCCAAAAACTCCGCGGCAGGTGCTCCATCACTCACCCGATGATCAAATACAAAGGAAAGCTGCAAGAGGTATCCAATATCGAGTCGGTCCTCCTTCACAACAGGTCTTTTTTGAATGGAACCAATACCTATAATTCCCGCCTGCGTGGGGTATATCACTGGTGAAAAGGTATCTACCTCATACTCACCAAGATTACTTATTGTAAAGGTTCCATTTTGGCAGTCTTCAAGGGATAGGTTTTGATTCCTTACAGCTTCCACTAATCTCTTTCGCTCTTTGGAAATTTCTCCGATTGACTTTTTACTACTTCGAGAAATCACTGGAACCATCAATCCATTCTCAACAGCTACAGCAAATCCGATATTGATATCCTGATATTGAACAATTTTGTTGTCTGAAAAATAGGAATTAAAGTGTTTATGTTTTTGCAAGGCTTTGGATACAGCATAGATGATATAATCATTCACAGTGACTGAGATTCCCTCTTGCTTTAACTGCTCTCTTTGCGAAACTAATTGGTCTACTTGAACAGTTCGTGTGATCGTTACCGGGATGATTGACTCTGCACTTCTTTGCAAGGTACCCACGATAGCTTTTCTCATTGGTGTAAGTGTGATGTCCTTGGAGTTGGCAGTTTTGGCTCCCTGAACTGTTGGGTTTTCGTGAACCCCTTCAGAAGTTTGTAGGTCTCCCCCATTTGATAGATTGATAAAATTCAAAACATCCTGTGCAATAATCCGCTTTTCTAGCAATCGATCCTTTATTTTCGATAAATCTATTTTGTACTCTCGAGCCAACTTTCGAGCGTAAGGAGATGCAATGATTCTCTTCCCTTCCGGTAAATCCCTATTTCCTTGTTCCTGTTCTAGTTGAACCCGTTCGGCTTGGCCCTCCGTGGTGAGAATATAACCTACAGTTTCACCCACCGCTATTTCCCTCTCAAGTTCTCCGTTCACGATAGTAATGATCCCTGATACGGGAGCTGTCACTTCCGTGGTTACTTTATCAGTTTCCATTTCAAAAAGCGGCTCGTTTTCTTTGACGTAATCCCCTTCTTTAACAAACCATTGAATGATCGATCCGCTTTCCATTTGTTGTCCCATTTTTTGAATAATCACAGGAGTTGCCAAAATATCACATCCCTATCCGTTGAGGTATGATAGATTCGACAGCGATAATAATATCCTGTGCATTTGCTACCACCTGTTTTTCCAAAAGGGGAGAAAAAGGCAATGGAACGGATCTTGCGCCTACTCGTTGAATAGGGGCATCCAATTCATCAAACCCATCTTGGATGACTCGTGCAGCTATTTCCCCTCCGATTCCTCCGTTAACCACCGCTTCGTGGGCAATCACCAATCGATGGGTCTTCGCAACAGATTCCAGGATTGTTTCCATATCAAGTGGTGAAATGGTACGCAAATCAATAACTTCCACCGAGATTCCTTTTTCCTTTAATTTCGCAGCGGCTTGTAGGGCTTCATGGACCATGCGAGAATAACTCACAATAGTTACATCCATTCCTTCTTGGATCACTCTTGCTTTTCCAATCGGAACGGTATAATCCTCATTCGGAACCTCCCCTTTTACGTTGTAAAGCATCTTATTTTCAATAAATACGATCGGGTTGTTGTCACGTACAGATGATTTTAATAAGCCTTTCGCATCAAAAGGTGTAGCTGGCATAACGACCTTTAAACCTGGAACATGGGCATACCAAGCTTCTAAGCATTGACCATGCTGTGCTGCAGAGGCATTGCCAGACCCTTCCTGGGTGCGAATGACTAAGGGAACTTCGATTTGTCCACCAGACATATAACGGATTTTAGCTGCTTGATTAACAATCTGATCGATACTTAATGTTGTAAAATCTAGATACATAATTTCCGCAATCGGGCGCATACCTGTAATCGCAGCACCAACCGCTGCACCGGCAATGGCTAATTCAGAGATGGGTGTATTACGGACACGCTCTCTCCCAAATTCGCTGGAGAGTCCTTTCGTCACTTTATAGGATCCTCCAAAAGGGTCTTCAATGTCTTCTCCCATAATAAATACCTTCGGATCCCGCTGCAGTTCTTCACGCATACCCTCAAAAAGCGCCTGACGATAAGTAATTTGTCTCATCCTCATTCTCCTTTCCTTATTGATAGACATGAAGGAATGCATCATCCTGATCGGGCTCTGGACTCCTCCTAGCAAAATCAATACTTTCCCTAATCTCCTTTTCAATTTCTTCCAAAATGGCCTGCTTCTTTGGATCATCAATTAACCCAGCTTTTCGCAGTCTTTGTTCAAGCAGCTCAATAGGATCTCTGTTTTTCCAGTGTTCATACTCACTTTCCGAGCGGTATTCGACTTTATCCCCAAGATAATGACCCATCAACCGATAGGTATCCGCCTCGATTAAGGTTGGACCTTCTCCGCGACGCGCTCTCTCAATCGCTTCAGCCGTTACATTGGCAACCGCTTCTACATCATTGCCATCAACCTGGATGCCTGGAATACCATAGGCCATAGCCCGATCAGCAACACAACGATTTCGTTGATGATTTCGGATTGAAGTGGACTCTGAAAATTTATTGTTTTCGCAAACGAAGAGAACGGGCAAATTCCAAACGGCAGCCATATTCAACCCTTCATGGAAAGCTCCCGTATTCGAGGCTCCATCCCCAAAGAAAGCAACCGTCATTCTACCATTTTGCTGCATTTGCGATGAGAGCCCTACACCCGCTGCAATTGGAATACCAGCTCCTACCACACCGTTTGCTCCCAAAACACCTATTTTCGAATCCATAATGTGCATGGATCCGCCCTTGCCTCGATTTGAACCCGTTTTTTTTGCAAACAATTCGGCAAACATTTCTTTCATCTTCATGCCCTTCGCCAATACATGACCGTGTCCACGGTGTGTAGTCAAAATGTAATCTTCCTTGTTTAATTGAGAACAAACACCAACTGCAACCGCTTCCTGACCTATGCTCAAATGCAGAAACCCTGGAAGCTCGCCTTTTTCATAAATGGAGCTAGCCGATTGTTCAAACCGACGGATTCTCATCATTTCTCGGTAATAGTGGATCAAATAATTTTCCACAACACCCACCTCACTAATTAATTGATTAGCACACTCATACTTATATATTGCAAATTGAATGCCAACCCAAAAAAATGATGATTACTCCCACGTTTAAGCTCGATCCTTATAGATTTTCAAAATTTATATGCAGAATTGCATAGGCAATCTTGCACCCTATTATGCAATTTTGAAAATATTTAGTATAATATAAGTAGTAAATGGATTGGAGGGTAAAAATGATGAATCAAAATCCAATAATGATCGAATCTAATCTTTTACTAAAAAATCTGATTGATAGTTCACATGATGGAATTACAATCGTTGATGAAAATGGAAAAATCATCTGGTACAATAAAGCATTTCTTCGCTTATCCGGGTTAACCCCCCAACAGATAGATGGCTTTACAAGTTACCAACTTGTTGAAAAAGGAATCCAGGAAATCTCAACTGTTAAAGAGGCTATTTACCATCAAAGAGTAGTAACAAGATTCATTAAATATTCAAGCGGATTAGAATGTCTGGTCACTTCGACCCCTGTTTTTGATAACGATCATCAATTAATCAGTGTTATCTCGAATGTCAGGGACTTCTCCGAATTAAATGAGTTAAGGCGTAAACTGGAAGAAAGTACTGCAATGAATAAAATGTATCTGAAAAAAATTAACGATTTACATGAAAAAACCAATGAATCTGTGATATATCGGAGCAAAGCTATGGAACAAATTATTAATTTAGCGCAAAAGATCGCTGACGTGGATACTCCGATTTTAATTCTGGGTGAGTCCGGTGTTGGAAAGGACATGCTAGCTAAATATATCCATAATGCCAGTCAACGAAAAAATAAGGGTTCATTTATTAAAATTAATTGCGGTGCAATTCCTGAAAATCTACTTGAATCAGAATTGTTCGGCTATGAATCTGGTGCTTTTACTGGTGCCGGAAAGCACGGAAAGGCGGGGCTGTTTGAGGTTGCACATAAAGGAACAATCTTTTTAGATGAAATTGGAGAAATGCCAGTATCACTTCAAGTGAAGTTGTTAGGGGTTTTGCAAGACATGTCGGTTCAGCGAATTGGAGGAACCCGATCCATCCCCATCGATGTTAGGGTAATTGCTGCAACAAACGCCAACCTGGAAACTATGATAAAAGAAAAGCGCTTTCGAGCAGATTTATATTATCGTATCAATGTGCTCCCAATTCACGTTCCCCCTCTCCGAGAGCGTCCGGAAGACATCCTGGTTTTATCCTTGGAATTCCTTAACTCGTTTAACCAAAAATATCATTTGAAGAGAACCTTTTCATCATCACTTTTGGATCTTTTCTTATCCTACAACTGGCCTGGAAATATCCGCGAACTCAAAAATGCAGTCGAAAGACTTGTCGTAACATCAGAGGATAAAGTGATCAGTGAACCGTATCTTCCTTTAAATATGAGAGAAGAAAATAATAGGCAGGTGAAAATAAGGGAGGATAGGATCAATGAGCTGACAATTGAGCTAGATTACATCGAAGACTTACATCTGCATCCTTCCTTAAAAGATCTTGTTTCTGATTACGAGAAAAAAGTTTTGGTAGATTGCTTATCCAAATATCCGATGAAAAGATGTGCAGATTTATTAAAAATCGATATGTCTACTCTTACACGAAAGAAAAAACGATATGGGTTATGATGCGAAATCTTTTTTTTCAAACTTCATGTGGAGAAACCGGAGGTACCCATGATTAACGACGATGACCTTCTTATCCAACAAATAAATGAAATTCTTCATCAGCAAGGAAAGCTAAGTTCAAATCATAATTCTTTAGAGCCTGGCACATACATTGCTTGTCCAGAGAGAATGATCTCTTTTGCACTCAATCACAAGACTTGTCTTTCGTATCCCATGGAATCTGTTTCTGGTCCGATTGCTCAGTTCATATCCCTCCTTATCACAATGAACAACAAAACTAGAGATCAACATCCAAATCTTGAATCTCTCATTTTAAAGGTATTGAATGAACCCTACTCCCCTGGGTTTGAAGCGGAATTGGAAAAGCTGGGGTATTCATCAGAAAATACTTACTTGCCCATACTTATTAAGTTTGACGACCCCCAAGAGGAATGGCGGCCTATTGTGGAAGACTATTTTGCAAATCAAATGATAGGTGCTTTAATGAATTGTCTTGGTTATTTTCTGATTCCTCTGAATGAATTTTCACTAGACGCGGAGGATAAGAGAGCCATTGAAGAACTAGGTAACGGATTGGCAGATATTTTATATGAAGAGGGTTTTGATAAAATGATTTTATCGTTGACAGAACCCGTTAACTCTATTAAAGATTGGCATTCATCCTTTGGGCAAGCCAAAACAATCATTCAAGCAGGTCAATATTTTCATCCAGAAGAAAGAATCTTCTTCTCATGGAATACTCCATTGGAGATGATGCTTTTTAAATTACCTCAAGAAGAGAGCCGTTCTTTTATCCGATTTATTTTAGGTGCGAAGGAAAGCGATCCATTTTATTCAGAAATGTATCATACTTTAAAAGTTTTCTTGCAGGAAAATTTAAATGTCAGCGAAACCGCAAGAAAGCTCTTTATTCACCGCAATACCTTAATTTATCGCCTGGAAAAATTCAAAGCAGAAACAGGACGTGATGTCCGAATTGGACATGTAGCTTTTTTAGTTTATTTAGCGCTACTTCTTGAAAAAGGACTGCAGCAAAATGACCAAATATAATGTGAAAACTTTGTACAATACTGCCAATAGAAACTTCCAATTAAAGCGTTTACAATTAATGATAAGGAAATCAATTTAAAGAGGAGGTTCAGAATGGCTGGTATTAAATTTAATCACATCAAAAAATCATACGGAAATAACGCTCTTACGGTAAAAGATTTTCATTTAGATGTTCCAGATAAAGAATTTCTAGTCCTTGTTGGTCCTTCAGGTTGTGGAAAATCTACTACACTGCGAATGATTGCAGGACTAGAAGAAATCTCAGATGGTGAACTTTTCATCGGGGATCGTATGGTTAATGACGTGGCTCCAAAGGATCGCGATATTGCCATGGTATTTCAAAACTATGCACTATATCCCCATATGAATGTATACGATAACATGGCCTTTGGATTAAAACTCCGAAAATTTCCCAAGGCGGAAATAGATAAGCGTGTAAAGGATGCAGCCAAAATCTTAGATATCGATCATTTACTAGACCGTAAGCCAAAGGCGCTTTCAGGTGGTCAAAGACAACGTGTTGCTCTTGGCCGCGCGATTGTTCGTGAACCTCAGGTATTCCTTATGGATGAGCCTTTATCCAACCTAGACGCAAAACTCCGCGTGCAAATGAGAACGGAAATAAGCAAGTTACATAAACGATTAGAAACCACCATTGTCTATGTTACACATGATCAGACCGAGGCAATGACCATGGGTGACCGAATCGTTGTAATGTATGACGGCATCATTCAACAGGTAGCAACCCCTCAAGAAATCTACAATCATCCCGCTAACCGTTTTGTTGCCGGATTTATCGGATCTCCAGCAATGAATTTTCTAAATGGAACTTTAGTAGAGGATAATAGAAGTCTTTATTTTAAAAATGGCTCCATATCCATCCAAATTCCAGAAGGCAAGGCTAAGATCCTTCGGGCACAAAACTATATTGGACAAGAAGTAATCTTTGGAATTCGCCCAGAGGACATCCATGATGAATTGATTTTCCTAGAATCAGCACCAAATGCCACATTTACCTCTACCATTGATGTTGCGGAAAATATGGGGTCTGAGTTGTACCTGTATCTAACTTCGGGAGAAAATAGTATTACAGCTAGAGTAAAAGGAAGATCAGAATTAAAAAGAGGTCAAAGTGTAAAATTGGCGTTCGATATGAATAAATGCCACTTCTTCGATGCGAAGAGCGAGATTGCAATTCGGTAAAGTCAAATAGCGGATATTTAAAAACCGGGCATGGCCCGGTCTTTTTATTGCTGATATTGGTGATTATCCCGAGATAGACTTAAATTCGGACAGGCATCCCCTCCCTTCACCCCTGCCTGTCAGAATAATCTCCCACCTGAATTCCCTCCAAAAATAAGGGCAATTCATCCCAAATTTCGTCAGAAATCGGCTCACAAGCAGCTCGAAAGCAACCTTCAACCTCTTCCGCAGATGAAGCGCCAATCAGCGTGCAGGAAAATTCAGGTTGGCGTAGGCTGAATTGCAAAGCGAGGCTTAGGACGTCTACTTTCCGCTGATGACACCATTCATGCACCTTCATGGCTGCAACCACTTCAGCCTGAGGCGGTGTCCAACGTGGTGTGCCAATTCCCAACGGATCACGTCCTGATAAGAGACCCATTGCTAATGCCGCCCCATTAACAACACCCACAGATGTGGAGGCAACGGATCATGAATCAACGCAATATCTAAGTAATCAACTTTCGTTTCTCCAAAGGGTGAGGAGTTTTCATTGAGTCTCATCCTCTCTATAGCTATTATCTTCAGCTATTTATTAATATCTTCTACTAACTGGCATTCTCCTTCAAAATTCAATTAGTAAAAAGATAATCCGGATTATCGAACAGTTCCTTTAAAACGAGAGCTCCGGAACCAATCAGGTTAGCCATCTCACCCAGTTGAGAAAATTTCACCCGCACCCGCTGCTTGGGAACAGGAAGTGCTCGAAGTCCAATGTGCCGTTCAATTTGTTCAATCAACCGGTCCCCTAACAAACTCATCTCTCCATGAATGATGACCAACTCTGGGTTAAGTGCGTTAACAAGATTAGCTATACCAACCCCAAGGTATTTACCCAGATCGTAGATGGCCATTTGCTCAACCACTGCATCGCCTTGTTCAATCGCCTCAGCAATGAGCTGAATGGAGAGGTCATCTGGAGATTCTACCATATCCTTTAATTTCAATGTTCTTAATAGATTCTTAGCCACCTTTTCTTGTAATGCTTTAGATGAGGCAAATACTTCCCAACAACCCTCGTTGCCGCATTGACAAGCAGGTCCATCCATTTGGATCGTGGTGTGCCCAATTTCTCCAAAACTATTATCAATTCCACGGACAATTTGCTGATTAATGATAATCCCAGCTCCGATGCCAACATCCGTTTCAAGACTGAAAAAGGTTTGAATATCTTTTCCATCTCCAAACATTTTCTCGGCTAAAACTAGATTTCGGCACTCATTATCTACCCAAACGGGAACTTGGAACTTCTCAAATAAACTTTCTCCAAGACTGAAATCATGCAAGTTCTCAAAATTCGTGGCGGTAATGATTTTTCCTGTTTGCGTTTCTACCAATCCGGGACAACCAACGCCAATGCCACGAACCAGAATTTCCAACGTATTTGCTTTTTCGTTTAGTTCATCTACCATTTCATAAATTTTGGCTAGAATGCTTGATTTTGATTCCTTTTTCGTTGTTGACTTGTTGATCTTCCACAGGATATTGCCTGATAAATCGATTAGTGCTGCCTCTATGAAACGAAAACCAAGATGCAAGGAAATAATGGCCCCACCTTTGGAATTGAAGGCAATCAACTTTGGACGTTTTCCTCCCTGATCGGTGGATGTTCCAATCCCGCTTACTTTTATGAAACCTTCCCCTATTAATTCATCAACCAAGGAAGAAACGGTAGGACGACTTAGTCCTAATTCCTTCGAGATCTCTGGCTGTGTTGTTTCCTCAAGATTTCGGATCAATTTTAGAATACTAAGTTTGTTTATTTGTTTAACATCTGTCTTCCTTGAGATGATTAGCATGATGTTTGCACTCCAATCTTTACGGTAAGAAAGGGGGAACCCCATTACGAGTCATCTATGTAGTCCCCCTCGATTTACTTCTACTGTTCAGCTTTTTGTTGCAGCTGATCTAAGGCCTCTTGTGGTGTTTTTTGACCAAGAAGAGCCTCTTGGACCGCTTTGATCGTTTCCAGACGCATCTCCGTAAATTTCGGATCCGTTAATGGATAAAATTTTGCAATTGGAAGCTGTGAGATGAATTGTGCGGTTAATGGATCTTGGTTGGACATGCTTTCTCCTGCAGCCTTCGTGGCGGGAAGCATTCCTTCAGTTTTCATGAACTCTTCATATCGTTGATCGTCATACAAGAAATCAAGGAATTTTCCAACCGCATCGGGATGTTTGGTACTCTTAAACACCATTAGGAAATCTTCTACCCCTAGGTTAAAAGGTTCTTTCCCTTCATTTATAGGAATCGGTGCTACCCCGTACTGTAAATTGGGGGCATCCTTTTTCAAGATTGTAGGCAAGAAATTGGCAGTGATCATCATCCCAACCTTTCCTGCGCCAAAGACCTTTTGCAATTCATCTCGATTAATCGCTGTAGGCTGAGGGTTCGTCACTTTATCCTTTTGAACTAGATCGGCTAAGAACTGCAGACCTTCCACATTTTCAGGTGAGTTTAAGACCCACTTGCCATCCCTTTTCCAATCGCCGCCATTCCCCCAAATAAAATAGGAGAAATACGCTTGACCTTCGAAGGTTGTCATTGGCACCCCGAACCCGTCTACACCTGTCTTTTCTTTAATGGTTTTCGCAGTTTCGCGAAGCTCTTCCCATGTTTTGGGTGGCTCTGAAATACCTGCTTGTTCAAAAAGCTCTTTATTATAGTATAAACCACGAATCGACGCGAGAAGTGGAAGTCCATAGGCTGTACCATCCAACTCTCCTGCTTGGTAAAAAGATTCATAGAATTTGGCTTTTAATTCTGGTGAAATGACTTCATCTAAAGGAAGAAGTAGATCGTCACCAGCATAAGCAGCATAATGATTCAAGTTAAGAATATCCGGAGTTTGGTTTGTGCTAACCATGGTATTCACCTTTTGTTCCAGAACATCCCATCCGACGATTTGCAGGTTTACCTTAATATCGCTATTCTCTTTTTCAAAGTCTTCTACAACCTTTTGTAAAAATGGTCCTGTTTCATTGCTGTATTGGGCTGCAACAAAGGTGATTTCCTTCTTTTCTCCACTGCTTGAAGAGGGTGTGCTGCTTGTTGGCTTTGCCTCTTCTTTAGGTTCACTGCTGGAACAAGCCATAAGTAGGGTGGACATTAGCATAAATAGCGATACGAACCCCATCCATCTGAACCGCTTCATCTTCTTCAATCTCAATTCCCCCTCATTGGAATTTGTTTGGAAAACGGATTTGCTAGCTGTTTCTCGTACAACCGCTACAGGCAATCACCTCCTTTAAGCTGTGTAAGCAACTGCATGACCTTTGCTTCGACCAATATCCCTGCTCCAGGAAGAAGTTGACTCGTCCTTGCTGTCTTAATTTCATAACCGCCTTCTTCAAACGCACGCTCTGTAGGTACATAACCGATATAATCATTTGCTAACCCAATGATCATCGTATGGGAAAAGGGAGACAGCTTCTTGATCGCTAAACCGTATTCCACGAAAAACTCACCAGGTAAACTAACCATGGCTAGCCATCCTAATTGAGCTACCTGTAATTCAGTTTCAATAAAAGGTTCTGAAACTTTTGAAAGGGCGATGATTTCCTTGGCATACGCCTCTTCCGGCACCCCATCAAGGAGGGAGGGGATCTTCCCATTCACCCTTTCAAGTAGGGCTGTAGCCTGTTCCACCTGTTCACGAGTAATCGCCCTTCGAGGCAGCTTGATGGGCTCCGTGATGGCTTGCAATTCGACATTTGTTTGGTACTCAATTCCTGTGATTACCTTACAAACCCTTGCGGCTAGTCGTGATCCAACTCTCTCCGCTTCTTCAAATCCTCTCCCTTGATCAGGGTCCCGCACATTGATGTGGTTGATATTCCCTTCTGCCCCATTCGCAAAAAGAACCACCACATCCTCTCCTAACCGCTGTTGAAGAGCCCGCGTTAACCCATCGATGTAATCCCTGGAAATGAGCCAATCTTTGCCTACCAAAATAGCAGAGTGAAGCGTAAAGTTCACAAATAAACAGCGAATTCGCTGGTGCGGATCCTGGACGGAGAGAACAAACAAGTCGGGATCAATAGGCCCTGCCGGACGATCGACTTCTTTTGGATCTAGTCCTTCCCAATTCATTCTCAGGGTTCCATCCTTCATCCAGATCCGACGGTTAAAGCTAAGCGTGTCCTCGTTCCCTTTCCCTACGCCAACCCTTGCTTCCCACGTACTCCCAAAACAAGCGACGGCACCATCGACAAGCTTTCTCTCCAACTCTTCAAGATAGTGAACAACCAGTGGGTCGTATTCATCTTTAAAGCATTCCATGACATCAGGACCCGAATGCGTATGTGTCGCAAAAACTACGATCTGCTGCGGAAGAATCCCCGTCCGTTGATGAATTCTCGATTTTATCTTCCGAACAAAAGAACCGAAAACCCCTACGATATCCAACCCAATAAATAATAGTTTGGTTTCTTTTTCCTTTAAATAAAGAAAATTCGCATATAGAGGATCATGAACACCCCTTGAACGATTATCTTCCCGTACATTCCCTCCTAGTGGTGTTCCAATCACAGGTGTTATATCCACTCGATAGCAAGCTGCCCTCATCTAGTGACGACCTCCCCGGATAGATGAATGTGATCCACTCCATGTTTCGCCTCATACATCACGACCTTTAATTCTTTACAAACCTCCCCCCCTGCTTGGACCCACTCCGCTGTTTTGTTTCGAATCGCTTCATTAAGACCGTCTTCTCCTTTGTCCGGACGGCTAGTAAAGGGTTCAACGGCCATGGTGTAGGCATTTCCGTACCAAGGATAGCCTAGGCTTCCACCGAATTCTTGCCAAATCCATAGATGTGAAAAGTCGGGTACTGGCCAGACCATCCCGATTCCCACCCCGAGGCGCCGGTTTGTCAGGGAAAACCATCCCGATGCAAAAGAGGTAGCGTAAAACATATCAGTAGATGTGCTTGTCGCACTGGGAATCTGACGAAGATCGATGGGCCGGTTCTCTTGATCCGTTGCAAAGGGCCAAACAAACCGTTTCCCAGTTGGCATCCGGTTTCTTTCATTAGGCATCTCCGAGGTTAAAATCTCGCAATGAGGTAAGTCCAGGGTGCAATCTTCCCCAAGAAAAGGTGCCCCAAAGCTCGGATGATGCCCCCACATGTAATGCATGCCTGTTTTCCCAATGTTCAAGATAGTTTCACGGATAAATAGGATTGGCTTCCCGCTTTCTAATCGAATTCTTTTTTCCAGAATAAAAGGGGTTCGTAAAGTTTGGACCGTAAACAGCACCTCTACAACCTCGGGTTCATCGAGGAGCACTCTCGCCTCCCAAGCGCTTGAGGCCACCTCCCCATGCTGTCCTAAATGGGCCCCTCGATAAAACGAAGGTCCGCTAGCCGAAGGAAAAATCTCTTGCCAGCCCCCATGGTATTGGTCCATAAACACCCCTTGCGGATTCGAGATCGAAGGCAATTGATGAGGATGGCGTATACCGAGTGGGGATCTCCAAAGGAAATCGACGTCCTTAGGTTTATAGAGCAGTTCAAAAATATCCGTTCCTTTATCCAATAAGAGGGATAACCGGATATACTCATTCTGCATCACCAGAGTACGAATTCCTTTGTAGGTGGTCTGGGAGCTGATCCTGCATCCATAATGTCGATCGACACCCAATGCCGGTGTATCGAAATGCTCGATCATTTTTGATCCCTCCCTTCGTGTTAGTCCTTGACCCCACCCGCTGTAAGTCCACTGATCAGGTATTTTTCAATCAAGAGGAATAAAATCACAACCGGAACGATGGCAACGAGTGAGGTGGCAAACACATACTGCCATTGCACATCATACATCCCGAAAAAGGCATAAATCCCCACCGTTAAAGGTTTCATCTCTTCTGTTGAAATAAATGTAAGGGCCACTGCAAATTCATTCCATGCCGCGATGAAAACGAAAATCACAGTGGTGATTATCCCTGGTAGTGCCAACGGGAGAATGATTTTGCGGAGTGCTTGTGCTTTGGTGCATCCATCAAGCCAAGCTGCCTGCTCTAACTCATAAGGAATCGTAGAAAAATAGCCGCTTAGAATCCAAACCGCGAAAGCTTGATTAAACGCAGCATTCGTCAGTACTAACCCCCATACAGAATCCATTAATCCAAACCATTGAATCTCACGGAATAAACCAACCAGCAGGACGATCGGAGAAAACATTTGCGTGATCATAATTAAGTACATGTAAAACTTCTTTCCAGCAAATTTCATTCTGGCCATGGCATAGGCAGCTGGTATCGCACAGATCAGGGTTAATACCGTAGCTCCCCCAGCGACGATAAGGGTATTGAGCAAATAATCAGAGAGTGGCACCTTCTCCCAAATGTCTAGAAAGTTGGTGAAAACCCATTGCTGGGGAAGAATGGTGGGCGGGATCGAATAGACCTCTTCTTTACTCTTCAAGGATGTAAGAATCATAATGACATAGGGGAATATCAATACCACAAATAGTAGATAGGCTAAAACCGGGTTAATTATTTTTTGGAATTTGCCTGTTTTCTGCATTTACTGTTCCCTCCTCAAGGCAATCGTCACATACAGAATGGAAAAGACGAGGAGGAGAAGAAAGCTGATCACAGAAACAGCTGCTGCTTCGCCCATTTTTTGTGACATGAAAGCAAGCTTGTATAAATAAGTAATGATCGTGTCAGTCTGGTTGACGGGGTCCCCTTTGGTCATCGACCAGATAATTGGGAAGGAGTTGAACACATAGATCGTATTTAAAACGGTACTAATTGTCAGCGGTTGTCTAAGAAGAGGAAGTGTTATATGCACAAATTTGCTCCATCTATTTGCTCCGTCTACACTAGCGGATTCATACAAGTCTGCTGGTATCGCTTGTAGACCGGATAGAATGACAAAACTGGTAAAGGGGATGGTAACAAAAATCCCCACGCCGATCATCACCGGAAAGGAGATTGAAGGGTCAGCTAACCAATAAATATTTTCGTCGATAATATGTAGCTTCATCAGGATCAAGTTGAAAACACCATAGTTGTAATCCAAAATATATTTCCATATGACGGATGTGATGATTAACGAAACAGCCCATGGAATGATCAAAGCCGATCGTACCAATCGACGGCCGGGAAACTCCTGATTCAGTAATGACGCAATTCCTAGAGATAGCAGCGTGCTAATCCCTACAACACCAACTGTCCAGACGAGGGTGTTCTTAAGTACTAGTGGGAACGTAGGGTCATTTAAAACATTGGAAAAGTTCCCCCATCCAATAAAGCCTTTTTTCAAACCAGAAAGACTAATCTTCGAAAACGAAATAGAAAACAATTCGTAGATCGGAAATATAATGACCACTACGATTAAGATGAGACTTGGCAGCAACCAAAGATAAGGTACGACCAATTGGCTCTTCCGTTGTTTTGGAACCCTCTTCTGCTTTGTTATGGCTAAGCTTTTTTTTGTTTCTATTTTTTCTAGATTCATAGTTCCCCCTCGTTTTTCTGACTTAAAATGAAAGGACTAGAGGGGGGCTCCCCTCTAACCTCTATTTTTAATGGCAACGACATCAATCTCTACTTTTATGCCAAGAAGCTGACTTCCTACCGTCGTTCTAACAGGATATGGCTCCTGAAAATATTTCTTATAAACTTCGTTAAAAGCTTGAAAGTCGGCCAAATCACTTAGATGCACGGTGCTTTTCACCACATCGGTCATGCTGGCACCAGCCTCTTCTAAAATATGTTTGATGTTTTCCAATACCTTTACTGTTTGTTCCTCGACTGTTTCACCGACCACCTTTCCTGTTTCCGGGTCAATCGGACCCTGGCCTGCCGTAAAAATCAGGTTTTCAAATTGAATCCCTTGCGAATAGGGACCAGCAGGTACAGGTGCTAAGGTAGTTTTAAGCTCTTCTTTCATTAGTTCTTCCTCCTTTTATTTGTCGTTTATTTGACCAATCCACACCATTCAACCATGGTCAGGGCATATAGTTTCACAAGATTAAAGAAGTCCTCCACATCGATGTATTCATCGGGAGCGTGGGCATTGCCTCCTTTTGGTCCCCAGATCACAGCAGGCGTTTGGCTATGCAGATTAAACATGAAGGAGTCACAGGCAAAAGGCGCCCCCTGCACTGGCAGTCCGTTCGGATATACACGCGATGAAATTTGCGAGAGCACTTCAATCGAAGAGTGATTTTCAGGGATCCCTGTTGCGGGAAGAAAACGAATGAGTTTTTCAATCCTCGCTGGCATTTGCTGTAGAAGGGGCTCATCCGTCGCCTTCTCCTGATAAAAACCTACAAAATCCTGATACAATTCCTCTTCCGTTGTACCAGGGTAGCACTGTATCCATACTTCGATCGTGCAGGTGCTTGGCACCCGGTCACATAGTGGCAGATTTGCTGGTCCAGCCTTCACGCCCTGTACGTATGCAGGGAGTCCTGGATCCTTTGCAAACCATTTAGAGGGGGATCGCTTTGCTGCGTGGTAAGCTTCATATTGGTGAAATATATCCAAGAATTTCGCGGCTGCAAAAACTGGGTTGGCAAGCGCTTCTCCGCTAAAGGAACGGCCAGCTCTCCCCTTAAAGGTGATGCGAAACATGCTCCCCCCTTGATTCTCCGGACAAATTGCCAAATTAGACGGTTCAGGAACAATCGCTAAATCAGCTTCATAGCCCCGCAAACGACAGGCTAGTGTCCCATTTGCTCCGCCGTATTCTTCATCGACCACGGTCTCAATGAGAACGTCACCTGCTAAGGGGATTTGCAGTTCTTTGATCAGCTGCAAAGCCATCATCGCTGCTGCCATCCCGCCTTTCATGTCAAAAATCCCTAACCCATACTGCTTGCCATCCATTACAGCTCCGCCATAAGGGTCTTGCGTCCAAGGGTCTTCCCCTTGTGGCACGGTATCCACATGACCAGAGAATAGGAGCGATCTCCCAGAGCCTTTTCCCCTCATTCGGGCTACCACATTCGGTCGATTTTCATAGTTTCTTTCCCCTAAATAAGCCGGGTGGGTAAGTAGCTCCTCCACCTCGGTCGGTAAAAACCGATCCATCTCACACCCTAGTCCGCTTAAAAATTGGTAGATATGCTCCTGCACTGCTAGTTCATCCCCGTTTGGATATCGATTCTGACTGGGAATAGAAACTAAACCACGATTAAATTCCAAAATATAGTCTCGGTGCTCATCAACCCAACGGCAAATATCCAAATACATACAAGCCTCCCCCTATCTTCCCTACTCTTGACAAATTTGTCCTCCGTCTACAACCAGCTCTGTTCCGGTAATAAAAGAGGCTTCGTCAGAGGCCAAAAAGGCAAACGCGTTGGCGACTTCGTCTACTTTTCCATACCGATTGAGCGGGATCTTGCTGGTATATTCACGCACGGTTTCCTCAGACATGCCACCTTCCAAGGCTAGTTCGGTCAAGATAAATCCAGGGCAAACGGAATTCACTCGGATGTTATAGGGGGCTAGTTCTATCGCCATGGATTTTCCTAATAAAATTACCCCTGCTTTCGTCGCATTGTAATGGGCTAAGCCAGGTTCTCCAAGGATTCCATTGGTTGATCCCATGTTCACAATGGCACCGGACTTTTGCTCCTTCATCTCTCTAGCGACGATTTGTGAACAGAGAAAAACACCCGAAAGATTAATATTTAATGTCGCCTGCCAATTTTCGTCGGCAATTTCTAAAAAGGGTTCAAATCTCGCTATTCCTGCATTATTTGCTAAGATATCGATTTTCCCAAATTTCCCTTTTGTAAATTCAACCAATGTCATGACCTGATCCCTTTTAGTCACATCGGTTACAACACTATGTATTTCCCCAAAACTTGTTAATTCCTGTTGAGCCTGTTCCAAGCGCTTCGGCTCTACATCACAAATAACGACTTGTGCCCCTTCCCGGAGAAATTTCTTGGCAATTGCTTTGCCAATACCTCTCCCGCCCCCTGTCACAATAGCCGATTTTCCTTGTAATCGCATGGACTATACCTCCTGCGTTAGTTTGTAAAGTTTCCTTTCTAACTAAATAATAATAAACAGACCGCTAATAGTCAACAGAATATTTAGAAATTTATGATATTAATTTGGGTAATAGGTACAAAAAAAGGGACGAGCGTGAAATTAATGCTTTACGCTCGAACCCGATTCTAACCCGGTTGAATTACATAACTCCTCGTAATACGATACTCTTGATCTGTGTGAACTCTTCCAAAGTGTACAAGATTCCTTCGCGCCCTATACCACTTTTTTTATAACCTCCGAACGCGCAGCAGATCGGTCGATAAACCGTGCCTCCATTGATCGAGACAACACCTGCCTGAATTTTATTGCCTGCGTCCATTGCCTTGGTAATGTCTCTTGTAAAAATTGATGAATTTAAACCAAAATTGGATTGATTAACAATTTCGATCGCTTCTTCTTGAGTTTCAAAAGGCATCAGTGCAAACACCGGTCCAAAGATCTCCATATCTTTCGCAATATCCATATCTTTTGTCACTTCGAGAACTGTTGGCTCGATAAAAGCCTCATTCACACGTCTACCCCCAAGGATTAGCTTTGCCCCTTGCCCAATCGTATGCTCAATTTGCTTTTCGACTTTGATAGCTGCTCCTTCATTGATTAGCGGCCCAACATCAGTACCCTCTTCCAGCTGATTTCCGATTCGTTTGGTAGACAGAATATCAACTAGTTTAGCCTTAAATTCATCATAGATTGGCTTCTCTACTAAAATACGCTTGTTTGAACAGCAAACTTGACCAGAGGCTAGTAGCCGTCCTGCAATGGCGAAGTCGATCGCAGCATCCAGATCACCATCCTCACAAACAATCGTCGCATCATTAGCCCCTAATTCAAGGAATACCCTAGAAAGGTTTTTCGCTCCATTTTGTGCAATCATTGTACCTACTTCTGTACTACCTGTAAAACTCACCGCTTGGATGGATGGGCTTTTGGCCAGGTAGTCACCCACCTCTTCGCCATATCCTGTAACAACTTGCAGCACATTTTTCGGTACCCCTGCCTCATGTAAAAGTTCTACCATACGAATAACGGTGAGTGGATCATCTTCTGGTGGCTTAACGATAAAGGCATTTCCCGATGCCAATGCTGCTCCCGCCTTAAAGGAAAATAACTCAGCAGGAAAGTTGAATGGGATAATTCCCACCACTACTCCAAGAGGTTCCCTCTTCGTAATCATTAAATCCTTTTCCAACCCAGGTTGGATTTCTAATGGGATTGTTTGTCCAAAAAGACGTTTTGACTCTGAAGCAAAACCTTCAAAAATAGCCGCGGCTGTATCAATTTCTCCTTCTGCTTGGACTAAAAGTTTCCCGTTCTCTGTACTTAAGAGACGTGCCAGTTCATCCTTATTAGCCCTTAACATTTGACAGAACCGATTTAAAGTCTCTACACGTTGGTATACAGGTGTTTGCGACCAAATTTTCGCTCCCAATTGGGCAACCTCGATTGCCTCCTGTGCATCCTCCACTGTAGCTGCCGGCACTGTATCAATCAGTTCTTGTGTAGCCATGTTTCTCACTTCAATGACTTTGCCGTTTGCCGAATCTCTTTTTTCCCCATTAATGATCATCTGCATGTGAAATTCCTCCTTATAAAAGGTATCTATAGAGCAACGGATTTAATCTGCAAATTCATAGGTGACGGATCCGGTAATACCCGTTTTCACCCGAAACAGCCCGCCCGCCAATGGCTGCTCCCTCAAGGCTGCTTCGTTTAACCCGCGACTAGCTGTTGTAATAAACAGTTCATCTAGCTTTTCCCCTCCAAACACACAGGATGTGACCTGTCCGACAGGAAGTTTGATAGCGCCAATCCGCTCCCCTGTATTTGGATTCCAGCGGGATACTTGATATCCTCCCCACTGTGCAACCCACAGCATTCCTTCCGAATCAATCGTCATTCCATCAGGGATTCCCTCACCGTCAGGAATCGTTACAACTGTACGCTTATTATCCAGCTTCCCGGTTTCTAAATCGAAATCAAAAGCAACAACTTGTTTGGTTGGTGAATCAATAAAATACATCGTTTGATTATCCTTTTCCCAGGCAATTCCATTCGAAATAGCAACCCCATCTAATACTCTGGTAACGGATAAATCTGAATCAAG
>Ga0180215_1000146_pt1 | contig 102253 bp, 72 predicted proteins | sample eDN3rd37CBELigBY_FD_128871 | JGI IMG/M metagenome (GOLD analysis project Ga0180215, IMG submission 128871) | Enriched backyard soil microbial communities from Emeryville, California, USA - eDNA 3rd pass 37_C BE-Lig BY (version 2) (version 2) | ecosystem: Environmental > Terrestrial > Soil >...
CGATTGCGTACCAGAGCGGCTGCTGGGGGCTGACCTGTCCGCGCATCTGCTTGCCTCCGGGTGGGGGGTCCCCACAATCTACTCTCCCGAAGCCCCTCGCGATGCCCCTTTTTCAGCATCCTGTTAAGGCGTAACAGGTGGGCACACAGAGAGAGACCCCGCACTAGAAAGTGCGGGGCCGATCTGGCTTCGTTAGAAGCACACGCACGTTTCCTGGGTGCAGTAATGACCGGCATCATCACCATACGTGGCCCGGCAAAATTCACCACAGTACGCAATCGTGGCAGGGTCGGACTGGTTGCAGCGGGGTGTTGGCCCCCAAGGCGTCAGGGGTCCCCCGAGCGCCTCCGTGGCCCCGAACCCGAACACGATTGCGCAGGAGGTACCGAACAGGACCCGTCGCAGGTGAATGAATGAACGACTCATAAAGTCCCCCTTGAGAGAGGTTGACCCGCAGCGCTTCCACGGGCGTGGAAGCGCTACCGCATATTACGAGTCATATATTTCGAGAGCAACGCTTTCGATCATTGTACTTGACGAAAGGCGCGGGAGATCATGCATTTCGTACAATCGAAGTAAGGTTACGTCTCAGTCCGGTTCCGAATCATGGCCCGCAATCAGTGCTCCGTAGGCGAGAACAAGAGCGACCTTGTAGCAGCGCTCCCGAAGGCGTGCAGCAGTACTCGGCCCGCACGGGCACTGTGATGGAGGATGGCGCGATCCCCCTTCGTCACGGGTGCCGCGCGTTCCGGCTGGCCTGCTCCTCCGAGAAGGGGATGAGCGCAAAGCAGATCCAGCGGCTTTCAGGGCTCTCCTGCAAGGGCGCCCTCTTCCTGATACGTCGGGTTCGCTTGGTAGCGCTTGCGAGCCCTCCCCGCGCAGACTTTTCGGTCGATGTGGTTTAGTGGCGGATTGGGTGCGGCGAAACTAACGTAGAGTCGCAGTCGATCCCCCGCGCACCCCATCACCCAAGGGACGGACCCATGAAGATCCTGCGCACCATTCTGGTTGCCTGTGGCCTGGCGAGCATCACTGCGTGCGGCGACGTGGTCTCCCCGGTCGCCCCTGCGGGTCCGCGGTACGATCAGGGCGGCTTCTCCGATGCCTCCCCGGAAGGTGCCGAGGATGCGACCCAGGCGGACGGCACGACCGTCGGCCCGTTCCCAACGGAGGAGACGGTCGGCGGAACGAAGGAGCGAGGGACTTTCACCGTGGGGTCGGGCGGCTGAGGCTGCGACGGGGGCTCAGGTGGTTCCCCCCGCGTCGGCCCCGGCCGAAGCCGGGGCCTTCCACTTCTCGAGCCGGGCCATGAATCGGCGAATCAGCCGCTGGGCCCGATCCGGCTGGGCGGGTAGTCTGCCCGGAGGAGCGGCCTGTCGTTCCGCGATCTGGTCGAGGAGGTTCAGGGCAACGCGCTCCGCAAAGGGGCGCTGCAGGTCTCTCGCTGCCTCCAGCGCTCGCGCGGCGAACGATTCTGCCTCGTCCCATTCGCCGAGGGCGCGCAGCCCCTCCCCGAGGTGGACGAACACCGCGGGCGAGTATTCCGGATGCCGCGCGACCTGTGAAAGCGCCTCTTCCCTTGCGCGCTCGAACAGCTCCCTCCGGCCGGCGCCCGCGGCGGCGCGGGCCAGGGTGCCCCAGGCGAGGGGCTGGAATTCCGGAAACGGACTTCGCAATACGCAGAGCTGAAGAAGCGGGACCGCGTACATGAAGTACGAGAACCGCACCAGGAGGTAGCCGTAGTCCAGGGCCAGGGCGGGCAGACCGGGGGCGTCGGCCGCGTAGAGGTCGAGCGCCCTGCTCGCGTATCCCTCGGCTTCATTGTAGGTCCCGACCTCGGCCATGTAGCTCATGAGGTCGTGGTTGGCCTTCGCCGCGAGGGGCCGGCGGCCGGTCCGCGCCGCTCTTCGCGAAGCGAGGTCGAAATATTCCTTCGCGTCGCCGTGTCGACCGAGCGTCTGCAGCATGATCCCGAGCCGCAGGAGCGAGCGGATGGACTGGTCGCGGCTCACCGTCAGGTCGTGGTGCCGCATTCGTACGGCGAGGCCGTAGCCCCGGTTGTACCACGTCTCCGCGCGTTCGTAGAATCCCGCCCTGAAGCACATCCACCCCGCGTCGTTCGCGTACGACGGATCGTCGGGCGCGACCGTGGCCGCGACTTCGGCGAAGTGCCCCGCGGTGACCAGCAGCGAATGCCCTTCGGCCCAGGTGTAGACCTGCCGGCACGCCTCCGCCACCTGCTCCGCCCCGATCTTTCCGGGGACCCGGAGGAGGGTGGAGAAGGTTCCGAACGGCTCGATGAGCTGAGGCGACCGCAGGCAGGCGTACGCGATCTCCTCCTGGGTGCGGAGCCGGGGCGGACGGAACAGCTCCTTCCGGCGCTCCGGGGCGGTGTCGAGCCAGAGCCGCACGCGGCGGAGGGCGCGCCAGAGGGAGATCGCCAGCTCTCCCCCCACGTCGTCCAGCGCGGCGATCTCCTCCCGCCAGCTCGGCGGGACGGGGATCGGGGGGAGGGAGTGAGGCTTTCGTTTCGGCGTGACCGTCTTCCGGATCGGCCCCGAGCGTTCGGTGGCCGGCATCGCATCATCCATCACGGGCTCACGCGGGAGGAAGTCGCCGGAGTGGACGCGGGCGCGTGGCCGACACGATAGCTCAGTAGTGCGGGATGCGCCATACTTTGATTTCGTCCCGCCCGTTTCCCTCCGCTACGGCCTCTCCCGGGACTGCCCGAGCAGGTGGGAGAGCCACCGCGGATAGGGGATGAAGGCCGCGTCGTGGTGCCTCGCCAGGAGGTGGACCAGCTCCCGGCGTGCGACCTCCCGCTCCGCTTCCGGCAGGTGGGCGACCGCGCTTTCGAGGACCTCCTGGACCTCCACGGGCGGCGGCTCCACGTCTTCGACTTCGTCCATGTGGATTCGAGCCACGGCGCGCCGCGCCGGGAAGGGGGAGAGGAGCGCGGAGATCCCGCGGGAGACGAGGCGTGCGACGGTCGACTCGGAGAGGCTTCGCGGCATGGCAACGACCTCCGGCGTGGGTCACTCCCGGTCGGGCGGATCGTCGGGCCGGGTCCTCGGACGCGGGCGGAGTACCGGGGGCTCCGCGCCCCTACTCGCCGTACTCCTCCCGCAGCCATTCGGGGACGGGCATCTCCGCGTCCGAGAACGCCGCCGCCAGCGTACGGGCGAGCTGCTTCCGCGCGGAGGCGCGGCGCGGTCCGGGCAGGTCGAGCACCAGCACGGCGAGCACCACCGAGCCGAGCGGGGTCCACACCTCGGGCCGCTCTTGGGACCAGTCCACGATCTTCGCCAGGTTCTCGACGCTGGGAACGGATTCCATCGCGAGGAACTTCCGGAGCGACCCCCGGTCCACGCCGATGTGCTTCGCCAGGCTCCGGAGGCTGGACTGGCTCCTCACCTCCCGACGGATGGCCTGCCGGAGCATTTCCAGCCGCCGCGCGTCGGCGAGGAGGTGGAAGTCGCGCCGGAGGGCCGCCTCGGCGGGCAGTCGCACACTGATGACGGGTCGATGTGGTCGCATTCGTGGGCCGGCTGTGGGACCGCTGACTCCGGGGACGGTAATTGTCCGGTGGGGGCCTGGCGATGCACCCGCGTGGCGAATTCCGTCCCTCTCTCCGGCCGCTTCGGCGGGCGGGATGCACCAGGTTGCATCGGCCGGCCGCGGAGCGACGGGTCGGGGGAAGGGTGGTTCTGACCTGAAACCCAGGAACGGCGCCGCTCGGACCGCACTGGTGCGCCGTCCGGGCAGAGGGGGCGAAACTGGCCGCGAAGGGCGCAAAGGGAGTGACCCGGCGCGGGGAGATGCGTCATACGAGAGCCGCACCGGGTGTCGGGAAGGCAGATGACGGGAGCGGGCGCGGCGCCCCCGGGGGGTGCCGCTACGCCCGCGCGGCTCGCCGCCGTAGCGCGATCTCGCGGCCGGGGTAGGCGTAGGCGTTCGCTTCGATCTCCTCGTCCGTAGCCCCTACGTGGTCCCACATGGGCGCCCAGACCTCTTCGAGCACCTTCTGCAGCTCGGGGTCTTCCAATCCCACCAGGTGTCCGATCCGCTGGCCCGGCTCGCGCTTCTGGAATGCCCTCAGGATCTCCTGCCGCATGTCCGGGCGCGTCATGCCCAGGAGGCGTTCGAGCGCCTCCACGTCGAACCCGGGCAGCATCTTCGCGCGGTCGTCGTCGAAAAGGCGATACGACTCGTCGGCGGGTGTGAGGCGCAACGGATGGGGCTCGGAAGTGCTCATGTGTACCCGTGGGCGGGGGTGCTGTATCGTGGCGTCCGCCGCGACGGAGGCGGGGACGAACCGGGCCAACCCTCTCCGGGTCCCGGACCCGGCTCGGCGCATCGGGGCCGGGAGTGGGCCCGGCGCGAGCGCGGCGGAACCGTCTCCTTCCCCGAACCTGCACGGGCTCTCCCGCCGCGAAAGGCCGGGACGGGCCCGAAGTGTCCACATTGGCCGGATTTCCCTGCCGGGCCCGCGGCGCGTGCCACCTGCGGGTGCGCCCGCGGCCCGGGGGGAATGGCGGCCCGGTGGATCAATCCGGGCGGCGATTCTCCCGGGTCCGTACGTCCGCAACTTCCATGACCCGGAGAAGCCGGTCGGTCGAGTTCCGGAGGTGGTTCCGTGGCTCGAGGATGTAGCGGCGGACGAGTTCCTGGTCGCCGGCCCCGAGCCGCGCACAGTTACGCCGGGTGGCAGCTTCGATTTCCCCGGCAAGCGCCGCGCTCTCCCTCCATTCCATTCTTACCAGAGGAAATCCCGACATGGCACTCGACTCGATTCGCCCGTTCCTCGGATTGCTGTGCGCGGTCGCGACGGCGGCCGGAGCCTGCTCGGATTCGGGGCGGGGCACGAACGCAGGAGCACGGCCGGAGAACACGGGTCTGCCGCCGCTCGCGTGGGGCGACACGATCACGCTGGAGGAGAACGCGGACGTGATGAACGTCTGGCCGAACGTTCACCAGGACCGGGCCGGCAACTTCGTCGTCGCGGACCTGAGCGAATCCCAGGTCCGCGTCTACGAACCGTCCGGGAAGCTGTTGAGCCACGTCGGCCGGCGAGGCGAGGGGCCGGACGAGTTCAACGGAGTCGTGAGCGCGCTCAGCCACCCGGGCGGCGGGCTGCTCATCGTGGACGCACAGGGGAAGGCGGCGCGGGTGCCGGCAGGGAGCAGCCGTGTGAGCGAGACCTCCCGCCTTCCCGTCCACCGCGTGAACTCGGTGTCGCTCGTGGGCGATTCGCTCCTGGTGGTGGGCGGACGCGGAAGCAGCGCGAATTCCCCTCCGCCGCTCCTTCACGTCTTCGACCTGGAGACGCTCACGCTCCGGCACAGCTTCTTTCCTCCCCCGGCTCCGCTTCGCGACGACCCGATCGAGCAGAGCGTCGGGTTCGTGAACACCTCGGTGAAGGGAGACACGATCGCCGTCGTGTACTCCGCGAGCGACACCGTCTACCTCTTCCGGGCGGACGGAGCCCCCCTCGCGCAGCTTCCGCTGAAATCCAGGAACTTTCGGTACATCGAGAGCCGGCCTCCGCAGCGCGGAAGCACCATTCAGGAGCTGAACCGGTGGGCGTCGAGCTTCTCCCTCGTGACGGACGTGTACTGGGGACCCGGGGGCGACTTCCTGGTCCAGTACCAGGACCGGGACGGCACCGAACTCAGGTGGCGCCTTACCCGCATCACCCGCGACGGAAGTCCGGTTTTCGACCTCGTGGACACTCCCCGTCTGCTCGCGCCCGCTCACGACGGCTCACACCTCTATTTCGTCGCTCCTCACGCGGAGGTCCCGAACGTGTGGGTGAAAGCACGCCTGCAGTGAGGCAGGATCGTTTGTAGTCCACCGCGGGGGCGGGAGATCGGCGGACGGCCTCCAGGAGAGCGGCGGTCCGCCGTTCTCTTCCGGGGAGGGGGCACCGTTGTTGCGACCCGAGACCGGCGTTCGAGTCCTGCGACGACACCCCGGGAGATGCACCCTCCGGAGGAGGAGCGTATGGCAGACCGCCCGCAGTACCCCGAGAACGATCCCCGCCACCACACGATCAAGCTCAAGGCCATGCTCCGCGACGCCGCGGAGCACGCACGCGAGGACGTGGGCAAGGTCGACGACCCGAAGGCACGGGCGCTGTTCGAGACCACGGCAGAGGTGTTGAACGGGCTCGCCGCCGCGTACGACCACTTCGAGCAGAAGTCCGAGCCGGCGTGGAAGTGAGCGACCGCCGGCCGGCCGCGGAGACCGTACCGCACCTGTAGCACCGAACGGACGATCCCTGCGGCGCGCGGCGTCTCCGCTGCGCTCTCCCACATGAACGGCGCCCGGCGGTCGGAACGGGAACCCGGGTGAGCGCCCGCCTGGAGGGTCGGCCATTCCCCCGTGACCGACGTAGAGGCACGTCCGCCCCGGATTGTCCCACGGATGTCCCGGATCGTGCGGCCCGTCATGGAGCACCGGAAGGACTGGAAATGAACGATTCCGCTCCGTTCCATCGCTCCCGGTAGGCGAGTTCCCCGGCGGGCGGGCGGGAACAGCTGTTGCTGGCCGGTGCGGAGGTCCCGCCTCTCTCCTCCCCACACCGCCCGCCGGGAGACGTGAGCGTCATGACCGATGCATCCGAAGGGGCGCTCGCATCCGGTACCGGCGCCCATTCCATCTCCCGGGCAGAGATGCCCCCCACGTCCGCCGAACTCCCCGGACGGCGGTACGTCGCCCACGCCCGCGCGGAGGCGGACGGCACCTTCCGCGTGGACGACGTGGAGGAGCACTTGCGGCGCGTGGCCGACCTGGCCGCCGGCTTCGCCGACGCGTTCGGCGGCGGGGACTGGGCGCGCGTCGCGGGGCTCTGGCACGACCTCGGCAAGTTCCACCCCGCGTTCCAGGCGTACATCCGCCGGGCGACCGGGTACGACCCGGCCGCCCACGTCGAGGGCGTCCCCGGCCGCGTGGACCACTCCACCCTCGGCGCCGTCCACGCCCTGGACGTGCTGGGCGAGCTGGGCCGGTTCCTCGCCTACGTCGTCGCCGGGCACCACACCGGCCTCCCGGACTACGAACGCGCGGAGGAGGGGAACGCCACGCTGACGCAGCGCGTGGAAGCCAACCGGCACCGGCTCCCCGCCGTGCTCGCGGAGGCGATCCCCCCCGACGTGAAGTCGCCGCCGCTCCCGACGAGCGGCTTTCCCGGCGGGTCGCCGGCCCTGTGGATCCGGATGCTCTTCTCCGCGCTGGTGGACGCGGACTTCCTGGACACCGAGCGGTTCATGGACGCCGGACGCGGCGCGGAGCGGGGCGCGTACCCGCCGCTCTCCGAGATCCACGCCCGCTTCGACGCCCACATGGAGGCGAAGGCCGCCGAGGTCCTCGCGAAGGGGCCGCTCTCCCCCGTGAACCGGGTCCGCGCCGAAGTGCTCCGCCGGTGCCGGGAGAGGGCCGCGGAGGCGCCCGGGCTCCACTCCCTCACCGTGCCCACCGGCGGCGGCAAGACCCTCTCCTCGCTGGCCTGGGCGCTGGAGCACGCGCGCATCCACGGGAAGCGGCGGATCGTCTACGTGATCCCCTTCACCAGCATCGTGGAGCAGACGGCGGACGTGTTCCGCCGCGCGCTGGGCGACGTGGTCGTGGAGCACCACAGCAACCTGGAGCCCGAGCGGGAGACGCCCCGCAGCCGCCTCGCCTCCGAGAACTGGGACGCGCCGCTCGTGGTCACCACCGGGGTGCAGTTCTGGGAGTCGCTGTTCGCCGCGCGCACCAGCCGCGCCCGCAAGCTCCACAACCTGGCGAACAGCGTGGTCGTGCTGGACGAGGCGCAGACGCTGCCGCCGGACTTCCTCCACCCCGTCCTGGACGTCGTGTGCGACCTCTCGACGGTCTACGGGGTGAGCTTCCTCTTCTGCACCGCCACGCAGCCCGCGCTCGGGGAGCGGAAAGGCTTCGATTGGAAGTTCCCGGGGCTCGCCGGCGTGCGGGAGATCGTCCCCGACGCCGACGCGCTCCACGATGCGCTCCGGCGCGTGGAGCTTACCGTCCCCGCCGACCTCGTCACCCCCGTGGAATACCGGGAGCTGGCCCGCGAGATCGCGCCCGAGCGCGCCGTCCTCTGCATCGTCAACCGGCGGGACGACGCGCGCGAGCTGTACGGGCACCTCCCGGAAGAGAGCCGCGTCCACCTCTCCGCCCTGATGTGCGGGAAGCACCGCTCCCGCACCCTCCGCCGCATCCGGAAGGCCCTGAAGTCCGGGCGCCGCATCCACGTCGTGAGCACGCAGCTCGTGGAGGCGGGCGTGGACCTGGACTTCCCCGTGGTGTACCGCGCGCTCGCCGGGCTGGACTCCATCGCCCAGGCGGCGGGGCGCTGCAACCGCGAGGGCGATCTGAAGGACGAACGTGGGAACCCGGCGCCGGGGCGGGTGGTGGTGTTCGTCCCGCCGCGGCGGGCGCCGGCCGGGCTGCTGCGGATCGCGGAGAGAGTGGGACGCCGGTCGCTGGAGGCGCGGCACGCGGACCCGCTCTCACCCGAGCGCTTCCGGGCGTACTTCGAGGAGCTGTACTGGATGCAGGGCGACCGGCTGGACCGCCACGGAATCCTCCCCCTGCTGGACCACGGGCGCGAGCTGAAGATCCGCTTCCGCAGCGCGGCGGAGAAGTTCCGGCTGATCGACGACGACGTGCAGCTCCCCGTCCTCGTGCGCCACCGCAACCACGACCTCATCCGCCGCCTGGCCGCGCTGCGGGCGGGGGGGTGGGAGCCCGACCTGCCGACGCGGCGCGAGCTGCAGCGCTTCGTCGTCGGGATTCCGCGCCGCGTCCACGCCGGGATGGCCGCGAGCGGCGAGATCGAGGAGTGGTTCCCCGGCGTGTGGGTGCAGATCGCCTCCGACGCGTACCACCCGCACGTCGGCTTCGGCCCCGGCGACCCCGCCCTCCACGGCGCCGCCGACGTCATCACCTCCTGAACCGCGAGGTGCCATGAACCCACCGCCCGACGAAGTGCGCCTTCACGTCTGGGGCGACTACGCGTGCTTCACCCGCCCGGAGATGAAGGTGGAGCGGGTCTCGTACGACGTGATGACCCCTTCCGCCGCCCGCGGGATCCTGGAGGCCATCCTCTGGAAGCCGGCCATCCGCTGGGAGGTGACGCGCATCGACGTGCTCCGCCCCGTCCGCTGGATCTCCGTGCGCCGCAACGAGGTCGGGGCCGTGGTCTCCACCCGCAACGTCACCGCCGCCATGCAGTCCGGCGCGGCGCTGGGGATGTACGTGGAGGAGGAGCGCCAGCAGCGCGCCGGGCTCTTCCTGCGCGACGTGGGCTACGTGATCCACGCGCGCTTCCACCTCACCCGGCACGCGGGGAGCGAGGACACCCCGGACAAGTTCGCGCGGATGTTCCGGCGGCGGGTGGAGCGGGGGCAGTGCTTCAACCAGCCCTACCTCGGCTGCCGGGAGTTCGCGGCCTTCTTCGCCCCGGTGGGGGACCGTACCCCCTCCCCGGTGGAGGAGACGCGCCCGCTCGGCTGGATGCTCCACGACCTGGAGTACGAGGGAGGCGGGGCGGTGCCGCGGTTCTTCCAGGCCAGCCTCGAAGAGGGAACCCTGCGCGTCCCCGCCGCGGGCGGCGAGGAGGTGCGCGCATGATCCTCCAGGCGCTGGCGGACTACTACGACCGCATGACCCGCGAGGACGACACCTCGCTCGCCCCGCCGGGCTTCGAGCGGAAGGAGATCCCGTTCGTGGTGGTGCTGGACGCGGACGGCGGGTACCGGGGCCTGGAGGACACCCGGACCGGGGAGGGGAAGAAGCGGCGGGCGCGGGAGTTCTTCGTGCCCCGGAGCGTCAAGCGCTCGGGGACGAAGGGGTGGCAGACGGCGTTCCTCCTCTGGGACCACGTGGGCTACGTGTTCGGGGTGGGGAACGAGACCGCGCCCCGGCAGCACGCCTCGTTCGTGCGGCGGATCGAGGAGCTTCCGGAGGCGGCGCGGACTGATCCCGCGGTGGGGGCCGCCCTGGCGTTCCTGAAGAAGGGCGACTTCCAGGCCGTGTTCGACGAGCCGGACTGGAAGGAGGTGAGGGAGAGCGGCGCGAACCTGAGCTTCCGCCTCGTGGGCGAGCGGGAGCTGGCCTGCCAGAAGGAGCCGGTGCGCGCCGTGGTGACGGGCGAGGCGGACCACGCCGGGGAGGGAGGGGCCCGGTGCCTGGTGACGGGGGCGCCGGACGCGGTCGCGCGGCTGCACCCGGCCATCCGGGGCGTGTGGGGCGCCCAGGTGTCCGGCGCCAACATCGTCTCCTTCAACCTGGACGCCTTCAACTCGTACGGGCGGACCCAGGGCTACAACGCCCCCGTGGGCGAGAAGGCCGCCTTCGCGTACACCACCGCACTGAACCACCTGCTCCGCAGGGACTCTCCCCAGCGGATGCAGGTGGGGGACGCGTCCACGGTGTTCTGGGCGGAGCGCGCCACGCCGCTGGAGACGGCGATCCCCGACTTCCTCAACGAGCCTCCCCGGGACGATCCCCACCGCAACACCGAGGCGCTGCGGGTGCTCTACGAGTCGCCGCGCAGCGGCACGCGGCCGGTCGGGACGGAGGGCGGCAACCGCTTCTACGTGCTGGGGCTGGCCCCGAACGCGTCCCGGATCGCCGTCCGGTTCTGGCACGTGAGCACCGCGGAGGCGCTGGCCGAACGGTTCATCCGCCACTTCGAGGACCTGCGCATCGTCCACGCGCCGTTCGAGCCGGACGTGCTCTCCCTCTTCCGCCTCCTGGTGTCCACCGCGGCGCTGGGGAAGGCCGAGAACGTCCGCCCGAACCTGGCCGCCGAGACCCTGCGGGCGATCCTGGACGACGTCGCGTACCCGGGCGAGCTGCTGGGCGCGGCGGTGCAGCGGACCCGGGCCGAGCGGGAGGTCACCTATCCCCGCGCGGCCCTCATCAAGGCGTGCCTCGTCCAGGCGGCGCGCCGCAACCCCCAGAACCCCGACCCGGAGGTGAGCGTGGCGCTGGACGAATCCAACACGAACCCGGGGTACCGGCTGGGGCGCCTCTTCGCCGCGCTGGAGCGCGCCCAGGAGGCGGCGAGCCCCGGCCTGAACGCCACCATCCGCGAGCGCTACTACGGCGCCGCCTGCACCACCCCGGTCACGGTGTTCCCGCGGCTGCTGAAGCTCAAGAACCACCACGTCGCCAGGCTGGAGAACCGCGGGCAGGCGGTGAAGCTGGAGAAGCTGATCGGGGGGATCGTGGACGGGATCGACGACTACCCGCGGCTCCTGAGCCTCCCGGACCAGGGCCGCTTCAGCATCGGCTACTACCACCAGCGGCAGGACTTCTTCACGAAGCAGGACGCCAACCCCGGAGACGACGCATGAGCAAGACGCTGGAGAACCGCCACGAATTCGTGCTCCTCTTCGACGTGCAGGACGGCAACCCCAACGGCGACCCGGACGCGGGCAACCTGCCGCGGGTGGACCCCGAGACGGGTGAGGGGCTGGTGACGGACGTGTGCCTGAAGCGGAAGGTGAGGAACTACGTCGGCATGTCGCGCGGGGAGGAGCCGCCCTACGAGATCTACGTGAAGGAGCGGGCGGTGCTGAACCGGCAGCACGAGCGCGCCTACAGGGAGCTGGGGATCCCGCTCGACGGCGCGGAGGGGAAGCGCAAGGGGGGCGACCGCTCGGGCGAGGCGCGCGAGTGGATGTGCCGCAACTTCTTCGACGTGCGCACCTTCGGCGCGGTCATGTCCACGGGGGTGAACGCGGGGCAGGTGCGGGGGCCGGTGCAGGTGACCTTCGCGCGGAGCGTGGAGCCGGTGGTGTCGCTGGAGCACAGCATCACCCGCATGGCGGTCGCCACGGAGGCGGAGGCCGAGAAGCAGCAGGGCGACAACCGCACGATGGGCCGCAAGCACACGGTGCCCTACGGCCTGTACCGCGCCCACGGCTTCGTGTCCGCCCCCCTGGCGAAGCAGACGGGGTTCTCGGAGGGCGACCTGGAGATCCTGTGGGAGGCGCTGGTGAACATGTTCGAGCACGACCGCTCCGCCGCCCGCGGGCAGATGGCGACGCGCGGGCTCTACGTGTTCCGCCACGACAGCGAGCTGGGCCGCGCCCCGGCGCACACGCTCTTCGACCGGGTGCGGGTGTCGTCCGAGCGGAACGGCGCCCCGGCGCGCCGCATCTCGGACTTCCGGGTGGAGGTGGAGGCGGAAGGTCTCCCGGCGGGCGTCGCCCTGCAGCGGGTGATCGGGTGAGCGTGTCCTTCTCCTCGAACCACCCTTCTTCGTAGGGTCGCCTCCCGCGCGGAGGCGTGGATTGAAACCCACCGGATCGCGGTAGGAAGATCCACGGGTGTAGCCCCGGGACCACGCATGGTGAGGCGGCGCACGCCGTTCCGCCCCGCGTGGCCTCCCGGGGCGACCCGTGTCGCACGGATCTCCAGCGACGGAGCGAATTTGCGGGATCGGTTCCGACAGCGAAAATTGGGGTGAAACTTGCGCTGCCTTCCCCCTGCCTCCCGCACGGAGGCGGGATTGAAACGTGGGCAGAAAGGCTCCGTCCCGGGTGCAGTACGAAGTTCGGCCCGCCCGCCTCTCGCGTGGAGGCGCGGGTTGAAACAAGGAGGCCAACGGGTAGTCCGTGACCGCCGCGGGCGCCACCCGGCGAGGGAGGGGCGCGGGACGCGCGAGTGCGCGATCCGCCGCCCCCTCTCGCGCGGGGTGCACTGCGGCGTCCCGCCGCTCTCTTCCGCACGAGGTCCGGGGCCCCCCCCCCGCCCCGCGACGCCGTGTCCCGCCTGAACCTCCCTCGCAGACGCTCCCGAAGCCCATTTCCCTACGCGGTCGAGAAACGCATCTGGGTCCGGTGAGCCCGGCAGCCGCGCGACCCCCTACCTGCGCCGGGTGGTGACGAGGATCACGCCGTTGGCGCCGCGGTAGCCGTAGACCGAGGTGGACGCCACGCCCTTGAGCACCTCCACCCGGACGACGTCGCGCGGCCGCAGCCCCACGAAGGGGTGCCCCATCCCGTCCTGCGGCACCTCCGTGCCGTCGATCACCACCAGCGGCTCGCCGTCGCCCACCAGCGACCCGATGCCGCGGACGCGGAGCGAAAAGCGGCCGCCGGGGCGCGGGATCACCTCCAGCCCCGCGATCCTCCCCTGCAGCATCTCCTCCACGCTCCCGGAGTGGAGCCGCCCCAGCTCCTCCGTCGAGAGCGACGATCCCGGGTGGAACCCCCCGCCCGCCGGCCGGGTCGCCGCGGGGCCGCAAGCCCAGAGAGCGGCCGCCACCCCGCACAGGAGCGGCGCCGCAGCGCGTCGGGTCGCCATCCCAGCCTCCCCCGTCCGGTCGCTCCCGCGCGACCGCGGCGACCCGGACCCCCATTCGCCGCGGAAGGCAAGCGATTTCATCGCAACGGCTTGCGAGTGTGAAGGGCCGCATTTCCCGCGCCTCCGGGGGGCGGCGATCCCGGCGGCGCCCTCCGGCTCACGCCACCCTGGGCGCCGCGAACTTGCGGGCCACCAGCAGCGCCGTGGCGCCCCGCAGGCGCGCCATCCCCCCCTCCATGCGCGGGACGATGGGAGTGGCCGCCGCGGCGTCCGTCAGCGCGCGCTCCCGCGCCGCCTCCAGCACCACCGGCCCGATCCGGTCCCACCCCGTCACGATCTCGCCGTCCAGGAATATGCACTCCGGGTTCAGCGCCGCGATGATCCCCGCCACCCCGATCCCCAGGCTGCGACCCGTCTCCTCCAGCACCGTCCCCGCGCGCCCGTCGCCCTCCCGGGCGCGCGAGACGAGGTCCGGCACGGTGAGGCCGCTGCGGCGAAGCTCCTCGCGGTCCTCCGGCACCGACGGGTCCAGCCCCAGGTAGCGCCCCAGCGTCGCCAGGTTGGAGGTGTGCGCCTCCCAGCACCCGCGCAGGCCGCAGAGGCAGCGGGGGCCGTTCACGTTCAGGGGGAGGTGCCCGAACTCGCCCGCCGTATCGCTGTGGCCGCGCAGGACCTGCCCGTCCACCACCACGCCCACCCCCACGCCGTCGGAGACGGTGACGTAGGCGAAGTTGTCGGCCCCGCCGCCGGGCACCGGCTTCAGCCACATCTGCGCGAGGGCGCAGGCGATGGGCGCGTTCTCGATGAACACCCGCAGCCCCACCCGCGACGAGAGCATCTCGCGAAGGTCCACGTTCCGCCAGCCCAGCGCGGGCGAGTTGAGGATCCGCCCGGCGCGCCGGTCCACCATGCCGGGCACCACCAGCCCGATCCCCTCGCAGTCGCCCAGCCCCTCGTGCGCGCGGAGGAGGGCGTGGACCCGCTCCGCGATCCGCTCCGTGAGCGCCTCCGGGTCCGCCACGGTGGCGAGGCTGTCCACGGCGATCCGGCTGCCGCTCAGGTCCGAGAGCATCACGTGGGTGCTGCTGAAGCGCACGTCGATGGCGACCACCAGGCGGTCGCGCGTGCGTACGTGGAGCATCTTCGGCCGGCGGCCGCGCGGCGCCGGCCCCGAGGGGCCCTCGCAGAGGATCCCGCTCTCCAGCAGGTCGTTCACCAGCTCCCCCACCGTCCCCCGGCTCAGCGTCATCCGCCGCGCCAGCTCCGCCCGCGAGATCGGCTGGTGCTCGCGGACCAGGTTCAGGACGATCTTCCGGTTGATCTCGCGCTGCGTCGAGCGCGTGGCGCGCTCGAACTTCCGGGTGTTGATCTTTCGCATGGGTCGGGAGCCGCGTCCTCGGTGAACCGCCGGGCGTGCGTCGCCGCCGGAAACCGCGCGTTCCTGCACAAACGCGGATCCGGCTCGCAAAATCTTTGGAAATGTAAGTGAATGGGTGCGGCCGTCAAACCGATCGAAGGAGATGGAGCCCCGGGAGACGGGGCGCCGGACGGGGGGGCACGGCCCGGCCGCCGCGACGGGGCGGCCGGGCCGCGGGGAGCGCCCCGCCGGTCAGCCGGCCACCAGCTTCCGGGCGAGCCCCGGCCCGAGCACCCCGGAAAGCTCGGTCTCCACGGGGAGGGTGAGGACCCCTTCGGCGAGCCCTTCGAACCGCGCGGTCACCTCCGGCACGTCCTTGTCCTCCACCAGCACGAGGTACGCGGAGCTGTCCGGCGGGAGCGCCTCGCCCACCCGGCGGAGGTCCTCGGCGGGGATGATGCGCCCGGCGAAGTGGCCGGCGATCCCCCCGAAAACGCCCCCCGCCACCACCATCGCGAGGAGGATCACCGGGCCTCCCATCAGGCCCAGCACCGTGGCGGCCGTCACGCCCGCCGCGCCGCCCGCGATCACGGCGCCGGGGTCGTGGAGGTGGACCTTGCCGTTTGTTTCATGGGAGACGAGCGCGTCGGCCTCCACCCGCTCGTGCTTCCACCCCGCCTCCTTCGCCTCCGCCACCACGTCGTGGGCTCCACTCACCCCCCTGAACCGGAAGAGGACCACGGTGAGCCGGGGAACGTGCCATTCCGCTTCGTCTGCCATGGGGACCTCCGGGTTGGCGTTCGGCGCCCGGGTACGGGCGCACCACCGGGAAGTTCGCCGCGGCGGCGGGCGGGCGTCTTGGACGATCTTGCCCCTCGCCGGCCCCTTGACCCCGTCCGCCGCCTTTCCTAGCGTTACGGAAACGACCGACGGCTCCGGGACGACCCGGCGCCGCATACGAATTCGCTGGGGACGACCCCGCACCATCGGAGGAAAGAGGATGGCGTGGATCGTCCTTTTCGTTGCGGGGCTGCTGGAAGTCGGCTGGGCGGTGGGGCTGAAGTACACCGAGGGCTTCACCCGGCTGGGGCCCACCCTGGCGACGGCCGTGGCGCTGGTGCTCAGCATGACGCTGCTCGGCCTCGCCGTGCGAACGCTCCCCCTGGGCACCGCCTACGCCGTGTGGACCGGCATCGGCACCGTCGGCACGGCCGCGCTGGGGATCCTTCTCTTCGGCGAGTCGTTGACGCCGGCCCGGCTGCTCTGCATCGGGCTGATCGTGACCGGGATCTTCGGGCTGAAGCTCAGCTCCGGGGGGTAGCCCGGCATCCGTTTTCGAGACCTGCACCGCACCCGCGTATGCGTATCGCTCCGCCCCTCGCGCTCACGCTCACGCTCTCCCTCCTGGCCGCCGCCTGCGGACGGGAGGGCGGCGACGCCGCGGCCGCCGGGGCCCCTCCCGGGCTCCCCGTCACCTCGGATTCGGCCGCCCCGGCGGCGGCGCCCGTGCTCGTGGACCCGGAGATCCCCGGAGCGGTCGCCGGGGAGGGGGGATGGGAGTACGTCCGGTCCTCCTCCGCGGACCTGGACGGCGACGGCGTCGAGGAGCGCGTGGTGCTCACCGCGCGCGCGGCCCTGGTCCGCGGGCGCCCCGCCTGGGACGACGGCCAGCCCTGGCAGGTCTACGTGGAGGCGGCGGACGGGACGCGCACCTACGTGTACTCCCGCCGCCTCCAGATCGGCACCCTCACGGCGCGCGTGGGCCACGCGGGGGCGGGCGATCCTGCCCCCCTCTACCTCCTGGAGCACCTCCCGGACTCCCTCTCCCTCTACGAGGTCGTGTACCAGGGTCCGGGCCGGGTGGAGGTGAGGGAGCGGTTCCGCGACGCGCTGGACCCCGTCGGCGACCTCGCCAGCCCCGTCCTCCCGTAGCCGCCCGCCGGGGCCGCCCGGCTACAGCGAGCGGTCCGGCGCCGAGGCGGCGAGGGCCGCTTCGCGCGCGGCCTCGACCTCGAACGCCTCCACGTCCTCGAAGTACCGCCGCGCGATCTCCGGGCCGGCCGGGTTGGTGTAAATCTCGGCCCGGGGATGGTCGAGAAGGTCTTCGATGCGGACGGCCACCTCCTCGGCCGTCTGCGGCCTCATCGCGCCCGCGGGGGACGGCGCCGGACCGTCCGCGCCGAGGGCGTGGGCCGCGAACTCGGTGGAGACCACCCCCGGCATCACCAGCGAGACGTGGATCCCGGGGTGCCGGGCGCGCAGGTCCACGCGCAGGTTGGCGGTGAGCGCGTTGAGCGCGGCCTTGGCGGCGTTGTAGGCCGAGCGGTGGGCGGCGAGGGGGACCCGCCCCAGGAACGACGAGACGTTCACCAGGTGCCCGCTGCCGTTCTTCTCGAAGTGGGGCACCACGGCCTGCATCCCGTAGAGCGCCGACTTCACGTTCACCCGCATCATCTCGTCGAAGTCGTCGTCCGTCAGCTCCATCACCGGGCGCGAGATCCCGCGCCCCGCGTTGTTGACCCACACGTCCACGCGGCCGAAGGCGCGGACGGCCTCGTCGCGCAGCCGCTCCACCTCGTCGCGGCGGGTCACGTCCGTCACCACCGGCAGGGCGTCGGTCCCGGCCTCCTCCGCGACCCGGGCGAGCGCATCCGCCCGGCGCGCCGCCAGCACCAGCCGATCCCCTCGCCCGCCCAGGCGCCGCGCGAGCGCCGCCCCGATCCCGCCGCTCGCCCCCGTGACGACGACCACCCGCTTCGTTCCTGTCATGGTCCGCTCCGTGGTGAGGAAGTGCCGATGCGTGCCCGCCCCGCCGCGCTCCTGCAGGAATCGGTGCAGCGCCGCCCGTCAGACGGCGGACGCCGTCCTCGCACCCGCGCCCTCCAGCAGCGCGCGGTACCACCCCTCCGCCTCGCGCAGCCGGTCCTCGTGACCCGCGGCTCCCCAGACGATCGAGAGGGTGGCGACGGTGTCCGGGCGCGTCTTGGTGCGCTGCGCGTCGCGGACCGCGTTCGCGCAGGGGCCGTCGGCGTCGAAGAGGCAGAGGAGGCCGCCCAGGTCGATCTCCTGGCCGGAGGCGTTGAACACGTACGACGAGCCCGCCGGGGCCACGGCGACGCGGAAGGGGGGACGGGCGAGCGCCAGGTCCACCACGCTGATGGGGAGGCCGGAGTGCAGCGAGACCGCGTTGCACGCGTCCACGGCCCGATTGATGGAGCCCAGCGCCCCCTCGCCGGCTGCCCGGACCAGGTACTCCGAGGCCGGCTTGCCGCGCCCGGTCGGCTTGTAGCCGCCGTGGCGGAGCACGTCGCGCACGGCGCTCCGCACCGCCTCGTCCCGCCGGAGCGGCGCCGGGGCGTCGGCGTGGAGCAGCCCGAGGATCTCCCCGGGCGTGGGGAGGTCGCCCAGCGGGGCGGGGAAGCGCGTGACGAACGCCGCCACGCGGAGGAGCGGGTGGTCCTCGATCTCGATGGGAACGCCGGGGGAAGTCGTCATGTCTCCGGTCCACGGGGAAGCTGAGGGGAGGAGAGCGCCCACACCCCAAGATACGCCGACGCCGCCCCCCGGACGACCCGCGCTTGCAAACGCGTAACCGATATGTTACATATTCCCCATGAACGTCGCTGCCGCCATCTCGGATCCCGTGCGACGGGACATCCTGATGCTCCTGAGGGAGCGCGTGATGTCCGCGGGCGAGATCGCCGACTGCTTCGACATCAGCCGTCCGGCGGTGAGCCGGCACCTGCGAGTGCTGCGGGAGTGCGGGCTGGTGGTCGACGAGGTACGGGGGCGGGAGCGGCTCTACCGGCTCGACACCGCGCCGCTGGCGCCGCTGGAGGCGTGGCTGGCGCAGCTCCGCGACCGCTGGTCCGGCCCCCTGGACGCGCTGGAGACGGAAGTGTACCGGACCCGACGCGAGCGTCGCGCCTCCCCATCCACGCCCGAGGAGAAATCCGCATGAGCCCCACCCCCACCGGACGCCTTTTCCCAACGCCCGAGGGCCGCGACCTCGTGATCCTCCGCACCTTCCGCGCGCCGATCGAGGACGTGTGGGCGAGCATCACCGAATCGGAACGCACGGCCCGCTGGTTCGGCGCCTGGACCGGGGAGCCGGGGCCGGGCCGGACGGTCCAGGTCACGATGGGGTTCGAGCAGGGCACCGAGCCGACGAACGTGACCATCGAGGCGTGCGAGGCGCCCCGCCACCTGGCGGTGCGGACGGTGGACTCGGCCGGGAGCTGGTTCCTGGAGGCGCACCTGAGCGAGGCGGACGGGATCACGGAGCTGCGCTTCACCCACCACCTCGACCCGTCGGTCGGGGTCGGCGAGGTGGGGCCGGGGTGGGAGTACTACCTCGACAACCTCGTCGCCTCGCGGGACGGGAACCCGGCCCCGGATTTCAACGACTACTACCCGGCGCAGAAGGAGTACTACCTGGGGCTGGCGGACGGGGCGCCGGCCTCCGCCTGACCTCCGCCCGCCGGCCCGTCCGCCGGGAGCCAGAGGGTGAAGGTCGATCCCTTCCCCGGCTCGCTCACCAGGGTGACTTCCCCGCCCATGAGGCGGGCGATCCGGCGGCTGATGGCGAGGCCGATCCCCGCCCCGTGGCGGGCTCCCGGGTCCAGGCGGGTGAACTCCCGGAACACCTGCTCCTGCTTCTCCACCGGGATCCCGGGGCCGGTGTCGCGCACGTCCACCGCGATCCAGCTCCCGGGGCCCGGCGCGCCGTCGCCGTCGCGCGCGTCCGCCGCCACGGTGATCGTCCCCTCTCCCCCGTACTTCACCGCGTTGGAGACCAGGTTGCCGAGAACCTGGCGGACCCGCGTGGGGTCGGTGTCGGCCACCAGGGACCGGCCCGACGTCCGCACCTCCAGGGAGAGGCCGGCGCCCACGGCCTGCGCCCGGAAGTCGTCCGCCACCTCCCGCGCCGCCACCGAGACGTCCGTGGGGACGCGGCGGATCTCGATCTGGCCGGCCTCCGCCTGGGCCAGCTCCAGCAGGTCCTGGATGAGGCGGAGGGAGGAGTCGAGCGACGACCGGATGCGCTCCACGCTCTGCCGCTGCTCCTGCGACAGCTCGCCCATGATCCCCTGCTCCAGGAGCGCGGCGTAGCCGTCCGCCGCCCCCAGGGGGTTCTTGACGTCGTGGCTGAACCCGCGGATCAGGCGGGCGCGGCTCTCCATCACCTGCTCCAGCTCGGCGTGCCGGTGCTCGGTCTCCAGCCGCAGGCGCTCGCGCTCCTCCTCCAGGTGCTTGCGGTCCGTCACGTCCTGGAAGTAGATCGAAAGGCCGTCCTCGGAAGGGAAGTCGTGGACCTCGAACCAGCGGTCCCAGGGAGCGAAGTACTCCTCGAAGTGGACGGGCTCGCGCTCCGCGACCGCCCTGCGGTGCATCTCCTCGAAGCGCGTCCCCCGCGACTCGGGGATCACGTCCCACAGGCTCCGGCCGAGAAGCTGGCCCGGCTCCGCCTGCGTCATGGCCTTCATCAGCTCGCCCGCCCGCTGGTTGACGTAGGTGAAGCGCCAGTCGTGGTCCACGGCGAAGAAGGCGTCGCTGATGCTCTCCAGGATGGTGGTCGCGCGCTTCCGCGCCGCCCGCTCCCGGGCGACCAGCCGCTCCCGCTCCTCCTCGATCCGCTTCCGTTCGGTGAAGTCCTCCGTGATCCCGGCGATGCGGTAGACCTCGCCTCGCTCGTTCCGGACCGGGAGCCCGCGCGACCTCACCCACCTCACCTCGCCGTCCGGGCGGACCACCCGGTATTCGGCCGAGTACTCGCCGCTGCCGAGCCCCGAGAGGGCGGCTTCCGCACGCTCCCGGTCTTCCGGGTGAACCCCCTCCAGGAACGACGAGGGGTCCTCGTACAGGCTCTCCCGGCTGCGGCCCCAGATGATCTCGTAGGCCGGGCTCACGTACATCCAGCTCGGCCGCACCGGGTCCCCCAGCCAGACGAACTCGCGGATGTTCTCGGCAATCTGCCGGAAGCGCTCGTCCCGCTCGCGCAGCTCCTCCAGGAGGAGCACCCGCTCCAGCGCCGACGAAGCGAGGTCGCCCAGCGCGCGCGCGAAGTCGGCCTCGGCCGGCGTGAAGCGCCCGGCGTCCCGGCCGCGGAGCAGGACCAGGGCGCCCAGCGCGCGCTCCCCGGCGAGGAGGGGGACCGCCATCCCGGTGCAGTCCGGGCACCACTCGCCGAGGTAGGAGGCGGCGCGCTCCCCGGCGCCGGGGGGGCCGGTCGCGATCCGCAGAACCTCCTCCCCGTCCGTCGCCGCGGCGAGCGAGCCGGGGAGGGGGAGCCGCGTCCCCGGCGGCGGGATCCCCGCCCCCGCGACGGCGGCCACCTCCACGCCCCCGGGGTCCGGGGCGTCGAGCCGCTCCACGTGGACGCCGGAGGCGCGGGTCGTCTCCAGCGCCCGCGCCGCGACGGTCCGGGCCGCCTCGTCGAAGCTCGTGGTCGCGCTCAGCTCGCCGGAGATCTCCCGCAGGGCGGACTGCTCGCGCGCCCGCACGTCGAGCCGCTCGGAAAGGATCCGGTAGTCGCTGCCCAGCCGGGCCACCAGGAGCGCGCCGAGGAGGGCGAGGGATGCCGCCAGCACCGTCAGCAGGGTGCCCAGCTCCGAGGTGGACCGGATCTCCCCGCGGAGGGCTTCGTCCACGCCGCGGACCGCGTCGTCCAGGCGGGCCGTGGTCGCGGCCGTCGCCTGGAGCCGGTCCTGCTGCTCGGCGAGGTGCCGCAGGTACTCCTCCCGCGAGACGCGCCCCGAGAAGAGCTGGTCCAGCTGCGCGTCCGCCGTGCCGAGGCGGGCGCCCAGCGAGTCCGCCCCGGCGGCGATGTGCCCGCCCATCCGCCGGGCCAGGGGGACGAACTGCGCGTAGGCGCGCTCCCGCCGCTCCCTCGCCAGGCGGAACCTCTCGGCGTACCGGGCCTCTCCGGTGAGCAGGTACCCGCGGGTGCCCGCCACCTCCAGGGCCAGCGCGCGCTGGATCTCGGCCAGGTGGACCCGGGCGGGATCGGCCACGTCGTCGATCTCGCGGTGGAGCGCCTCGGTCTTCCGCTGGATCAGCGCGGGGACGAGGACGAGGGAGAGGAGCGAGAGGAGGACCACGAGGAGGGGGAGGCGCGTCCCCGGCCGCGACATCATCGTGCCCGGCCCGCGTGAGGGGCGGCCCCGGACGCATGGAGTGAGCGCATGATGTCCCTCCCGCGCGGATGGTGCCGTGCGCGCCCGTCGGAGCGCCGGACCCGGAGGGGCCCAGGCCCCTCCGGACACCGACAGACTCGTGCCAGCGCGCCCGGCGCGCCGGCGGCCCCGTCTCAGCTCCCGGGGGCGGGGCCCGGTCGGTCCACGCCGGCGCCGGCCGGGTAGTGCGGCGGGAGCGCGACGGGGAGGCGGCCGGAGATCGCCGCGGCCCCGGTCAGGGCCTCTGCCGCGGCGCGCTGCCCGGCGGCCGACGCGGTCCAGGTGACCAGGTACGCGGGGACGGACGGAAAGGCGTCGAGCAGGTACGGGCTGCCGAGGGAGACGGCGATCACGGGCTTCCCGGCGGCGGAAAGCTCCTCGACGAAGGCCGCGTACCCGGCGGGGAGGGAGAGAGCCTGGTACTCGCGCGGGGTGACGAGCGCGGAGGCGACGACGAGGTCGGCCGCGGCGGCGCGGGAGCGGAGCGTGGCGAGTTCGGATGCCGTGACGCGCCCGCCCAGCCGGACCTCCGTGACCTGCCTCCCCGGTCCGGCGAGCGCGCTCCCCAGGGTCGAGCGGCCGGAGCCCCCCTGCGGGGTGTAGATCACGTGGAGGACGTTCCGCGCCCGCGCGGGGAGCGGCACCAGCCCGTCCCGGTCGCGGACCAGCGTGACCGAGGCGGCGGCGGTCCGGCGGGCTGCCCGCGCGTGCTCCGCGGTCCCCACGTCCCGCGCCACGGCGCCGGCTGCGGGCTGCGCGTCGCGGTGGAGCCCCGCGCGCGCCTTGGCGACCAGCACCCGGCGCACCGAGGCGTCGATCCGCTCGCGCGTGAGGCGCCCGGACTCCACCGCCGCGACGACGGCGTCGATCACCTCCCGCTCGCCCGGGGGCTGGAGGAGCACGTCCGCGCCCGCGAGGAGCGCCCGGATGGACGCCTCGCTCACCGCGTAGCGCCGGGTGATCCCCCCCATGTTCAGGGCGTCGGTGAACACCAGCCCGTCGAACCCGAGTTCGTCGCGCAGGATCCCGCCGACGATGCGTGGCGAGAGGGAGGCGGGAGGCGCGTCCGGGCCCTCCAGCCCGGTGACCGCGATGTGCCCCACCAGCACACCGTCCATCCCGGCCCGGATCGCGCCGCGGAAGGGGGGAAGCTCCACGCGCTCCAGCCGCGCCGAGTCCGCGGAAATGGCCGGGAGCCCGACGTGGGAGTCCACCTCGGTGTCCCCGTGCCCCGGGAAGTGCTTCCCGACGGTGAGGAGCCCCGCTTCCCGCGCCCCGGCGATCCAGGCGCTCCCCAGGCGTGCGACCTGCCGGGGGTCCTCGCCGAAGGAGCGGACGTTGATGATGGGGTTGCGGGGGTTGGAGTTGACGTCGAGGACGGGCCCGAGCGTCACGTGGATCCCCACCGCACGCGCCTCCACCCCGGTGATCCGCCCCGCCTCCCGCGCCAGCGCCTCGTCCCCGGCGGCCCCGAAGGCCATCGACGGCGGGAAGGCCGTGCCCCCCGGCGACAGGCGCATCCCCGGTCCGGTCTCCAGGTCGGTGACCACCAGCAGCGGCACCCGGCTGCGCGACTGGGCGCCGCGGAGCTTCCCGGCGATCGTCTCCGGCGTTCCCGTGGAGATGATGAGCCCCCCGACCTCGTCCCGCTCCACCCAGCGGCGGAGCCGCTCCGCCTCGCCGGCCACGGACTGCGAGGGGCGTCCCGAGACCCAGGGGAAGACGAGCTGCGCCACCCGCTGCCGGAGCGACATCCCGGCGAGCGTCCGCTCGACCCAGGCCTCGGCCTCCGGGTCGAGACGGGGCGCGGGGGCCGCTTCCACCACGGGGTCCTCCACGACCGCGGGCGCCGTGGCGTGCGAGTGCGGCGCGCCCGCGTCGTGCGTGGGCTTGCTCTCGCCGGCCGACGAGCACGCCGCGAGCGCGGCCAGCGCGAAGGCGGCGACCGTCCTCGCGGGGCGGCCGGGGAACAGACGGGGGGCGCTGGACGACAAGTTACGCATTACGAAGCGGTTCGGGTTTCGGGGCGGGCTACGCACGTTCCGGTCCGTCCATACCGGGCACGCGCGCGAAAGGTCCGCCCGCTCCCCGCCCGCCGCCTCCGGAAATCCTGGGCTCAGGGCTCCCGGAGGCGGACCCGGGTCACCTCCTCCACGGCGCCCATCACGGCCCGGAAGCCTTCCATGTCCCGGGGGCCCAGGCGCCCGCGGATCTCGTCCTCCAGGGCGTCGAGGCAGCGGTTCAGGCGCCCGGCCAGCTCCCGCCCCTCGTCGCTCAGGTGGACGAGGAAGGAGCGGCGGTCGCCGGGGTTGACCTCCCGGCGGACGTAGCCGGCCGCTTCGAGGCGGTCGAGGAGGCTGGTGAAGGTGGACTGCTTGATCCCGAACACCCGCACGAGTTCCCCGACGGGGGCCGGCGCGTAGCTCCGCAGGTAGGTGAGGACGTGGCCTTCCAGCGGGCTGACCCCCAGCTCCCGGGTCTGGGCCTCCAGGTACACCGTGAGCTGCCGGGACGCCTTGTGGAGCGGGGAGAGGAAGTCCAGGGCCATGAGGTTCCGTCCAGGTGGAGAAGGTACGAAGTCGTAATGTACGACGAGCGGCGCTTGCGGACACCGGGGTTGACGGACGCCGCCGCGCGAAGCATATATTGAAATCGAATTGTACGATATCGTAGTATATGCCGGGGCGCAGGGTGCGTCCGCCGGCGACGGACCACCGGAGGGAGGGGACCATGACCGAAGCCGTTGCGGGGAGCGTGAGCGAGATCGACGGGTTCCGCCAGCTGGCCGGGATGACGTACCAGGTCGTCCGGATGAACGTGGAGGGCGTGACCCACGAGGAGAGCCTGTCCCAGCCCCTCCCGGGCGGGAACTGCCTGAACTGGGTGGTGGGGCACCTCCTCAACATCTACGAGTCGGCGCTCCCCCTGCTGGGGCAGGAGACGGTGATGGAGGCGGGGGCGCTGGACCGCTACCGGCGCGGGGGCCCTCCCCTCCGGGACCCCGCCGAGGCCACGGACCTGGCGGACCTCATGGCCGCGTGGAAGGAGGCTTCCGGGCGGATCGACGCCGGGCTCGTCGGCCTCGCCCCGGAGGCGCTGGACCGCCCGGCTCCGTTTAGCCCCTCGGACGACCCGGACGAGACCGTCCGCTCGCTGCTCAACACCATCTTCTTCCACCAGGCGTACCACGCCGGCCAGACGGGCCTCCTCCGGCGGATGGCGGGGAAGGAGGGGGCCATCCCCTGACGGGGGCGCTCCACCGCGCCGCCGCCCCGGGCGGCGGCGCCTCCTACCCCGGCGGCGCCAGCTCGAAGACCCCGACGGGGCGCGGCGTCTCCTCCTCCCCCACGCTCCACCTGGAGAGCGAGATCCCCCAGCCGTCCGCCTCCAGCGCCTCCAGCAGGCGGAGGCTCGTGGCCCGGAAGGGGTCCGCCAGCAGGATCCTTCCTCCCGGCGAGAGGTTGGTCTCGAAGATCCGGCGCAGGTGCGGGTGCGCCGACTCGCCGTAGAGGACGTCCGCGCCGAGGATCCAGTCGTAGCGCCCCGCGTCGTCCCAGCCGGTCCAGTCCGCCAGGCGGTACTCGATGGAGCCGGCGCCGTTCCGCTCCCCGTTGCGCCGGCAGACGGACATCGGCACCTCGTGCCGGTCGGTCTGCACCACCCTCCCTCCGAGCGACGCGGCGACGATCCCCGGCAGCCCCGTCCCGGCGCCCAGCTCCAGGACCCCCTCCCCCCGGAACTCCCCGTCGCGGGATGCGACTTCGTGCGCCAGGGCGATGGCCGAGGGCCAGAGGGCGACGCCGTACGGCAGGTGCTCCCTCAGCTCCCGGAGGAAGAACCGCTCGTCCTCGTGGCTCAGGACCGCACCCGTGTGGAGCAGGGTCCACTCGCGTCCTGCGAGCCGGAGGCGGTACTCGTGGAGCGGGAACTCCCCCGCGGTGGTGCGAAGCACCGGGGACTGCGGATCGGATGGGGTCATCTCTGCGGCTCGGGGTTCCGGGTCGGCGGGGGCGGCTCCCCTGCCCGGCGGCCCCGGCCGGTCCGCCTACAAGTTTCCTGCCCGGGTCCGCGACCTCCAGGGCGGTTGCGCGCTTCCGGACGGGTTCTTATAGTTGCTCATACCACGCACATTTCAGGACAGGTTGGGCAATCCCGGAAGCGTGGAAGCAGCTCTCGACGGATCCCCCTGCCCGGCCTCACGGCGGAACGCCGCGTCCCGGGCACCGCCGCGGTCCGAAGTCCACCCTCTGGCAGCGCCTCCCGGCATGACCGACCAGCCCGGGCTCGCGGGCGAGCCCCTCCCGTCCGTCGACGACGTCTATCCCCTCACGCCCATGCAGGAGGGGATCCTCTTCCACGTGCTCTACGCTCCCGGCTCGGGGAGCTACCTCAACCAGTACGTCTTCACGCTGCGCGGCCCGGTGGACCCGGATGCGCTCCGGGAGGCGTGGCAGCGGGTGGTCGACCGCGAGCCCGTGCTCCGGACGGCGTTCGCGTGGGAGGGGCTGGAGAAGCCGCTCCAGGTCGTCCGCAGCCGCGCCGCGCTGCCGTGGGAGACGCACGACTGGCGGGGGGACCCGCCCGGGATCCGCCGCGCGCGGCTGGAGGCGTTCCTGGAGGCGGAGCGGAGCCGGGACCTCGATCCCACCCGGCCGCCGCTGACGCGCGTGGCCCTGGTCCGCACGACGGACGACGAGTGGGAGCTGGTGTGGACCTATCACCACCTGCTGCTCGACGGCTGGTCGATCTCCCTCCTCCTCCGGGACGTGGTGGCGGAGTACGGGGCGGGGGCCTCCCACGGCACGCACGTCCCCCCCCGCCGCCGGCCCTTCCGCGACCACGTGACCCGGCTGCTCCGGCAGGACCCCGCCCGGGCGGAGGCGTACTGGCGGGGCGCACTGGAGGGCTTCGCGCGCCCGACGCCGCTGGGCGTGGACGGAGGCGAGGCGCGGGAGGAAGAGGGCTTCGGGGCGGTGGAGCGGCGCCTCTCCCTCGAGGCGACGGCGGCGCTCCGCGCCTTCGCGCAGCGGAGCCGGGTGACCTCCGGCACGCTCGTGCTGGGCGCGTGGGCGGTGCTGCTGGCGCGGTACTCGGGCGAGGAGGACGTGGTCTTCGGGGCCACGGTCTCCGGGCGGTCGCCGGAACTGGAGGGGATGGACGAGATGGTGGGCCTCTTCATCAACACGCTGCCGGTGCGGGCGCGGGTGGAGGGAGGGACGCGCGTGGCGGAGTGGCTGGCGGGGCTGCAGCGGGAGCAGCACGCGGCGCGGGAGCACGACCACGTGCCGCTCACCCAGGTGCAGCGGTGGAGCGAGGTGCCCGCCGGGCTCCCCCTCTTCGACTCCCTGGTGGTGTTCGAGAACCACCCGGTCCGCGAGGTGGCGGAGATGGGAGGGCGGGGGTTCGCGGTGGAGGCGTGGCGCGGCATCGGCTGGAGCCACTACCCGGTGGGGGTGACGGTCGTCCCGGGAGACCGGCTGGAGCTTACGCTCGGCTTCCGGCGCGGGCGGATCGAGGCGGACGCGGCGGAGCGGATGCTCGGGCACCTGGACCGGCTCCTGGAGGTGCTGGCGGAGGACCCTGAGCGCCGCGTCGCGGAGCTGGACCTGCTGGGGCAGGCCGAGCGCGGCCGGGTGCTGGAGACGTGGGGCCGGGCGGAGACGGACCACCCCGTGGGGGACTGCGTCCACGCGCTCTTCGAGGCGCAGGCGGGGCGCACTCCGGACGCCGTGGCCCTGGTGGCCGGAGCGGAGACGCTCACCTACCGCGAGCTTAACGCGCGGGCGAACCGGCTCGCCCACCACCTGCGCGGCCTGGGCGTGGGGCCCGAGGCGCGGGTGGGGGTCTGCCTCCCGCGCACCCCCGGGATGCTCATATCGCTCCTGGCGGTGCTCAAGGCGGGCGGCGCCTACGTGCCGCTGGACCCGGCGTACCCCCGGGAGCGCCTGGACTTCATGCTGGAGGACGCGGGCGTCCGCCTGGTCCTCACCGAAGACGCCCTGGCCGACCACCTTCCCGCCCGCGCCGAGCCCGTCCGCCTCGACCTCCTCGGGGAGGTGCTGGAGCGCGCGCCGGAGCACGACCCGGAGAGCGGCGTGCTCCCGGAGAACCTCTCGCACGTGATCTTCACCTCCGGCTCCACCGGCCGGCCCAACGGCGTGATGATCCGCCACGCCTCCGTGGGGGTCCTGCTGCGCTGGCTGCGGGAGAACGTCACGGACGCGGAGCGCGCCGCCGCGCTCTTCTCCACCTCCGTCAACTTCGACGTCTCCGTCGCCGAGGTCTTCGGCACCCTCTGCTGGGGCGGCACCCTCCACCTGGCGGAGAACGCCCTCTCCCTGGCGGAGATGCACGACGCGGGGATCGTGTACGCCAGCATGGTCCCCACCGCCGCGGCCGAGCTGCTGCGCGCGGGGGGGATCCCGGCGAGCGTCCGGACGCTGAGCCTGGCCGGCGAGGCGCTGCCGCCCGAGCTGGCGCGGGCGCTCCACGACCTCGGCACCGTCGAGCGGGTGGGGAACCTGTACGGCCCCACGGAAGACACCACCTACTCCACCTGCGCGTGGGTGCCGCGCGGGTGCGAGCGGGTGAGGATCGGCCGGCCTCTCTCGAATACGCGCGCCTACGTGCTCGACGGGGAGCTGCGCCCCCTGCCGGCGGGCGTCGCCGGGGAGCTGTACCTGGCGGGCGACGGGCTGGCGCGGGGGTACGCGGCCCGCCCGGACCGGACGGCGGAGCGCTTCCTCCCGGACCCGTTCGGGGAGCCGGGGAGCCGCATGTACCGGGTGATGGACCGGGCCCGCTGGACGGCGGACGGGGAGCTGGAGTACCTGGGCCGGACGGACCACCAGGTGAAGGTGCGCGGCTTCCGCGTGGAGCTGGGGGAGGTCGAGGCGGCGCTGCTGCGGCACTCCTCCGTGCGGTCGGCCGTGGCGACGGTGCGCGAGGACGTCCCCGGCGAGCGGCGGCTGGTGGCGTACGTGGTGCCCGAAGGCGCCCCGCCGGGCGCGGCCGGGCTGCGGGCGCACCTCCGGGAGTCGCTGCCCGAGTACATGGTGCCCGGCGCGTTCGTGGTGCTGGACGCGCTGCCGGTCACCCCCAACGGCAAGCTGGACCGGGGGGCGCTCCCCGCGCCGGAGAACGCACAGGCGGACGCGCGCTACCTGGCGCCGCGCACCCCGGTGGAGGAGGTGCTGGCGGGGATCTGGGCGGAGGTGCTGCGCCGGGAGCGCGTGGGGGTCCGTGACCGCTTCTTCGAGCTGGGCGGCCACTCGCTCCTCGCCATCCGCGTGGTCTCCCGCATCCGCGAGGTCCTGGGCGTGGAGCCTCCGCTGCGCGTGGTGTTCGAGGCGTCCACGGTGGCGGAGCTGGCGGAGCGGGTGGAGGCGCTGCGGCGCGCGGCGCCCCCGGTGCTCCCCCCGGTGGTGCCGGTGGAGCGGGCCGGGCCGCTGCCGCTCTCCTTCGCGCAGGAGCGGCTCTGGTTCCTGGACCGGCTGGAGCCGGACAGCCCCTTCTACAACATCCCCTCCTCCCTCCGGCTCGGGGGCGACCTGGACGTGCTGGCGCTGGAGCGCGCGTTCGGGGAGGTGGTGCGCCGGCACGAGGCGCTGCGGACCCGCTTCACCCTGGTGGCGGGAGCCCCGGTGCAGCTGGTGGAGCCCTTCGAGGGCTTCGTGCTCCCGGTGGAGGAGGTCCACTCCGCGGGCGAGGCGGAGCGCGCGGCCGAGGTCCGGCGCCGCGCCATGGAGGAGGCGGAGAGCCCCTTCGACCTCGCCTCGGGGCCGCTCCTGCGCGCGAAGCTGCTGCGGCTGGGGGCCGCGGAGCACGTGCTGCTGGTGAGCCTCCACCACATCGTGGGCGACGCGTGGAGCATGGACACGCTCTTCCGCGAACTCGCGGCGCTCTACACGGCGTACCGGGCGGGCGGGGCCTCTCCGCTCCCGGAGCTGGCGGTGCAGTACGCCGACTACGCCGTCTGGCAGCGCCGGGTCCTCGGGGGCGCGGCGCTGGACGGTCAGCTCGCGTACTGGAGGGGGCGGCTGGCGGGCGCGCCCGCGCTGCTGGAGCTGCCGACCGACCGCCCCCGCCCGGCGGTGCAGGAGTACCGCGGCGCGCGGGCGCGGGCCGCGTACGCGGGCGAACTGCGGGAGCGGCTCCAGGCGCTGGGGAGGAGCGAGGGGGCCACGCCGTTCATGGTGCTGGTGGGCGCCTTCCAGGTGCTGCTCTCCCGGTACGCCGCGACCGACGACGTGTCGGTGGGCACCCCCATCACCGGGAGGTCGCGGAAGGAGGTGGAGCCCCTGATCGGCCTCTTCCTCAACACGCTGGTGCTGCGCACCGACCTGGGGGGCGAGCCGGGGTTCCGGGACGTCCTGCGGCGGGTGCGGGGAACGACCCTGGAGGCGTACGAGAACCGGGAGCTTCCCTTCGAGCGGCTGGTGGAGGAGCTTCAGCCGGAGCGGAGCCTGGGGCACTCGCCGCTCTTCCAGGTGATGTTCGTGCTGGACGACCCCGACGGCGGGGTGGACGGCCTCCCCGGCCTGGATGTGCGGGAGCTGGGCACGGAGAGCGGGACGAGCAAGTTCGACCTGACGCTCACCCTCACCCCGCACCCCGGCGGGCTGACGGGGACCCTGGAGTACCGCACGGACCTCTTCGAGCGCGCCACCGCGGAGCGTATGCTCGCGCACTTCGGACGGGTGCTGGAGCAGGTGGCCGCCGACGCGGAGGTACGCCTCCCGGCGCTGGACCTGCTGGGCGAGGGGGAGCGGCGCCAGGTGCTGGAGACCTGGAACCGCACGGAGGCCGAGTACCCGTCCGGCCTGTGCGCCCACGCGCTCTTCGAGGCGCAGGCGGACCGGACGCCGGACGCCGTGGCCGTGGCCTCCGGCGGGGCGTCGCTCACCTACCGGGAGATGGACGAGCGGGCGAACCGCCTGGCCCACCACCTGGCCGCGCTGGGCGTGGGCCCGGACGCGCGGGTGGCGATGTGCCTGGAGCGCGGCCCTGAGGCGCTGGCGGGGCTGCTGGGGATCCTCAAGGCGGGCGGGGCCTACGTGCCGCTGGATCCCGCCTACCCGGCCGAGCGCCTGGCGTACATGCTGGAGGACTCCGGCGCGCGGGTGCTGCTCACCTCGCGGGGCATGGCGGGGCAGCTCCCCTCCGCGGAGGGGGTCCGGGTGGTGCGCGTGGACGAGGACGAGGCGGAGATCGCCGGCCGGAGCGCCGCGCGGCCGCGGGTCCCCGTGACGCCCGACCACCTGGCCTACGTCGTCTACACCTCGGGGAGCACCGGGCGGCCGAAGGGGGTCGCGATGCCGCACCGGCCGCTGGTCAACCTGCTGACCTGGCAGGCGGGCGACTGGCGCGCCCCCGCGTCCCCGGCGACGCTCCAGTTCGCGCCCGTCAGCTTCGACGTCTCCTTCCAGGAGGTCTTCTCCTGCTGGGCGGCGGGAGGGCGCGTGGTGACGATGGAGGACGCGCTCCGCTACGACCCGGCGGCGCTCCTGGAGCTGCTGGAGCGCGAGGGGGTGGAGCGCCTCTTCCTCCCCGCGGTGGCGCTGCGGCACCTGGCCGAGGAGGCAGACGCCCGGGGCCGGGTGCCGTCGCGCCTGCGGGAGGTGGTGACGGCCGGGGAGCAGCTCCGGGTCACCGGGCCGGTGCGGCGCTGGATGGGCGCGACCGGGGCCGTGCTCCACAACCAGTACGGCCCCTCGGAGACGCACGTGGTCACCGCGCTCGCCCTGGAGGGCGACCCCTCCGCGTGGGCGCCGCTCCCCGGGATCGGCGGGCCCGTCTCCAACACCCGGTGCTACGTGCTGGACACGGCGCTGCGCCCGGTGCCGGTGGGCGTGCCCGGCGAGCTGTACCTGGGCGGCGTCTGCCTGGCGCGGGGGTACCTGGGCCGTCCGGACCTCACAGCGGAGCGCTTCGTCCCGGACCCCTTCGGCGGCGGGGCGGGGGAGCGGCTGTACCGCACGGGCGACCGGGTGCGGCGGCTCGGCGACGGCGGCCTCGAGTTCCTGGGGCGGGTGGACGCGCAGGTGAAGCTGCGCGGCTTCCGCATCGAGCCCGGCGAGATCGAGGCGGCGCTGGAGGCACGGCCCCAGGTCCGCGAGGCGGTGGCCGTGGTGCGGGAGGACGCGCCGGGCGACCGGCGCCTGGTGGCCTACGTGGTGGCGGAGGACGGCGCGTCGGTGGACCCCGACGCGCTGCGGGCCCACCTCAAGGAGCGACTCCCGGAGTACATGGTCCCCGCGGCGGTGGTGGCGCTGGACGCGCTGCCGCTCACGCCGAGCGGGAAGGTGGCCCGGAGGGGGCTGCCCGTCCCGGAGTACGCCCCGGCGGAGGCGGCGTACGTGGCTCCGCGGGTGCCGCTGGAGCAGGCCCTGGCCGGCATCTGGGGCGAGGTGCTTCACCTGGAGCGGGTGGGGGTGCACGCGAACTTCTTCGACCTGGGCGGCCACTCCCTCACGCTCGCGAAGGTGCAGGCGCGCATCCGCGAGACGCTGGGGCGCGAGGTCCCCGTGGTGGACCTGTTCCGCTTCCCCACGGTGGCTTCGCTGGCGCACCACCTGGCCTCCGGGACCGCCGCCCCCGCGCCGGCCCCGCGCCGCAGGCGGAAGCCGGCCGGCGGGCACGGCGCCGGACCGGCCGGGGCGGTCGCGATCGTCGGGATGGCGGGGCGCTTCCCGGGCGCGCCGGACGTGGAGGCGTTCTGGGGCAACCTCCGGGGCGGGGTGCACTCCGTCGTCCGGCTGGACGACGAGGCGCTGGCGGCGGCGGGAACGGACCCGGCGCTGCAACGCGACCCCGCGTTCGTCCGGGTGGGCGGGGTGCTGGAGGGGATCGACCTCTTCGACGCCGGGTTCTTCGGCTTCAACCCGCGGGAGGCGGAGGTCCTGGACCCGCAGCACCGCCTCTTCCTGGAGACCGCCTGGGAGGCGCTAGAGAACGCGGGCTACGGTCCCGGGAGCGTCGAGGTCCCGGTGGGGGTCTACGCCGGCTCGTCCGCCAGCCGCTACCTCACCCACCACGTCCTCCCGCACCCCGGGGTCGTGGACGCCGTGGGCGCCCTCCAGGTGGAGATCGGCAACGGCAAGGACTTCCTCGCCTCGCGGGCCGCGTACAAGCTGAACCTGCGCGGTCCCGCCCTGAACGTGCAGACCGCGTGCTCCACGGGGCTCGTGGCCGTGCACGTGGCCGCGCGGGCGCTCGCGGCCGGCGAGTGCGACCTGGCGGTCGCGGGGGGCGTGGGCGTCCGCCTCCACGGGGGCTACCTCTACACCCCCAGCGGGATCCTCTCGCCGGACGGGGTGTGCCGCGCCTTCGACGCCCGCGCCTCCGGCACGGTGGTGGGGAGCGGGGTCGGCCTGGTGGTCCTCAAGCGCCTCGCCGACGCCCTCGCAGACGGCGACACCATCCGCGCGGTCGTGCGCGGCACCGCCATCAACAACGACGGCGCGCAGAAGGTGGGCTACACCGCCCCCAGCGTGCAGGGGCAGGCGGAGGTCGTGGCGGACGCGCTGGCCGCGGCAGGCGTGGACCCGGAGTCCGTGGGCTTCGTGGAGGCGCACGGCAGCGGGACCGAGCTGGGCGACCCGGTGGAGGTCGCCGCGCTCACCCAGGCGTACGGGGACACGGAGCGGAAGCAGTTCTGCGCCCTGGGCTCGGTGAAGACCAACGTCGGCCACCTGGACGGCGCGGCGGGGATCGCGGGGCTGATCAAGGCCGTCCTGGCGCTGGAGCACGGCGAGATCCCGCCGACGCTCCACTTCACGGAGCCCAACCCCCGGATCGACTTCGCCGCGTCTCCCTTCTTCGTCAACCCGGAGCTGCGTCCCTGGACGCGCGACGGCGCCGCGCCCCGGCGGGCCGGGGTGTCGTCGTTCGGGATCGGCGGCACCAACGCGCACGCGGTCCTGGAGGAGGCGCCCCCGCAGCGCCCCTCCGTGTCCGGGCGCGCCTGGCACCTTCTCCCGCTCTCCGCCCGTACGCCCGCGGCGCTGGAGGCGGCGACCGACCGGCTGGCGGCGCACCTGCGCGCCCACCCGGAGCAGGAGCTGGCGGACGTGGCCTACACCCTCCAGGTGGGGCGCCGCGCCTTCGAGCACCGCCGCGTCCTGGTGGCCCGCGACCCCGCCGACGCCGCCCGGGCGCTGGAGGCCCGCGCGCCCGACCGGCTCCCGGGCGCGACGGCGCCGGAGAGCGGGCAGCGGGTCGCCTTCCTCTTCCCCGGCCTCGGGAACCAGCACCCGGGCATGGGCCGCGGGGTTTACGAGACCGAGCCCGTGTACCGGGAGACGGTGGACCGGTGCGCGGAGATCCTCCGCCCGCACCTGGGGATGGACCTGCGCGACGTGCTGTACCCCCCGGAGACGCGGGAGGAGGGGGAGGCCCCGTCCGGGGGGATCGACCTGCGGGGGATGCTGGGCCGCGCCGGGCACGACGAGGACGAGGACCCGCTCCACTCCACGCTCCTCGCGCAGACGGCGCTCTTCGTCACCGAGTACGCCCTCGCGCGGCTCTGGATGCACTGGGGCGTGCGGCCGGAAGCGATGATCGGCCACTCGCTGGGCGAGTACGTGGCCGCGACGGTGGCGGGCGTCTTCTCGCTGGAGGACGCGCTGATGCTGGTGGCCGAGCGGGCGCGGCTGATCGACGAGACGCCCGAGGGCGGGATGATGGGGATCACGCTGACGGAGGAGGAGGTGGTTCCGCTCCTCCGCGACGGGGTGTCCATCGGCGCGAAGAACGCCACGACCATCTGCGTCGTCTCCGGCCCCGTGGCGGCGGTGGACGCGCTCCAGGCGGAGATGGCGGTGCGCGGGGTGTTCACGCGGCGGCTCCCCGCCCGTCGCGCCTTCCACTCCCCCCTGATGGAGCCGGTGGCCGGGCGCCTGGCGGAGCTGCTCCGCCGGGTCCGCCTCCACCCCCCGAAGATCCCCTTCGCCTCCAACGTGACGGGGACGTGGATCACCGCCGAGGAGGCCACCGACCCGGAGTACTGGACGCGGCACCTCGTCGGGATGGTGCGCTTCTCCGAGAACGTGGAGGCGCTGGCCGGCGAGGACTTCCGCCTCCTGCTGGAGGTGGGCGCCGGGAACACGATCGGGTTCCTCACCCTCCAGCTCCCGGTCTGGGGGGAGCAGCCTCCCTCCCTGGTGGTCTCGCTCCCCCACCGCTTCGAGCGGTCCCCGGACGATGCCCACCTCCTCGGCGCGGCCGGGCGGATGTGGGCGGCGGGCGCGCCCGTGGACTGGAACGCGGTGCACGCGCACGAGCGGCTGCGGCGCGTCCCCCTCCCCACCTACCCGTTCGAGCGCGGGCGCTACTGGCTGGAGCCGGGCGCCGCCGCAGGGCTCCCGGAGGCGCGCGGGAGCGCCCCGGGCACCCGGCGCCCCGACCCGGCGGACTGGACGTACCTCCCCGCCTGGACGCGCGCTCCCCTCGCCGCACAGCCCCCCGTGGAGCCCGCGGAGTGGCTGGTGCTGGCGGACGGGGCCGGGATCGGCGGGCGGCTCGCCGGTCGGCTGGAGTCGCTGGGGCACACGGTGGTGGTGGCGGAGGCGGGCGACCGCTTCGCCCGCGTGGGCGACCGCGGCTACACCGTGCGTCCCGGCTCCGCGGAAGACCTGGCCGCCCTCCGCGCCACGCTCCACGCGGAGGGCACCCGCCCCCGCGGGATCGTCCACCTGTGGGGGATCGACCCGGAGGGCGCGGCCGGGGCGCACGCCTTCGGGCGGGCGCAGGCGCGCGGCTACGCGACCGTGGCCGGGCTGGCGCGGACGTTCGCGGCCGACGCGTCCGGGGGGCCGGTCCGGCTGGTCGTCGTCACCGAGGGCGTGCGGGACGTGTACGGCGGCGAGGAGGTCCACCCCGGGCGGGCCACCGTGCTGGGTGCCTGCCTTGCACTCCCGCACGAGCACCCGCACGTGGCCTGCCGCACGGTGGACGTGCGGACCGGCGCGGGCGGCGACGAGCGCCTGGTGGACCAGCTCCTCGACGAGCTGCTGGCCGACGTCCCCGATCCCGCCGTGGCGCTCCGCGGCCCGTGGCGCTGGACGCTGGGTTACGAGGCGATGCGGCCCCGGGAGGACGCCGCGGGGCTGCGCGCGGGCGGCGCCTACCTCTTCTCCGGGAGCATGGCCGGGGGCGCGGACGTGCTGGCGGAGCACCTGGCGGGCGCGCCGGGGACGCGGATCGCGGTGGTGGTGGCCCCCGGCTTCCCGGAGCGCGAGGCGTGGGACGCGGTCCTCGCCTCCCCCTCCGGGGGTGGGGCGGACGCCCCGACCCTCCGCGGCATCCGCGCCGCCGAGGCGAGCGGGGCGAGGACGCTTCTTCTCCGCGCCTCCCCCGACGACGCCCCGGCGATGCGCGCCGCGGTGGCGGAGGCGCACGAAGCGTTCGGCGCGCTCCACGGCGTGGTCCACGCCGCCGGGCTGGGCGCGGGCGCCGCTCCCTCCCCCCTGGCGGATGCCCACCCCGGCGCGGCCGCGGAGGAGCTGGCCCGCGTGGCGCGCGAGCTGGCCGCGCTGGAGGAAGCCACGGCGGGGATCCCGCTCGACTTCTGCCTCCTGCAGAACTCGATCTTCTCGGTGTTCGGCGGGGCCGGGCTGGCGACGGCCACGGCGGCGTTCGTTCTCCTGGACACCTGGGCGCAGCGGCGCACCGCGGCGGGGGGCGGGCGGTGGACCAGCGTGAGCTGGGACCGCTGGATCCACGGGGACGACGCGTCCGGTGGGGCGCACGCCGAGCGGGCCATCCTGCCCGGGGACGGCCCACGCGCCTTCGAGTGCGTGGCCGCCCTGGCGGGGGAGCCGCGGGTGGTGGTCTCCACCCACGACCTGCGCTCTCGGCTCGACCGGCTCCGTGCCCCGCGCGCCGCCCCCACGGTCTCCGACGGCGCCACCGAGCCCGCGCTCCACGCGCGCCCGGCGCTGGGGAACGAGTACCTCGTCCCCACCAGCGAGGCCGAGGAGATCCTCGTCGGAATCTGGGGCGAGCTGCTGGGGATCCGGGAGATCGGGATTCGCGACAGCTTCTTCGACCTGGGCGGGCACTCGCTCCTCGGGGTCCAGGTCCTCGCCCGGGTGCGCGAGGTCTTCCAGGTGGAGCTTCCGCTCCGCGCGGTCTTCGAGGCGCCCACCATCGCCGAGCTGGCCGGGCTGATCGACGAGGCGATCCTCCGGGAGCTGGACGCCATGAGCGACGAGGAGGCCCTTTCCGCGATGGCGGGCGTGGACGGGCTCGCGGGCTACGACTCCACGCCGGGAGCGTGAGATGACACAACCGAACGTGGAGCTTTCCCCGGCGAAGCGCGCGCTCCGCGAGGCCCGGCTGCGGGGGCAGTTCCGGGCGCAGCCCATCGTGCGCCGCGCGCAGGCGGGGGATCCGCCGCTCTCCTTCGCGCAGGAGCAGCTCTGGTTCCTGGACCGCCTCCAGCCGGGCGGCACGGCCTACAACCTCGTCGCGGGGCTGCGGCTGTGGGGAGGGGTGGACGAGGCAGCGCTGGAGCTGGCCCTCGCCGAGGTGGTGCGGCGGCACGAGTCGCTGCGGACGGTGTTCCGGGAGGTCGACGGCGTTCCCGTGCAGGGGATCGTCCCCTTCGACGGGTTCCCGCTCCCGGTGGAGGACCTCTCCGGGATGGACGGCGAGGCGCGCGAAGCGGAGCTGCGTCGGCGGACCGCCCGCGAGGGCGCGCACCGGTTCGACCTCGCGGCGGGCCCGCTCTTCCGCGCCTCGCTGCTGCGGCTGGGGGAGGAGGAGCACGTGCTCCTCTTCTGCACCCACCACGTGGTGAGCGACGCGTGGAGCCACAACGTCCTCTTCCGCGAGCTGTCGATCCTCTACGACGCGTTCCGTGAGGGGCGGCCGTCGCCGCTGGCGGAGCTGCCGGTGCAGTACGCGGACTACGCCGCCTGGCAGCGCTCGCAGCCGCCGGGGGCGGATGGCTGGCGCCTGGCGTACTGGAAGCGGCAGCTCGCGGGGATGCCGGAGCTGCTGGACCTGCCGACGGACCGGCCGCGGCCGGCGGAGCCCTCCTTCCGGGGCGCCCGGGTGCCGGTGGAGGTACCGCCCGGGGTGGTGGACCGGCTCCGCGAGCTGGCGCGCACGGAGGCGGCGACGCTCCACATGGTGGTGCTGGCGGCGTTCCAGGCGCTCCTCTCCCGGTACGCGGGGACCCGTGACGTGGCGGTGGGGAACCCGGTGGGAGGGCGCGCCCGCAGGGAGACGGAGGGGCTGATCGGCCTCTTCGTGAACACCCTGGTGCTGCGGACCGACCTCTCGGGCGATCCCACCTTCCGCGAGCTGGTGGGACGCGCGCGGGAGACGTCGCTGGACGCCTACCAGCACCAGGAGGTGCCCTTCGAGCGGGTGGTGGCGGAGCTTCGCCCCAGCCGGAGCCTGAGCCATTCGGCGCTGTTCCAGGTGATGCTCCAGCTGGACGACGCCGCGGATGCGACGGTCCGCTGGGGAGGGCTCCGGATGGAGGCCGTGGCCGTCGAGCCGGAGACGGCGCAGTTCGACCTCACCCTTGCGCTCCGGGCCCACGGGGGCGGCCTGGTCGGCGCGCTGGAGTACGCCACGGACCTGTTCGGGGAGGGCACCGCCCGGCGGATGGCGGACCACCTGGGCCGGGTGCTGGAGCAGGTGGCCGCGGCCCCGGACGCGCGCCTCTCGGCGGTGGAGCTGACGGGCGAGGCGGAGTGGCAACGGGTGGTGGAGGAGTGGAACCGGACGGAGGTGGAGCTTCCCGCGGACCGCCGCATCCACCGCCTCTTCGCCGCCAAGGCGGAGTGGACTCCGGACGCGGTGGCCGTGGTCTGCGGGGACGAGTCGCTTTCGTACCGGGAGCTGGAGTCGCGCGCGAACCGGCTGGCGCGCCGCCTCGTGGGGCTGGGCGTGGGGCCGGAGACGCGGGTGGGGATCTGCCTGGAGCGCTCCGCCGGGATGGTGGTGGCGATGCTGGCGGTGCTGAAGGCGGGCGCGGCCTACCTCCCCCTGGACCCGGCGTACCCGCCCGACCGGCTGGCGTACATGCTGGAGGACTCCGACGCGCGGGTGCTGGTGACGCAGGCGTCGCTGCGCGGCCTCCTGCCGGCCGGCGCCGCGCACGCCGTGGTGGAGGTGGACGTGGACGCGGCGGAGACCGACGCCGAGCCGGACGAGGCGCCGCGCGCGGAGGTCTCCCCGGAGAACGCCGCGTACGTCATCTACACCTCCGGCTCCACCGGAAAGCCCAAGGGCGTGGTGGTGACCCACGCCTGCGCGACGGCCTTCTTCGCCGGGATGGACGCGGTGGTGGGCGGGACGGTTCCCGGGACCTGGCTGGCGGTGACGCGCACCGGGTTCGACATCCACGTCCTGGAGCTGCTCTGGACGCTCGCCCGCGGCTTCCGCGTGGTCGTCCACCCGGACCTGGAGCGGGCGGAGCACGGCTCGCTGGCGGAGAGCATCCGCCGCCACGGGGTCACTCACCTCCAGTGCACGCCGTCGCTGGCGGAGATGCTGGTCGCGGAGTCCGGCGTGGAGGCGCTGGCGGGGCTGGAGCGGATCTTCCTGGGGGGCGAGGCGCTGCCGGCGGACCTCGCCGCGCGGATCCACGCCGCGCTCCCGGGCCGCCTCGTCAACCTGTACGGTCCCACGGAGACCACGGTCTGGTCCACCGCGCACGCCGTCGGGGGCGGGGAAGGGGCCGTCCCCATCGGCCGCCCCATCGCCAACACGCGCGTCTACGTGCTGGACGACGCCTTCCGCCCCCAGCCCGTGGGCGTGCCGGGTGAGCTGTACGTGGGCGGCGCGGGGGTGGCGCGCGGCTACCTCGACCGGCCGGGCACGACGGCGGAGCGCTTCCTCCCGGACCCCTTCTCCCGGGAGCCCGGGGCGCGGCTGTACCGCACCGGCGACCGGGCGCGCTGGCGCGAGGACGGCGTGCTGGAGTACCTGGGCCGTCTGGACGCGCAGGTGAAGATCCGCGGCTTCCGCGTGGAGCCGGGCGAGGTGGAGGCGGCGCTCCGCCGGCACCCGGGCGTCGCCGGGTGCGCGGTCGTGGTCCGGGAGGACGCGCCGGGCGACCGGCGGCTGGTGGCGTACGTAGTGGGCGATGCTTCCGCGGACGAGCTTCGCGCGCACCTGCGGCGGAGCCTGCCGGAGCCGATGGTGCCGGGCGTGTTCGTGGAGATGGAGGCGCTTCCTCTAACGCCCGGCGGGAAGCTGGACCGCAGGGCGCTCCCGGCACCGGAGCGGGCGTCCCCGGAGGTGGGCTACGTGGCGCCGCGCACCCCGGCGGAGGAGGTGCTGGCCGGGATCTGGCGCGAGGTGCTGGGGCTGGAGCGGGTGGGGGTCCGCGACGGGTTCTTCGAGCTGGGCGGGCACTCGATCCTCGCCACGCGCGTGGTGTCGCGCATCCGGAGGGAGTTCGGCGTGGAGCTGCCGGTCCGCGCGATCTTCGAAGCCACGACCGTCGAGGGGCTCGCGCGGATCCTGCCGGCGCCGGGGGGATCCGGCGCCGCGGGCGGGGCGGGGGACGGGCCCCGCCGCCTGCCGCGGCTCCCGGTGGGCCATCCCGGGAGGGAGTAGGCCGGGCAGGCTTCCCCCGCCCGGACCTCATTCGCTCAGGGCGCCCGGACCACCGCGGGGGCCCCCTGGTGCCCCAGCCGGTCCACGCCGGAGACGTACACCGTCCGCAGCGGCGCCGTCGCCGAGTCCGGGCGCAGCACGTGCGCGCGAGCCCCGCCGGAAAGGATCTCGGTGCGCCAGCGGTCGCCGAAGCGGGCCTGCACCACCCAGCGCGCGGGGGGAGCCCCGGCGCCGGGCTCCATCCTCACCGTTGCGCCTCCCCGCGGCCCGGCCTCCAGCGTCGCCGTCGGGCGGGCCGGGGCGCGCCCGCCCAGCCACGGACTGGCGGGGACCAGCGCGGGCTCCCGGTACGCGTCGTTCCTCAGACGGCTCACCAGGGAGTCCGGGTCCTTCATGAACACGTTCATGGTGAAGTGGACGTTCCCCGTGGCCCCCGGCTGCCCGCGCGTCACGTAGATCTGCCCCACCAGCTCGTCCGTCCGCCAGTTCCCGTCGGGAGCGCCGTTCCCCACCCGGCTCGTGTAGTTGCCGGGCCAGAGGTGGCGCCCCTTCACGTTCTCGCCGGCCCACCACCCCAGGAGCACCGGGTAGCTGAGGTTGGTGTGCGCGATGGGGCGGTAGAGCTGGGGGGTGAAGTAGTCCAGCCACCCGTTCCGCAGCCACTTCCGCGAGTCGGCGTACAGCTCCTGGTAGGCGTCGTAGCAGCAGATCTGCGCCGGGTGGCCGGGGCGCCAGATGCCGATGGGCGAGATCCCCACCTGCACCCATGGCTTCTCGCGCTTGACCTCCCGGTAGAGCCCTTCCACGAACCGGTCCACGGTGTCGCGGCGCCAGTCGTCGCGGTCCAGCCGCCCGCCCGCGCGCCGGTAGCGGGCGTACGACGAGTCGTCGGGGAAGGGGATCGGCGCTCCTGCGGCGTCGGTCTCCTGGTACGGGTAGAAGTAGTCGTCGATGTGCACCCCGTCCACGTCGTAGCGGCGCACCACGTCCAGGATGACCTGCGTGGAGCGGGCGCGGACCGAGTCTTCTCCGGGATCCATCCACAGGTACGGGCCGTACGAACGCACCAGCTCGGGGTGGGTGCGGCTGATGTGCGTGGCCGCCGCCGGGCTCTTCGCGGAGCGGTGCCGCGCCCGGTACGGGTTGAACCAGGCGTGAAGCTCCAGCCCGCGCCGGTGCGCCTCGGCCACGGCGAACTCCAGGGGGTCGTACGCGGGCTCGGGCGCGCGCCCCTGCGTCCCGGTCAGGTACTCCGACCACGGCTCGATGGGCGAGTCGTACAGCGCGTCTCCCGCCGGCCTCACCTGGAGGATCACGGCGTTCAGGTTCAGCGATGCGGCGCGGTCCAGCATCGCCGTCAGCTCCGCGCGCTGGCTGTCCGCGGGGAGGCCCGGCCGCGAGGGCCAGTCGATGTTCCCAACGGTGCTGAGCCACACCCCGCGGAACTCGCGCCGCACCGGGGGCGGCGCGTCCGGCGAGGGTGCGGTGTCCGGCACGGACGAGGGCGCGGGCGGGTGCGCGCACGCGGCCAGCAGCGCGGCGGCGAGGAGCGGGAGGGCGCGCGAGGTCGGACGACGGGATGAACGGCGTGTCATCGGCGGCGGGCTGCGGGGAGCGGACGTGTGTGTTTGCCGGCAGCATAGCCCGAAGCCCCGGCGGCTGCAAACGGCGGGGCGCATAGCTTCTCCCAGGGGCTGAGCGGGCGGGGCCGCGCTCCGTCGGCCCTGGCCCGGGACCACGAACGCCCCGATCCGGCTTCGACCCCTGGATCTCCCCCATCGTCGATGAACTCTCATGTGACCGGGAGCGCCGTCGCGGCATCATTTGAACCGGTGCCGTTTCCCCGCCTCCGATGTACAGGTTACCCAAATGCATCGAGTGAATTTTCCCTTGCCGACACCGCCGCGCTTCCCCGTACGCACGTCCCTGGGTGTCCTGGCGTCCGTGATCCTTGGCCTCGCGACCATCGGGGCGCCCGGATTGGAAGCGAAGCCATCCACCGTTCCGGCGGAGCTGAAGCTGGCGGACGACTCGACCCGCTTCCGAGCCGAGGCCGTCACGCTGACCACGCCCTCGGCCACCCTCCACGGGACCCTCCTGATCCCTTTCGGACCCGACTCCACGCATGCGGTCGCGCTCCTGATCTCCGGGTCCGGGCCGACGGACCGCGACGGGAACACCGGCCCGCAGTTCCAGAGTGGAAGTCTCCGGATGCTCGCGGAGGCGCTCGCCGCCCGCGGTATCGCATCCCTGCGGTACGACAAGCGTGGAGTCGGCCGGAGCCAGGTCCGCGACTTGAAAGAAGAGGACCTTCGATTCGACGACCTCGTGGACGACGCGGCACGATGGATGGAGATGCTGCGTAACGACGGCCGCTTCTCCTCGCTGGCCGTCGTCGGTCACAGCGAAGGGGCGCTGATCGGCATGGTCGCGGCCCGTACCGCCGGAGCCGACGCGATGGTTTCCATCGCGGGCACTTCGCTCCGCGCGGCAAGGCTGCTCGAGGGACAGGTCCAGGCGTCGCTACCCCCATCCCTGGCCGAAGAGGCGGGCCGGATCCTGGCGGATCTGGAGGCGGGCCGCGTCGGTGAGGTTCCGCCCGCCCTGCATTTCCTCTTCCGCCCGAGCGTCCTGCCGTACCTGATCTCCTGGAACCGGTACGATCCGCTGGTGGAGATCGCGCGCCTGTCCATCCCCGTCCTCGTCGTGCAGGGCTCGACCGATCTCCAGGTCGCCCCCGCCTCCGGTCAGGCGCTCTCCCGAGCCAACCCCCGTGCCGAGCTGCTCCAGATCGACGGGATGAACCACGTCCTCAAGAGGACGTCGCCCCTGTACGCCGAGCAGATCGCATCGTACATGGACCCGGCGCTGCCCGTCGCGCCGGAACTCGTGGACGGGATCGGTCGCTTCATCGAGGAGAATTCGCCAGGTTGATGCGGCCGACCCGTCAGCCGGCCGGCACGCGCTTCCCGGAGCCCCGCGGCCCGTCCCCGGTCGGCTCCCCCGAGTCTCCTCCAGTCGGTGAATGGTGAAATGAGCGGAACGTCGCAGACCCCCGAACCCGTGCAGGCGCTTCCGGACCCGGAAGCCCTTCGCCGCGCGCTCGAAGACTACCCCGCCGTGATCGAGCGCCAGGGCGTCGCCCGGCTCCCCGAACTCGATCGCTGGTACCGCGAGGAGTTCCCGGCGCAGCTCGCCGGCCGCCACCCGGCGAGCGTCTCGCGGTCCGAACTCGTGCGGCTCACCGAGTGGAAGATGGCGCGGGGCGTCTGGAGAGCGCCGAACCTGGTGCTGGTGCGGAGCAACGACGAGGAGACGGTGGAGGAGACCAGCGCGCGGGCGCTGTCGAAGATCCCGCACCCGACCGCGCCCATCTCCGAGCTTTCGAAGCTCAGGGGCGTCGGCCCCGCGACCGCGTCGGCCGTGGCCGCCGCCGCGGCGCCGGAGGTCTACCCGTTCTTCGACGAGCGGGTGGCGGAGCAGCTCCCCGGGCTGGGGCCGGTCGCCTGGACGATGGGCTACTACGGCCGGTACGCGGAGGCGCTCCGGTCGGCGGCGCGGGAGATGGCCGGAGATTGGACGCCGTCGCTGCTGGAGCGCGCGCTGTGGTCGTACGTCGGGGGCAAGGCTCGCGCGGAAGCCGAGTAGGGCGGGAGAGCGCCCCGAGGCCCCTATTCTCCGGCCGGTCGCTCCGGAGCGGGCACCTGGGCGACGGCCGACGTGCCCGCGCTGTCGGGGCGAACGCACGGGGTGCGGGACAGGCGGGCGCTCCAGAGCGTGCCCGTCGTGTCCACGGTGACCCGCTCCTCCGGGACCTCCTGCAGCGCGGTACGCGCCCGCCCGGCGACCCGCGCCTGCGCGGCGTCGCGGGAGAGCGACGCCTGACCCGGGACGGCCACGCAGAGGTGGATGCGGTCCGAGCTGCGCGCGGCGTCCACCGCGCCGAGGAGCGCGGGAAGCCATTCCTCTCCGGCAGGGCCCGGCGCGGAGGCGGCCACGCGGGGAAGGGCGCGCGTGGCGACGCCGATGTTCGCGCCTACCCGTTCGGTGATGGTGCGGCCGAGCAGCGCGTCCGCCGCCGGTCCGCCGGGCTCGCCCAGGTATTCGATCATCACCCGGGGGACGGCCGAGTCCGGCAGCTCCAGCCGCCACCCGAGGAGCTGGCCCATCTGCTCCTCGGGCCAGACGCTCCTCACCGCCGTGCCTACCCGGTTCCGGAGGTCTGCGATGCCGAGTTCCACCTGCGGAGGCGGCGCGGCCTCCGGGGTCGCGGTGACCTGGCGCAGGGCGTTCACGTCCGCGACCGCCACCACCCGGACCGCGGGGACCACCCCCGTGCGCGCGGCGATCCGGGTCTTCAGGTCGTCCTCCAGCGTCGCTGCCTCGTCGGCCGAGCCCACCAGGTAGAGGTGCGCGGACACCGCCCCCGGCGTCACGGTGACCTGCGACTGCACGGCGCTGCGGGACTCCAGCGCGCCATCCAGGATCCGCGCGACCGCCGAGCGGGCCCGGACCTCCCACGCCACCTGCTCCAGCGCCCTCCGCAGGGGAACGAACACGACGACGACCATCAGGAGCGGTAGTCCCACCCGGACCACCGGTCCGTAGCGCGAGCCGAACAGGGTGCGGAGTCCCCGGACCGCCCGGCCCAGGAGGCCGTCGTGCCGTGCGCGCCCGAGCGCGTCCTCCTCCCATTCACGCTGGTCCACCCGCTCGAAGCCGAGGGTCCAGAAGAACAGGACCGAGACCAGGAGGATCGCCGTGAGGTTGGTCAGGAACAGCAGCGTGGCGCCCCCGGCGATCCCCGCGTCCCGCACGCCGAGACCGAAGCCCACCACGCAGATGGGCGGCACCAGCGCGATCCCGATGGCGGTCCCGGCCGCGGCGCTGGTGGACTCCGAGCCCGGCCGCGCGGTGGTGAACGCGGCGGCGATCGCGACGAAGATGGCCAGGAGGAGGTCCAGTGCGGTCGGAGATGTGCGGGACGCGATCTCGACGGTGACCTCCTGGAACGGGAGCAGCATGGTGAGCAGCGCCGCGCCTCCCACCACCGCCAGCACGCTCCCGGTCATGCGCGCGAAGGAGCGGATGGTGAGGACCGGAGAGCCCACCACCAGCCCCATCCCCAGCTCCACGATCGGGCCCATCAGCGGGGCGATGAGCATCGCCCCGATCACCACGGCCGTGCTCCCGAGCACCAGCCCCACGGTCGCGATCGCCATCGAGAGGAGGAGCTGCAGCCAGTAGCTCACGGCGTCCCGCCGACGACGGTTGAACATCGCCTCCACCACGCCCCTCCGGTCCGTGGCGGACAGGTCTATGGCGCGGAGGGCGACGGCATGGATGCGGCGCTCGAACGTGGAGCGCGTGCGCCCAGGTCGTGATCGGCTCATGAAGATCGGGGTGTTCGTGGAACGGTCGGGGGGGTCCGTGCGGGCCCGGGACGGCGTCGACTCCTCAGCCGCCATTCGCTACCGGGGTATTTACCAGCAGGAACCCCCTCCGGGCAAATCGGAGGGGGTGGGGTTGCCGCATCCTGCGCGGAGTCATGGGCGTGTCGGGGGCGAGCCCGACGCCCCCGACCGATGGTTCGTGGAGGGGGGGCAGCGTCGGCGGTCGAGTGCCGACGGGCTCGTCCGGGACGGCCACGTGCTCCGGCTCACCGAACCTCCACCACGACCCGCCCGGTCGCCGTTCGCCCGAAGGTCTCGGGGCTGTACATCTCCTCGGCGCGCGCGGGTGGGGCGACGAAGGTGCCCGGGGTGGTCGCGCGGGCCAGGTAGCTGTAGCCGTACTCGCCGGGCTGCAGGAGCGAGGTGAACGCCTCCGCCCGCTCGTCGCGCAGGTTCTGGTGCTCCCACCAGAAGCCGCGCCAGAAGGGCCGGGGCTCCCTGCGGGCGGGGTCGCGATCCGCGCCGCGCAGCTCCGGGTTGAGCGGCTCCAGGCCGCCCGGCAGCGGGTCGGTGAGCGCCACGTGGTGCCGCCGGCCGGGAGCGGTGAGCGTCAGCCGCACCCGCACGCGGGCCCCGGCGCGGATCCGCCAGGTGCCGTCCTCGTCGCGACGCACGTCGGCGCTGTCGTCCACCGCCTCGTAGACGCGCTCCACCCTGAACCCCTCCTCGGCCTCGTCCAGCTCCGCCGAAGCCGGCGAGTAGCGGAGCCCGGCCCGGTAGTACATCCGCCCGGCACCCTGCTTCTCCAGCACCAGCGAGGTCGCCGTGTCGGCCGCGGGGAGCGCCCGCATGGGCACGGACAGGTGGTGGCGCTCCGTGGTCCGGCCGCGGAACCCGTGTTCGCCCGCGAAGCGCCCGCCCAGCCAGGTACGCGCCCGGAAGTCGGGGGTGCGGCTCTCGTACGTGGCGAAGTAGCGGTCCAGCGCGAACAGCACCCATGCGTTCTCCTGGGTGCTGCTCCAGCGCCCGTTGCGCCGGTGACCCAATAGCCCGCGCACCGTCTTGGGGATCAGGTCGCTCTCCGGCGCGGCGGCGATCAGCGCGTCGAGCACCACCGCGTCGGTGCGGCGGGGAGAGTGAAGCAGCAGGTACTCCCCCTGCGAGTACGCGTCGGTGAACGACGCCGCGGCGGCCGTCTCCCTCGCCAGGCCGGACAGCTCCCGCACCAGGCCGGCGGCCGCGTCCCGGTGCCAGGGATGGGCTACCAGCGTGGAGAGGATCCACCCGCGCGCCTCCAGCGAGAGCGTTCCGGGCGCGGCCGAGTCCAGGAGCCGGCGGGCCGCGTCGGCGGCGCTGTCGTCGCCCATGCGTGCCCGCACGTAGGCGGCGTACGCGGCGACCGTCCCGCGCTCCCGCTCCGGGTACGAGGGGCCGAGACGCTCCACCTCGCGCAGGTAGTGTGCGGCGCTCGTCAGGACCTCGTCCGGAACCGTGTACCCCTTCTCCCTCGCGCGCTGCAGGGCGTGGGCTACGTGAACGCTCACGAAGGGCCAGGACGGCTCGTCGCGCGTCCAGAAGCCCCATCCACCGTCGTCGTTCTGGAGCCGGGCGAGCGCCGCGATGTCCCGGTCCACGGAGGCGCGCAGGGCCTCGGGCGACGGCATCTCCGCGGTCCGGAAGGCGCCCAGCACGTCGCGGAGCGCCACCACCGAGGCCAGTCGCGAGGCCACCTGCTCGGCGCACTCGAAGGGGTACCGCACGAGGTAGAGCAGGGCGTCGGTGAGCTCCTGCACGGCCGTGGCGGAGGTGGTCACCTCCAGCCCTCCGTAGCCGGGGAGGACGCCCTGAGGCACCTGCAGGGGGAGCACCACGGTGCCGCTGTCCACCGTCCCGTACGTGGCGAACGCCTCGCCGGAGGCGGGGATCCACACGGGGAGCGTCACCTCCGCGGCGTCCGCGAGTCCGCCGCCCGCCACGGCCACCTGCACGCGGGCGGTGCCCGGGAGGGTGGCGGCGGCCGGGAAGCGCACCTCCACCCGGTCTCCGGCGGGAACGACGACGCGCCGCCCGGCGGAGTCCACCTCCAGCCCCTCCGCCCTCACCGCCACGTCCACCTCCAGCGCGCGGGCGGTGAGGTTCTGAACCGCCACGGGAAGTTCGAAGCGGTCGCCCACGTTGAGGAAGCGCGGCGGAGAGGGGCGCGCCGTCAGCTCGTGCCGCGCGGTGATTGCCGCCTCGCCCAGCCCGGAGAGCCGGTCGCCGGCCACGCCTGCCGCAACCACCCGGTAGCGGGTGAGGTTGGAGGGGAGCTGCACGGGGACGCGGGCGCGTCCCGCGGCGTCGGTGCGCACCACGGCGGAGAAGTGGGCCAGGGCGTTGAAGTCGGCGCGCAGCGCGATCACATCGCGGGGATCGTCTCCGTCGCGGACGCCGCGGGCCATCACCTCCTCCCGGGGGAACGGCGGCGGGGCCGCCGCCACCCCGGTCACCACCAGCGCGTCCAGTTCCAGCTCCTGGTTCTCCATCGCGGTCTGCGGTCCGCCGCCGAGCACGAAGCGGAGCGGCGCGTGGGCCTCCTCTTCCACGCGGACGGTGCGCTCGGCGGAGGGAAGCTCCTCGTAGGAGGCGACCAGGGTGTACGTCCCCGGCCGGACTTCCGTGAGGCGGAAGCGGCCGTACCCGTCGGTGACGGCGCGGGCCCCGGTCTCCCGCACCTCCACCACGGCGCCGCCCAGCGGCGTCCCGGTGCGCGAGTCCGTCACCGTGCCCACCAGGGTGCCCGGCGCCGCCGGAAGGTCGCGCGGCGCGAGGAGCACGTGGGGACGGAGGCGCTCCGCGCGGACGTAGTCGTAGCGCCGGGGGTGGAAGGCCGCCAGCGGGTCCGGGTGGCGGTAGCCGGTGAGCGCGAGGACCGCCTCGTCCACCACCATGAGCGCCACCTCGGCGCCCCGCACGGGGACTCCCGCCGCGTCGCGCACCTCCACGTCCACGCCCGTCCGGGTGTCCGGGGCCGCGAGGGTGTCCCACGGGGTGGACCGCACGGCGAGCGCCCGCCGGGTGGGGGGTACGACCAGCTCCAGCGTACCCGCGGCGAAGTCGGTCGCGAGCACCCCGGCGTCGTCGCCCGCGCGACCGCGCGAGTCGCCCGACAGGTCCACGCGCAGCCGCACGTTCGGCACGTCGCCCTCGCCGATGGGGACGCGCAGCACGTGCGAGGGGTCCATCACCTGCAGCGGCTCGCTGCGGGCGATCCCCGCGCGGATTACCGTGAGCATTCCCCGCGCCGGGAAGATCGGGGCGCGGAGCAGGATCTCGGCCGTGTCGCCCGGGAGGTACTCCGCCCGGTCGGCGACCATCTCTACCCTCCCCTCGGTGGCCCGGCCCGGCTCCGGGCGCCGCGGCGCCGCGCCCGACACCCAGACCGAAGCCTGCGTCCACGAGGGCCGTCCGGCCGCGTCGCGCACCCGCGCCGCGACGTGGAAGAGGCCGCCGGCCGAGGGGTGGAAGACACAGCGGACCGGGTCGGCGGCGGAGATCCGCCGGCAGGTCTCCGCCCGCGGCTCCGGTACGTACTCCCCCTCCACCCATCCCCCGGGGTCGCTGCCGGCCCACACCTCCACCTCGCGCCCGGCCACAGGCCGGCCCGACAGGTCCACCACCACCACCTCCCACTCCAGCGGCCGGTCGGGCTCCACCCAGGCGCGGGCCGTGCGCAGCCCGGCGTACACCTCCGCCGGATGCACCAGGAGCCGGCGCTCCCCCGTCCACGTCTGCCGGTTCACGTCCGTCACCGTCGCCTCCACCGTCACGGTGGAGGGAAGCGGCTGCGCCGCCCGCTCGAAGTCCAGTCGGAGGGCGTACGCCCCGGTCTCGTCTGTACTCCCGGCGAGGGTGCGGACCACGGGGGGACGGTAGTCGCCGCGGAAATAGGTCCCGTCGCCGAAGGTCCAGCGGTCCCAGCCGGGGGGCGTGAAGTGGGCGGTCTCCGCGCTCGCGGTCCACCTCACCTCCGCGCCGGGGAGCGCGCCGCCGCCGAAGTAGCTCGCACGGGCGACGACCCCGGCGCTCCCGTCCGCGAGGTGGGGGCCGTCGTCCGCTTCCAGGACGGCCACGAACTCGGGCCGCCGGAACTCCTGCACCTCGAACTCGAACCCCCGGTCGGTTTCCTGGTTCCGCGGGCGGCCCGGGACCTCCACCCGGATCGTGCCCGTGCCCAGCGGGGTGCCGGCGGGGACCGTGAAGCGTCCGTCGAAGCCGCCGAGCGCGGTGAGCCGCAGCGTGCCCCGGTGAATCTCCTCGCCCCGTGCGTCGTACACGGTGAACCGGACCGAACGGGTGCCCGGCCCGGGAAGGACCGGCTGCGCGTCCGCTCCGGGCGCGAGCCGCCGCAGCCACCCCTTGAAGCGTACCTCTTCGCCGGGGCGGTACAGGTGGCGGTCGGTGACGAGGTACCAGGCCAGGCGGTCACCCGTCCCCTGCGACCATCTCCACGGGCTCCCGCCTGCCGGGAGGATCGCCGCGTCGCCGCCGCGGCGCGCGATCATCGCCGTGCTCCGCCTGCGGTCGGCCGGGACCGGAAGGGTGGCGAGGCCGTCCGCGTCGGTGACCACCGCCGGTCCCCCGGCGAGGCGCAGCGAGACCCCGGCCAGGGGGGCTCCGTCGGCGAGGGAGGTGGCCCACGCCGACAGCCGGTCCCGGTCGAATACGGATGCCAGGCCGATGCGGGTGGACTGCACCCACGCGTACGCCCGCATGCCCGTCCCGTACCGGCCCGAGTCCGCGGGCTCCATCGCGAGCAGGAGGTGTCCGAGTCCGTCCTTCAGGAAGGGGGCGAGGTCCACGGTGGTTTCGTTCACCGTCCCCGCGGGCGCGGCCGTCTCCACCACGCGGGACACCAGCTCCTCGCCCGGAAGCGTGGCCGGGACCGGCTCGTCGGCGCTCCGTCCCGCAAACACGGGCCAGTCTTCCGGCCGGACGCGGTGGATGCGCAGCCGGACGCGGGGGACGTCGCTCGTGTAGAAGGGTACGCGGGCGGGGCCGGCGGGGTCGAGCACCACCATCCCCTGCGTGCCCGTCCAGATCCGCCCAAACGCGGGTCCCACGGAGATCTCCACCGGAGGGTGTTCGCCGAGCGCCTGCCCGAAGTGGTCGCGGAGGGAGGGGTGGAGGTGGATGCGGTGGACGGTGTTCGGGCGCCCGATGCCGGCCAGGAACAGGTGGTCGCCCCCGAGGGTGACGCGCAGGCCGGGTACCGCGGGTTCCACGCGGACCAGGGTGTCGCTCCAGCTCTCGAAGTCCAGGAGCTGGTTGAAGCGGATGGACCAGCCGTGCTCCGGTTGGCACATCCCGGCCCAGCCGCACCTCGACTCGATCACCCGGAGCCGGCCGTGCGTGCGGAACGTCCACTCCTGGACAGGGGCGCGCCCCTCCTCCCCGTCGGCGTCCCTGCCCGCTCCGATCGTGACGCGGACCCGCGTGTCGCCCGGGAGGGGGCGGGCCGGACGGAAGGCCGTCCATCGTCCCGCCGGCTGGTCGCGGACGATCTCCCTCGCGCGCGGGTCGGCCTCGATCTCCTCCGGGGTGGCGGAGCGGAGCGGGTGCTCCCCGCCGCCCGCGGCCAGGCGCAGCGAGGGGAGCACCGCCGCGGCGTCCACGTCCTGGTTCCAGGTGACCACCAGGACCGGCTGCAGCCGGGAGGGCTCGTCGTTCGGGTAGGCTCCGGTGGCGAGCGGCGCGGCGGTCGTGAAGCTCCACGTCACGGCGCGGGGGAGCACGGCGCCGTCCGCGGCGCGCGTCCCCGCCGGGACCTCCACCGTGAAGCGGGTGGACACGGGCATCCGCTCCGCGGGCTCGAACACCAGGGTGCGCGCGTCCAGCCAGCGCCACCGTCCCGGCGTCTCAGGCGAGAGGCGGGCGGGAACCTCCCGCTCCGCCGGCCTCCCCAGCGCGACCATGGCCCGGGAGAACACCACCGTCACGCCGGCGCCCACCTCCACCCGCCCTTCCGGAGAGCGTCGCACCACTTCCAGCGCGCCGCCGGACGGGGGCGTCGGCAGGGGCGTGGCCGCGCCGGCCGCGGGCGGAAACGCGGCGTGGACCGTGGCGCCCGTGCGCGGAGGAGGAGGCGACTGCACGGGGAAGGCGAAGGAGTCCGCTCCGGCGTCCGCCCTGCGCAGCGGCGGAAGGCGGTCCAGGAGCCGGCGTGCCTCCGTGGCCGGGAGCGGGGTCACGGCAGGCGTGCCCGCCCGGGTGCCCGATGCGCCGGGAACTCCCTCGCTCAACCGGAAGCGAAGTCCCAGGGTGTCGCTCTCCCCGGGAGAGGGAGGGCGGTAGTACCGGCCCGGGATGGGAGGGACGCTGATGATATCCGGAGGGGTCTGCTGCGCGTCGGCGGCCGGGGCGACCCAGGGGGATGCCAGGAGCGCGAGCGCGCCAGACAGGAGGAACGAGCGGAGAATGGACGGCATGGGAGGAAGGGGCGGTGGGCGGCCGGCGCAGGCGGATGCGGGCTCGACCCGCTCGCCCGCGCGTGCAAGATCCGGCTCCGGCCGCCCTGCTCGCAAGGACTGGCCGTCGTCGGGCGGGCTCCAGGGCCCACGGATTGGACGGCGCGCAGGGGGCCTCCGTCACCGCGCCGATGGAGGCACCTCATCCCGCCGGCTGCGGTTGGACTGGCCCCTCTCGTACCAGCGGAGTCCCGCCACGGTGGTGTTCGTGGGCTACGAGAGCAGCACGACCGGCCTCGACGGCATTGTGCCCGGACCGCCTTCGGGAGGTTCGCCGATGAAACGAGGGGAGGTGAGGAAGCGCTTCACGTCGGTACCGCATCCACGCTATCTTCCACCCCCGGCCGGTCGAACCGGCGTCCTCGACGACGTCAGCCCCCGACTCAGCATGCGATCCGTATCCGTCCGTACCCTCGCCGCCGCAGCCGCGGCTCTCCTCGCGCTCCCGAACCCCGTCGCCGCGCAGACCGGCGACCCGCTCACCGGTCCGTACACGGAGGAGGAGTGTTCGAGCTGCGCGGGGTGGAACGAGCCCCAGGCGCCCGTCCGCATCCACGGGAACACCTACTACGTCGGCACGCGTGGGCTGGCCGCGCTGCTGATCACCTCGCCCGAGGGCCACGTGCTCATCGACGGAGCGCTCCCGAACTCCGCGCCGCTGATCCTGGAGAACGTCCGGGCGCTGGGGTTCGAGGTCGGTGACATCCGGCTCATCCTCAACTCGCACGCGCACTTCGACCACGCCGGAGGAATCGCGGCGCTGCAGCGGGCCTCGGGCGCGCGCGTCGCCGCGAGCGCGCCCAGCGCGCCCGTGATCGAGCGGGGCGCCTCGGAGGCCGGCGATCCCCAGCACGGCGTCCTCCTCGACTTCCCCGGAGTGCCGGACGTGCAGCGCTTCGCGGACGGGGAGACCCTCCGCGTGGGCCCCATCGCGGTCACCGCTCACCTGACGGCGGGGCACACACCGGGCGGGACGACCTGGACGTGGCGGTCCTGCGACGAGGCGGGCTGCCTCGACCTCGTCTACGCGGACAGCCAGACCCCGATCTCGGCGGACGGCTTCCGTTACTCGGACAGCCATGCCTATCCCGCGGCGGTGACCGACTTCGAGCGTGGCTTCGGGACGCTGGAGACGCTCTCCTGCGACATCCTGGTCACCCCGCACCCCGGCGCCTCCTCGCTCTGGGAGCGCATCGAGAGGGGGCCCGAGGGGCTGGTCGACCGGGAGGCGTGCAGACGGTACGCGGCCAACGGGCGCCAGCAGCTCGCCCGCCGCCTGGAGACCGAGCGCGGCGGACGCTGAGCCCGCCCCCGGCCCGCTGACCTGAACGAAGCCGGGAGGGTGTAGCGGCGAGCGCCGGTGTGCCGGCGACACAGGTGCGGTCGTCTCCTTACAAGCAGCCCTCCGATGCGCGCCCCGCCATCGGAGGGCTGCTCCGCTTTCCCGCTTTCGGCTCCCGGGCCGGCACGAGGTGGAGCCGCCGCCTCAACCTCCTGCCGCGGAAGCGCTTGTCCCGTACGGGCGCATCTCCTGTCGCGATCCTTCAGTCGATGGACGCCGCTCCGGGGATCCGGAGAGACCCCTCGAAATCTCTGGTCCCGGTCTTCCGAAGCGCCCCCTGCGCCCCGTGCCCGCACCGGGGCGGGGACTTCGACGGACCGTGGGCCCGCCGAGCGGGAGACCGTGAAGCGTAACGTCCTGCCTGCGATCGAGATCCACCGTTCCAAGCTCAGACGACGGCTTGCCGAATCGCCTCCGGCCCCTACGGGATCGCCGGCCGGGGGCTGCTGCTTCAGGGCGATCCCCCGTGAACGAGGCGTACCCATGTCCACCACCGCTCCCGCCACGATCCTCTCCACCGGCCGCTTCCGCCTGGGAAGCCTGGCCGTGTCGGCTCCGCCCACCCAGCAGCAGATCGTCGACTACGTGAACGCGGCGAACGTCGTCTCGGCGTACGTATACGCGATCACCAACACGAACATGGCGCCGCTGAACAACGCGCCCAGCTGGTACGCCTCCTACACCGACGCCTTCGCCGTCGCCAAGTCGCACGCGATGCTGTGGACCAACAGCATCGTCCCCGAGATGATGACGGTGCCGCAGACCATCGTGAACTACAACGCGCTCTTCACGGCGCAGATGAGCGTCATCCAGGGCGACCTGGAGCTGCTGATCGCCGATCCGTCGAACCAGCAGGCCCTCGCGAGCCTCACCAGCACGCTCACCCAGCTGCGGGGGAACGTGGGCGCGCAGAACGCCATGCTGCTGGAACTCCAGGCGAACCTCGCCACCTTCTCCGCCAACCTGGCGCCGGACGCGGAGACGCTGCAGCAGATCGCCACGCAGGCGCTGCAGACGGCCGGGGCGGACCAGAAGACGATCGACGCGCTGACTCAGCAGATCGCCCAGCTCCAGAGCGAGATCCAGTCGCAGCAGACGCTCCTCACGGTGTCCGAGATCGGCATGGCGGTCTCGGTGTTCGTCGGCTGCGTGGGGATCGGGCTGGCGCTGGCCGGCATGCCCTGGGCGGGGGGCGCGCTGATCGTGGTGGGCGTGGTGGGGCTCGGGGCCTCGATCGCGGGGACGGTGATCCTCAGCAAGCAGATCCAGGCGGAGCAGCAGGTCATCAAGAACGACACGCAGCAGATCGACAGCCTGAACCAGGACATCACCTACCTGAACTCGATGAACCTGCAGTTCGAGCAGCTGGTGCAGCAGAACCAGGCCGCGCAGAAGGCGGTGAGCACCGTGCAGCAGATGTGGGTCAACCTGGAGGGCGACCTCCAGGTGCTGATCGACGACCTGAACACCGGCGCGGCCGACGCGAGTTCCGGCGACTACGCCGACGCGCTTTCGCAGATGCAGGCCGCCGCGAGCGCGTGGAACGAGGTGGACCAGTTCGCCCAGGCGGTGGTCGGCATCTCCTACACGTACGACCCGAACGTCCAGCAGATCCCGACGACCTGAAGCGGCGAAGCACCGGCATCCGCCGGAGCCGGCACGGCGGGGCGGTCTCCCACGCGGGAGGCCGCCCCGCCGTCGCGTCACGCCGCGGCCGGCGGTCCGAACCAGGTGGTCAGCGCGTCCGCGAGCCCCTCCCGAGACCGCTCTCCCACCCAGGCCACGTATCCGTCGGGCCGCACCAGCACGGCCGTGGGGGCCGTGACCGTCCCGATCTCCGGAAGCTCCCACGGACCGTCGTACCTGGCGTCGATCGACCGGACGCGATCCGCCCAGGGAGCGATGTCGAAGCCGCCGGGCTCCCCGAGGTCGAGCAGCACCGGCCGGGCGTCGTGAAGCAGGGTGAAGACCCGGAGCGGGCCGTCGGCGGTGACCAGGTCGAGGTCGGGCATGCGGCGTCCGAGCAGCGGGTGACCCTCGCCGAGGTCGTAACGGATGCCCAGGCCGGACATCTCCGCGGCGAGCCGTCGGCGGGGCTCGTCCATGCCCAGCAGCTCGGCGATGATGCCGCGCAGGGCCTCGGTGCGGTCGTCCGTGCGGAGCGCCGCGACCTGCGCCATCGTGTTGCGCAGCACGCGGGCGGCGACCGGGTGCCGCTCGGCATGGTAGGTGTCCAGGAGGCTTTCCGGCGACGTCTTCCCGACCACCTGTGCCAGCTTCCACCCCAGGTTCACCGCGTCCTGCACGCCGATGTTGAGACCTTGGCCGCCCGCCGGGTAATGCACGTGCGCGGCGTCGCCGGCCAGCAGGACCCGTCCCTTGCGGTAGGAAGCCGCCTGCCGCGTCGTGTCCGTGAACCGGGAGATCCAGGTGGGGCTGTGGATCCCGAAATCGGTCCCGTAGATGGCGACGAGCGCCTCGCTGAGATCCTGGAGGGTGGGCTCGCCGGTGGCCCCGGGGTGCCGTTCGGTCACCATGACCCGTATCGGGCCCTCGTCCTTGTAGACCACCTTGCCGTCGCGGATCTCGTACTCCACCCGGCTGAGGCCGTGGACGCCGAGTTCGTCGCGGCGGACGCCCAGTTCCGGCTCCTCGGCCATCTCCACCTCCGCGATCAGGTGGCTGGTCGTCGGATCCCACCCGGGGAACTCGATGCCGGCCGCCTTCCGGACCCGGCTGCGTCCTCCGTCGCACCCGACCAGGTACTCGGCACGCATCACCCGGCCGTCGGACAGCCGTACGTCGACCCCGGTGTCGTCCTGCGCGAAGCCCGTCACCTCGCTGCCGTAGTAGATCGGCACCGCCAGCTCGCCGACCCAGCCGGCCAGGATGCGCTCGATGTGGTTCTGCCACAGCCCCAGCCCGTAGTTGAACCGGGTGGGAAAGTCGCTGATGTCCAGGGTGATCCAGGCGAACCCCACGACCTGGGCCACCTGTCCCTCCGAGATGAAGCGGTCGGCGATCCCGCGCTGGTCGAGGACCTCGAGGGTGCGCGAGTGGAGGCCGCCCGCGCGCGAGCCGGCGAGGTCCTGGCCGGCTCGCCGCTCGACGATGGCGACGTCGACGCCCGCCAGCGCCAGCTCGCCCGCCAGCATCATCCCCGTCGGACCTCCTCCGGCGATCACCACGGCATGCCCGCGCGATCCGTACGTCGATATCGACTCACGCATTTCGTGCCTCCCAGTTCTACAGGTTCCGGCCTCGGCCGAGAAAAATTTCGGCCGCGAACAGTGCCATCCGGGCACCGTCTTGCCGCAAGTCCCCCGGTGTGTTATATGCTGGGAGTGACGGGGAGGCCCTCCCGTTCGACGACGAAGCCCGCAGCGAGAGAATCGCCGCGGGCTTCGTGTTTTTCCGTGCTCGAAGTGGATCCTCCGCTCCGGATGATCCGCTCGGGTTCGGGGCGACCGGGAGCTCCCGCCCGCCCGCGCCCGTCATCCGCGGTACACGGGCCAGAACTGGACGCAGTTGGTGGCCACCCACTTGCTCTCGCGGCGCACCACGGGCGGGGCGTACGGCGCCTCGCCGGGTTCCAGCACGTCGTAGGTGATGCGGGTGCGCGTCTGCCGGTAGAACGCCCACTCGCCGTGGCGCCGGATCCCGAACACGGTCCCGCCCTGGATCGTCGTGGTGTGCCCACCCCCCAGCAGCCCCCACAGGTTGTACCACGCCCTTTCGTCGTGCCTCGCGGTGATCCCCGCCCGCCCGGTGGGGGTGACGAAATCGCCCATGTACTGGGTCATGTTCGCCTCGGCCGAGGCGTGCCGGGGCCCGTGGCGGACGTACCGGTGCTTGGGGTGCTGCCGCTGCGCCCGTTCGTGCACGGTGCGCATGTGGCCCACCTTGGCCTGTGCCGACTGCCGCGCCGCCGCGTCGCTGGCCGCGTTGAACACCTCTCCCCCCACCGACGTGGCGTTGATGTGGTAGACGACGGGTGCGGTGACCGGCCCGTCCACGAAGATGGAGCACCCCTGCACCGCGGCGGTCACGAAAACGTCCGGGTCGATCACCCTGTTCTTCCCGTCGCGCTTGGGGTGTTTGGGGCTCGGCTTGAGCGCCATGCGCCCCGTCGCGTCCGGCCCCCAGTGCAGGTAGTAGACGGGGAACGCGCTGGCGATGGCCGGAGCGTCGGTGATCTGCATCACGTACAGGTTCAGGTCCGGACCGTAATCGTCCATGAAGTCGCCCGGCACGGTAAGGTTCGCCGGGCGGCGGATGTTGCAGTAGCGCACCTTGTTCGTCCCCTGCATCTGGAGCACTTCGCCGCCGCGGCGCAGGGCGAGCTGCTTGATGTGCGACTGGTCCAGGCTGAACGAGTTCCAGTCCACCGTGGGGAAGAGCGACCACTTCTTCGCGAATGCCTTGGGGTCGGCCAGGAACAGCTCGTTGGAGTCGGGCATGGGCGGGGAGGTGCGCGGAAACGGGCGTGAAGTGTGTCGTGCCGGGGCGGCGTGAGGGGACACGGCCCAAGATAGTCCGTGGCCGGGCGGGAAGTCCAGTGAGATCGATGCTCCGGCAGGCCTGGAGAGGGAAGGTGCGGCGAGGAGAACGCCGTTCCGGGTCTCGTCTACAGTTCTTCGATCTCGAAGGCGATCCCGAAATGCTCCAGCAGCCGGTTCTCGACCTCCGACTGGAGCATGGGATCCGTCAACTCCCCGATCTTCTCCAGGAGTCGCGATTTGTCGATCGTGCGCACCTGCTGGGGCATGGCGATGCTGGTCCATCCGGTTCCCACGATCTCTTTCGGGAGGAGGATTTCGAACGGATAGACCTTGCGTGTCTTCCCCTCGAGCTTCGTCAGGGGAATCTGTGTGATCACCGGAAAGGAAATATTGATACCGTCGTTCGATACGACGAGCACCGGTCGTCGGTCACCCCCCTGCTCGCTGCCTACCGGGTAGTCGAGGTCCGCCCAGAACAGGTCCCACCTGCGAACGGGTCCGGTATATGGCATCGCTCCCGTTACTCCTGGATGCCGTCGCCGACGGTCGTCTCGAACGCATCCGAGATGGTACGCATGTCCGCCATGAAAGCGGGATCCTGCGCCGCCTGCGCATAGGAGGCATACAGCTTCTCACGCCGTTTCTCCGCCAAAAAACGGAGCACGGCGCGCTCGACCAGGGCATTCTGGCTCTCGGCCACGCCCTCCTCGACTGCTTCCCGCACCGCATCGGCCACCGAGGTGCGAACCTGCCAGCCCGGCTTCCGGAGCGGGTCGGTGCCGCGATGCCGACGGACGATATGGGATGCGGGTTCAGTTCCGACTGCCATGAGACCACCTCCGAGTTGAAGGTCGCTCTGAAGATATGGATCCTTCAGCGCTCCCGTCAATTGGGGGCGAATGTGGTACCAACGCGTGGGGATATACCGACTGGACGAAAGCGTTCGAACTGGATGCCGTGGCCCGTCCGCGAGCCTGGGAGGAGGAAAGAGCGCACCTGGAACGGGCAGGTGGCGGAGAGGGGAGGCCGCATCGCGACCTCCCCTCTCGATTCAGCACCTCCGGCCCGATCAGATGCCCCCGTCGACGCTCTCCGACCGGGTCCAGTGCCGCAGGTTCCGGCACATCTCGATGAACCGGTCACACTCCTCCGCGCCCCCCAGCTCCATCATCCCCTCGTCGGGCTCGATGCCGACCCGCCGGAGGAGGGGGAGGGCGCCGGGCGTGTACGCGACGTACTTCATGTGCGCGTACGCGTCGCTCACCCAGTCGCGCGCCGCGGGCATGGGGGCGAGCTGCTTCGCCCCTTCCTCGGTGAGAAGGACGGCGACGGCGTCGAACAGCACCGACGGGCCTCCGTCGATCTTCTCGTCGCCCTCCACCCGGCTGCCGTCGCCCGCGGTGACACCGGCCACGCGGGGGGCGACGACCTTCACGATCGCTCCCTCCCTCTCCGCCGCGGCCCGCAGCGCTGCCAGGAGCCCGGCGTCGACCCCGTCGGACACCAGCACGCCGAGCTTGCGGCCGGTGAAGCTCCCGGGCCCGTTCTTCAGGATGCTGAGCGCGTCCGAGGGCGGCAGGTCGGTCCGGGTCGCCGCGGCAGGAGGGGCCGCCTCCGGCAGCTCGATCCCGAGCCCCTTCGCGACCCGGCCGGCCAGCTCCTCGTCCACGTTGCGCAGGTGCGAGACCACCCGCGCCCGGATGGCGGGCGTCTCCACCTTGCTGAGTTCGAAGACCACCGCGGCCGCCATGTGGCGCTGCTCCACGTCCGTCTGGCTGACGTAGAACTGCCGCGCCTGGCTGTAGTGGTCCGCGAAGCTCTCGGCGCGCAGCCGCCGCTTCTCCCCCTTCACCTCGGCCGGGTACGAACGGAAGCCGCCCGGCCACTCCCTCGGCCCGCGCTCCTCCCCGCTCCACGAGTTCGGCTCGTAGTTCGCCCGGCCCACCGGGTTCTTCATCGCCATGTGCCCGTCCTGCTGGAAGTGGTGCATCGGGCACCGGGGGGCGTTGATGGGGATATGGGTGAAGTTGGGGCCGCCCAGCCGCTTGATCTGGGTGTCCAGGTAGGAGAAGTTGCGGCCCTGCAGGAGCGGGTCGTCGCTGAAGTCGATGCCGGGGACGACGTTCTGGGTGCAGAAGGCGACCTGCTCGGTCTCCGCGAAGAAGTTGTCGACCATGCGGTCGAGCACCAGGCGCCCCACGCGGCGCACCGGCAGCTGCTCTTCGGGGATGATCTTGGTCGCGTCGAGGACGTCGAAGTCGAACCGGTCGGCGAACTCCTCGTCGAACAGCTGGAGCCCCAGCTCCCACTCCGGGAAGTCGCCGGAGCGGATGGCGTCCCACAGGTCGCGGCGATGGAAGTCGGGGTCGGCCCCGTTGATCTTCACCGCCTCGTTCCACACCACCGACTGGAGGCCCTGCTTCGGCTTCCAGTGGAACTTCACGAACGTCGACTTCCCTTCCGCGTTCACCATGCGGAAGGTGTGGACGCCGAACCCCTCCATGAAGCGGAACGACCGCGGGATCGCCCGGTCCGACATGATCCACATGATCATGTGCATGCTCTCGGGCATCAGCGACACGAAGTCCCAGAAGTTGTCGTGCGCCGTCTGGGCCTGGGGGAAGGCGCGGTCCGGCTCCTGCTTCGCGGCGTGGATCAGGTCCGGGAACTTGATGGCGTCCTGGATGAAGAAGACGGGGATGTTGTTCCCCACGAGGTCCCAGTTCCCCTCCTTGGTGTAGAACTTCGTCGCGAAGCCCCGGACGTCGCGGGCGAGGTCCACGGAGCCCTTGTTCCCCGCGACCGTGCTGAAACGGACGAATACCGGGGTCTTCTCCCCCTTCCGCTGGAAGAGGTCCGCGCGGGTGATGTCGGAGAGCGATTCGTACGTCTCGAAGTACCCGTGCGCGCCGTAGCCCCGCGCGTGGACCACGCGCTCCGGAATGCGCTCGTGGTCGAAGTGGAAGATCTTCTCGCGGAAGTGGAAGTCTTCCAGCAGCGTGGGTCCGCGGGGCCCCGCCCGGAGCGAGTTCTGGTCGTCCGAGACCGGCACTCCCTGCTGCGTGGTGAGCACCAGGTCCTGCGGCCCGGCCAGCTGGTGGGTTTCGCCGCCCGCGGGCCGCTCGACGGTCTCCTCGCCGTATCGGACCGACTTCATCTCGATTTCCCCGGCCACCGTACCGGGATCGGATCCCCGTCTCGTCCCGGCCCCGTCCGGCCGGTTGGTGGCGGGGTAGTCGCGCGTGGAGCTGTCTCCCGAGCTTGCCATGATCCCTCCGCTCCCTCTCGGTTTGAAGAGTCGCCGGCTGCGGCCGGGGTGCCGCGTGCCGGGATGCGAGACCAATTCGGTTCCTCCGCGCGTCGAAGCGCATCCAGGCGCGTCCGGGACGTCCTGGATGCCGACGTCCCGGAGGCCGCGGCCGACAGATGCTTTCTCCACGGGTGCCGCACCGGCTCGGGCTCCCGCGTAGCGGGGCCTCGCGGGGTCCGGCGAAGGGGGGGCGGAGCTGCAAGCGGAGTGCCGCAGACGGCGGGGAAGGCCGGGGTCGGGCGCCCACCCCGTTGCACACGGGACGGCCGGGCTTTCAATTGGGCGGGATCGTCCGACATCCCCCTGGAGGTCTCCCCATGTCCGTACTCCGTGCGTTCCGCCGGCCCGAGCGCGCCGCGCTCCTTCTCGTCGCCCTGGTCCTCGCGCTCGCCGGGATGGCGGACGCGCAGGCGGCGCCCGTCCCCGACACCGCCCGGGTGCGGATCGTCTCCATCCCCGGCTCCCTCCCGCAGCCGCGGAACGCGGTGGTCGTGCTCCCCGACGGGTACCACCGGTCCGCCCGGCGGTATCCGGTCCTCTACCTGCTGCACGGCCACGACGGCGGGCACCGCAACTGGATGGAGCGGACGAACCTCCTCGCGTACACGGCCCGGCTCCCCCTCATCGTGGTCCTCCCGGACGCCGGGAACTCGTGGTACACGAACAGCTCCGCGCGCCCGGACGAGCGCTTCGAGGACTACGTCGGCAGGGACGTGCCCGCCTTCGTCGACCAGAACTTCAGGACCCTGACGTTCCGGGAGGCCCGCTACGTGGCGGGGCTCAGCATGGGAGGGTACGGGGCGCTGATGCTGGCCCTGAAGCACCCCTCGCGCTTCTCGCTCGCGGGGAGCTTCTCCGGCGCCCTCGGGGCGACGAGGAGCACTACCTCCCCCACCGTGATGGACGCCTTCGGGCCGGCGGGCAGCGCCTCGCGGGCGGAGAACGACCTCCCGGCGCTCGCCCGGGACGCCCGCGGCCTCGACGCCTCGTACTTCTACATCGACACCGGGAGCGCGGACCCCGTGCTCTCCTCCAACCGCGAGTTCGTCCGCGCGGCGGCGGAGCGGCCCCTCGCGTACGAGTACCACGAGGTGCCGGGGGCCCACACCTGGGAGTACTGGAACCGCCGCCTCCCGGTCTTCCTGGCCCTCGTGGAGGAGCGCATCGCCCGCCTCCCCGGCGCCGGCCCCCACCCCTGAGCGGCGGGGTCCCACCCTCTCCGCTCCTCTCTTCCCGGGCCGGGCGACCGGCCCCGCGGAAAGAGTCCCCGAATCCAAGGTTTCACCTCCTGTAACGCGGGCTTTTTGGGGCTGCGCGAAGGTTTGACGCGCGGCGGAGGCCGGGCTATGGTGGTGCGCCCGGCGCGCGAGTGGATCCGGACGGACCGGGGAGCGGCGCCATCTGCGAAACAAGTTCGACGTGCGAATCGAAGATCCAACGACAGCCCCGGCGGCATCTGCCTCCCCGGCGGGAAGGGGCGTATGAAGGCGACCTCCCGGCGGATCGCGGCGGGGAGCGTGATCGTCAGCCTGGTGATCCTGGCCGTGAAGTATGCGGCCTACGCCCTGACGGGAAGCGTCGCCCTCTTCTCGGACGCGCTGGAGAGCGTCGTCAACGTGCTGACGGCGCTGGCGGCCATGGCGGCCATTCGCATCGGCGCGCGGCCCGCGGACGAGCAGCACCCGTACGGCCACCACAAGGCGGAATACCTCTCGGCCGTCGCCGTGGGGGCCGCGATCGTGATGGCCGCGATCGCCATCCTGCGCGAGGCGTGGCACGGCTTCCTCTCTCCCGTGCCGATCGAATCGGCGTGGGAGGGCCTGGCGGTGAGCGGGCTGGCGACGGCGCTGAACGCGGCGTGGAGCGCGGTTCTGATCCGCAGCGGCCGGGCAAGCCGCTCCGCCGCCCTGGTTGCGGACGGCAAGCACCTTCTGGCCGACGTGGTGACGTCGCTCGCCGTGATCGTCGGCGTCGGGCTGGCGGTGGTCACGGGACTCGTGTGGATGGACTCCGCCATCGCGGCCCTGGTCGCCGTCAACGTACTGTGGAGCGGCTGGCAGGTACTGCGCGAGAACGCCAGCGGGCTGCTGGACGAGGTGGCGCCTCCGGAGGAGCTGGCGGAGATCGTGGAGATCATAGACGCCAACTCGCAGGGCGCACGGGGCTTTCACGACCTGCGCACGCGCCACGCGGGCCGGGCGACTTTCGTGGAGTTCCACCTCACGGTGCCGGGGGAGATGGTCACCCGGACGGCCCACGAGATCTGCGACCGCATCGAGGCCGGACTCAAGCAGCGATTCCCCGACTCCGTCGTCACGATCCACGTCGAGCCGGAGTGAGCGTTCCCCCCGCCGTACGAATCCACCGGAGCAGGACGGGGGATCGGGGCGCGGTCGGGGGACACGTCAGCGGGGCATGCACGCGGTCGAATGCATGGCAGGACGGCTCGTCTGCCCGAGCAGGGAGGGGGGACGAGCGCACCTGAACCGACGGGGACTGGTTAGCAAACGCGGGAGGGCCGCGAAGAGATTCTCGCGGCCCTCCCGTCGTCCTTCATTATTTCACTCTGCAGGAGGGGTCGTTGAGCGCTCCCAACCCGATTCTCTGAACGAATCCTACCCCTGCACCGCGTTGATCATGTCGAACATCGGCATGTACATCGCCACCACCATCCCGCCGATCACCACGCCCATCACCACGATCATGATGGGCTCCAGCACCGAGGTCAGCGCCGACACCGCCGCGTCCACCTCGTCGTCGTAGAAGTCCGCGATCTTGGTGAGCATCTCGTCCAGCCCGCCCGTCTGCTCGCCGACGTTGATCATCTGCACCACCATCGGCGGGAACACCCCGGAACTCTTCAGCGGCTCCGAGATCGTGGCTCCGCCCGCGATGGAGGCCCGCGACGCCATCACCGCATCGTGGATCACCCGGTTCCCCGAGGTGCGCGCCGTGATCTGCAGCCCTTCCAGGATCGAGACGCCCGACGACACCAGCGTCCCCAGCGTGCGCGTGAAGCGCGACACCGCCGACTTGCGCAGCATCTGCCCCAGCACCGGCATCTTCAGCAACAGGCCGTCGATCACCAGTTGGCCCCCCTCCGTCTTGTAGTAGCGCCGGAGGAGGAACGCCGCCACGATCACCGCCCCGATGATGTAGAGCATGTAGCCCTGCAGGAACTCGCTCACCCCCAGGACGACCCGGGTGGGCGCGGGGAGCGTCAGGCCCGCGTCCAGGAAGATCCCCGCGAACACCGGCACCACCTTCCAGAGCAGGATGGTGGTCGCCGCGACCACCACGAAGAGCATCACCGCCGGGTACGTCATGGCGCCCTTGATCTTGCGGACCAGGGCGTCGTTCTTCTCCAGGAAGGTCGCCAGGCGCAGCAGGATCACGTCCAGGATGCCGCCCGCCTCGCCCGCCGCCACCATGTTGACGTACAGCTCCGTGAACACCTGCGGGTGCTTCCGCATGGAGTCGGCGAGCGTCTGCCCGGACTCGATGTCGTGGAGCACCTCGCCGATGATCTTGGCGAACCGCTTGTTCTCCGTCTGCTCCGCCAGGATGGAGAGGCTCTGCACCAGGGGGAGGCCGGAGTTGATCATCGTCGCGAACTGGCGCGTGAAGATCACCACCTCCCGCGTCTTCACCCCCGAGCCGAAGGTGAGGTCGACGTCCTTCGCCTTGGGGCGGACGGAGACCGGGATCAACCGCTGGCGTCGCAGCCAGCCGATCACCTCGTCCTGCGTGGGGAGGTCGATCTCCCCCGCCTGGATGTCGCCCGCAAGGGTCCGGGCGCTGTAGTTGAAGACGGGCATGGAGGTAGGGCGTCAGGGTTCTCTTAGGCGGGCATCGGCTCGCCGACCATGCGCAGGAACTCCGCCTGGTCCGCCGTGCGCTTGAGGCATTCCTCCAGCGTCACCTCGCGCTGCATGTAGAGCTGGTACAGCGCGTCGTTCAGCGTCTGCATGCCGTGCTTCTTCCCGGCCTGCATGATGGAGTAGATCTGGTGCACCTTGTCGTCGCGGATGCACGAGCGGATCGCCGGGGTGCAGACCATGATCTCCGCGGCCATGCAGCGGCCCCGGCCGCGCCCCTTGGGGAGGAGCTGCTGCGTCAGCACCCCCTCCAGCACGAAGGCGAGCTGCGCGCGCACCTGGGGCTGCTGGTACGAGGGGAAGACGTCGATGACGCGGTTGATGGTCTCCGCGCACGAGTTGGTGTGGAGCGTCGCCAGGCAGAGGTGCCCCGTCTCGGCGATGGTGAGCGCCGCCTGGATCGTCTCCAGGTCGCGCAGCTCGCCCACCAGGATCACGTCCGGGTCCTGCCGGAGCGCGTACTTCAGCGCCCGCGAGAAGCTCTGCGTGTCCGCCCCCACCTCCCGCTGGTTGACCATGCACCCCTGGTGGCGGTGGATGAACTCGATGGGGTCCTCGATGGTGAGGATGTGGCCCCGGCGCTCCCGGTTGATCTTGTCGATCATCGCCGCCAGCGTCGTGGACTTCCCGGAGCCCGTGGGGCCCGTCACCAGCACCAGCCCGCGCGGGCGCTCCGCCAGCTTCTGCACCACCGGCGAAAGGCGAAGCTCCTCGAACGTCTGGATCTTGAAGGGGATCTGCCGGATCGCGAGGGCCACGCACCCCCGCTGCCGGAACACGTTCCCGCGGAAGCGCGCGAGGTTCTGGATCCCGAAGGAGAAGTCCAGCTCGTCCTCCGTCTCGAACCGCTTCTTCTGGTTCTCCGTGAGGATGGAGTAGGTGAGCTGGAGCGTGTCCTTGGGGGTGAGGACGTGGTCGCCGTTGCTGTCGGTGATCGCTCCGTCGATGCGGAGCTTGGGACGCTCGCCCGCGGTGATGTGCAGGTCGGAGGCGCCCCTCTCGATCATCTCTTCCAGGAGGGCGCGGAGGTTCAGGCTCATGGAGTCGGGCTGCGCGTCGCTGCGGAGGTTCGTCGGGTACGGCAGGATGCAACGACCCTTGCAGCGTGCAAGGGCGCGGCTCCGCGGGAGACCTGTGGATGCCTGGATTTTCGTTGCTCCGGGCAGGATAAGACCAAGTTCCGTGCCGGGATGGGAGCCCCGGGAAGGGCGGGGAGGGCAGAACGGAGCCGCCCCGGCACGAAGCGGGTTCGTGCCGGGGCGGCGGGGCGGGGAAGGGTTCCGGGGCGCGCTACCCGGCCGTCTCCTTCACCACCTCCTCGATGGTGGTGATCCCGCGCGCCACCTTGCGCATCCCGTCCATGCGCAGCGTCAGCATCCCCTCGGAGATCGCCTGCTTCTGCAGGTCCGCGGTGGAGGCGCCCTGCAGGATCATCCGCCGCAGCGCGGGCGACATCGCCATCACCTCGTAGAGGCCCTGGCGGCCCTTGTAGCCCGAGCCGCCGCAGGTCTCGCACCCCTTACCGCGGTAGAAGGTGACGGTCTCGATCTCCTCCTCCGAGACGCCCGCGGCGCGGAGGTAGTCCACCGGGTAGGTCGCCGGCTCCTTGCAGTTGGAGCAGATGCGCCGGAGCAGGCGCTGGGCGGTGATGAGGTTCACGGCCGAGGCCACGTTGAACGGCTCGATCCCCATGTCCACCATGCGGGTGATGGTGGAGGGCGCGTCGTTGGTGTGGAGCGTCGAGAGCACGAGGTGGCCGGTGAGCGCCGCCTTGATGGCGATGCCGCCCGTCTCCAGGTCGCGGATCTCGCCCACCATGATGATGTTGGGATCCTGCCGCAGGAACGCCTTCAGCGCCGCCGCGAAGGTCATCCCGATCTCCGTGCGCACCTGCACCTGGTTGATCCCGTACAGGTTGTACTCGACCGGGTCCTCCGCGGTCATGATGTTGACCTCGGGGGTGTTGATCTTGGAGAGCGCGCTGTACAGCGTGGTCGTCTTCCCGGACCCCGTGGGGCCCGTCACCAGCACCATCCCGTACGGGTTGAGGATCGCCCGCATGAAGTCCTGCTCCGCCTTCGCCTCCATCCCGAACTTCTCCAGGTCGAGGGTCAGGTTCCCCTTGTCCAGGATCCGGAGCACGATCTTCTCCCCGAACAGCGTGGGGAGGGTGGAGACGCGGAAGTCGATCACCCGCCGCCCCACGCGCAGCTTGATGCGCCCGTCCTGCGGGACGCGGCGCTCGGCGATGTTCAGGTCCGAGAGGATCTTGAAGCGCGAGATGAGCGCCGCCTTCATCTTGGGCGGCGGGCGCATGATCTCCTGCAGCACGCCGTCGATCCGGTAGCGGACCCGGACCTCCTTCTCGTAACACTCGAAGTGGATGTCCGAGGCGCCCCGGAGCACCGCGTCACTGAGGATCCCGTTGATCAGCTTGACCACCGGGGCCTCCTCCACCTGCGCCTGGAGCGCCCCGACGCTGAGTTCCTCCTCCTGGTCCTCCAGGACCTCCAGGTCCTCCTGGTCGAACTGCTTGAGGAGGTCGTTGATCCGCTCGTCCGACGACTCGTACTCCTTCTCGATCGTCTTGCGGAGCGTGAACTCCCCCGCGATCACCGGCTCGATGTCGAAGCGGGTGATGAACTTCAGGTCGTCGATCACCCCCAGGTCCGTGGGGTTCGCCATCGCCACGGTGAGCGTCCGGGCCACCCGGCGGAGGGGGAGCACCTGGTGCTTGGTGGCGATCTCGGCGGGGATCAGCTTGAGGAGCTTGGGGTCGAGCTTGGCGCGCTCCAGGTCCACCGCGGGGACGCGGTACTGGCGGGCCAGGGTGCGGACCAGGTCCGGCTCGCTCACGAAGCCCAGCTTGACCAGGCTGAAGCCGAGGCGTGTGCCGTTGGACCGGGCGTCCTCCAGCGCCTTGGCGACCTGCTCTCGGGTGACGAGGCCGTCGTGAACGAGCTGCTCGCTGAAGCGATCAGCCGGGGCGATGACTGCCATAGGTTTGCCTGGTGACCTTGCGGGGGGAGAGGGGAAGGTTCACCGCAAGGGTATGCCCTGTCAAGGGGAAGCGTGCACCAGCGGGAGGAGGCGCTCCAGCGACTTTTTCCCGATTCCGGAGACCCTCGTCAGCTCCTCGGGCGAGCGGAACCGGCCGTGCTCGGCGCGCGAGGTTACGATGCGCGCCGCGAGCGCGGGGCCGATCCCGGGGAGAGCTACCAGCTCCTCGGCGCTCGCCGCGTTCAGGTCCAGGGTGCCCGTCCGGTGGGGCTCCCGCCCCGGTGCCGGGGCGCGCGGGGAGGGCGGGGCGGAGGCGGGTGCGGGAGGAAGGGTGAGGTGGGGCGCCGCCGCCGCGAGGAGCGCCGGCCCGATCCCGGACACCGAGTCCAGGTCCGCGAGGGTGCGGTACGGCCCCCGCTCCTCGCGCCGCGCCACGATCCTCGCGGCGAGGGACGGGCCCACCCGGGGGAGCCGCTGAAGCTCCTCCGCCGGGGCGGTGTTGGGGTCGATCCGCTCCCCCGGCTCCAGCGGGCGCCGTGCCCGCGCGGCCCGCTCCGCCGCCTCCCCGGAGCCGGCCAGGAGACGCGACGCGGAGCCGGGGTCGTCCGCCGCCACCGCGCTCCACGTCGCCGGGGGAGGGTCCGGGCGCAGCCAGGTCACGCCCCCGCCCATCGCCAGGAGGAGTGCGGCCACCCCCAGGGCGCTCCGTTCCTGGCGCGTCACCGGCTCAGCCGCCGCGGTAGACCAGCTCCGCCACCACCTCGCCCACGATGCGCAGGCTCTCCGCGCTCGTGTTCTCCGGCACGTCCTGCGGGGTGTGCCAGTAGCGGTTTCCCGGGCCGTAGTCGAAGTCGATGATGTCGATGGTGCGGATCCCGGCCCGGTTGAGGGGGATGTGGTCGTCCTCGATCGCGGGGCCCGGAGTGTTCACGAACACGTCGCCGTAGCCCATCTCCCGGGCCAGGCTCCAGACCCGCTGCACCACCTCCGGCGCGAACTGCTGCGAGTTGTACTCGATGGGGAAGCGGAGGTTCTTGTCGCCCACCATGTCGAGCAGGATCCCGTAGAACGGGGCGTACCCCGGCGGGAGGTTCGCGGCGAAGTACTTGGCGCCCAGGTACATGTCGTCGCCGGTGGGGCCGAAGTCCTCGCCGTCCACCAGGAGCACGTCCACCCCGATGGGGGGCGGGTTCTGCCGGAACATCTCCGCCAGCTCCAGGAGCACCGCCGTGCCGGAAGCCCCGTCGTTGGCGCCCGGGACGGGGACCGCGCGGTCCGCCGGCCTCCGCGCCTGGTCCGAGGTGGGCCGCGTGTCCCAGTGGGCCAGGAGGAGCACCCGCTCCTGGACGTCCGGGCGGAACCGCGCGAAGAGGTTGGTCATCCGCAGCGTGTCGCCCCGCGTCGTGACGTGGGTGAACGGCTGCGCGATCACCGTGTCCGCCCGCTCGGAGAGGAACTGCCGCATCCACTCCAGCTGCGCCGCGTGCCCCATCGTGCCCGGGACCCGCGGCCCGAACGCCACCTGCCGCTCCAGGTGCTCGAAGGCCCGCGTCCCGTCGAAGGCCGGGCGCTCCACGCGCGGACCGGGGGGCACGGCCGGGGCGCCGGCTTCCTCCCGGCCGCAGCCGGGGGCGAGCGCGAGCGCGAGGAGGAGCAGGGAACGAACGGCGAGAGAAGACGGTATCACGGACGCTTCAGTCTCGGGGTGCGGAGGCGGCAGGGAGTGCGCGGGCGGGAGACCGGAGCTATACTAGGGTTTCCGATTCAGCACAGCAAGTGTTCATCATTCGGGGATGAAGATCCTTACGCGCTACCTCCTGCGGGCTCACGTCGGCCCGTTTTTCTTTGCCTTCGCGGCGCTCACGGGGGTGATCACCATCAACGCCCTCGCCCGGCGGCTCGCGGAGCTGGCGGGGAAGGGGCTCCCCCTGGAGGTGGTGCTCCAGTTTTTCGTCCTTTCCCTCCCCGCCACCGTCGCCCTCACCTTCCCCATGGCGGTGCTGGTGTCGGTGCTCTACTCCTTCTCGCAGCTCACCGCGAACAACGAGGTGACGGCGCTGAAGGCCAGCGGGATCGACCTCAAGCGGATGCTTCTCCCGCTCTTCGTCGCCGCGGTGGTGATCGCGGGCGGGATGGTGTGGTTCAACGACCGGGTGCTCCCGGAGAGCAACCACCGCTGGAGCCAGCTCATGATGGACATCGGGCGGAAGAGCCCGCTCTTCATCCTCCGTCCGCAGGTCATCAACCGGATCCCTTCCTCCGACGGCCGCACCTTCTTCCTCCGCGCCGCGCGCACCGACCCCAACACCAGCCGGTTGTGGGACGTGGTCATCTACGACGTCGGCCAGCAACAGACGGTGCGCACCGTCTACGCGGACTCGGGGATGATGGCGTTCAACGCGACTCGCACCGACCTCCTGCTCACCCTCTACGACGGCTACGTCCACGAGGTGGACACCGAGCAGCCGGCGGGATTCCAGCGGGTGGCCTTCAAGCAGCAGATGCGGCGCATCACCGGGGTGGCGAACGAGCTGCAGATGGGGGAGACGGGCAGCAGCTACCGCGGGGACCGCGAGATGACGGTAGCGATGATGCAGGCCCGCATCGACTCCCTGCAGACCCGGCTGCGCGACGTGAAGCGCGACGCGTACCGGGCCGCCCTCGACGACCTGGCGCAGATCACGGGGACGGCCCCGCGGCCCGACAGCACCGAGGCGCCCCTAGTGGGCGCGGGCGTCCGGCTGGAGCCGGCCCAGGCCGCGCGCTTCGCCGCCGACAACCTCGCGGCCTCCCAGTCCCGCGTCCAGGAAGTGCAGCGGCAGGTGCGCGAGTACCGGGTGGAGATCCAGAAGAAGTACTCCATCGCCGCCGCCACGCTGGTGTTCGTGCTGATCGGGGCCCCCCTCGCCATCCGCTTCCCGCAGGGCGGGGTGGGGATGGTGATCGCCTTCAGCCTGGTGATCTTCGCCATCTACTACGTGGGGCTCATCGGCGGGGAGACGCTGGCGGACAAGGGCTACGTGGCCCCGGTGTGGGCCATGTGGATCGTGAACATGATCATGGCCGGGCTGGGCGTCGTGTGGGTGACCCGGATGGGGAACGAGACCTCCACGGCCCGGGGCGGCGCGTGGGACGAGTGGCTCGACCGGCTCCGCGGCCTGTTCCGGAGGAGCGCATGATCCGGCTCCTCGACCGCTACGTCGGGGTCCAGTACCTGCGGACGTTCACGCTGCTGGTGCTGGGGCTCCCGCTCCTGTTCGTGATCACGGACCTCACGGACAACCTCGACACGTACGTGGACCGCGGCCTGTCGATGTCGACGGTGGCCCTTTCGTACGTGTACCAGCTCCCGCTCTTCATCACGTACGCCTTCCCCATCGCGGCGCTGGTGGCGACGGTGTTCACCATCGGGGGGATGACCGGGCACCTGGAGATCGGCGCCGCCAAGGCAGCGGGGATCTCCTTCTACCGGATCCTCGCCCCCATCGTGGCCATCGCCGCGGTGCTGAGCGTGATCGCGCTCGGGCTGGGGGAGCTGGTGCCCGTGACCAATGGGAAGCGCGCCGAGCTGATGGGCGAAACGCTTTCCCGCGTGACCACCCTGCGGACCAGCTTCGTGTTCCAGACCGAGCACAGCGGGGTGCTCTCGGTGCGCCGGCTCGACCCGGCGATCGGGGAGATGACCGGGGTGGTGCTGGAGCGGAAGGCCGCCGGCGAGACGCCGGGGCTGCACGGCGTGGCGGAGATGGGACGCTGGACGGCGAAGGAGGGGTGGAAGCTGGAGCGCGGCTACCTGCGCGTGCTGGCGGAGGACGGCGAGGAGCGCTCCTTCTCGTTCACCGGCCTGGGCCTCCCGCAGCTCCGGGAAACGCCCGACGAGCTGCTGGCGGAGCCCAAGAAGCCGGAGGAGATGCGCTACGCCGACATGACGCGCTTCATCCGCGCCATCGAGCGCTCGGGGGGCGACGCGCGCCCGCTGGTGGTCGAGCGCGCGCAGAAGATCGCGCTCCCGCTGGCGGTGTTCGTGATCGTGCTCTTCGGGGCTCCGCTCTCCACCAGTTCCCAGCGCGGGGGGGCGGCGTACGGGATCGGGGTGAGCCTGATCGTCACCCTGGTCTACCTGCTCCTCTTCCGCGTCATGCGCGCCCTGGGCGAGAGCGGCGCGGTCGAGCCGGTGCTGGCCGCCTGGGTCCCCAACATCATCTTCCTGGTGGCCGGGCTGTTCCTCCTCGCGCGGGTGAAGACGTAGGCCGTCCGCGCGGGGACGTACGGAGAAGGCCCGGAAGGCCCCGGCGAGCGTGTCGCCGGGGCCTTCCTCGTGGTGCGTCGCCGGGTGCGGGCTCAGAGGTACTTCGCCACGATCCTCCGGATGTCGCCCAGCGTGGCCTCCCGGAACTCCGGGTCTCCCGCCTTCTCGGCGGCGCTGCACAGGAGGGCGACCAGCTTCAGGTCCTTCTCCGCCACGGCCACCTGGAAGTCCGCGGCGGCGAGCCGGGGAGGCGGCGCCCCTTCCCGCCGGGCGAACGCGGGCGCGTGCTCCCTGCGGAGCCCGAAGAAGGTCGAGAGAGGGATCATCCTTCCTTTCCTGCCGTGGGGAATCAGTGCTACGGTCCACCGAGCCCGATCCCGGAACGGGAAAAACGTGCCAGGGAGGCAGGCGTCCAGGAGCGGATCAGGCGTTCCCCGGGCCGTGGGCTGCGGTCCTTCCGGACGGGCGCACCGCCTCCCACGAAAAGACCCTGCACCGCGCCGCGGTGCAGGGTCTTTTCGATTCCGGTCGCGGGCGCCCGGGTGGGGCGCCCGCGTTCCGTCGAGGTGGTTCAGCGCCCCCTGGGCTCCAGGATGGCGTCGACCCGGGCCACCACGTCCGCCCAGTGCGCACGCTGCACGGAGGTGGAGGCCGAGGCGGCGGACCGCGCGGCTTCGGCGCGGATCGTTCTCAGCTCGCTTCTCGCCAGCGCGGGAAGGTCCGTCCGCTGCACGTTGAGCGGAGCGAGCAGGGGCAGCGGGGCGGACCCGCCGCCGCCGGGCCCGCCACCCTGGCCGCTCTGCGGCGCCGGCGGGGTCACCAGCGCGTCCAGCCGGTCGAGGTACACGCGCTGCAGCGCGCGGCGGTTCGCGTCGGGGCTGGCCCCGGGCCACACCGCCCTGCGCAGGTCGCCCAGGTACTCCGCCAGCGGGTAGGCGCTGGCGCGGTCCATGGCCTCGCTCTGCGACAGGCGGTCCAGCCGGCGCGCCTCCAGGAGCTGCACCACCACGTTCGCCTGGGCGTTCGCCAGCGACGAGGGGCCCGTCCGCGACGTGATGCTCGACGGGGCCAGCCACTCGGGGGTGCGGATGGCCTGCTCGGCCAGGAAGTTCAGCGCCCGCTTCTGCTGGGTGCGCGGGACCGGCGTGTACACCGCGCCCGGCTGCCCGGCGGTCTTCGGGTCCACGTACACGCCGCCGATCACGCTCACCACGTGCCGCATGTAGGTGGACCACATCCCCACCGTCTCCCCGTACAGCTCGGTCAGGTCGGACTGGTCCTCACCCGGCCGCGCCGTCCAGGCGGGAAGGTTCGGGACCACCCGCTTGAGGTTGGCGATCGCGTAGGTGCCCGCCGCGACCGGGTCGTCGCCCAGGTCCTCCGTCTGGGCGCGCGGGTCGATGCCGGACAGGTACTGCGGCAGGAAGCGGTACGGCATCGGGCCGGACGGCCGGGTGAGCATCCGGTCGAGGATGGGGCGCTCGGCCTCCGGGGTCGGGGCCTCGGGGAAGACGCGGTACCCCCACTCGATGATGAAGTCGTCGAAGGGCCCGAGGTGGCGGACGAAGTCCACCGGGTCGAGCCCGTCGCCCGGCTGCGCGATGTAGTTCTGGCGCGCGTAGTCCATGATGGTGGCCGAAACGCCGTAGCGGCGCGCGAACGCCACGCTGCGCAGCGAGTCCACCGGGAACGACGAGGAGGCGATCATGTTGTGCGGAAGCCCGATCGCGTGGCCCACTTCGTGGGTGATCACCTGCCGCATGGTCTCCCCCATCAACGCCTCGGGGAGGTCCAGCGAGCGCGCCGCGGGGTTGGCCGCTCCGGTCTCGATCATGAGCCGGTTGCGGTACGACCGCATGTGGTTGTGGTACCAGGTGATGTCGCTCTCGATGATCTCACCGGAGCGGGGATCGACCGTGCTCGGCCCCACGGCGTTGCGCGTGGTGCTCGCCGCCCAGCGCACCACCGAGTAGCGGATGTCTTCCGGGTCCCAGTCCGGATCCTCCTCCGGGGTGGGCGGGTCCATCGCGCGGACCGCGTTCTTGAAGCCCGCCTTCTCGAACACCTTCGCCCAGTCCTCGACCCCCTGCCTCACGTACGGACGCCACCGGGCCGGCGTGGCCGGGTCCAGGTAGTAGACGATGGGCTTCACCGGCTCCACCAGCTCGCCGCGCGCGTAGGCCTCCGGGTCCTTCGGCTCCAGGCGCCAGCGCCGGATGAAGGTCTCCGTCGCCGCCTTCTGCTCCTCCAGGCCGTAGTTGACCCGGTCGATCGTGAAGAAGCCGGCGCGCGCGTCGGCGTAGCGGGGACGCATCGGCTCCCTGGGGAGGAGCACCAGCGACTGCCGCATCTCCAGCGTGATCGACCCGGCGCTCCGGTCGGCGGGGGGCTGCCCGGCCTCGAACGTCTGCGTGTGGCGGACCTCCACGTTCAGCGGGTAGCTCCGCACGGTGTTGACGAAGCTGCGCGCCGGGTCCAGGCGGCGCACCTGGTACTGCTGCCGCTGGGCGGAGTTGAGGCCGCTGAGCGCAGGCGTGTCGCCGCCGAAGAACTCGGTCACGTCCAGCACCATCGACCTGCGGTCCGACGTGTACGCCTGGATGGGGAACGCCCCCAGGATCGCGCCGAGGTGGTTGCTCGCCACCGAGCGGGCGATGGGGAGCGAGTCAAGGGCGAACGCCGAGGTCTCGTAGGCCCGGAGGACCACCCGGTCGCCCTCGCGCTCCCAGCCGACCAGCCGCTCGTGAACGCTGGTGCCGGCCGAGAGGAAGCCGCCGAAGTTGGCGGGCACGGCCGCGATCCGGCCGACGAGGAGGAAGCTGCGGTTGAGCAGCGTGTCCGGCAGCTCGAAGAAGTAGCGGTCGTCGACGCGGTGCACGGTGATGCCGCCGGTGTCGGAGACCGCGCGGCTGGTGATCACCTGGTCGTACGGCCGCGGGCCGCGCCGCTGCGCCGTGGACGACGATCCGCCGGACTGCGCCGCGGCCTGGGCCTCGGGGCGCGGGGCGGAAGCCGGCGCCGGGCGCGCCGATGCGTGGGGGGTGCACGACGCGGCGGCGACCGCCACGGCCGCGATGGGGCCGAGCCTGAGGATGCTTCGCACGATTGGTCGATGGGTTAGAGGGCAGGAGATGACGATATTGTAGGTTCCCGGGCCCCCCGATGCCAGCACCCGGCCCGTTCTGGCCGTTTCGGGCAACGCGGGAGGAGCGGGTCGCGCCGGCCGATCCCTAACGCGGGCCTGCATCTCGGCCGGGTCCTGCGGCGCGGGGCTCGTCTGAGGGGCGGAGGGTCAGTGCGACTGCCACACCCGCACCGTGTCCGCGACGTACGAGCCCGCGGGGTCGGCGCGGACGACGCACTCGTAGTTGCGGCGGACGGTCTCCCGGGGGCTGCCGGCGTCGACGGTGCCGGACAGCCGGAACCGTTCTCCGTCGTGGCCGGTCAGGTTGGACGAGAACGGGAACCTCGCGCCGGGGATGCGCTCGCTCACGGCGCGCTCGCACACGCGCTCCGCGGCGGCCCGGCCCTCGGCGTCCGCGGTCGGAGCCGGGTCGGAGGACAGGGTCGCGTACAGGAGCGCCAGCACGAAACAGCAGGCGGCGCCCGCGAGGGCGTACCGGGGAATCGCCATGCGGAAGGGCAGGGGTGGCGCGTGAAGCTTCAATGTACACGATCCCGCCCGGCGGGGACACCCGGGTACGCCGCGGTCCGCGGGGGGTGCCCTTGTGTCGGGGGAGAAACCTGCATATACATCCATCATGTCCGCGCCCCCGGTTGCCGCCCAGCTCATGACCGCCGAGTGCCTCTGCTTCCGCGCCCGGCGGGTATCCCGCGCGCTCACGCGGATGTACGACGAGGCGCTGCGGCCGCTGGGGATCCACGCGACGCAGCTCACGCTGCTGAACGCCGTCGCCATGTGCGGAGAGAAGGGGGCGTCGATGGTCCGGCTGGCCGGGATCCTGGCGATGGACGGGACCACGCTCACCCGCAACCTGCGGCCGCTCCAGAGCGCGGAGCTGGTGCGCGTCGTGCGGCCCCCCACCGACCGCCGGGTGCGGCTCGCGGTGCTGACGCCCGCCGGCCGGCTGAAGATCGAGGAGGCGCTTCCCCTGTGGACCCGGGCGCACGAGCGGGTGGTCGCCACCCTGGGTCCGGAGTCGGCGGCCGAGCTGCGGGACCGTTTCGACGCCGCGGTCGCGGCGGCGGCCGTGGCGTCCTCGCGGCAGCCGGCGGAATGAGCCCCGGCCCCGGCTCGACGGACGGAGCCCTCGCTTCGGCGCCGGACGGCGCACCTTCCCCGCAACCCTGGTCCACGGAGCGCCCATCGTGACCGAGCGTACGGCCCGGCTGCCGCAGGCCGCGGCGGACCTGCTTCTCCCCTGTCCCTTCTGCGGCGGCGAAGCGACGCTGGAGCCCGATCCCTCCCTCCCCGAGATCGTCCGGATCGCGTGCGGCAACGGCGCGTGCCGGGTGATGCCGAGGACGGAGTACCTGCTCGATCGTTTCGCCGACGAGCTGGTCGCCGCGTGGAACGGGCGGCCGCCGTACGAGGAGCGGTGAGCCGGGCCGCCCCTCCCGCGGACACCTCCCCCGCGCCGCGCAAGGCCCCGGGGCGGTACGACCGGTCCATCGTCGAAGGGCCCCTGCGTCCGACGGTCTGGAAGCTGGCGTGGCCCACCATGCTCACCAACGTGTTCGGCGGGCTGCAGGGGATCGTCGACCACGTGATGGTGGGCAACCTCGTCGGCTTCACGGGGAACGCAGCCATCGGCGTGTCGTGGCAGATCTTCCTCGTGGTGATCGCCTTCATCTCCTCCCTGTTCACCGGGATGAGCGTGCTCGTCGCCCGCTTCGCCGGGGCGGGAGACGAGGAGAAGGTGGACCGCACGATCTACCAGGCGTTCCTGACGGCGGTGGGGATCTCCCTCCTGGTGATGGCGCCGGCCGGCTACCTCCTGTCGCCCGCCCTTCTCGACCTGGTGAACGCCGCGCCCGAGGTGAAGGCGGAGGCCCTGCCGTTCCTCCGCGTCATGTTCATGTACAGCAGCGGGATGCTCGTCTTCTTCATGCTCGGCGGCGCGCTGCGGTCGGCGGGAGACGCGCGGACGCCCATGACGCTCGGGATCTGGATGACGGCGCTGAACGTCGTCTTCAACGTCATCCTGATCCGCGGCCTGGGTCCGGTGCCGGCGTTCGGCACCACCGGGGCGGCGATCGGGACGGTGCTCGCCGCCGGGCTCGTCTCCCTGTACGCGCTGGCGAAGCTCTGGGGCGGGGGATGGGTGGTGTCGTTCCCGCGCCGGGGCGGCTTCGGGCCGGACTGGGGCATCATCCGCTCCCTGTTCGGCTTCGGGCTCCCCGCGGGAATCCAGGGAATCGCGATGAACGTCGGCGGGGTGCTCATGCTCGCCTTCATCGGCTCCCTGGCGCAGAGCGCCGCCGCGCAGGCCGCGTTCGCGGTGGCGTACTCGCAGCTCTTCTCGTTCGTCACGTGGACGGCCATCGGGCTGATGGGCGCGGCGGCGGCGGTCGCGGGGCAGAACCTGGGGGCGGGGAAGCCGGACCGCGCGGCCGAAGCGGTGCGCGTCGCGGCGCGCATCGCCGCCGGGGGCGCGGCCGCCATCGGCGCGGTCTTCGTCGTCCTCCCCGGTCCGCTGCTGGCGGTGTTCGGGATGAACGAGCCCGCCGTCGTCGAGATCGGGACCCAGCTCCTGCGCGTGCTCGGCGTCTCCGGCATCTTCATCGCCGTCGCGCTCACCTACACCGGCGGGCTCCAGGGCACCGGCGACACCCGCGGACCTCTCTACATCTCCATCGTCTCCCAGGTGGTCGTGCCGCTGGGGATCTGTTTCGCGATCCAGCGGCTGGGCACGCTGGACCCCATCGACGTCTGGGTCGCCATCCTCCTCGGCCACGCCACCCGCTGCGCCCTGAGCGTGCTGCGCTTCAACCGGGGCGCGTGGCGCGGCATCGTCGTGGACATCGGCGCGGCCGCGCGGTAGGCCGCCCGGGACGGCCCTGTTCACACTCTCGAATCCGGAGCGTTCATCATGACGGAGAGCACGGTGAGTCTTCCGCAGGTCGTGTCGCGGGAAGAGTGGGTGGCGGCCCGGAGGGCGCTTCTCGAGAAGGAGAAGGCGGCCACCCGCGCACGGGACGCGCTGAACGCAGAACGCCGCGGGCTGCCGATGGTGGAGGTCGGGAAGGACTACGTCTTCGAGGGCCGGGGGGGACGGACGAGCCTGCTCGACCTGTTCGACGGGCGGCGCCAGCTCGTCGTCTACCACTTCATGTTCGCCCCGGAGTGGGACGAGGGGTGCTCCGGCTGCTCGCACCTGGTCGACAACATCGGCCACCTGGCGCACGTGCATGCGCGCGACACCTCCTTCGTCCTGGTCTCCCGCGCTCCGCTCTCCAGGATCGAGCCGTTCAGGGCGCGGATGGGCTGGACGGTGCCGTGGGTCTCCTCGTACGGGAGCGACTTCAATTTCGACTTCCACGCCACGATGGACGAGGCCGTCGCGCCGATCGAGTACAACTACCGGGACCGGGCGGAGCTGGAGCGGCTGGGCCAGGCGTACCACGTGCGCGGGGAGCAGCATGGAATGAGCGTCTTCCTGCGAGACGGCGACCGCGTCTTCCACACGTACTCGACGTACGGGCGAGGCGTCGACGGGCTCCTCGGCTCCTACAACCTCCTGGACCTTACGCCGTTCGGCCGGGGGGAGGGCTGGGACGGGATGCCGGACCTCGACGGGCTCGGGATGGGGTGGCTCCGCCACCACGACCGGTACGAGGGAGTTCCCGCAGCCCCGGACTCCTGCTGCGGCGCGGAGGCGCACGGCGGCTGAGCGGGCCGGGGAGTGTCTGACGGAACGCTTGCGGTGTGTGCGAGCGTTTGGCGCGCGACGACCCAGTCGGATCGCTCGGGCGGCCCGAGCGTGGGGCGTACATGCGCGTTCCAGGAACCGATCGCGACGTAAAATTCAGTCGATCCAGGTTGCAACCGGTTGCATAACGCAGCCATGACCGCGCGGATGTGCCGCGTAAGGAGAGGAGCTGGGTATGGCTAAGCTCGTGTTCGGAATGAACCAGTCTCTGGACGGTTACGTCGACCATACGGCTTTGGGGCCGCCGAGCCCCACGCTCTTCCGCCACTTCATCGAGGAGGCTGAGGGCCAGGCGGGCAGCCTGTACGGTCGCAAGATGTACGAGATCATGCGTTACTGGGACGACGACCATCCTGAATGGGATGAAGAGAATCACGCCTTCGCTGCGGCGTGGCGGAACCAGCCGAAATGGGTCGTCTCGCGCTCGTTGAAGTCGGTCGGCCCCAACGCCAGGCTTCTTGAGGGTGATCTCGAGGGCGCGATCCGGAAGTTGAAGGCCGAGCGCGAAGGCGAGATCGAAGTTGCTGGTCCGGACCTGGCTCAAAGCCTCACCGAACTCGGCCTGATCGATGAGTATCGAATCTACCTGCACCCCGTCGTGCTCGGTCGCGGCAGGCCATTTTTCGCCGGGCCACGGCCGCCGCTCCGCCTCATGACGCATGATCGGATTGGCGAGGATGTGATCCGGTTGACCTACGTTCCTGCCTGATCTCGCGACTCGCCGGATGGCTGTCGCCGCTGAGGTCCGGTTTCGGTTCGCGACCTGGCGCGCGCATATAGGGCAGCCATCCGAGCAACCCCTCCGGAACCTGTCGGTCGGCAGACACGCCCCGGGCGCCGCGGGCCGCGGTTCCGGCCGTCTCGCGCGGCGCTACTCGCCCCCCCGCCGCCCGGCGGCGAGCCGGGCGGCCTTCACCGTGAGGTAGTCCCGCTCGGGGATGCTCGCGGTGCGCTCCGCCGCCGCCCGGTAGTGGGCGAGGGCGCGCTCCGGGTCGCCGGCCCTCTCGTGCAGGTGCCCGCGGACGGCGTCCAGGCGGTAGTGGCCGCGCATGCGCGGGTCGGAGTCGAGCGTCTCCAGCAGCGCGAGACCCGTCTCCGGCCCGTGCACCATCGCTGCGGCGATCGCCCGGTTGAGCGACACCATCGGGTTGTCGGTCATCCGCTCCAGCAGGCCGTACAGGGCGAGGATCTGCGGCCAGTCGGTGTTCTCCGCGCGCGCGGCTTCGTCGTGCACGGCCGCGACGGCGGCCTGTAGCTGGTACGGTCCGACCGAGCCCCGGGAGAGCGCTTCCGAGACGAGCGCGATCCCCTCGGCGATCTGGCCCGGGTCCCACAGCGTGCGGTCCTGCTCGTCGAGCGGGATCAGCTCTCCGCCCGCCCCGGTCCGCGCCGCGCGTCGGGCGTCGGTGAGGAGCATGAGCGCGAGCAGCCCCGCCACCTCGCCGTCGGCGGGGAGCAGGGCGTGGAGGGCGCGGGCCAGCCGGATGGCCTCGCCGGAGAGGTCAGTGCGCTGCAGCTCCGGCCCGACGCTGCTCGCGTAGCCCTCGTTGAAGACCAGATACAGGACGTGCAGCACGGCTCCCAGCCGCTCCGTACGCTCCGCGCTCCCGGGCATGGCGAACGCGACGCCGGACGCCCGGATGCTCTGCTTGGCCCGGCTGATCCGCTGGGCCATCGTCGCTTCCGGGACCAGGAACGCGTTGGCGATCTCCGCCGTGGTCAGGCCGCCCACGGCGCGGAGCGTGAGCGCGATCGCCGACGGCGTCGTCAGCGCGGGGTGGCAGCACATGAAGAGGAGGACGAGCGTGTCGTCCCCGTCCACCCCGACCTCCACGTCCGGGGGCGGCACGAACGCCCACTCGGCCCACACTTCGCCCGCCGCCGCGTCCTCCCGCCGGCGCCGCGCGATCTCGCTTCTCAGGTGGTCGGTCAGGCGCCGGAGGGCGACGTGATAGAGCCAGCCCCGCGGGTTGGAGGGGACACCCTGCGCGGGCCACTGCGTCGCCGCCGCGATCAGCGCCTCCTGCACGGCGTCTTCCGCGTCCGCGAAGTCGCCGTGCAGGCGCGCGACGGCGCCGAGCACCTGCGGCGCGAGATCGCGCAGCAGGCGCCCGACGCCGGCCTCGGGGAACTCCTCCGTCACCCGTCCACGGGAGGGGCGCTCATCACCTGGCGCACCTCGATGGGAATGCCCAGCGGCTCTCCCCCGGGTCCGGGCGCCGCCGAGGCCCGGGCCGCGATGTCGTACGCACGCTCCGTCCGGTCGACGTCCACGATCCAGTAGCCGGCGAGGAACTCCTTGGCCTCCGGGAACGGACCGTCCGTCACCACCGGCGCGCCGTTCTTCCCCGCGCGCACCACCCGTGCCTCGCCGGGCGCGGCCAGCCCCTCGGCTCCCGCCAGTTCGCCGGACCCGGTGAGGTCCCGGTTCAGCTGGTGCATGAACTCGATGTGGGCCTCGAAGTCCTCCGGGGACCAGCTTCCCACCTGGTAGTCTCCCGTCCCGCGGGGCGCGTGCATCATCAGCATGTACTTCATGGTTCGATCTCCTTACGGGGTTCACATCGGGGGTGCCGTGGCCGGCGCTTTCGTGGAGGAGTCGGAGCCGGAGGCGCGTTCTCTACATCGATCGCGGAAGAATCTTTCGGCGGGCGGAGCGGTGGGATTCCGGGTGCTCCGGGCGCACGGCCCCTCCCCATCCCCGGGGGAGGGGCCGTGCGAGGCGGCCTTACGGACGCCGGCGGCCCTGGCCCTCCCGCCCCCCGGCGGGTCGGGCCGTTCCGCCGGGCCCGAAGCCGCGGCCCGGGGACCGGATCTCCTCGGGGACCCGCTGCCACTGCTCGGGGGTGAGCACTTCCTGCGCTTCCCGCAGGGCCTCCTGCGTGTGGGTGCGCGCCTCCTGGAGCCGCGGCCCGATCGACGCGAAGGCCGCGCCCGGACCGCCCTGACCCCCCTCCTGGCCGGCGGCGCGGTTCCCTCCCTGGCCTCCCGCTCCCGCCCGGCCCAGCTCGCGCTCCGCCTGGGCCCGGATCGTGTCCAGCCTCACCTGCAGCGAGTCCGCGAGCCCCTCCAGCCGCGTCGCCTGCTCCTCCGTGAGCTTCAGCGAATCCTGCAGGGCGAGGAGGTCGCGGATCGGGTTGGCGGCCACCCGCTCGAGGATCGCGAGCGGGCCGAAGCCCCCTCCGCCGCCCCGTCCGGGGCCGCCCTGCCCACCGGGCCCGCCGGCGCCGCCGCCCATCACCGCGCCGGCCATCCCGCCGAAGCCGCCTCCGAACCCCTGCTGCTGGCGCCCCACCGCCAGGCGCGCCTGGACCTGGAGCTGGAACGGGTTCCGGAACGCGCGGTTCTGCTGCCGCGAGTCGCCGAAGCGCTCGTTCACCTCGTAGCGGAAGCTACCGCTCGCGGGGTCGAAGGCGCGGGGGTAGAGGAGCACCGGGTCCGCGCGGTTCTGTTCCCCCCAGCCGCGCAGGCCGTCCGCGCCGTGGAACAGGCGGTCCAGCCCGCCGAGCGTGTTGATCGCGTCCACCGAGAAGGTGAGCCGGTTCCCCAGCCTCGGGAGGGAGGGGCGGACGTTCGCCCGCAGGTCGAGCGAGTAGCTCCACGGGTTGCGGCAGCTGTTCCGCTCCGCGATCTCCCCGAGCTGCGACGCCAGGCACTCGCGCACCCGGCCGGAGGAGTTCTCCAGCAGGCGCGAGATCGCGGCGCCCATCTCCGGGTCCGCCGAGGTCGCCGGATCGAAGATGAAGGCCCGGTCGTTCCGCGCGCCGTCGCCGTTGATGTCTCCCCCGACGGTCGGGGTGAACGGGGATCCGGAGGTGAAGCGGCCGACCACGGTGTAGTCGATCCAGGGCCGGGCCTGGTGCCCCAGCGTGAGCACCAGCTGGTGAGGCCGGTCGAAGTCGCTCGTGGCCCAGCCGGTCTCGTTGGGGTTCCCCGCGGTGAGCGGCAGCCCTCCGCCGAAGCCGCCCCCGAATCCCCCGCCGAACCCGCCCCGCCCGAAGCCGCCGCCGGAGGTCCCCTGGTCGCGGGAGTGCGACCAGGTGTAGTTGACCTGTCCCAGGAGCCGCCACCGCGGGAGCGCCCCGTTCAGGCCCACGGTCACCTGCCGGGAGCGGGAGCGCAGGTCGGAGTCGTACTCCGTCACCTGCCCGAACTCCGGGTGGAGGCGCGAGGCGAGGAAGCCTACCTCGCCGGTCTCCGCCACGATCGCCCCCAGCGGCACGAAGACGGGGCGTCCTCCCTCCTGCGCCAGGGTGAACTGCGGGGCGGTGTTCAGGTTGAGGTCGCGCACCCCCTGGAGGCTGACCCCCAGGGCGTAGATCCCGTCCACGGAGAGCCGCACGGTGCGCGAGAGGCTGCGCTGGAAGCCGAGCGAGGCGCGCCAGGAGCGGGTGGCCTCGAACCCGGAGTCGAACACGGTGACGCTCGGGCCGCGCCCCGACCCCACGCCGGGGAAGGTCTGGCCGCCGAGGCACGCCCCGGGGATGTCCCCGGCCCCGTCCCGGTAGCCCAGCCAGTCCGGTACCGGCACGGCGGCGCCGATGCAGGTGAGCTGCACCTGCGAGTCCTCCAGCCCGGTGGCGTCGCGGGCCGCGGAGTAGAGGTTCCAGAGGGGGCGGGAGCGGAACTCCCCGAACCCGCCGCGCACCGTCCCCAGCGGCTGCCCGTTCTCGCCCCCGCGCAGGGTGTAGGTGAAGCCCACCCGCGGGCTCAGGGCGAAGTCGGAGGGGATGGCGTCCGTCTTACGGCCGAAGACCTCCTCCACCCGCGGGTTGTACTCCGGCCGGTCCGCGACCCGGGACGCCTCCATGCGCAGCCCGTAGGTGAGCTGAAGGTTCTCCCGTGGGCGCCAGGTGTCGCCCACGAACAGCGCGGCGTTGATCCCGCCGGCCTCCCGCTCCCGTTGCGTGAGGGAGCGGGAGAAGGAGGCGGCGCTGTCCGCCGCGAACGCGGCCAGCGAGTTGTAGGTGAAGGAGCCGAGCAGGTTGTTCCCGGAGAGGCTGCGGGTGTGGGTGGAGTTCACCAGCCCCCCGATGCGCAGCCGGTGCTGCCCGAGCAGGAGGGAAAGCTCGTTGGCGACCTCCACGGTCCGGTCGCTGGATTCCGTGGCCGATCCCGCGCCCCCGAAGGAGAGCGTGGACACGGAGCGGGTACCGTCCTCCAGCTCCGAGGTGATCCTCACCCGCCCGCCCGGGATGGAGACGTACGGGTCGGTCTCGCGGCTCCCGGTGGAGTAGAAGGAGCGCAGCTCGTTGATCCAGCCGGTCCCGAAGCGGGAGGTCAGCGACAGCATCGCGCCGGCCGACGAGGAGCGCGTGTCGGCTCCGGTCTGCGGGAGGCCGAGCGCCCCGATGCGGGATGCGCCCTGCTCCGACCAGCTCCCGTTCCCGCGCAGGGTGAGGGTGTGCCGCTGCGTGAGGTTGTAGTCGATGCGCCCGAGCACCGTGGAGGAGGTGTTCACCTGGTCCGTGGGGGCGCGCACCCCGGCCGGGTAGACCCCCTTCGCGTCGAGCAGCGAGAGGAAGCGCGCCACCGAGTCCGGATCGACCCCGAGCGACTGGAGCGCGAACGGGTCGGCGGTCATGAGCGAGCGGAGCCCGGACGAGCGGCGCTGCACGGCCACCGAGCCGAAGTAGAAGAGCCGGTCGCGGATCACGGGCCCGCCGACCCCGCCGCTGAAGCGGTTCTGGCTGAAGGCGCCGCCGAAGGGGTCGCGGTTCTCCGTCCACTGCAGCGCGGGGTCGCGCAGCAGGTAGCTGAAGGAACCCTGCACGCGGTTGGTGCCGCCGCGCGTGGTGGTGGAGACCTGCCCTCCCGAGAACTGCCCCTGCGAGACGTCGTAGGTGTTGGTGACCACCCGCATGGAGCGCACCGCCTCCTGCGGTACCCCCAGGCCGCCGCCCGCGTCCCCGCCGAAGCTGACGCCGTCCAGCGTCAGCTGGTTGGCGTCCGCGCCCTGGCCGAGCACGGAGAAGGCGAGCTGGAGCGAGTCGCCGCCTCCCAGCGCGGTCACCCCCGGGGTGAGGGTCGCCAGCGAGGCGACGTCGGCCGGGTCCACGGGGAGGCGGTCGAGCGCTTCGCCCGAGACCTCCCGCTCGGTGGAGGACGGGTCGCGGCCCGAGGGCGGGGGAACGCGCCGGGCGGTCACCGTGATCCCCTCCAGCGTCAAGGCGGAGGTGGAGAGGCGGATGTCCGCCTGGAGCACGTCCTCGTCCGCCACCCGCGCGATCCGCCGGGATCCGCCCGGGAGACCCGCGGCCTCCACTGTCACGGCGTACTGTCCGCCTCCGTCGGGGAAGACGACGGTGTAGCGGCCCTGCGCGTCGGTGGTCGCCGTCCGGCGGATCCCGGTCTCGATGGAGATGACGGTCACGGTGGCGCCGGGGAGCGGGCCCCCGGCGGTGTCGGTCACGCGGCCGCGGATGATGTCCGTGGTGGAGCCGACCTGGGAGGTCAGGGGGGCGGCGCCCAGGAGCGCCAGGAGGAGCACGAGGCCGAGTGTCGCGATGTGACGCATGCTCGTCGGTGTCGGAGTGTACGGCGCCGGCCTCGCCCTTCCTTTCCCGGGGAACGAAGGGGCGGGGCGGCCGCGGCGGAATCGCGGACCGGAGACGGCGTGCATCGGCTCCAGCCCGCCATGTAAGACGCTTGAGGGCCTCCGAACGTTGGCGGCACCGGCGGGCGCGCGTCGCGGCGCCCTGGAAGATACGTGCGCGTGTCGATTTCCACCTCTCCCGTTCGACGTAGGGATAGAGCCGCATCGCGCCGATCGGCTCCCCCCCGAAATCCGAGGAGAACCACAGTCATGCGCATCATGGGACTGCTCAAGACCGACCCGGCCTCCGAAGCCCGCTTCACCCCGAGCCCGGAACTCATGTAGAGGATGGGTGCGTTCGTGGAGGAGGTCACCCGGGCAGGCGTGCTCCTGGCGACCGAGGGCCTCCTGCCGACCGCGACGGGCAAGCGCGTACGGCTCGACGACGGCAAGGTCACCGTGATGGACGGTCCCTTCACCGAGTCGAAGGAGCTGGTCGCTTCCTACGCCATCTTCCAGGTGGAGTCCATGGACGAGGCGGTCCACTGGTCAACGCGCTTTCTCGAGGTGCTGGGAGAGGGAGAGTGCGAGCTGCGGCCGATCGCGGGATGACGGCCCGCCCAGACGGGGGGGCGGTGGGGGGGGCGTCCGGTTCGTGAGATCCGATCGGTAAGCGGGTCCCGTCCTGGAGGCGCCCCCGACGGGCATCCCGGCGCTTCCGTCCATGCAGGCAGAAGGCCCTGGCGACGTGAACGTCGCCAGGGCCTTCGCTCGTAACCGTCGGGGAGGGTCTCGTGTTCGACCGGGATCCGCGCGCGGCGAATCACGCCTCCTGGAAGTCGACCCGGAATACGGCCGCGCTCGCCGGGCAAACTCCGGCGAACTCCGACGAGGACCGCACCGCTTCCGGTACGTCCCCCCGCGTCGTCGGGACGAAACCCAGCCGCGGGAAGTAGCCCGCCGCGGTCGTGGTGAGCAGCACCACCCCGCGCAGCTCCCGCTCCTCCGCCCAGCGCAGGCGGTCGCGGACCACCCGCTCCCCCAGGCCGGAGCCCCGGCGGTCCGGCGAGACGACCACCGAGCGCAGCAGCCCGTATCCGCCGTGGGTCTCCACCCCCGCCGCCGCGACGACGCGTCCCCCCGAGTCCGCCACGGCGTAGGCTTCGCCGAAGTGCTCCGCCACGCCCTCGGTGGGAAGTCCCGCGTCCCGCAGCAGCGCCTCCACCGCCGGCAGGTCCCGGGGACCTGCCGGACGGATCTTCACCTCTCCTCCGCGAGTGTTCATCGGGGTTCGCGGATCAGGGGCAGCAGCCCGGTGCGCAGCAGGCGCCCGCCGGGGCCGGGACGTCGGCCGGCTTGGTGGCGCGCACGAAGGCGCTCATGAAGCGGCCTTCCACCTGCGGCGCGATGGCGTCCGCATCGAGCCCCGCCCCTTCCAGGAACACGCGAGCATCCTCCACCGCGTAGATCCGGGTGGGCTCGATCTCCGCCCCCTCGAAGCCCGCTTCCTCCAGCAGGCGCCTGAACTCGCTCTCCTCGAGCGCGCCGGCCACGCACCCGACCCACAGCTCCATGCTTCGCCTGACCTCCGCCGGCACCTCGCCGCGCACCACCACGTCCGAGACGGCGAAGCGCCCGCCCGGCCTGAGCACCCGGAACGCTTCGGCGAGCACGCGCTGCTTGTCGCCCGAGAGGTTGATGACGCAGTTGGAGATGACGACGTCCACCGACTCGTCCGGGAGCGGGACGTTCTCGATCTCCCCCTTCAGGAACTCCACGTTCTCCACCCCGGCCTCGCGCTGGTTCTCGCGGGCCAGCGCAAGCATCTCGTCGGTCATGTCGAGCCCGTACGCCCTGCCCGTGGGACCCACCCGGCGCGCGGAGAGCAGCACGTCGATGCCGCCGCCGCTCCCCAGGTCCAGCACCGTCTCGCCCTCGCGAAGCTCTGCGAGCGCGGTGGGGTTGCCGCACCCGAGCGAGGCCAGCACCGCCGTCTCCGGCAGTGCCGAAGTCTCGGTGTCCCCGTACAGGTTCGAGGTGATCGGATCGCAGGAGCCGTCGAACGCCGCCCCGCCGCAGCACGAATTCCCCTGTCCCGCGACGACGCGCAGCGCCGCCTGCCCGTACTTCTCCCGCACCGTGTCCCGGATCGTCTGCTCGGCCATGCCTGCCTCCCGGCTCGTGTGAAACAACAAAAAAAGTTGATTGATAACCGCAAAAAAAAGGGCGCTACGGACAGCACCCTCCTCGATCCTCCCACTCGCCCGTAGGCTTGACCTCGGCCACGAAGGCGGCGATGAAATCCAGCACCTCGGGGTTGAGGGAGTAGTACACCCACCGACCTTCCTTGCGGTCCGTCACCAGCCCGGCCGTCTTGAGCGTCTTGAGATGGAAGGAGAGTCGCGACTGCGAGGTGTCCATCGCGTCCGTGAGTTCACAAACGCAACGCTCGACGCGGGAGATCCGGCGCACGATCTCCACCCGCGTCTCGTCGGAGAGAGCGTGGAACCAGCGCGCCACCTGCGCGGCATCGGGCAGAGTCGTCGTAGCCATGATGGCAATGTATCAAGTTTTGTTTGTGCGTCAAGGGGTGCTGCCCGTCGGAGAAGGACCGGGCCTGGACGACGTCGTGCCGCGCCCACGTCCCGGCCTCCCCCGCAGCAGCTTCTGCAGCAGCTCCACGGCGAGGGCGCGCCCTCAGCGTAGCGCCGGCTCCTCGCGAGCGCGGGCCGGGGCGGGATGGCGCTCCGCCTGCCGCTCCTGCAGCCGGACCAGCCAGACGCCGAGGGCGGCCCAGGCGACGGCCAGCGGCACCGAGGTGGGAGCAGAGGCGGGGGCGCGCCTCGCCGCGCAGCTCGCGATGCCGGTCAGCGCCGACAGCCTCCTTCGGCTCATTCGGCGGGCACCGCTGCCAGTACGCCAGACCCCCGAGGTCCTGGGCGCGGATCACTGGGCGCTGCGGCGTGGGGCGACCTACGGGACGATCCTCGTTGATCTGGAGGCCCGTCAGGTCGTCGACCTCCTGGCCGATCGCACCGCAGCGACGCTCGACGGCTGGCTCCGCCGCCATCCAGACGTCCAGGTGATCGCCCGCGACCGTTCGACCGAGTACACGCGTGCCGCAACGGACGCGGCGCCGCACGCGATCCAAGTGGCCGACCGCTGGCTCACGAGTGTGCACCCGGGAGTGCGGCGATTGCCGCCACTTCCGGGTGCTCCACCTCTCCCGACGGAACCCCTGTGCGAACGGTGCCCGCCCGAAGAGACCGGGCGTTCCCCAAGACGGCCACTGAGCGGCAACAGAGCGTCGTCTCGGCAAGCCGACGGCGGGCGATCTACGACGAGGTGCGTCGCCGCCATGCGGCCGGAGAGCCTATCATGCGGATCAGCCGAGCCCTCGGCATTGCACATGGTACGGTGCGGAAGTACGCCGCGGCAGAAGAGTTTCCCGAGCGGGCACCGCACCGCCGGCAGCGCAGCATCCTCGACCCGTATCTGGAGCACCTCACGCGCCGCCATGCCGACGGTTGTGAGAACGCCAGGCAACTGTGGCGCGAGATCCGCGACCTCGGCTATCCAGGAACGATGACGCAGGTCCGCCGCTGGCTCCAAGAGCGCCGGCAGCACGCCACCCCGACGACGCCTCATCAGTACCGACAGGAGGGGTCCATCCGCTCTGCGCAGGATCGCGAGGTGCGCGATACTGTGCCGGATGTGGCCGCGCGAGGTGCGGAATCGCCCGTATCGACGGCGGTTCCACTGCCGTCGCCGACTCAGCTGGCGTGGCTCTTGGTCCGACCGCCCGACCGGCTCCGACGCGCCGATTCTTCGGCACCTGATGCAGGATGGCGAGGCTGCGCGCGTCGTGCGGTTAGTGCAACGGTTCGTAGCGCTCATGCGGGACCGCACGGCCGCTCCCCAGGTCACTCGCGCCGCCTTCGATGCCTGGCTCGACGAAGCCCTGACCTGCGGCATCCGCGCGGTTGAGACCTTCGCTCGAGGGCTGGCGAAGGACGGCATGGCGGTCCGTGCGGCACTCACGACGCCTTGGAGCAACGGTCAGACGGAAGGTCAGATCACCAAGCTCAAGCTCCTCAAACGGCAAATGTACGGCCGGGCCAGCTTCGACCTGCTACGACGCCGCGTGCTCCTCGCCGCCTGATCCACACAAAGTGCGGGAGAGCCAAAACCCGGGGCGGTTCAGGCGCAGCCGCACCCGGGCTTGCGGAGGCCGGCGAGCTCCAGCGCCTCCTCCTCCGCGGTGGGCGCGATCCACCCCCCGGACGGCTCCAGCATGCGGCGGAGCGTCCTTTCGGCGCGCGTCCGGACCCCCTCGTCCAGCACGATCTCGTGATTCCGGTGGTCGAGGCTCCAGGCGAGCTTCGCCAACGTGTTCATCTTCATGTTTCCACAGATCGCGGCGCCGGAGAGCGGGATCAGGGTCTTACCCGGGAACCGCTGCCTGAGCCGGTCCACCAGGCCGCGCTCGGTGCCGATGAGCAGCGCGTCGTGCCCCTCGGCGATCTCCACCATCCTGGACGTGGAGCTCACGAAGTCCGCCTGTGCGAGGAGCTCGCCGCGCGCCTCGGGGTGGATCACCACCTTCGCCTGCGGATAGCGACGCCGCGGGTCGGCCAGCTCCTCCAGCACCAGGTCGTCGTGGACGTAGCAGTACCCGTCCCAGGCGATCACTGCCGCGGGCTCCAGGGATTCCTCGGCGCGCTCCCCGAGGTGCGTCGTCGTGAGGTACGGCCGGCCGGTCCGCTCGGCGACGTAGCGCGCCAGATTCTGGTCGGGGACGAAGAGGATCGGCTGCTCGCGCGGGAAGGACTCCACCACCTGGACCGCGTTCGCCGAGGTGCAGCAGAGGTCCGATTCCGCCTTCACCTCGGCGGTCGAGTTGACGTAGGAGACCACCCGTACGCCGGGGAGGCGCGCCTTCAGGCGCCGGAGGCCGCCGCCCGTGACGAAGTCGGCCATCGGGCAGCCGGCCCGCAGGTCGGGCATCAGCACCGTCTTCCCGGGCGAGAGGATCTTGGCCGTCTCGGCCATGAAGTGCACCCCGCAGAAGACGATCACCTCCGCGTCGGTGGCCGCAGCCTCCTGCGATAGCCCCAGCGAATCGCCCAGGTAGTCGCTGACGGCCTGGATCTCCGTCCGCTGGTAGTTGTGGCCGAGAATAACTGCGCCGAGCTCCGCCTTCCGCCGCCGGATGCGCTCTCGCAGCTCGTCGGGCGAGAAGCGCGCGTACTCCAGAACCGTGGGTGGCGGATCCGCGGCCTGATCGGGATTCCCCGGGTCCTGAGTCGTCGTCGCCATGGTACCCTCCCTCGTGATTGAGGTCCCCGCACCCCGGACCCGAAGCCCGGGCGACGAAGGGGCCGATGGATCGGAACGAAGCTCCGCGGTTCGGTCTCCGACGGACGACTTCCGTGCTACCCTCACCCCCCGGATGCGGCGGTCGGGGACGGGGCTGCGCCGCGCCCCGGGAGCGGAGTGCCAGGCGTCGCGGCGGGGAGCGGCTCCAGGCTCCCCAGCTCTCGCGAGCGGCGCGCGAGCCACGCGGAGAGGAGCACGAGGGCACCGCCGGCGATCAGGAACAGCCCCGGCCCACGTCCGACCCCGCCACCCACTACCAGAGGGCCCCACCCGGTCCCGCCGACCGCTCTCGCCAGCGGCTCGAACACGAGGTCCGTCAACGGGCCGGCGATCAGGTAGGCGACCGGTACCGTGGCCCAGGATATGACCACGCGTACCGCCGACACCCGGCCCTGGAGGTGGGCGGGAGCCTTCATCTGCCAGACCGCGCGACTACAGGCGTTCCCGAGCGGCACGCTCGCTGAGACGACGAAGTGGCCCACCCCGATCAGGAGAAGCGACGGCCTGAGACCGGTCAGGACCAGACCGCATCCCATCAGGATGCCGCAGGCGAGGACGCCCTCGATCAGGCTGCCGGGCCTTCTCCACGACGTCATGAGGAGGCTTCCGACCAGGAGACCGGAGCTCGCGAAGGATGCGACGAAGCCGAGCGCGGCTTCGGAAGCGAAGCTCAGCACCAGCGGCGTCAGCAGCGCGTGGCTGAGGCTAAGCCCCAGGTTCAGCACGGCGAAGATCGCCGCGAGGTGGAGCAGACCTCTCTCCCGGAGGACGTACTCCCATCCGGCGCGGACGTCTCTCCAGAACACGCCGCCGCCGGGGCTGGTCCCGGGGCCGGCCGTTCCCCCAGGGAACCTCACGAGCACGAGACTCGCGACGGAGACCGCGAAGCTCATCAGGTCCAACCCCAGGATCGCGCCGAGGCCAAGGGCGGGGAGCAGCATCCCGGCGAGTAGCGGGGCGGCGATTCTCGTGACGGCGTGGCCGAACTCGATCAGCGCGTTCGCCGGAGCCAGGTACCGAGCGGGGACCAGGCTCGGCAGGGCGGCCTCGTACGCGGGGCGCCGGAACCCTCCGGCGGTGGAGCCGATCGCGAGGGACACGACGAGGTGCCAGATCTCCAGGCGCCCGGCGGCTAATATCCCGGCGAGCACCGCCGTTCTCAGCGCCAGCAGGGCATCGCAGGCGATCATCACCCGTCGCCGGTCCAGCAGGTCCACGACGGCGCCCCCGATCGGCGACACGAGCAGCCCCGGAGCGATGCCGCTCAGGAGGACCAGCGAGAACAGGGTCGCGGACCCGGTCGTGCGGAAGACCCAGATCCCGACCGCGAAGTTCGTCACCCCGCTGCCGAGGATCGAGACGACCTGGCCGGTCCACACCACCGCGAAGGTCGGGGAGGCGACGACGGTGGCGATGCCGGGCCACGAGAGGAGCACGCTCCGGGCCCGGCCGCCGGTCGACGCGGAGATCCGCAACCTCATCCGCCGAGCCGATCGTCGCCGTGGCTCGACCGGGCGGACCGGCGCCACCACTCGTGCAGGCGCCACTCGAGCCCGAGAAGCGGCCAGGCTCGCGAGGGGGTGATGCCGAACAGGCGGTAATACACGTTCGAGTAGCTCATGAGGTCGCTGTATACCAGCTGGGTCGCCACCATGTGCAGGTCCGCCGTTCCGCTGCGCTGGGAGTCCACATCCGCGTAGACGATCCGGGACGCATGGAACCACCGCTCCAGCTTCGGCAGCCCCTGCCCGCGGAGCCGATAGGCCAGCGTTCGCGGAGACACCTCGAGCCGGGGAAAGGCCTCCCCCAGCTCGTCCAGCTTCGGGGTGAGGCTCACGACCTGGAAGAGGCACTCGGCGATATCCGGGGACGCCAGGCGGCGAACCTGCAGCCAGCGGAGCCAGTCCCGCGGAAGATCCGAGGGCACCGTCAGGGCGTCGCGCAACGATTCCCGCAGTGGCGCCCCCCCGAGGACGACGGAGTTGAAGCCCACCTCGCGGGCCCGACAGACCAGTGAGACCCACCGCGCGTGAGACACGTTCTCCAGCCGCAATACCACGGGGAGCGAGATCGACCGTCGGAAGGTCTGGATGGCCGTCTCCAGCACCTCCAGGTCTTCGACGGTCGCCTCGAAGCCGTCGACCACCACGACCGCGCCCCGTGTGGTCCTCGTCCGTTCGGCCGGAGCCGTGCCGTCGTACGGCGGATTCACGATCCGGGCGCGGACCTTGATGCACGGCGGGACGAGATCCGCCGCGCAGAGCCCCCGGTCGACGACGTCAGGCGAGCGGAGCTGACCCATTCGATGCCTTTCCGGGAGCGGGTTGCCTTGCGGGACTTCCACCGCGACACGAGGCGGAGCGAGCGACGGTCCCACTTTCGCGCGGCCTTGCGGGATCCTCCAGTGACGGTCTCACCCGGCCCCCCCCGATCGCGACCCGCCCCCGGCGATCGGCGCCGCGTCGCGAAGCTCCGGAATCAGCCGGAGCAGTCCCGCGAGATCGGCCTGCCTCGGGTCCACGGGCAGCATTGTGGCGAGCTCCGGCTGGATCGCGTCGAACTCCCGGATCAACGCGCGGAGCGCCCGCACGGCCTCCGGCTTCGTGACCGCCTGCGGGAAGGTCTCCGCGAGGCGGTGATAGAGCCCGGGGGGCAGGCGGTCCTCCAGGCGTCGGAAGCCCTCCTGTGGCAGCGCGAGGACGTGCTGGATACACGGGAGGAGCGCCAGCCGGCGCATCACGTCCAGCGAGGCCACCGCTTCGAGCAGCTCTCCGCGGACGATTTTGGTGTAGGTGTACCAGACCCAGCCGGTGAACTTGTGATGGAGGTCCCCGAAGTCGGGCGGGTGCCGCACGTCCGGGTGGTCGCCCCCGGCGAGGGTGCGGAGGAGACCGCTCGGATCGTGGAGGATCGTGCCGCCCGTCGGCGAGACCTCGTCCGGCGCCGTGAGCGCCACATCCACCTTCACGACCTGCTGGCCGGTCTCCAGGAAGAAGATGTAGAGACGGTCAAGCCCCAGGTGGGTCGCCGGGAACCGGGCGAGGACCCGCCCCGCGCCGGCCACGGCCTCGTGGATCAGCGACCGCGCGTCGGCGAGCCCCCCGTCGAGCGCGACCGCCGTGAGGTCGATGTCCGACCATTCGTCGGCTGCCTCGGCCGCGTGGGAGCCGGTCAGGAGAAGGGCGAGGTTCGGCCGGCTCAGCCCCGCGACGCACAGGTCGAGGGTCCTCCGCTGGGCCTCCAGGGCGGCCGCGCGCGGAGTCTTCGGCAACGGAGTCTGCGGAACGCGGGCAGGAGGGGTGTTCATTCGGCGCGCATCGTGTCTGCGGGGTTCATGCGTCCCGCGCGGTGGGCAGGGATCCAGCAGGCCGCCGTCGCTACCCCGAGCACGAGCAGGACGACCGCGATGCCCGTGGTCGCATCGGTGGGCGGGACTCCCACCAGCAGGGTCTGGATGGCCGGCAGCAGCCAGACGGAGAGCAGGCCGCCGGCGAGGATGCCGAGCAGGGTCAGCCGGACGCCGCCGGCGACCGTTCGCGACACGATTCGGCCTCCCGAGGCGCCCAGCATCATCCGGATCGCGATCTCCCGGCGCCGGATACGGACCAGGTAGGCCACGAGCGAGAAGAGGCCGAGGGCGGCGACGAGCAGGGCGAGCGCGCTGAACACGGCCGCGAGCATCAGGATGAATCGGACCGGAGCGCGCGCCTCCGCCAGGTAGGCGGAGAGTGGCTGGAGGTCGACGACCGGGAGCTGGGGATCGAGGTCGCGAACCACGTCGCGGATCGGACCGGCAAGCACCTCGCTGCCTCCCGGTGCGAGGGCATGGACGACGAAGGCGACCCGCCGGGACGGGTAGACCCCCAGCGGGAGGAAGATCGACTCCCTGCCCTCCGTGCCCAGCTGCTCCGTTCTCACGTTGTTCACCACTCCGACGATCTCGATCGGGGTGAGTCCCGTGTCGTCCGTGATCCTCCGGCTCGCGCCGGGAAGCCGCAGCCAGATCCGTCGGCCGACGGGGCTGTCGCCCCCCCAGCGGCGCGCGAGGACCTCGTCGATCAGGGCGACCGGGCGCTCCCCTTCCATGTCGGCCTGCGTGAGGTCGCGGCCGGCGAGCATGCGGATCCCCAGGGCCTCGATCGTCCCCGGGAGGACCGGGTGCACGTTGGCCTCCCGGGTCCTGTCCGGGCCCACGCCGTCCGCATCGATCCGATACGACTGCCAGGTGGCCGCCTGGTCCTGGAAGGGCAGTGTACGGATCACCCCGACCGCGGCCACGCCGGGGAGCGCGGCCAGCTGCTCGCGGACCCCCGACACGAACGCGATCTGGTCCCGAGGACGAGGATAGTCGGCGTTGGAGAGGGCGAGGCGAAACGTCATCCGGTCCGCCTCGGCGAAGCCCGGATCGACGTTCCCGAGGTTGATGAAGGTCCGCAGCATCAGGCCGCTTCCGAACAGCAGGACCAGGGAGACCGCCACCTGCAGCACGATGAGGCCGTTGCGCAGGGTGGTGCCGCGCGCCCCTCCGGCGCTGCCGTCGGAAGTGCGGACGCCCAGGGCCCGCGCCGCGCGGGGAAGCGGTGCCAGCCCGAAGATCAGGACGGCGGGGAGGGCCAGCAGGAAGCTAAACGCGACCACCGACGGCTCCAGCCCGACGTCCCCCGCCAGGGGCAGGTTCCGCGGGCGCAGGTGCAGGAGGAGCTGGACCCCGACCAGTCCGAACACCAGACCGGCGCCTCCCCCCAGGACCGCCAGGACCGTCCCTTCGACGAGCAGCTGCCGCGTCAGCCGCCCCCGTCGCGCACCGAGGGCCTGCCGCACGGCGATCTCCGTCTCCCGCGCCGTGCTTCGCGCCAGTTGCAGGTTGGCGAGGTTCGCGCAAGCGATGAGCAGCAGGAACCCGACGGCTCCGAGCAGCGCCAGGAGCTGCGTCCGCAGCGGGGCCACAACCTCGTCCTGGAGACGTCCGGTCATGACGTGGATGCCGGTGACCCGATGCGGCTCGTGCAGCTCGCGGAAGCGGGCGCCGAGCGCATCCAGCTCCGCTCTCGCCTCGGCGAGGGTCCGTCCCGGTGCCAGCCGGCCGATGACCGTGAGGAACACGCTGCGGCGCGATTCCGTGGCGATGTCCAGCTGGAGCGGCATCAGGAGATCCACCTCGGACGGGATCCTGACGTCGTGAGGAAGCGTCAGGCGGAAGCCTTCGGGGAGCACGCCGACGACGGTGGTGGTCCGGCCGTTCACGCGGATCACGCGGCCGATGACGCCCGGGTCCCCGCCGAAGCGGCGCTGCCAGTACCCGTGGCCGAGGAGCGCGACCCCCGGCGGCAGGCTCCGGGGATCAGAGAACGCCGACTGCGGGATCGGCATGGCGTCGTCCTCCTGGAAGCCTCGCCCCATGGCGGGCTCGACGCCGAGCATCCCGAGCGTGTTCGCGGAGACGCTCACGAGGTCGACCTGCTCCGGCTCGTTGCCGTCGGTGAGCGTCGCCTCGAGCGTGAACATCGCGGCCAGCTCCGAGAACACGTCCGTCTCCGTGCCGTAGTCGGCGAAGTCGGGTGCGGATACGGCAACGCGCCTCGACGGATCCTCCTCCACGCGGTTCCAGATCAGGAGGAGGGAAGCGGGGTCGCGGTAGGGGAGCGGCCGCAGCATGACCGCATCCACGACGCTGAAGATCGCCGTGTTGGCGCCGATCGCGAGCGCGAGGGTCAGCACCACACCTAGCGCGAAGCCCTTCTGCCTCCGCAGCCCCCGAAGCGCGAAGCGCAGATCCTGCCGCGTCTCAGACAACATAGACCACCTCCCATCGGCTTGGGGCGGAACAGGTCGAGAGGCGAACGGAGGAGGGGGCTCCCCGCTCCGGGCCAGGGCACGGCGCCCACCGTTCTGCGATCACGCGTCAGCTCACGACGTCGTAGACGTAGCTGCCGCTCTCCGTCAACTCCACCAGACAGGCTTCGAATTCGCTCACGAACCGCTCGATGGCGGGGCCGAACAGGTCGATGTTGTACCAGAACTCCAGCAGGAGCCCGTCGGCGGTCTCCGCGCTGCACAGGGCGAGGTCGTAGCTCCACCAGGCCCGGTCGCCGATCACCTCCTGCTTTCTGAGCTGCGAGACCCTCAGCCCGTCGATCTCCGGGAGGCGGAGCCGGATCGAGGTGTGCAGATGGCAGATCTGGGCTCGCAGCGCGAAGCGGGAATCCACCGGGGGTCCGACGAGGTCCAGCAGCACCTGCGTGGGGACGTCCGCATGCGCGAACGCCTCGAAGGCCGTCGCCCGGTGCGCGCGCAGCAGGTCGCGGAACGTCTGCCTGGGAGGGAGCCTGGCCCGCAACATGATCGTGCCGGCGAGACACCCGATCGTCCGCTGGAAGCGCGCGCTCAGGCGGTTGGCAGTCATGGTCTTGACGAGGAAATCGCGCTGTCCGCTCCAACGGAAGATCTGCAGGTTCAGCGCCGTGTGCAGCACCATGAACAGGGTCGACTGCTCGCGCCCGGCGAGCGCCGTGAGCTGGTCCGCCAGCGCTTCGGGGAGGGTCCGGGTCACCAGCCCGCTGGTGCAGCTGAAGTGCGCCGGACGCTCGGGCGCGTGCCGCCAGGCGATCGGGGGGGGCAGGTCCGCGAGCGCCCGGCTCCAGTACTCGCGCACCGGCGCGAGCGATTCCTCCGTAAGTTGCGCCCGCTGCCGAGCGGCGTACTCGGAGAGCTGCCCGACCGGGCCCCGGAAGTCGGGTTCGCGACCCTCGCGGAGGGTGCGGAAGCAGGTCCAGAGGTCGTCCCACAGCACCATCATCGACCAGCCGTCAACGATGATGTGGTCGACGACGAGCCCCAGCACCCGCCGCGCGGGACCGAGGCGGATGAGGAAGGCCCGCACGAGCGGACCCTTCCTGATGTCGAACGGGCGGAGCAGCTCGCGCCGGGTGATCTCCAGGGCCTCCGCATCGGGGTCCGTCGCGCCCGCCGCCTCCAGGTCGTAGCGGCAGACCGGCAGCTCCATCGCCCCGGCGACCCTCTGAACGACCCAGCCCTCCACCTCCGGGAAGTCGGCCCTCAGGGCGTCGTGCCTCTCGACGACGCGTTGCAGGGCCGCGACGAGCGCGTCGTCGTCGACCTCTCCCCAGATCCGCACGGCCGAGAAGACGTTCGGCAGGTCGTGCGTGCTCCTGGCGACGTACCGCCATCTGCTTTCCTGATTGAGCGTGGTCGGATGCAAGGTCATCTCTGGATTCACGTCGCCATTTCCTTTCGCAGCCGCTCGACCTCGGTCGCCAGGGACGCGGCGGTGGAGTCCATGAACAGCGAACGCAGCGCGACCTCGACGCCGAACTCCGCCTCGAGCCGGGCGATGATCTCCATCGCCGCGAGAGAATGCCCACCGAGCGCGAAGAAGTCGTCGTCGATCCCTACCCGTCCCACCCGGAGGGTCTGGCTCCAGATGCGGCACACGGCTTCTTCGACCTCCGAGCGGGGCGCCCGGAACTCGGCCTCGGAGGCGGCGGGATCCGGGGTCGGCAGGGCCAGCCGGTCGATCTTGCGGGTGGGGGTGAGCGGCATCGCGTCGAGGAAGACGAACGCCGAGGGGACCATCGCCTCCGGCAGCCAGCCGCGCACCTGCGCCCGCAGCTCTCTCCGCGTGGGCCGCCCCCCCTCCACCACCACGTACCCCACCAGGCGCCTCTCCCCCGCCTCCGTCTCCTGCGCCGTGACCACCGCCTCGCGCACCGCCGGATGCCACAGCAGCGCCGCCTCCACCTCCGCCGGCTCCGCGCGCACCCCCCGGATCTTCACCTGCTGGTCCAGCCGCCCCAGGTACTCCACCTCTCCCTCCGGGAGCCAGCGCCCGAGATCTCCCGTGCGGTACATCGTCCGCGACGGGTCGTCCGGGTCGGGCAGGAACGCGCGGTTCGTCCGCTCCGGGTCGCGCCAGTAGCCGAGCGCCACGTGACGGCTCTTCAACACGATCTCGCCGACCCCGTAGACCGCTTCCTGGGGGCCGACCTCCGAGACCAGCGCCACCTCCATCGCGTCCGCCGGCAGCCCGATCGAGGTCGCGAGGGCAGCGGAGGCCGACGCGTGGTGGATCTCCTTCAGCAGGGCCACGGTCGCCTCGGTGGGCCCGAAGGTGTTCACCAGGGTGCAGTGCGGCTCGAAGTGCCGCCGAAACAGCTCCACGTCGCGGGGCAGGACCTGCTCTCCGCCGAGGACCACGCGCCGCACCGAGGGGAAGCGCCGGTCCGGCTCCAGCGCACGGTCGAGGTACCGGAAGACCGTCGGCGTCGAGTGATAGACGGTGATCCGCTCGCGGTCGATCCAGCGGGCGCACTCCGCGAGGCCGCGGTCCCGCAGGTCGAACGGGAGGAGCGTGGCGCCATTCAGAAGAGCCCCGAAGATGTCGCCGACCGCGGCATCGAACGCGAAGGAGGCGAGCAGGCTCACCCGGTCGGCCGCGTCGATCCCGAGGAAGTCGGCGTACTGACGGTTGAAGTGGAGGACGTTCGCGTGCGTCTGCACCACGCCCTTCGGCCGGCCCGTCGAGCCGGAGGTGTAGAGGACGTACGCGACGTCGGAGGGGGCGACCCGGACCTCCGGCGCTTCGGTGGACGCCCCGTCCCCCAACCGGTCGATCAGCAGCAGGGGAACGGCGGAGCCGAGCGTCCTCCGAACCGTCGCCTCGCTCGCCTCGTCCGTGAGGATCAGCTGCGGCCCCGAATCGGCCAGCGTGTACGCCAGGCGCTGCGGAGGGTACGTGAGGTCGAGGGGGACGTACGCCTTGCCGGCCTTCAGCGATCCCAGCAGGGCGGCGATGGTCCCCGCGGTGCAGGCGGAGAACGCGAGGCCGACCCGCTCTGCTCCCGGCGGGACCGCTCCGAGGACGGCGTTGGCTATGCGGTTGGTCCACGCGTCCAGCTCGGCGTACGTGAGCTCCCGCGCCTGGTCGCGGACGGCGCCGCGGCGCGGGGCTGAGCGCACGCGCTCGGTGAATCGCCCCGGAATGGTGCTCGCCGCGAATTCCCCGACGCGCGTGCGCTCGGCGTGGCTGCGCGGCGGATGCGGGAAGCCCGCGCCACCCCGCCGGAGCGGGATCGAGGAGAGGCGGAGGGACGGCTCCTCCACGACGGCCCGGAGCAAGTGCTCGAAGTGGCTCAGCATCTCGACCATGCGGCTCTCTTCGAAGAGGTCCGGGTTGTAGTGGAGCCGGAGTCCGATCCGGTCGGGCGTCTCGCGGACGTACAGGGTCAGGTCGTACTTCGCCTCGGTCGCCGGGACCGGGAGCTCGTCGATGGTGATCCCGGGGAGGCGGAGGCGCTCGCCGGGGATCTTCATGTGGTTGAACGTGACCTGGAAGAGGGGCGGATTCTCGCCGTCGACGCGGTTTCCGAGCGCCGCAGCCAGCCGGCCCATGGGCACGAAGCGTTGCTCCTGGGCCTCGAGCATCCGCTCCCGGACGCGGCGGAGCAGGGTTCCGAATTCCGGATCGCCGCCGCATTCGACGCGTAGCGGGGCGGTGTTCACGAAGAGGCCGACTAGGTTCTCGAGCTCGCCCCGGTCCCGCGCGGCCAGGGGACAGCCGATCAGGACGTCCGGGGTGCCCGAGCAGCGGGCCAGGAGTGCCCCGAAGGCGGACAGGAGGACGGTGGGGACCGTGCACCCCCCGGAACGCGCCAGCTCGGCGATCCGCCCGGCGACGGAGGCCTCCAGCGCGCGGCCGACGCTTTCCGCGCGCATCCGTCCGGACCGCTGCGCGGGAGACCTCCTGGGCAGCTCAAGGACGGGGGGGACGCCCCGGAGCCGCCCCTGCCAGTAGGCGAGCTGCCTCTCGATCGCCTCCTCCTGCATCGACGAGCGCTGCCAGGCCGCGAAGTCGCCGTACTGGAGGTCCGGCTCCGGCAGCGGGGAGAGCCCGCCGCCGGCGAACGCCGCGTACAGGGACGACAGCTCGCCCAGGAGCACGCCCAGCGACCAGCCATCCCCCACGATGTGGTGAATGCACAGGACCAGCACGCTCTCCGCCTCGGTAGTGCGCAGCAGGTGCCAGCGAGTCAGGGGACCCCGCTCCAGGTCGAACGGGCGAAGGGACGCCTCCTCGATCCGGCGCAGCACTGCCGGATCCCGCTCGGCCGGCGCGAGACCCGAGAGGTCGTGGACGAACAGGTCGACCGGCGTCGCCGAGGGAACGACCCGGGACGGCAGGTTCCGGTCGTCGGGCGGGAAGGCGGAGCCGAGCGATTCGTGGCGCCGGGCGATCTCGCGGATGCTCTCCCGCATCGCGGGCACGTCCAGGGGGCCGCGAAGGCGGAACGCGCACGGGATGTTGTACCTCGGGGTGCACGGATCGAGGCGCTCGGCGTACCAGACGTCCTCCTGCTGCAGGGAGAGCGGGGGCGCGTCACCCACGCTCCGGCGGCGGGCGGAGGCGGCGGCTGCCCCTTCCCGTCTCCGGAGCAGCTCGAGCTCCACCAGCCGCCGGCGCTCGGGATCGAGCTGCGCGAGCCGAACCTGGAGAGGTTGCATCATCAGGATCCTGGATCCGGGGTGGGGAGGGGACGTCTCTCCAGGTCGCGAAGGACGTCGAGAACCAATCGGTCGGCTTCGTCGTCGACGAACGCGGCGAGGCCCGCGAGGGTCGGCTCGGAAAAGACCGCCCGGGCCGTGACCTCGACCTGCAGGCGCAGCGAGACCCGGGAGGCGAGCTGGGCGGCGCGGAGGGAGTCGCCGCCGAGGTCGAAGAAGTTGTCGTGGATGCCGATGCACTCCACGCCCAGCACGTCCGACCAGATCCCCGCGAGCGCCGCCTCCGTCGCCGTACGCGGCGCCGCGTA
>Ga0180215_1000147_pt1 | contig 101432 bp, 96 predicted proteins | sample eDN3rd37CBELigBY_FD_128871 | JGI IMG/M metagenome (GOLD analysis project Ga0180215, IMG submission 128871) | Enriched backyard soil microbial communities from Emeryville, California, USA - eDNA 3rd pass 37_C BE-Lig BY (version 2) (version 2) | ecosystem: Environmental > Terrestrial > Soil >...
ACCCGGGGTGTTACGCACCGCGCCCCACGACTCGTCGTTGAGCTCCATGCGCACCAGGATGTAGCCCGGCAGCACCTTGCGGTTGACCTGCTTGCGCTGGCCGTTCTTGATCTCGGTGACCTCTTCGGTCGGCACCTCGACCTGGAAGATGTAGTCGCCGACGTCGAGGTTCTGCACACGGGTCTCGAGGTTGGCCTTCACCTTGTTCTCGTAGCCCGCGTACGAGTGGATGACGTACCACTCGCCCGGCAGGCGGCGCAGCTCCTTCTTGAGCGCGACGGCCGGGTCCTCTTCCTCCTCGGCCTCGGCGGGGGCTTCAGCCTCAGCAGCCTCAGCAGGGGCCTCAGCGGTGGCCTCGTCGGTGTCACCAGCGACGTCGGCGTCCTCGGTCACCGCGTCGGTGGTCTCCTCGACCAGATCGACACCCTCGGCCGAAGGCTCTTCGCCCTCGAAGCTAGTCACTTGTCAGTCCTCTCAGTACGTCGCTCGTCGTCACCCGAAGACCAGCGTCATGAGCTTGGCGAATCCGAAATCCACGCCGTAGATCATGGCCACCATGAACGCCAGGAAGGTCAGCACCACCATGGTGTAGCTGGCCATCTGCTTGCGGTTCGGCCAGATCACCTTGCGCAGCTCGGCGACGACCTGCTTCAGGAAGTTCCAGACGAACAGGAACGGGTTGCGCGACGGGCGGGCCCCCCGCTTCTTGGCGGTCTTCTTGCGGTCGCCGGATCCGTTCTTGGTGGGCGACGCCTCCTCGCCGGTACCCAGGTCGATCGCAGCGGTGACGTCCTCGCCCGCCGCGGCGCGACGGGTCCGCTTGCCCGAGGGCCGCGTCGGCCGGGTCACCACCGCGCCGGTTCCGGTGTCCGTGCCTGCGGAGCCGGCACCTTCGCGCTCGTCGCTCACCGCATGCCTTTCGTCTGGTCCTTGTGTGGCCACATACCTCCAGTGTCCACACTTGTCGAGTATTCAGTTGAGCAGGGGCGACAGGACTTGAACCTGCAACCTGCGGTTTTGGAGACCGCTGCTCTGCCAGTTGAGCTACGCCCCTTTGGCGGGGTAAATCCCGCCGGTTCGGGGCTCACACAATTCGCGCGCTCCCCGATCGGATAACTCGCACCGACGGAAGCGCGCTGGACTGGGAAAACCCCGAGTTCCGAGTGTAGCGTGCTCCCGCTCGTACTTACTAATCCGCCTTGGCGACCGACTCCTCGGCGGTGGTGTCGTGCTTGACGGGCTTGCGGGTGACCTGCCCGGTCTTGGGATCCCAGCCGGCCGAGATCGAGTTGTCGCCCTCATGGCCCATCAGCGTGGTGAACGACTCCATCACCACCTCACCCTTGTCGTCGGTGAGCACGTTGCGGGTGGTGACGATGTCGGCGCCGAACCGCTCGTCGACGGACTCGATGTGCAGCACACCGGTCAGCACATCGCCCTCTTTGATCGGCCGGTGGTACTTGAACTTCTGGTCCACCTGCACGATCTGCATGGTCTCGAAGCCCACGTCGTTGTGCTGGAAGAAGTGCCGCTGGATCATCACCGCGAAGATCGACATGAACGTCAGCGGCGCCACCAGCCCGTCGTGACCGGACTCCTTGGCCGCGGCCACGTCGAAGCTCTGCGGGTCCTCGGACTTGACCGCGCCGGCGTACTGGCGGATCTGCTCACGGCCCACGACGAACGGCTCGGGGTACTTCCAGACCATCCCCTGGATGTCGATTTTGAGCGCCATGAACTACGCCAGCTTCGCGACCGCGACGGCGCGACCGAAGATCTTCTTGCCACCGGTGGTCGCCGTCAGCGCGATCGTCACCGACTTGGTCTCCGGGTCGACGGACTTCACCCGGCCGCTGAACACGATCTCGGCGCCCACCCCGTCGTTGGGCACCGGCACCACGGCGGTGAACCGGACGTTGTACTCGGTGACCGCAGCCGGGTCGCCGACCCACGACGTCACGTAGCCGCCACCCAGACCCATGGTCAGCATGCCGTGCGCGATCGCGGTGTCCAGGCCGACCTGCTTGGCGATCTCGTCGTCCCAGTGGATCGGATTGAGGTCACCGGACACCCCGGCATAGTTCACCAGGTCCTGCCGGGTCAGTGAGATCACCTTCTCGGGGAGCTGGTCACCCACCTTCACCGAGTCGAACTCACGCAGTGCCATCAGTAAAACCCTCTTCTCCGTCGTCGCCCGCCCGACCCGCCAGGGTCGTGAAGGTCTCCTGCACGACGTCACCGGCCTCGTCGGTGACGATGTTCTTGAGCACGACGATGTCGGTGCCGTGCGCCTGACGCACGGAGTCGACATACAGGTCGCAGTAGAGCTTGTCGCCCGCGTAGATCGGTTTGGCGTACTTGAACACCTGGTCGACCTGCACGATCTTCATGTCCTTGATGCCGACCCCGGCCCACTTGAAGAACGACGTCTGCACCAGGTAACCGAAAACGGCGGTGAACGTCAGCGGGGTGGGCAGGGCCCGGTGGCCCAGGTCAGCGGCGATCTTCTCCTCGAAGAACACCTCGTTGTCGTTCTTGACCGCGGTCGCGAACTCGCGGATCTTCTCCCGGCCCACGACGTAACAGTCGGGATAGCGGTAGTGCATCCCGACGATCCGGTCGGACAATGCCACAGTTAGTGAACCTACCTAGTCAGCCCGGGCGTACCTGCCCGTTCGGCGCGGCGCCTGCTTAGCGCGATTCCTTGTGCGGTTGGTGCTTGCCGCAGTTCGGGCAGAACTTCTTGAGCTCCAGCCGGTCGGGATCGTTGCGGCGGTTCTTCTTGGTGATGTAGTTGCGGTGCTTGCACACCTCGCACGCCAAGGTGATCTTGGGCCGTACGTCGGTACTGGAGGCCACGGTTCTGTCGTCCTTCGTCTACGCGTTGCTGCTGTCTGTAGCGGTGGGGGGGCTCGATCCCCCGACCTCACGATTATGAGTCGTGCGCTCTAACCAGCTGAGCTACACCGCCCCGGGATCCGGGCAGTAGTCCGCCCGACCACCGAGCCCCCTAACGGAATCGAACCGTTGACCTTTTCCTTACCATGGAAACGCTCTGCCGACTGAGCTAAGGGGGCCTGCCTACTTCGCAGCCCGCGCCGCAGCGCGAGCCTCAGAAAGGGTACAGGCTCGCCGTTTGCCGCGCCAAACCGCGCCGTAACCGGCTGTTTCTGAACTGTAGTAGGCCCCGTTTTCCGGGTGCGCACCGGGTGCCCACCCGAATCACTCCACGCACCTCACCCCAGGTGGTAGGACGGACACGTGACCGATACCAGTGTTGCGCGTGTGGCGGTGTACCTCGACTTCGACAACATCGTCATCTCCCGCTACGACCAGATCCACGGTCGCAACGCCTTCCAGAAGGACCGGGCGGCCGGCTTCCACAAGAAGCCCGGCCGGCTCGCCGAGGCCACCGTCGACGTCGGCGCCATCATCGACTACGCGTCGTCGTTCGGCACCCTGGTGCTGACCCGCGCCTACGCCGACTGGTCCACCGACGTCAACGCCGACTACCGCGACCAATTGGTCGGGCGCGCAGTCGATCTCGTGCAACTGTTCCCCGCCGCGGCGTACAACAAGAACGGCGCCGACATCCGGCTGGCCGTCGACGCCGTCGAGGACATGTTCCGGCTGCCCGACCTGACCCACGTGGTGATCGTCGCCGGCGACTCCGACTACATCCCGCTGGCGCAGCGCTGCAAACGGCTGGGCCGCTACGTGGTGGGCATCGGCATCACCGGCTCGATCAGCCGGTCGCTGACCGCGGCCTGCGACGAGTACGTCTCCTACGACGCGCTGCCAGGCGTGCCCGAGGTCAAGCCGGAGGCCCCCAAGCGGCGCCGCACCAAGGCCGACGTCGAGGACGAGCCCGAGCCGCCGGACCCGCAGGCCGCCGCCACCGCGCTGCTGGAGCGGGCGCTGCGCATCGCGCACGGCAAGGACGACGCCGACTGGCTGCACAACTCCGCGCTCAAGGCCCAGATGAAGCGGATGGACCCGTCGTTCTCGGAGAAGTCGCTGGGCTACCGCTCGTTCAGCGACTTCCTGCGGTCCCGCTCGGACCTCGTCGAACTGGACGAATCGTCGACGATCCGGATGGTGCGGCTCCGCGGCGAGGATTAGGCGGGCGGATTAGCCGTCTATACGCTGACGGCATGTCTGACCGCCTGTATTTCCGTCAGCTGCTCAGTGGGCGCGACTTCGCCGCCGGCGACGTCATGGCCCAGCAGATGCGTAACTTCGCGTACCTGATCGGTGACCGCGAGACCGGCGAGGCCGTCGTCGTCGACCCCGCCTACGCCGCCGGTGACCTGGTCAACGCGCTGGAGGCCGACGGCATGCGGCTGGCCGGCGTGCTGGTCACCCACCACCACCCCGACCACGTCGGCGGCTCGATGATGGGCTTCACCCTCAAGGGCGTGGCCGAGCTGCTCGAGCACACCACCGTGCCGGTGCACGTCAACGCCCTTGAGGCGGACTGGGTTTCGAAGGTCACCGGGATCGCCCGCAGCGAGCTCACCGGCCGCCAGCACGGCGACGTCGTCTCCGTCGGCGCCATCGACATCGAGCTGCTGCACACCCCGGGCCACACGCCCGGAAGCCAGTGCTTCCTCGTCGACGGGAAGCTGGTCGCCGGCGACACCCTGTTCCTGGAGGGCTGCGGTCGCACCGACTTCCCCGGCGGAAACGTCGACGACATGTTCCGCAGCCTGCAGGCGCTGGCCAAACTCAGCGGCGATCCGACCGTCTACCCCGGTCACTGGTACTCCGCCGAGCCCAGCGCCCCGCTGGAAGAGGTCAAGCGCAGCAACTACGTCTACCGGGCCCGCGACCTCGACCAGTGGCGCATGCTGATGGGGGCCTAGATCTTTGCTTAAACGACAACTTGGTAAATTAAATCCCGCATAAGCGGAGTTAGGCCGTTATTCTCCGGTTTGCCCACGCACACGCGCAGGTACGGGGAGGACGTTTTCGATGACAAAAGCGCTGGAGACGCCGGCGGGGTGGTACTCCGACGGCTCCGGCGGTGAACGGTACTGGGACGGCTCGGCGTGGACGGCCTCCCGGTCCGCCGAGGATGTGGCCACGGTCGCCGAACTGGAGCGACGGCGCACGCTGTTGATCCGGTGGTTCACCGTGTGCACGGTGCTGCTGGTCGCGCTGACCGTGGCGGTCATCTACACGCTGGTGTCGCAGGCCGGGGGCCGCGACATCGCCGTGAGCGCGCCCTCCCCCGCCGGCCCGGCCGTCGCCCCGCAGGCCGCGCTGACCCCCGACCTGGCGGCCCCGCACGGCGAGTGGGTGGACGGGCCGTTCGCGTTCCGCGTCGACGAGATCGAGGTGGGGACGACGGTCTCGTCGACCGAGGCGCCGGTGGAGAAGACCGCGATCGGCCAGTACATCGTGGTGCGACTGGCGGTGGTCAACATCGGCGGCGCGACCGCGCACTTCCACGGCACCCTGCAGACCCTGCACGCCGGCGGCACCGCCTACGCCATCGACGACGAGGCCTCGGTCTACGTCAACGGCGGCTACGTCGAGATCCCGCCGGGCGCCGAGGCCCACGTGGGCGTCGCCTACGACGTGCCGCCGGGCACCGTGCCCGAGGTCCTCGCGCTGCGCGCGGATCCGGCCAGCCCGGGCGTGAAGATCCGGCTGTCCTGAGATTTCCGGCCGCCGGGTTGCGGCCACCCCAGCGCCCGGAACCCTTCACCGGCAGGTACTCGTCGTACCGCCCGAATGCACGCCTGACCAGGGTTTTTGCCTCGTCAAAGGCCCCCGCGAAATTCGTTGCTTTCGGTTAACTAAAGGCGTAGACAAGATCAGAAGATTTAGGCAGACTGTAACGCAGTCGTCAATTTCTTGTTTGCGGGGGAAATGTCGTGAAGAAGCTGGTGCTGTGCTTTGACACCGCGCGCGCTTCTGCGCGGCCGTCCGGGGATCCGACGGCCGCGATCACCAACACCGGCCGAGTCTTCCGTCTGCTCGACGAGCGCCCCGACCAGATGCTCTGGTACCACCCCGGCCCCGCACCGCGGACCGGGCTGGCGCGGCTGCGGTGGCGTACCGCGGCCGCCGACGAGGCCCGCGCGACGATCACCTCGGCCTACCAGTTCCTGGTCGACCACTGGGAGCCCGGCGACCGGGTGTACATGTTCGGCGGGGGTCGCGGGGCCTACTGCGCACAGACGCTGACCCGGCTGCTCAACATCGTCGGGGTGCTGCCGGACCTGATGGAGTCGATGGCGGCGTATGCCCTGCCGCCCACCAAGCGCGCCGCCGACGACTGGGAGCGGGTGCGCAGCCTGGCCGACCAGCTGATGGAGAAGCAGCGCGCGGGAATCCCGGTGTGGTTCCTGGGCCTGTGGGACACCACGACGATCCCGGGCTTCTCCCGCTGCGCGATGCCGATCCCGATGACCAACGTCGAAATGGGCCGCCACGCCCTGGCGATCGACGGCCTGCCCGGTGAGCGGCTGGTCGACTGCGAGCGCGTCGACGAGCAGTGGTTCCGCGGCGCATCGCGCGACATCGTCGGCGGCGCGGGGGCGTGCGCACCGCTGGCGTCCATCGCGTTCGACTGGGTGCTGTCCGGGGCGATCGGCGCGGGGCTGGCGATCCCGGCGGCGCGGCGCGCGCTGCTGCACCGGCCCACGGTCGACGACGCGCTGACCGAGACGCCGCCGACGATCGGGTTGCGCACGGTGCCGGAGGGTGCGACGGTGCACGACAGCGTCGAACGGTATCTGCGCGAGCACCCGGACTACTGGCGCCGGCTGCCGGAGTCGGTGCAGTGGGCGGACCCGAAGTGGGCCGAGACCCCGGTGGCGGCAACGACGCCCGCCGAGCTGCTGCTCAGCGCGCACTGATTCCGAGCGCTCGGCCAGCAACATATTGACCGTCGGGCAAATATCGCGGACGGTGTGAAAGCGCTTCAACCGTGATTTACTGCCAGACGTGGACGCGGATAGCAAACTGCTCGGGCTGTCGTCGGGGATGTGGACGGCCATCGCCGCGTGGGTGGCCGTCGTGGTCGGGGTCATCGCGCTGATCTACGCCTGGCGGCAGTACCAGCGGGCCAAGAAGCAGAGCGCCGAGCTCATGCAGCCCAACGTCGCGATGTTCATGGAGCCGGCCGCCGACGACTGGCACCTGATCGAGCTCGTCGTCAAGAACTTCGGCCGCACCCCGGCCTACGACATCCGCTTCGAGTTCCCCAACCCGCCGACCGTCGCCAAGTACGAGAACTCCTACCACGACGGCCGCTACCTCGACATCGTCCCGCTCAACCTGCCCGCGCTGATCCCCTACCTGGCACCCAACCAGGAGTGGCGCATCGTGTGGGACTCGGCGCTGGACCGAAAAGAGTTGGGCGAGGCCATCGCATCGCGCTTCGACGGCGCGGTCACCTACTACGCGCAGCCGAAGGATCCCAAGCGCAAACGCCGCCGCGACAAGTTCCGCTCCACGGCGGTGCTGGACTGGGCGACACTGCATCCGGTCGAACGCCTTGAGCTGCTCACCACCCACGACCTGGCCCGCCAGGAGAAGCAGAAGCTCGAGCTGCTGCGCCATCTGCTGACGTACTACCACTACGCGGTCAAGGAGAGCCGCGAAGAGGTGCTGCGCAAGGAGATCAACCAGGTGCGCGCCGCCGCCGAGGAGCTGCGCGAGCGTTACCGCGCCGAATACGAAGCGCCGCAGCGGCCTTCACCACCGCCGCCGCCACCGCCGCCGGTCGCCGCGGTCGACATCGACGCCGGGTTCGAAGAGGCCCACACCCAGATCATCAACCGGGTGCACAACGGCCACCGGCCGCGGCACCGCCTGGTCGAAACCTAGGCCTTAGTTTTTGCGCTCTTTGCGCTCTTTTGCGCCGAGTTCTACACCACGGTCGTGATTTTCGGCTGAGCACAGCCCAGGTGTAGAACTCGCGACGCTTGACGGCGCTTGACGGTCGAGTGTGGCCCGGCAACCCCTCGCTACCGGGCCGACTGCAACGCTACGAACACCCCCGCACCGCTGTCGTGAGTAGTGCGCTACTCCAACCCGGACCGGTTTCGTACCATCGATCGGATTCAGCGCTTTAAGGAGATGGCATGACCGTTGGCTACGAACTCACCGACACCGTCGCGACGCTGACCATGGACGACGGCAAGGTCAACGTCCTCGGTCTGGCCATGCAGGCCGCGCTCAACGAGGCCCTCGACCGCGCCGAGGCCGACGAGGTCAAGGCCCTCGTGCTGGCCGGCAACGGGCGGGTGTTCAGCGGCGGATTCGACCTGGAGGTCTTTCAGTCCGGCGACAAGGAGAAGTCGCTGCAGATGCTGTCGGGCGGGTTCGAGCTGGCGGCACGGCTGCTGTCGTTCCGGGCGCCGGTGGTCATGGCGGCGACGGGCCCGGCGATCGCGATGGGTGGCTTCCTGCTGCTGGCCGGCGATCACCTGGTGGGCCAGCCGAAGACCCGCTGCCAGGCCATCGAGGTGGCGATCGGCATGACGATGCCGTACGCGGCGCTGGAGATCATGAAGTACCGACTGACGCCGGCGGCGTATCAGCGGGCGAACGCGCTGGCGACGACGTTCACCGGCGACGCCGCGATCGCGGCGGGCTGGCTGGACGAGATCGTCGAGGCCGACCGCGTCGTCGCCCGGGCCCAGGAGTTCGCCGCCGAGGCCGCCAAGACCATCCACACCCGCGCGCACCGGGACAGCAAGCTCAAGGCGCGCGGGGACGTACTCAAGGGTATCCGCGCCGGGATCGAGAGCTTGCCAACCGAGTTCACCCTGCTCTAACCCCCGCGATTTCGGTGTAGTTAGTCGCGCCCAGCGCAACGGTCTACACCGAAATCGCCGAAAAGACAGCATGATGGTGCGGTGACCACCAAGATCCGCGGCCGGGTGTGGCGTTCCGGCAAACCCGTCGACGACTTCGACTTCGCCGCGATGGCCGACTACCTCGCCGAGGACGACACGCTGGTCTGGTGTGACATCTTCGACCCGAGCCACGAGACGCTCAAGCAGCTCGCCGCCGAGATCGGGCTCAACGACTGGGCCGTCGAGGACGCCATCGCCGAGTCCGAGCGGACCAAGGCCGTCGTCTACCGCACCCACACCTTCTACACCGTTTACGCCGTCACGCCGAACGGCACATCGGTTGCCGCGCACCGCATCTCGGGTTTCGTGCTGCCACGCGGGCTGGTCACGGTGCGGTTGTCGGCCGACTTCGACATGGATCAGGTGTCCCGGCGGTTCGACGAGCTCGGCGGTCAGGAGTTCGGCGTCGGCGCGCTGGTGCACGGCCTGCTCGACGTCGTCGTCGACAGCCACTTCGACGCGGTGCAGCGCCTCGACGACGCGATCGAGGCCCTCGAGGACGAGCTGTTCGAGGAGCACCCGCCCACAGGCGAGTTCCAGAAACAGACCTACCGGTTGCGCAAGGATCTCGTGCAGCTGCGCCGCGTCGTGCTGCCGATGCGCGAGGTGGTCAACGCGATCCAGCACCGCCGCGCCGACCACCAGATCTCCCCCGAACTCGACCCGCTCTACGCCGACCTCTACGACCACGTGCTGCGCGCCGCGGAGTGGACGGAGTCGCTGCGCGACATGATCACCACCGTCTTCGAGACCAGCCTGTCGCTGCAGGACGCCCGGCTGAACACGGTGATGAAGAAGCTGACCGGCTGGGCGGCGATCATCGCGGTGCCGACCGCCATCACCGGCTTCTACGGCCAGAACCTGGTCTTCCCCGGCGTCGACACCGTCGGCGGGTTCGTCACCAGCTCGGCGCTGATCGCCGGGCTGGTAATCCTGCTGTACGTGATGTTCAAACGCCGAGACTGGTTGTGACGCAGCAGGTCTAGCGTCCCTGCGGCACGGCCGTGCCGTCGCTGCCGCGGGTCTGGCTGAGCATCTTCGCCAGGCAGTGCTCCGCGTCGTACTGCTGGTCGGCGCACCAGCCCAGCGCCCCGTCGGCGCTGTCGAACGGCACGCCGGCGACGGTGACCCACCAGGTGGGGTCGCTGTAGACCGGCCAGTCGCCCGACCACACCAGCCGCGCGTTCGGATGCCGGCCGCGCAGCTGCAGGTGCTCGCGCAGGACGTCGGCGTTGGTCCAGGTGATGCCCTCGGCGACCTCGCCGGGTCGCTTCGAGCTGAGCTGGGGCTGCCACACGTCGAGCAGGGTGTCGTCGAGGATCTGGCGGTCGGCGGCGGCGATGTCGGTCAGCGCCGTCGCGGCCGCGGCCTCCAGGTCGCCGGTCTCCGGGATGCCGGGCTCGGCGGCGGTCACCGCGGTGGCCGACACCGTGTCGGAGTCGGGTTTCCCGTCGTAGCTGTCGCGGTGCGGGATGATCCGCACGGCGCCGTTGATCGTGTCGGCGGTGCGGAGGAAGCTGCCCGGCGGGAACGTGAAGTCGACGGTGGCGCCGCTCCTGCCGACCGCGATCGGCGTGCCGGTGAGGTCGAAAACCCCTGAGGCGACGTCTTTTCCGGTGTCGTCGACGACGTTGATCCGGTAGCCGTGGTTGACCAGCAGATCACCGCTGTCGCAGCCGGGGATGATGTGGGTGGTGACCGTCAGGCCGCGGTCGGAGTAGGTGAGCTTCTCGGGCGTCATCAGCGGGGCGACGTCGCAGGGCCCGACCTCGCCGATGGTCACCGGTGCGGCGCTGTCGGATCCGTCGCGGGTCAGCACGAACACCACGGCGGCGAGGACGACGGCGGCCACGGCGATGACTGCGGCGATCAGCACCGGGCTGCGCGACGACGACTCCTCGGGTTCCGGTTCGGGTTGCGGTTCCTCGTAGCCGAACTCGATGACCGGTTGTTCGTCGCTGTAGGCGTATTCGATGACCGGGCCGGCCATCGTCGGCGCCCCATAGGGCTCGGCGGCCGGGGCAAGCTGCGTCGGCTCGTCCACCACCGGCGCCATCTGCGTCGGCGCCTCCTCGGGCGGGGGCGCCGGGACGACGGTCGTCGGCGACTCGTGCGGATCGGCTCTGCCGCTGGCGTACTCGGCCAGGTCGTGGGCCTCGGCGGCGATCTCCTCGGCGGTCGGGGTGCCGGCGAATCGGTGCACCAGGACGACGGCGTCGGCGGCGATGTCGATGTCGTAGCGGGCGTCGGAGTGGTCGACGACGGCGTCACCGATCGGCGCCAGCAGGGCCAGACCGGGACCGTGCCTGCCGAAGAACACGATCTGCGAGCCGCCGGTTGGCACCGGTAGGTCCTGACGAAAGAGCTGCCCGTCGAGGTCGATCCACCCGAGCTCGACGAGCTGGGCCTCGAGTTCGGGGGTCACCCGACGATCCTGACATCGGGAGCCGCGCCCGTCGAGCACGGGGCACCGCGCCCAATTTTAACTACAGTGAAAATTTTGCTCGATGCGTATCAATGCAGCTGTAATGCCGCCCATTTAGCACAGCGCCAGCAGTTGCCGATACATGCGTATTGAGTGACTGGTACACTCCCGGTCGGCAGCGCTGGAGCATTAGCGGACGGCAACCGTTTCGTATGGTCATTGCCGGATATTTGAGTTATGGCGTCATTATCTAAGTAATTGTACTAATTGACGGTGCCGAGGTTCGCTGATCTAATCGATCTTGATCAGAGTTAGCTGGAGCTTGGGGGTTCAGGACAGTGCCGGGGGATGACGCAAACGTCTCTGTAGCGGTGGTCGACGGCCATGACGTCGTCCATGTCGGCATCGAGGCCTGGGCGACGGGCAGCCAACCGCGGGTGAAGGTGGTCGCGCACTACGCCGGTCCGCAGGAGTTCCTCGACCAGCAGCCCAGCGACTCCCCGTCGATCGACGTCGTCGTGTTCGGGCCGTCGGGCCGCACCCCGGAGTTCGACAACCTGCGCAAGCTGTGCGCCGTCGGCTACCCGGTCATCGTCTACTCGCACCTGCACAACGACGAGATCATCCTCAACAGCCTCGACGCCGGCGCGGTGTCGTACGTGCTGAAATCCGAGAGCGGCCACCACCTGGCCGAGGCGATCTACGCCGCGCGCTCACCGGAGCCCTACGTCGCGCCCTGCATGACGCAGGCGCTGCGCAACGGCGAACTGAAGGGCCGGCCGCGGCTGAGCACCCGCGAACGTGAGGTGCTGATCGCCTGGTGCCAGACCGAGAACAAGGACCTGGTCGCCAAGCGGCTGTTCATCGAACCGTCGACGGTGCGCACGCACCTGCAGCGGGTGCGGGCCAAGTACGCGGCGGTGGGCCGGCCGGCGCCGACGAAGGCCTCGCTGATCGCGCGGGCGATCCAGGACGGCCTGCTCGACGTCGACGAGCTCTAGTCCAGCGAGATCAGCAGGAACGAGAAGTTGTCCTGGGCACCGGCTTTGCGGGTCGCCTCGATGATCGTCTCGGCGGGGCTCGGGCCGGTCACCGCGTCGCGCAGCGCCTCGTCGGACATCATGCCGCTGACCCCGTCGGAGCAGACCAGGTAGGCGGTGCCGCCGCGCGGCTGCACGGTCAGGTGCGGGTCGACGGGCATCCGCTGGCCGAGCGCCTGGGTGATGCGGTGCGTCGGACGGCCCTGGTCGTCGAGAAGGGCGTCGTCGACCGAGAGCTGTTGCAGCACACCGTCGCTGATGCCGTAGACGCGGCTGTCGCCGACGTTGAAGACCACCACCTGGTCGGCGAACGCGCAGACCCCGGCGATCGTGGTGCCCATGCCGAGCAGTTCGGGGTTCTGGCCCACCTGGTGCACCTGGTCGTTGGCGTGCTGCAGGCCGTCGGCGACGTCGTCCGGGCCCGCCCAGCCCGGCGCGATGTCGGCGATCACGCTCAGCGCCAGCCGGCTCGCCAGCTCACCACCGGCGTGCCCGCCCATCCCGTCGGCGACGGCGGCGACGAAGGGCACGTCGTCGCCGAAGCGCATGTGCACCACCGACCCCGTCGCCGCCTGACACGACCAGGCGCCGACGAGCAGCGCGTCCTCGTTGTGGTCGCGCACCAGACCGGTATCGGTGAACGCGGTCACCTCGATGCTCATCGCCCAGTTTCCTTCCTCGACACCGCAGCCGAACCCTACGACATCGCGGGCCGATCTCCGTCGACCATCGCCACGACATGTGGGAGCATCTGCGCATGAACCCGCAGGACGACCCGGAGGAGCGGATCCGGCAGCTGGAACAGCCGCTGACCCGCTCCGGGGTGGAACTCGGCGCCGAGGACCGAACCCGGACCGACACCTCGGCCCTGCCGCCGCCGGTCTACGACGAGCCGTACCAGCAGCCGTACGGGCAGTCACCGTATGCGGCACCGCCGTTCGGGGTCGCCTACCCGCAGGCTCCACGGTCGGGTATCTCGCCGTGGCTGATCTTCGGGATCATCGGGGCGGTCGCGGTCATGGTGGTGGCCGCGATCGGCACCGTGCTGGCGATCATGCGGTCGAGCACCGTCGGGTCGCCCACCATCGGCGGCTCCTTCGACGATCCCCCGTCGATCGCGGTCCCCACGTGGACCATGCCGAGCTTCCCGTCGATCGACATCCCCACCCCGGATCCGGATGCGCCGCCGAAGGTGGCGGTCGCCCCGGCGGGCGGGCAGTACAGCATCGCGGGGGTCGAGAACGTCGACATCGTCGAGTGCAACGGCGCCCACATCAGCGTCAGCGGGGTGAACAACACCGTGACACTGCTGGGCCACTGCGCGAGCGTGAACGTCTCGGGTATCGAGAACGACGTCACCGTCGACAGCGCCGACCGGATCCAGGCGTCGGGCTTCGACAACGAGGTCGTCTTCCACGACGGCGACCCGGAGATCAGCGCGTCGGGCGACAACATCGTCACGCGCGGCTAGCTGCGCCCCGGCGCCCGGGCGCCCTTGCTTCCCTTTTCTTCGCCGAGTTCTACACCAGGGTCGTGATTTCGGGCTGACCACGACCCTGGTGTAGAACTCGCGACGCACTAAACCGCGGAGTTATCCACAGGTCCACCCCGAAACGGCTGTCCGAGAGCCGAATCTGTCGTGGGGCGTCGTCACGCTCACGGCATGTGGACACCGTTTCTGGGCCCCGAGGCCCTCGCCGCAGGCCGGCTCACCCGAGGACAACTGCGTTGGCGCAACACCGCGGTCCTGCCGCGGGTGTACATCCCCAACGGCGCCGAACGCACCGTGCACATGAACGCGATGGCGGCGTGGCTGCACTCCGGCCGCCGGGGCATCATCGCGGGGCGGGCGGCCGCGGCGCTGCACGGCGCGAAGTGGGTCCGCGCGTCGACGCCGATCGAGATCATCACCGCACACGGTCGCCGCCGCGACGGCGTCATCGTCCGGGAGGAACGCATCGCCCCCGACGAGATCACCTACATCGGTGAGCTGCCGGTGACCAGCGTCGCCCGCACCGCGCTGGATCTCGCCCGGCACCTGCCGCGCAACCAGGCCGTCGCGCATCTCGACGCGCTCTCGGCGGCAACGGGTCTGACCGCCGCCGACGTGCTGCCGCTGCTGGAGCGGTACCGCGGAGCGCGGGGAGTCCGTCGCGCACGGATCGCCTTGTCGCTCATGGACGGTGGCGCGCAGTCACCCGAGGAGACCCGCGTCCGCCTGATACTCATCGACGCCGGACTGCCCGCGCCGCGCACCCAGATCCGGCTGTACGACGGCTACACCGAGGCGTTCCTCGACATGGGCTACGAGGAGCCGAAGGTCGGGCTGGACTACGACGGGGTGCACCACAGCGAGGACCGCAAACGCTACGTCCACGACGTCGGGCGCAACGAGTTCGTCGACCATCAGGGCTGGATCGATATCCACGTGCTCAAGGAGCACAGCCGGGCGTACATCCTGCACCGGGTGTTCGACGCCTTCCGGCGCCGCGGCTGGGACCCGCCCAAGCCGAAGCGGCGACGCTCGCCGGGGTCCACCGATCGGGGGACACCGGATTCCACCCCCTGATCCACCGGTCGCCCGACATACATTTCGGCCGCTGAGCAGCACTCTTGAGTCATCGCCGGAACACACCGGAAAACGAACTCAAAGAGGAGAACGACATGACCACCATCCGCACCCGCATCGCCAGCATCTTCGCCATCCCGTTCGTCATGGCGGGTCTGCTCGCCGCAGCGTTCGGCTTCTCCGCGGCCGCCCACGCCGGCACCTACACGCCGGACAACACCCCGCGGCCCGGGCTGGTCGCCACCCCGCAGACCCACGCCCATCCGCAGGGCACGATCCACCACCACGGCGGCCACTTCCACGTCCAGAACCTGTTCTCGTAGACCACTTGACCAGAGGCCCTTCCCGAGTGCCGGATCGGGAAGGGCCTCGCCTATTTGCGCGCGACGGGTCGCCGAGTTCTACACCAGGGTCGCGATCCGTCGCCGATCGCAGCCCTGGTGTAGAACTCGCGGGCCCTTAACCCGAAAGTCAGCCGCGCTCCACCGGGCGCGACGGGTCCGAGCTCCACTCCGACCACGACCCCGGGAACAGCGCCGCGTCCACCCCGGCCTCGGCCAGCGCGGCGATCACCACCGACGCCGTCACCCCCGATCCGCAGTACACCGCGACGTCGGAATCCGGCAGCGACACGTCGCGGCGCAGCGTCCCGTCCTCGGCGAGCAGGCTCGTGCTCGGCAAGTTCTTCGCGCCCGGGATGTGCCCGGCGACGGGGTCGACGGGCTCCACCTCGCCGCGGTAGCGCTCCGGCGCCCGCGCGTCGAGCAGCACCCCGGACCGGTCCAGCAGCTCGTCGGCGCGCAGCGTCGGCAGTGCCCCCGCGTAGAGGTCCTCGTGCGCGACGGTCACATCCCCCGGCTCCGGCGTGACCGCATCGGACTCGACGGGCCCGCCGGCCGCCTTCCACGCCGCCAGCCCGCCGTCGAGGATCCGCACGTCGGGAATGCCCGCGGCGGTCAGCACCCACCACGCCCGCGCCGAGCCGGCCCGGTTCCAGTCGTCGTAGACGACGACCGGCACCCCGGCCCGCACACCCCAGCGTCGCGCCGACTCCTGCAGCGCCGCCCCCGACGGCAGCGGATGCCGGCCGCGACCGGGGACGCTGTGATCGCTGAGCTCGTCCTCCAGCGACACGTACACCGCCCCCGGAATGTGCTCCGCCTCGTAGCCGGCCCGGCCATCGGGCTCGGTCAGCTGCCAGCGGACGTCGAGCAGCGTCACCGTCCCGAGCAGACCCGTCAACTCCTGCGCGCTGATGAAGACCATGCCCTGACGGTAGTCGGGTTCAGCGCGCCACCGTGTAGCCGTGCGTCTCGCGGTCCCACGTGTCGGGCCGGCCGATCACCGTCATCACCCGGTCCGGCGCGTCGAGAAGCTTTGCCACAGCGGAGACTTCAGCTACCGCACCTCCCGGCTAGACTGTCGCCATGCCTGTCAGCGTCCGGGACCGTCTCCTCGACGCGGCCCGCGAGCTGTTCACCGAGCGCGGCTACCGCGCGACCACCACCAAGGAGATCGCCGCCCGGGCGCGGGTCGCCGAGCTGACGCTGTTCCGGCACTTCGGATCCAAGGTCGACGTGTTCGAGGCCAGCGTGCTGGCCCCGCTCAAGGACGACATCGACGAGTGGAGCCGGTCGTGGGTCGAATCCTCCAGCGCGGCAACGCTTGAGCAGATGGCCACCCAACTCGCCGACGGGCTCTACACGCTGGCCCGTCGTCATCACCGGATCTTTCAGGAACTCATCGCGGCGCGGTCGGACCCGCGCAGCGACCTGCACGCCGCCTCCATCGCGGTCAGCGGTGCACTGCGCACGGGTCTGCGCGCCGTGCACGACGCCTCGTACCCGGTGGCCGACCGGCACGGCATCAAAGGTGAGGACAGCCCGGCCACCATCGGCGCCGTCGCCGCGATGATCGTCGGCTCAGTGGTGCTCGAGGACTGGGTGTACCCGGCGCAGAAGCGGATTCCCGGCAAGGACCGGATGGTGCGGGAGCTGGCCCGCCTCATCGTCGACGGCACCACGCATCGTTAGTCGAACACGATCACGCCGCGGACGTTGCGGTCGGACCGCAGATCCTGGTAGCCGTCGTTGATCTGGTCCAGGGTGTAGGTGCGGGTGATCATCTCGTCGAGCTTGAGCTGGCCGGAAGTGTACAGCTCCAACAGCATCGGCACATCCGAGCGCGGGTTCATCGAGCCGAGGATCGTGCCGGCCAGCGTCTTGTTCATCAGCGTGAAGTCCTGCACGTTGAAGTCGATGGACCGCAGTGTCTGCGACGCCATCCCGGTCAGCACACAGGTGCCGCCCTTGCGCGTCAACGCCAGCCCGGCCGCCGGGGTCTCCTGCCGCACCACCGACGGTGCGACGACGACCGCGTCGGCCATCACCCCGCGAGTCAGCTCACGCACCAGCCCGACGGCCTCGGCCGCCGAAGCCGCGGTGTGCGTCGCCCCGAAGTCCAGCGCCGACTTGCGTTTGAACTCCGAGGGATCCACCGCGACGATGTGACGCGCCCCGTGGATCCGTGCTGCCTGCACCGCGCACATCCCGATGCCGCCGCAGCCCAGCACCACCGCGGTGTCCCCGCCGCGCACACCGGCCCGGTTGGCCATCGACCCGTAGCCCGTCGGCACCGCACACGACACCAACGCCGCTGTACGCAACGGGATCTCGGGATCGATCTTGATCAGCGAGGTCTCCGCGACGACGGTGTGCTCGGCGAACGCCCCGATCTTCGACAGATGGCCCAGCCCCTTGCCGGCCAGCGTGTGGTGGCGGAACGTGCCGTCGGTGGGCATACCGGGCACCATCGTCAACGAGCCGCAGTCGCAGAGGTATTGCGCACCGGAGGCACACCAGCGGCAGCGCCCGCAGGTGGCGACGAACGACATCACCACATGGTCGCCGGGTGCCAGGCCGGTGACGCCGTCGCCCACCTCGACGACGACACCCGCGCCCTCGTGTCCGCCGATGAGCGGGAACATCTCCGGCATGCCCATGGCGCGCATGACCTCGTTCGGGGCGGACATGTCGCCGTTGCGGATGTGCTCGTCGGAGTGGCACAGCCCGGCGGCCGCCAACCGGACCAGCACCTCCCCCGCGCGCGGCGGGTCCAGCTCAAACTCCTCGACCGACCAGGGTTGACCGACCCCGTGCAGGATCGCTCCTCGTGTCCGCACCTGTGCAGTATGTAGGTGCCACTAACACCCGGGCAAGGGTCAGCCGGCGATCTCCCCGGCCAGGGTGTCGATCACGCGAGCCAGCTCGTCGACCATCCAGCTGGTGCTGCGCTGCCGGTACACCGCCAGCAGCGAGCGGTAGTACCAGAGGTGGTCCTGCGGGTCGGAGGTGTTGAACCGCTGCCACACCGACGGGCCCTCGCGGCGCAGGTCGCGCAGGATGGCGCGGGCGTTATCGAGCTTGTCGGCCATCGACACCCGAATCGTGCTGTCCGACACCGACCCCAGGTGCGCGATGTAGTCCTCCTTGCGCTTGCGCCACGGCGGCTTCGGCACGACGGTGGTGTCGCTGCACTCGGCAACGATGTCGGCGACCTCCGGTCCGAACCGCGCGGCGATCTGCGCCAGCGTCGCCTCACCGCCCTGATCCTCGGCGGCGTCGTGCAGCAGCGCCGCGATGGCCTCGGTCTCGGTGCCGTCGTCCTCGATCACCAGCCCCGCCACCGACAGCAGATGGCCGATGTAGGGCACCTTGCTGGCCTTGCGGGTCTGCGTGCGGTGCAGCTCGGCGGCGTAACCGAGCGCCTCCTCGAACCGGGGGCCCAGCCGCGGTGCGGACGTCTCGCTCATCTCGCCATCCTCACCCATGCCGCACACACGCCGCCCGGGTTGCCGCGAATGTCGTACCCACCTCTTAGGGTGGCACCGATGGCGCTTCACATCCATCGGGCCGAACGCACCGATCTGCTGGCCGACGGACTCGGTGCGCTGCTCTCCGAGCCGCCCGCCGATCCGTTCGCCGAGGAGCTGGTGATCGTGCCGGCCAAGGGGGTCGAACGCTGGCTGAGCCAGCGGCTGAGCCACATCCTGGGCTCGGGCACCGGCGACGACGGCGTGTGCGCGGGCATCGCGTTCCGCAACCCGCGCTCGCTGATCGCCGAGCTCACCGGCACCGCCGCCGGTGACGACCCGTGGTCGCCGGACGCCATGGTCTGGCCGCTGATGGAGGTCATCGACGCCTCCTGCACCGAGGACTGGTGCAAACCGCTGGCCACCCACCTCGGTCACTTCGAGGCCGGCGACGAGAGGGAGCTGCGCCAGGGCCGCCGCTACGCCGTCGCGCGCCGGCTGGCCGGGCTGTTCGCCTCCTACGCCCGCCAGCGCCCGCAACTGCTCGTCGACTGGGAGGACGGCGCCGACGGCGGCGTACCGGCCGACCTGAGCTGGCAGCCGCACCTGTGGCGCGCGCTGATCGAGCGCATCGACGCCGACACCCCGCACATCCGGCACGCGAAAACCGTTGCCCGGCTGCGGGAGTCACCGACCGATCTGCCGCAGCGGCTGTCGCTGTTCGGGCACACCCGGCTACCGAGCACCGAGATCGAGCTGCTCGAGGCGCTGGCCACCCACCACGACCTGCACCTGTGGCTGCCGCACCCCAGCGACCCGCTGTGGCAGTCGCTGAAGGGCGTGCACGGCCAGATCCCCCGCCGCGACGACACCAGCCACCGCGAGGTGGCCCACCCGCTGCTGGCCACCCTCGGCCGCGACCTGCGCGAACTGCAGCGCGCCCTGCCCGCCGACCCGGCCACCGACGAGTACCTCGGCGGCCGCGACCACCCGGACACCCTGCTCGGCTGGCTGCAGTCCGACATCACCGCCAACCGGCTACGCCCCGCCGGCCGCGTCCACAACAAGACCGACCGCTCGGTGCAGGTACACGCCTGCCACGGCCCGGCCCGTCAGATCGACGTGCTGCGCGAGGTGCTGCTCGGCCTGCTCGCCGACGACCCGACGCTGGAACCCCGCGACATCCTCGTCATGTGCCCGGACATCGAGACCTACGCCCCGCTGATCGTGGCGGGCTTCGGGCTCGGCGACATGATCCAGGGCGTGCACCCGGCGCATCAGCTGCGGGTGCGGCTGGCCGACCGCGCGCTGGTGCAGACCAACCCGCTGCTCAACGTCGCCGCCCAGCTGCTGACCTTGGCCGGCGGGCGCGCCACCGCCAGCGAGGTGCTCAACCTGGCGCAGGCGCCCCCGGTGCGGGCCCGCTTCGACTTCAGCGACGACGACCTCGAGGACATCACCCGCTGGGTCCGCCAGGCCGGCATCCGCTGGGGCTTCGACAAGGACCACCGCAAGCCCTACGGCGTCGACTTCGTCCAGAACACCTGGCGCTTCGGCATCGACCGGGTGCTCGCCGGGGTGGCCATGTCCGACGACTCGCACGCCTGGATCGACACCACGTTGCCCCTCGACGACGTCAGCAGCAACCGCGTCGACCTGGCCGGCCAGCTCGCCGAATACGTCGAGCGGCTGCAGCGCGCGGTCGAGAACCTCACCGGCGCACGGCCTCTCGCCGACTGGCTGACGGCGCTCACCGACGCCGTCACCTCGCTCACCGAGGTCGGCGACGACGACGTCTGGCAGACCGCGCAACTGGAACGCGAGTTCGCCGAGATCCTGGCCACCGCGGGCCCGCACGCCGGCACCGAGATGCGGCTGGCCGATGTGCGCGCGCTGCTGGACCGTCACCTCGCCGGCCGTCCCACCCGCGCCAACTTCCGTACCGGGACACTGACCGTGTGCACGATGGTGCCGATGCGCTCGGTGCCGCACCGGGTGGTGTGCCTGGTGGGTCTCGACGACGGGGTGTTCCCGCGGCTGGGCATCGTCGACGGCGACGACGTGCTGGCCCGCGACCCGATGACCGGCGAGCGCGACATCCGCTCCGAGGACCGTCAGCTGCTGCTCGACGCGATCGGCGCCGCCACCGAGACGCTGGTGATCACCTACACCGGCGCCAACGAGCACTCCGGGCAGGAACGCCCACCCGCGGTGCCGCTGGCCGAGCTGCTCGACGTGCTCGACCGCACCACCGAGCACCCCGTCCGCGAGGACGTCCTCACTCGACATCCGTTGCAGCCCTTCGACACCCGCAACGTCGTCCCCGGCGCACTGGTGCCCGGCGAGCCGTTCACGTTCGACTCCACCGTCAAGCGGGCCGCCGCCACCCGCGCCGCCGAACGCGCCGAGCGGCCGCCGTTCATCTCCGGCCCGCTGCCCGCTCCCCCGCCCGACGACGTCGTGCTCGCCGACCTCGTCGCGTTCTTCAAGGATCCGGTCAAGGGGTTCTTCCGGTCGCTGGACTACACGCTGCCGTGGGAGGTCGACGGGGTCGAGGACGCGATGCCGGTCGACCTCGACGCGCTGCAGGAGTGGACGGTCGGCGACCGCATGCTGCACGACATGCTGCGCGGCATGGCGCCCAGGCAGGCCCGCGAGGCCGAGTGGCGGCGCGGCACCCTGCCACCTGGACACCTGGGCTGGCAGCGCGCCACCGAGATCTGCGATCAGGCAACGCAACTCGCCCAGGCGGCGCAGCCGTACCGCAAGGCCGACCCGCGGGCGGTCGACGTCGACATCGACCTGGGCGGGCGCCGGGTGACCGGCACCGTCGCCCCGGTGTACGACGACCGGCTGGTGTCGGTGACGTACTCCAAGCTCGACGGCAGACATCTGATGCAGCCATGGATCCTGTTGCTGGCCTTGTACGCCCACGATCCCGGCCGGGAGTGGAAGGCCGTCGTCGTCGGCCGCCCGCGCCGCGGCACCACCCCGCGCACCGAGGTGATGGGCCGGCCCGCATCGCCGCGGGAGCTGCTGGCCGACCTGGTCGCGCTGTACGACGAGGGCCGCCGCGCACCGCTGCCGCTGCCGGTGAAGACGTCATACGCGTGGGCCGAGGCCGTGCACGGTCACGGCGATCCGGAACAGCGGGCGCGCTACCGCTGGCAGTCGGGCAACTTCCCGGGCGAGGACGTCGAACCGGCGTACGAGCTGGCGTTCGGGAAGAACACCTGGCTCAGCCATCTCGTCGAGCGCGGGCTGGACCGCTACGCGCAGCGGATGTGGCTGCCGATGCTGCAGGCGTTGGAGAGCTGAGAGCTGATGCAACCGTTTGATCTGCTGGGACCGCTGCCCGCACCGCGCACCACGACGGTGCTGGAGGCCAGTGCGGGCACGGGCAAGACGTTCGCGCTGGCCGGGCTGGTCACCCGGTACGTGGCCGAGGGTGTCGCGACGCTGGACCAGATGCTGCTGATCACGTTCAGCCGCGCCGCCAGCCAGGAGCTGCGTGACCGGGTGCGCCGCCAGATCGTGGACGCGGTAACGGCTTTCGCCGATCCGCCGGCGTCGCGCACCGAGCTGATCGACTATCTGCTGACCGGGACCGCCGACGAGTTGGCGGCGCGGGAACGCAATCTGCGCGACGCGCTGGCCGGGTTCGACGCCGCCACCATCGCCACCACCCACCAGTTCTGCCAGCTGGTGCTGCGCTCGCTGGGCGTCGCGGGTGACACCGATTCCGGGGTGACGCTGGTCGACAACCTCGACGACCTGGTCACCGAGATCGTCGACGACCTCTACCTGGCGCACTTCGGCCGTGACCGCGACCCGCTGCTGCCCTACAAGGACGCGCTGGAACTGGCCAAGGAGGTGGTGAACAAGCCGGCCACCGAGCTGCGCCCGCGCGACCCGGAGCCGGAGTCGCGCGCCGCGGTGTGTCTGCGGTTCGCCAACGACGTTCTCGCCGAACTGGATAAGCGCAAACGCCAGCGCGGCATCCTCGGCTACGACGACCTGCTGAGCCGGCTGGCCGACGCCCTGGACTCCGACGACTCGGCCGCGCAGGTGCGGATGCCGCAGCGCTGGCCGATCGTGATGGTCGACGAGTTCCAGGACACCGACCCGGTGCAGTGGAAGGTGATCGACCGGGCGTTCACCGGCCGCTCCACGCTGATCCTGATCGGCGACCCGAAGCAGGCGATCTACGCGTTCCGCGGCGGCGACATCGTCACGTACCTGAGCGCGGCGTCGAAGGCCGACGCGCAGATGACGCTGGGCACCAACTGGCGCAGCGACAAGGCGCTGGTCGATCGGCTGCAGGCCGTGCTTCGCGGCGCGCAACTGGGCCACGAGCAGATCGTCGTGCACGACGTCGAGGCCCACCACACCGGCTCCCGGCTGGTCGGGGCGCCGTACGGTGCCCCGTTCCGGCTGCGGGTGGTGCGCCGGGATGCGTTGGGCGTCAGCCAGACCCGCACCCCGGCGATCGACCAGCTGCGCACCTACATCTCCCGCGACCTGGCCGCCGACATCGGCGCGCTGCTGGCCTCGGGCGCGACGTTCGACGGCCGCACACTGGGCGCCGGTGACATCGCGGTGATCGTCGAGACCCACAAGGACGCCCGCGTCTGCTACCAGGCGCTGTGCGACGCCGGGATCCCCGCCGTCTACACCGGCGACTCGGACATCTTCAGCTCCGACGCCGCCGCGGACTGGCTGGCGCTGCTGGAGGCGTTCGACCAGCCGCACCGGCCCGGGGTGGTGCGCGCCGCGGCGGCGACGATGTTCTTCGGCGAGACCGCCGAGTCGCTGGTGGCCGGCGGTGACGCGCTGACCGACCGGATCGCGGAGACGTTGCGGGAGTGGGCGAGTCACGCCCGTGAGCGCGGGGTCGCGGCGATCTTCGAGGCCGCCAAGTTGGCCGGGATGAGCGACCGGGTGCTGGCGTGGCAGAACGGCGACCGGCTGATGACCGACCTCGCGCACGTCACACAGCTGCTGCAGGAGGCCGCGCACCGCGAACACCTCACGCTGCCCGCGCTGCGGGACTGGCTGCGCACCCAGCGCGAGGAGGGCAGCGGCGCCGCCGAACGGTTCCGCCGTCTCGACACCGATGCCGCGGCCGTGCAGGTGATGACGGTGTTCGTCGCCAAGGGCCTGCAGTTCCCGATCGTGTACCTGCCGTTCGCGTTCAACCGCTACGTCCGCGATCCCGAGATCGTGCTCTACCACGAGGGCGAGACCCGCTGCCTGCACATCGGCGGGCCGGACAGCCCGGACTTCAACCAGGTGCAGCGGCTGGGCCGCGCCGAGGACGCCAGCGACGACAGCCGGCTGATGTACGTCGCGATGACGCGCGCCCAGTCGCAGCTGGTGGCGTGGTGGGCGCCGTCGCGCGACGAGGTCAACGGCGGGCTGTCGCGGCTGCTGCGCGGCCGCCGCCCTGGTGAGGCGATGGTGCCCGACACCGTTGTGCCGCCGAAGGTTTCCGACGACGACGCGCTGGCCCGGTTCCGCGAGTGGGAGGCCGTCGGCGGGCCGGTGATCGAGGACGCGGTGCCGTGCACGGTGCCGGCGCGGCCGTCGGATACCGCTGTCGGACCGTTCGAGGCGCGCCACTTCCACCGCTCGATCGACACCGCGTGGAAGCGCACGTCCTACAGCGGGCTGATCCGGGATGTGGAGCCGACGCCGGTGAGCAGCGAGCCGGAGGTGTCCGAACTCGACGACGAGGTGGCCGAGATCGCGCTGACCGAACCGGCCGTCGGCGCGGACGTGCCGTCGCCGATGGCCGAGCTGCCGACCGGCGCGAAGTTCGGGTCGCTGGTGCACGCGGTGCTGGAGAACGCCGACCCGTTCGCCCCCGACCTGGCCGCCGAACTGGAGGCGACGATCCGCGAGCACCTGGTGTGGTGGCCGGTCGACGTGCCGCCCGAGGACCTGGCCGCGGCGATGGTGCCGATGCACGACACCCCGCTGGGCCCGCTGGCCGACGGGGTGACGCTGCGCCAGATCGGGCTGGCCGACCGGATGCGGGAGATGGAGTTCGAATTCCCGCTGGCCGGCGGCGATCTGCGCACATCGGCGCCCGACATCCGGCTCGAACACGTGGGCGCCCTGCTGGCCGAGCATCTCCCGGACGACGACCCGCTGCGGGTGTACGCCGACCGGCTGCAGGGCCCCGGCCTGGGCCGCCAGCCGTTGAAGGGCTACCTGTCGGGGTCGGTGGACGCGGTGCTGCGCCTCGGCGACCGGTATCTCGTCGTCGACTACAAGACGAACTGGCTCGGTGACCCGACGCGCCCGCTGACCGCCGCCGACTACGCGCGCCCGCGGCTGGTCGAGGCGATGCTGCACTCCGACTACCCGCTGCAGGCGCTGCTGTACAGCGTTGTGCTGCACCGCTTCCTGCGCTGGCGGCTGCGCGGGTACTCACCGGACCACCATCTGGGCGGGGTGCTGTACCTGTTCCTGCGCGGGATGTGCGGGCCGTCGACCCCGGTGGTCGACGGGCATCCGGCCGGGGTGTTCAGCTGGCAGCCGCCGGCGGAGCTGATCGTGGCGCTGTCGGATCTGCTCGACGCGGGGCGGGTGGCGGCATGACCGAGTGGCGGCGGTCGGTGGCCGCGGAGGGCCTGCTGAAGACGTTCACCGACACGGAAGTCATCGACGCCCCGGATGTGCATGTGGCGCAACGACTCTGCACGCTGGCACAGGCGCGCGACGAGGTCGTCGAGCTGGCGATCGCGCTGGTGGTGCGGGCGCTGCGCACCGGGTCGGTGTGCCTGGATCTGCGGACGGTGGCCGCGCAGGTGCCGGTCGACGGGCTGCCGTGGCCCGCCGTCGACGACTGGCTGGCGGCGGTGCACGCGCATCCGCTGACCAACGATCCGCCGGTGCTGCGCGTCGACGGCGACCTGCTGTACCTGGACCGGTACTGGCTCGAGGAGCAGCAGGTGTGCGACGACATCCTGGCGATGGTTTCCTCCAGGCCTGCCGCGGCCGCCCCAGATGTCGGGCGGCTGTTCCCGCCGGGTTTCGAGGAACAGCGCGCGGCCGCGGAACTGGCGCTCTCACAGGGACTTACGGTGCTGACCGGTGGTCCGGGCACCGGCAAGACGACGACGGTGGCGCGGCTGCTGGCGCTGCTGGCCGGCGGCACCCGGCTGCGGGTGGCGCTGGCGGCACCGACCGGCAAGGCGGCGGCGCGACTGCAGGAGGCGGTGCAGACCGAGCTCGACAAGCTGCCGGAGGCCGACCGCGCCGCGCTGTCGGGAATGCACGCGACCACGCTGCACCGGCTGCTGGGCAGCAGGCCGGACACGTCGGCGCGGTTCCGCCACCACCGCGGCAACCGGTTGCCGCACGATGTGATCGTCGTCGACGAGACGTCGATGGTGTCGCTGACGATGATGGCGCGGCTGCTGGAGGCGGTGCGGCCCGACGCCCGGCTGGTGCTGGTCGGCGATCCGGACCAGCTGGCGTCGGTGGAGGCCGGGGCGGTGCTCGCCGACCTGGTCGACGGGCTCGGCGCGGGCCGGATCGCGCAGCTGAAGACGTCGCACCGGTTCGGGGAGAGCATCGGGGCGCTGGCCTCGGCGATCCGCGCCGGCGACGCCGACGGTGTGGTCGAGGTGCTGCGCGACGGCGGCGAGCACATCGAGTGGATCGAGGCCGAGGACCCGTCGGAGCCGCTGCGCGCGGTGCTGGTGCCGTGGGTGACGGAGCTGCGGAAGGCCGCGGTGCTCGGCGACGACCAGACCGCGCTGGAGGTGCTCGACGAACACCGGCTGCTGTGCGCGCACCGGCGCGGCCCGGCCGGCGTGCGGTACTGGAACCACCAGATCGAGCGGTGGCTGGCCGCGGCCACCGGCGAACCGATCTGGTCGCCGTGGTACCCGGGCCGGCCGGTGCTGGTGACGGCGAACGACTACGGGCTGGGCCTGTACAACGGCGACACCGGGGTGACGGTGGTGCGCGACGGCACGCTGCGGGCGGTGATCGCCGGGACACAGCGGCTGGAGTTCGCGACCAGTCGGCTCGCCGAGGTCGAGACCATGCACGCGATGACGATCCACAAGTCGCAGGGCAGCCAGGCCGACGAGGTGACCGTGCTGCTGCCGTCCGACGACTCGCGGCTGTTGACCCGCGAGCTGTTCTACACCGCGGTGACCAGGGCGAAGAAGCGGGTGCGCGTCGTCGGGCCGGAGTCGTCGGTGCGCGCGGCGGTCCAGCGGCGGGCCATCCGGGCGTCCGGCCTGGCCGAGCGCCTCCGCCGCGCCTGACTCACGTCCGGAAAACAAGTAGCGGTCCCGGCAAATCCAAGTAGTGCACTACGGGGCCGATCGGCAGCCCGAGCGGTCAGGGTCAATCTGCACCGTCATGCCTGCAGCAGAGGATCCCGCGATGGCCAAGCCCAAGCCGAGCAAGAAGCACCGCAAGAACCGTCGCGACACCGAGAGGGTGGTGCGCTGGCTGCGGGCGGGGGCCGTCGTCACCGGTATCGGCGCCGCCGTCATCAACGGTCAGCCCGTCGCCTGGGCCACCGAATCCGACGCCCCCGCCACCGAGTCCGCTGAGACCACCGGGCAGGAACCCACCGGCAACGACGACACCGACCCCGGCGACGTGCAGACCAGCGACTCGCCGCCCACCACCGTCAGCGCGCAGACGAACACCTCGTCGGACCCCGAGGAGGAGGAACCGGATCCCGATGACTTCGAGGACCTCGGCAACCTCGACGACGACCTCGAACCGGAACCCGAGCCCGACCCCGAGCCGGTAGACGACGGCCCCGAACCCGCGCCGCAGAAGAACCAGCAGCCGGCCCCGGCCCCGCCGCCCGCGCCGGATCCCGATCCCGATCCCGATCCGACCGTGGACCCCGACGACGGCCCCGACGTCCACACCGACGAGGCAGCGGTCTTCGCCGGGTTCAGCACCGCCGCGGCGGACACCGACACCCAGGACGCGCCGCCGCTGCTGCGGCCGCCGACCGCCACCGCGACCGTCACCACCATCACCCCCACGCAGACCCCGGAGTTCCGGCCGATCCGCCAGCTGGTGCTCGGTTTCCTCGGCGTCTTCGGGTTCAGCCCGACCCCGGCCCCGGGCAGCCCGACCCCGAACCCGCTGCTGGCCGCGATGTGGGCGGTGTACCGGCGGGTGGAGTCGTTCTTCTACAACGACACCCCCACCGCGCAGGGCGTCACCATCAGCACCACCGAGCTCACCGACGACGGCGACGTGATCGTCACCGGGGCAATCGATTTCGATGACTACGACGGAGATGTGCTGCGCTACACCGCCACCGACGGCGCGCACGGCAGCGTGACGGTCAACCCGGACGGCACGTTCACCTACACGCTGACCGATCCGTCGTACGCCGGTACCGACACGTTCACCATCACCGCCAGCGACGCGTACACACATCTGCACGGTCTGTTCGGCCTCTTCGCACCGGACGGCCGCCACACCAGGACCGCCACCGTCACCGTCAACCTGACCGCCGCGCCCAACGACGCCCCGGTCATCGAGTCGGTGACGTCGGACCCGGGCACGGGTAACTCGTGGACCGTTGTCGTCGAAACCTCCGATCCCGACGGCGATCCCGTCACCGTCACCGTCACCCCCGCCGACACCGGCAAGGTCAGCGTCACCGCCGTCGACGGCGAGACCAACACCTACACCGTGACCGTCACCGACACCGACTGGGCCAGAGCCAATCCCGGCAGGCAGCTCGAGGTCACGGTCACCGCCACCGACGGTGCGCTCGACGCCGCCCCGGTCACCCTGACGATCGGCACGGTCAACAACGTGGTCGCGGTCGGTGCTCATTCGAACATCCCGGCCCTGCCGCCCGGGGTGACCTACACGCGGGTCGCCACCGGCGGCTCGCACACCGTGCTGCTGCGCTCCGACGGCTCCGTCGTCGGGGTCGGTGCCAATGACTTCGGCCAACTGAACCTCCCGGAGCTGCCCGAGGGCGTCACCTATGTGAACATCGGCGCGGGGTACAACCACACGGTGCTGCTGCGCTCCGACGGCGTCGTCGTCGGGACCGGCGCCAAGGCGGGCGTCACCAGCCGCGCCGAGCTCGCCGAGCTGGTCCGCCAGTTCGACGCCTGACCCCCACACCCTCGGCCGCGAACGTGGGTTACCCGCACGCCTGACGGCGGTTTTGCGTGTCATAACCCCACACTCGGCGCCCGGCGGCGTCAGCCCACCGGGGTGACCAGCTCACCGGTCTTCAGAAACGACGCCACGTTGCGCAGCGTCAGCTCCGCCATCGCGGCACGGGTCTGCACGGTCGCGCTGCCGACGTGCGGCAACAGCACCACGTTGTCGAGCCCGGTCAGCGCCTTCGGCACGTGCGGCTCGTCGGTGTAGACGTCCAGTCCCGCACCGGCCAGCCGGCCCTCGACCAGCGCCGCGACCAGCTCGGCCTCGTCGACCACCCTCCCCCGCGAGACGTTCACCAGGTACCCCTCCGGCCCCAGGGCGTCGAGCACCGCGCGGTCCACCAGCCCCGTGCTCGACGGTCCGCCGGTCACGGCCACCACCAGCACGTCCACCGACGCCGCCAACTCCACCGGCGACGCCGCATACGGGTACTCCACATCGGGCACCCGGCGCCGGTTGTGGTAGCTGATCGAACATCCGAAGGCCAACAGCCGCAACGCGATCGCGCGGCCGATCCGGCCGAGCCCGAGGATGCCCACCCGCGCTCCCCGCACGTCCCGCGTCAGCGGGAACATCCGCTCGACCGGCCACCGGCCCGCGCGCACGAACCGGTCCGCCGCCGAGAAGCCGCGCAGCGTGTCGAGCACCAACGCGACCGCGGTGTCCGCGACGGCGTCGTTGAGCACGTCGGGGGTGTTGCTCACGCCGATGCCGCGGGCGCGGGCGGCGTCGACGTCGATGGTGTCGTACCCGACGCCGAAGTTCACGATCGCCCCGAGGTTGGGCAGCGCGTCCATCAACGCGGCGTCGACGGCGCCGGCCCCCGAGGTCACGACGACGGTGATCTCACCGCCGTGCTCGACCAGGAACGCCGGATCGTCGGGCAGAACCCCATCGGGCAGAACATGGGCGTCGTAGTCGTCGCGCAGCGCCTGCGCCACCGCGGGCATCAGCGGGCCGACCTGAAGGACCTTGCTCATGTCGCCACCCTGCCCGGAACGCCCTGACCGCGCCACCGGCAACCCCCTGACGGCGTCGTCAGTTTCGCGTACGGTGGGGCCGTGGCCGTCCTCGACCGCAGCCGTGTCATCGCGGCGACACCGACGCAGATCTGGAACGTGCTCGCCGATTTCGGGGCGGTCAGCCGCTGGATGGACCGCGTCGACCACTCCTGCATCCTGGCCAGCACCCCGGACATGATCGGTACCACGCGGCGCATCCAGCTCGGCCGCACGGTGCTCGTGGAGCGGATCACCGAGTTCGACGAGCAGTTCGCGCTGGCCTACGACGTCGAGGGGCTGCCGAGGATCCTCGGCCGCGTCAACAACCGCTGGACGCTGGAGGCCACCGGCGGCGGCGAGACCGTCGTGACCATCCACACCACCGCCACCCCGCCCGTGCGCCTGCTGATGGCGGCCAGCGCCGCCGCCATGCTCGCCGACCTCGCCGACTACCTGGAGGGCAGCCATGTCTGACCGGCCCGACATCGTGATCGTGATGACCGACGAGGAGCGGGCCGCCCCGCCCTACGAGCCGCCCGAGCTGACGGCCTGGCGCGACCGCACGCTGACCGGCCGCAAGTGGTTCGACGAGCACGGCGTCAGCTTCCAGCGCCACTACACCGGGTCGCTGGCGTGCGTGCCGAGCCGGCCGACGATCTTCACCGGCCAGTACCCCGACCTGCACGGCGTCACCCAGACCGACGGCATCGGCAAGAGCGCCGACGACTCGCGGATGCGCTGGCTGCGGCCCTTCGAGGTGCCGACGCTGGGCAACTGGTTCCGCGCCGCCGGCTACGACACCCACTACGACGGCAAGTGGCACATCTCCCACGCCGACCTCATCGACCCGAGCACCGGGCAGCCGCTGGCCACCAACGACGACGACGGCGTCGTCGACCCGGCCGCCGTCCGGCGCTACCTCGAGGCCGATCCCCTTGCCCCGTACGGGTTTTCCGGCTGGGTGGGCCCGGAGCCGCACGGCGCGCCGCTGGCCAACGCCGGGGTGCGACGCGACAACCTGATCGCCGACCGGGTGGTCGCCTGGCTCAACGACCGCTACGAGCGCCGCCGCGCGGGCGACCCCGAGGCGCTCAAACCGTTCCTGCTCGTCGCGAGCTTCGTCAACCCGCACGACATCGTGCTGTTCCCGGCGTGGCAGCGGCGCAACCCGGTGCGCCCGTCGCCGCTGGATCCACCGCACGTGCCGCCGGCCCCGACCGCCGACGAGGACCTGTCCGACAAACCCGCCGCCCAGATCGCGTTCCGCGAGGCCTACTACACCGGTTACGGTCCGGCCCCGGCGATCGAGCGGTCCTACACCCGCAACGCCCAGCACTACCGCGACCTGTACTACCGGCTGCACGCCGAGGTGGACGGTCCGCTGGACCGGGTGCGCCGCGCGGTCACCGACGGCGGGTCGGACAACGCGGTGCTGGTGCGCACCGCCGACCACGGCGACCTGCTCGGCGCGCACGGCGGGCTGCACCAGAAGTGGTTCAACCTCTACGACGAGGCCACCCGGGTGCCGTTCGTCGTCGCCCGGATCGGGGACCAGGCCACCGAGCCGCGCACGGTGACGGCGCCGACGTCGCACGTGGACATCGTGCCGACGTTGTTGAGCGCGGCGGGCATCGACGTGGCGGCCACAGCCGAGAAGCTGGCCGAGACGTTCAGCGAGGTGCACCCGCTGCCGGGCCGCGACCTGATGCCGGTGGTCGACGGCGCGCCCGCCGACGAGGACCGCGCGATCTACCTGATGACCCGCGACAACGTGCTCGAGGGCGACACCGGCGCCTCCGGCCTGGCGCGCAAGCTCAAGCGCGCGACGAATCCTCCTGCACCGCTGCGGATCCGGGTTCCTGCGCACGTGGCGTCGAACTTCGAGGGTCTGGTGGTGCGCGTCGACGGGCACCTGTGGAAGCTGGTGCGCACGTTCGACGACCCGGCGACCTGGACCGAGCCCGGGGTGCGGCATCTGGCCGCCAACGGGATGGGTGGCGACGCGTACCGCAGCGAACCGCTCGACGACCAGTGGGAGCTCTACGACCTCACCGCCGACCCGACCGAGAGCGTCAACCGCTGGAGCGACCCGGATCTGCACGATCTGCGTCAGCGGTTGCGGATGCAGCTCAAACAGGTGCGGGCCGAGTCGATTCCCGAGCGCCATAACCCGTGGCCGTACGTGCGGCGCCAACCGACGCCGCGCCGGTCCCGGCTGAACTTGCTACGTCGCGCTGCCCGCTGAAACGCCCCACACAGGCGTACGTTTAGGCCTTGATGAGTCGTTTCACCGAGGCCATGTACGACAACGCCCGGAGCAGCACCCACGGGCTGGTCACCGGTGAGCCGGTAGCCCCGGTCCGGCACACCTGGGCGGAGGTGCACGAGCGGGCCGCACGCATCGCGGGCGGCCTGGCCGCCGCGGGGGTCGGGCACGGCGACGCGATCGCGGTGCTGGCCGGTGCGCCGGTCGAGATCGCGCCGACGGCGCAGGGCATCTGGATGCGCGGCGCCAGCCTGACCATGCTGCACCAGCCCACCCCGCGCACCGATCTGGTGCGCTGGGCCGAGGAGACCACCGCCGTGATCACGATGATCGCGGCCAAAGCCGTCATCGTGTCCGAACCGTTCATGGCCGCCGCACCCGTGCTGGCCGAGCTCGGCATGACGGTACTCACCGTCGACGACCTGTTGGCCTCGGCTCCGGTGGCACCCGTCGACACGGCCGACGACGACATCGCGCTGATGCAGCTGACGTCGGGATCCACCGGTTCTCCCAAGGCCGTTCAGATCACCCACGCCAACATCGTCGCCAACGCCGAGGCGATGACCGTCGGGTGCGACTTCGACATCGACACCGACGTGATCGTCAGCTGGCTGCCGTGCTTCCACGACATGGGCATGACGGGCTACCTGACCGTGCCGATGTCCTACGGCGCCGAGCTGGTGAAGATCACCCCGATGGACTTTCTGCGCGACACGCTGTTGTGGGCCAGGCTGATCGACAAGTACAAGGGCACCATGACCGCGGCCCCGAACTTCGCGTACACGTTGTTCGCGAAGCGGTTGCGCCGTCAGGCGGTTCCGGGTGAGTTCGACCTGTCGTCGCTGCGTTGGGCGCTTTCGGGCGCCGAGCAGGTGGATCCGGCCGATGTGGAGGAGCTGTGCGACGCCGGTGCGCCGTTCGGGTTGCGGCCGGAGGCGATCGTGCCGGCGTACGGGATGGCGGAGACGACGGTCGCGGTGTCGTTCTCCGAGTGCGGACGCGGGATGCTCGTCGACGAGGTCGACGCCGACCTGCTGGCCGTGCTGCACCGCGCCGTGCCCACCACCAAGGGGCACACCCGGCGTCTGGTCCGGCTCGGCCGGCCGCTGCAGGGCCTCGAGGTGCGGGTGGTCGACGAGGACGGCGCGCAACTGCCCGCCCGCGGCGTCGGGGTTCTCGAAGTCCGCGGCGCCCCGGTGACCAGGGGCTACACCACGACGGCCGGGTTCATCCCGGCCCAGGACGAGCGCGGCTGGTACGACACCGGCGACCTCGGCTACCTCACCGAGACCGGTGAGATCGTGGTGTGCGGGCGGGTCAAGGACGTCATCATCATGGCCGGGCGCAACATCTACCCGACCGACATCGAGCGGGCCGCGTGCCGGGTCGACGGGGTGCGCCCCGGGTGTGCGGTGGCGGTGCGCCTGGACGCGGGGCGGTCACGGGAGTCGTTCGCGGTGGCGGTCGAGTCGAAGTTGCACGCCGACCCGCGCGAGGTGCGTCGCATCGAACGTCAGGTCGCGCACGAGGTCGTCGCGGAGGTCGACGTGCGTCCCCGCAATGTCGTGGTGCTCGAACCGGGCATGATCCCGAAGACGCCGTCGGGGAAACTGCGCCGCGCACACGCCCTGTCGTTGGTGAACTGATCGCCAGGACGGCTGCACGGGGTAGGGTCGTGGCATCGGGACCATCCAGGCCCCCACTAACAGCAAGGGGCCAGCGATGTCTGACAAGTCTCCCCGCCAGTCGATGACCAAGAAGTCCGGTAAGTCGCTCAAGGAGAAACGCGCCGAGAAGCACATGAAGGCGGCCAACAAGGCGGCCGCCGAGCGTGACGGGCGCTAGCTTTCGCCAGCCGACTGGCTAGCCCCAGAAACGGCGCTTCTTCCAACGGCTTTCGTCGCCCTCGACGTCGGACCACTGGTCGGGCTCGTAGTGGTAGGGCCGCTTCGCTCCGCCGCGGACCACGTCGAGGGAGCCGTCGGGGTGCTTGACGTAGGCGTCACCGAAACGCATGTACTTGTCGGTCGCGCCGTCGGGAAGTGTCACCGTGACCGTCATGGGTTGATCCTCATGACCCGACACTACGCTGATGCTTACGCTCCGAAGCCGTTTCAGGGGCGTCGTCGCTGGTGGCCTTCAGGAACCGGTCGGGCAGCGACAGCTTGTAGATGGTGCGCAGCGTCAGCAGATACTGCTTCGGCAGCGGGCCCGTGGTGTAGGGCAGGTCGTACTTCTCGCACAGCTCGCGCACCCGGACAGCGATCTGCGCGTAGCGATTACTGGGCAGGTCGGGGAACATGTGGTGCTCGATCTGGTAGCACAGGTTGCCGCTCGCGAAGGCCATCAGCGGGCCGGCGTCGAAGTTGGCCGCACCCAGCATCTGCCGCAGGTACCAGTGCGCCCGGGTCTCGCCCTCGAGCACATCGGGGGTGAATTTCTCGGCGCCGTCCGGGAAGTGGCCGCAGTAGATCACCACGTAGGTCCACAGGTTGCGCAGCACGTTGGCGGTCACGTTGGCGCCCAGGGTGCGACGCCAGCGCCTGCCGCTGAGCAGCGGTAGCACGATGTAGTCCTTGAGCGCCTGACGGCCGATCTTGCGGAGCAGTTTGCGGCGTTCACGGGTGACCCGCGGCTTGTCGTCGGGGGTGCGCTGCCGTTCGGCGTGTACCCCGTGCAGGGCGATACCCCACTCGAAGACGGCGGCCAGCAGGATGTTTCGCAGCGGCTGCAGCAGGAACGCGGGTCGCCACGGCACGTCGCGGGAGACACGCATGACGCCGAAGCCGAGGTCGTCGTCGAGGCCGACGATGTTGGTGTTGACGTGGTGACGCTGGTTGTGCGAGTACTGCCACTGCGCGGACACCCCGACCATGTCCCATTCCCAAGTGGTGGAATGGATTTCGGGATCGTTCATCCAATCCCACTGGCCGTGGCTGACGTTGTGGCCGATCTCCATGTTCTCGACGCTCTTGGCGACCGCCAGCGCGGCGGTACCGGCGAGCCAGCCCTTGCGGGAGCGGCTCAGCCCGATCAGCAGACGTGCGGCGACGTCGAGGGTGCGCTGGAACGTGATGGTGCGCCGGATGTAGCGGGCGTCCTTCTCGCCGAGGGATTCCTCCACCTCGCGGCGGATGTTGTCCAGCTCGACGCCGAGCGCCTCGATGTCGGAGTCGGTGAGATGGGTGTAGGCGGCGATGTCGGTGATTGCCAAGAAAATTCCTGAGGTCGTTCTGGTCGTTCTGGGGTGGTCGAGTCTCAACCGGTGGTTGAGAGCAGTGAGTCGACCGTCTCTTTGTTGTCGGTGGCCGCGGCGGCCATCGCGATGGCGTGCGCGGTGTCGGGTTCGGTGCGCGAACCCACGACGAGCAGCACGATCTGCCCGCCCCTACCGTCGAGGACGCCGATCGTGTGCGCCGGCTGGCGGCGATAGCCGTCGAGCCGCACGACGCGGTCGTTGACCAGCATCTTCCGTGGGGAGTTACTCCACTCGGCGAGGTTGTACGTCACTCGTTCGACGCCGCCGAGGCGTACGGAGAGCACGCTGAGCAGGTCGGGTAGTTCGGTCTGCAGGTCTTCGGTGTGGGGCCACCAGGCGCCGTCGACGTAGCCGCTGGTGGGTGCTTTGCGTTTGAGGCGAAGCCTCGTCTGTGGTGCCATTCGGCTTGTCCCGCCTGAGCTGACGCTCTTTATTCGAATCGGCGACGATGCGGCCTGGTCTACACGCATTCCGAACCACCGATAAGCCCAGCATACGGCATATTTCAGCGATCCGCTCAGTTAGGAGTTTCTCGCCTGTCGCACAACGGGATTGATACGAGTGTGGGCCGGCGGGAGATTTCCCGACCGGCCCACAACGATCGTGCAAGCTTTAGAGGGTGGTTACGCCCGTAGCCTGAGGGCCTTTGGCGCCCTGTTCGACCGTGAACTCCACTCGCTGGTTTTCGTCAAGCGAGCGATAACCATTTCCCTGGATTTCCGAGAAGTGTACGAAGACATCCTTCGCACCGTCGTCGGGAGCGATGAAACCGAAGCCCTTATCGCTGTCGAACCATTTCACAGTTCCCTGTGCCATACATTTACTTCTTTCATTCATGGATGTCGATGGACATCCGGTCTCCAGGCTAGCACGGATCTGCGGATATTCCGGTGTACTGTCAATAGCGAACCGTTTCGTCCGGGCCGACCATCATCTTCCCCACGATCCGTTTCTTTTTGTATTCAGCAGTGAACAAAGGATTTTGGTGTGAAGCAGGCCGCTCAGCGACGGTGCGCGAGTCCGATCCGACTGACCTTGGTCAGCACCCCCGGCAACGGGATCGACGGGGCCTGGTGGCCGCGCAGCGGGTCGATCGCCCGTGAGCTGCCGGAGCTGATCGACGCGCTGCGGCCCTCGCTCGGACAGATCGCCGACATCAAGATCAACTGGTCGGAGGAGAACGCCGTCCCGGATCTGGACATGCTGACCCGTCGCGGCGTGGCCGCGCTGCCGGGCTGGAAGGATCGCCCGCAGCGGGTGATGACGGTGATCGGCGAGACCGGTCGGGCCAACCTGCTGGTGGTGCCCTGCCACACCAGCCCCGCCCTGGCGATGATGGTGCTCCGGCACGCCGCGGGCCTGCCCGTCGACAGCAGGCATTACGAGTCGGAGCGCTACATCGCCGCGTTCGACATCGTCGAGGCCGCCCGCCGCCTCCTCGCCTAGCTCTCTCCCCCCGCGAGCGTGCGTGGCCCCCTCTCCCCCCGCGAGCGTGCGTGGCCCCCTCTCCCCCGCGAGCGTGCGTGTTTGCACACGACACGCCGCGGAAATCCCGACATTTGCGCACGCTCGCGCCACCCACGACGGGCGCCGTCGGCGGCTCGAGCAGACCCAGTCGGCAGTCCGCCCCCAGCACTCACACCCGCCGAAACTACGGTTGTTGACGGAAAATCGCCGAAATCCGTCAACAACCGTAGTTTCGGTGAACCCTCCACCCTCCGCCCGCACCGCATCTCCCGCGACCGTGCGCAAATGCAGCACAAAGCGCGGCGTGTCGTGTGCAAACACGCACGCTCGCGGCAGAACGGAGAGAGAAAGAAACACAGACGTAGTCCATCGCTAACCAGCGCGCAATCGTCGGGGCCTCTAATCGAGACATCTGCGGCACCGCCGCCGCGATTCCCGTCTCACAAACGCCGAATCCTGGAGCCCCGCATGCCTTTTGACAACGCCATCGCCGAGAACATCAAGACCTCGCTCGCCGAGATCCCGCACCCCTCGCTGCCGAAGGGGTCCAACATCTACGGCGGCACCAAGATCTTCCCCGACTACAAGGCCGAGAACGGCGAGTGCTACTTCACGCTGGTGCACGGCATCGCCCACGAGTCGTCGGTCAGCTTCGTCGCGGTGCTGCAGGCCACCCGCGCGCTGCGCAAGGGCTTCGAGTCGGCCATCTACTTCTACGGCCCGGGCGCCATCAACTGCCTTGCCACCCGCGGCTTTCCGAAGACCGGCGACTCCGGCTTCCCCGGCGAGCAGAACATCAACGACGCCCTGGAGACCTTCATCAGCGAGGGCGGCACCGTCTTCTGCTGCCGCTTCGGGCTGGCGCTGCACGGCGGCCGCGAGGAGGACCTCATCGCCGGCGTGATCCCCGCCCACCCGCTCGACGTGCAGGACGCCATCATCCACTACGCCCGCAAGGGTGCGATCATCAACTCCACCTACATGGTCTGAAAGCCGCTGCGACATGACCACTTTGGCTGCCGTCTCGGCGAACTTCACCCGCGACCTCGAGCAGAACCTCGCGCTGATCGCCTCGCTGGCCGCCGAGGCGCGCGAGCGGTCCGTCGACTTCCTGGTGCTGCCGGAGGCCGCCATCGGCGGGTACCTGTCCTCGCTCGGCAACCACGGCGACACCAAGCGGCCGTCGGCACGCCAACTGCCGCCGGCCATCCGGCTCGACGGCCCGGAGATCGCCCGGGTCCAGGAGATCGTCGGTGACCTGTTGGTCGCCATCGGGTTCTGCGAGCTCGCCGACGACGGCGTGACGCGCTACAACGCCGCCGCCCTGCTCGACGGCGGCACGATCTACGGTTCCTACCGCAAGGTGCACCAACCGCTCGGCGAGAACATGTCGTATGACGCGGGCAACCGCTACGACGTGTTCGACACCCCCGTCGGCCGGGTCGGCCTGCAGATCTGTTACGACAAGGCCTTTCCGGAGGCCGCCCGCATCATGGCGCTGCAGGGCGCCCAGATCATCGCCAGCCTGTCGGCCTGGCCGGCCGCGCGCACCGCCACCGCGGAGAACCTGCAGGAGGACCGCTGGACCTACCGCTTCAACCTGTTCGACATGGCCCGCGCGCTGGACAACCAGCTGTTCTGGGTGGCGTCCAACCAGAGCGGGACGTTCGGCTCGCTGAAGTACGTGGGCAACGCCAAGGTCGTCGACCCGGGCGGAAACGTGCTCGCCACAACGCTTCTCGGCAGTGGCATGGCCGTCGCCGACGTCGACATCGACGCCACCTTCCGCACCATGCGGGCCGGCATGTTCCACCTGCGCGACCGCCGCCCCGACGTCTACACCCCGCTCACTGAGATCCGGGAGCTGGTCTCATGAACACCCACACCCCCGTCGCGATCATCGGCGGCGGCCAGGCCGGCCTGTCGGTCAGCTGGTACCTGTGCAGCGCCGGGCTCGACCACGTCGTGCTGGAGGCCAAGACCCCCATGCACGCCTGGGCCGACAGCCGCTGGGACAACTTCACCCTGGTCACCCCCAACTGGCACTGCCGGCTGCCCGGCTACCACTACGACGGCCCCGACCCCGACGGCTTCATGACCCGCGACGAGGTCGTGGCCTGGCTCGCCGACTGGCTCGACACGTTCGAACCCCCGCTGCGCACCCACACCCGCGTCACCCGCCTCAAACGCCTCGAGCACGGCTTCGAGCTCACCCTCAACGACGACGAGACCCTGACCTGCGAGCACGCCGTCATCGCCACCGGCGGCTACCCGGTGCCCGTCATCCCGCCGTTCGCCCCCGCCCTCGACCCGCAGATCACCCAGCTGCACTCCGAGCAGTACCGCAACCCGGACCAGCTGCCCGAGGGCGCGGTGCTGGTGGTCGGCAGCGGCCAGTCCGGCGCGCAGATCGCCGAGGACCTGCACCTGGCCGGCCGCCGGGTGCACCTCGCGGTCGGCAACGCCCCGCGCGTCGCCCGCTTCTACCGCGGCCGCGACTGCATGACCTGGCTGGCCGACATGGGTCTCTACGACCGCGCCGCCGCCGACTACCCCGGCGGCAAGGCCGCGATCGAGAAGACCAACCACTACGTCACCGGCCGCGACGGCGGACGCGACATCGACCTGCGCCGGTTCGCGCTCGAGGGCATGCGCCTGTACGGCACGCTGGAATCCGGCAAGGACACCACCCTGCGCTTCGCCCCGACGCTCCAGAAGGCCCTCGACCACGCCGACTCGGTGTACAACTCGATCTGCGCCGACATCGACGCCTACATCGACGCGCAGAACATCACAGCCGAACCGCCGAGCCGCTACACCCCGGTGTGGCAACCCGAAACCGAAACCACCACAATCGATCTCACCCACGAAGGCATCACCAGCATCATCTGGGCCATCGGCTACCGGCCCGACTACCGCTGGATCGAGGCCAGCGCGTTCGACGGCGCCGGCCGGCCCATGCAGAACCGCGGCATCACCTCGGTGCCCGGCCTGAGCTTCGTCGGGCTGCCCTGGATGCACACCTGGGGGTCGGGCCGGTTCCTCGGCATCGACCGCGACGCCCGGCACATCGCCACAACGATCGTGGCTTCCTACGACGACTCGCTACTGCGTATGGCCGCCGGCCACTGAGGAGGTCCGATGTCCGTCTCGACCCGTGTCGACCTGGCCCTGCTGGGGATTCGCGGCCGCCCACCGCTGACCCGCACCGCGGGCGCAGGCCCCAGCGACGACGGCCACCTGGTGATCGACGGCCTGAACGCGGCGATCCCGCGAAACCCGCAGAGCCCGTTCGAGTTCGACGGCACCACGATCCTCTACGACGGCCACGACACCGGCCTGGACGTCGAGGTGATCGAACGGCCGAAGTTCTACGACCTGGTCACCGTCGACGGGGTGCCCTACGAGAAGCTGGCCCGGCTGCACGGCCGCAACGTGCTGGCCACCACCGTCGTGCAGACCTGCATCCGCTACGCGCCGGAGACCCGGTGCCGCTTCTGCTCCATCGAGGAGTCGCTGCGCACCGGCGCCACCACCGCGGTCAAACGCCCGCAGGAGCTCGCCGAAGTCGCCGCCGCCGCAGTCAAACTCGACGGTGTCACGCAGATGGTGATGACGACGGGCACCTCGGCGGGCAGCGACCGCGGGGCCCGGCACCTGGCCCGCTGCGTCGCCGCCGTCAAGGAGGCGGTGCCGCAATTGCCGATCCAGGTGCAGTGCGAACCGCCCGTCGACCTGTCCGTCATCACCGACCTGCGTGACGCCGGCGCCGACACCATCGGCATCCACGTCGAGTCCCTCGACGACGACGTGCGCCGCCGCTGGATGCCCGGTAAGGCCACCGTCCCGCTGGAGCGCTACCAGGTCGCGTGGCGCGAGGCGGTGAAGGTGTTCGGCCGCAACCAGGTGTCGACGTACCTGCTCGTCGGCCTCGGCGAGGATCCCGACGAGCTGATCGCCGGCGCCGCCGAGCTCATCGAAATGGGCGTGTACCCGTTCGTCGTCCCGTTCCGGCCGCACCCGGGCACGCTCGCCGTCGACGTCGACGGGGCCCGCGCCCCCGAACCCGCGCTGCTGGAGAAGGTCTCGCGCGAGGTCGCCAGGCTGCTGCGACTGGCGGGCATGTCCGGCGCCGAGCAGAAGGCCGGCTGCGCGGCGTGCGGCGCGTGCGGCGTCCTGCAGAACATGGGCGGGTGAGACGATGGCGCAGCTGTCGATCCTGGCCGGCCACACCACCATTCCGCAGCCGGCGTTCCTGATCCATCCCGCCGAGGGCACCGAGCTCGAGGCCTACCACCGGCTGCGCCGCGACGAGTTCGTCATCGAGCAAGGGCTATTCAACAGCACCGACCGCGACGACGTCGACGACGACCCGCGCACCGTGGTGCTGGTCGCCACCGCCGCCGACGGCACCGTGCTCGGCGGGGTGCGGCTGGCGCCGTGCTGCGCCGACGACATCGGCTGGTGGACGGGCAGCCGTCTGGTCGTCGCCCGCAGCGCCCGCGCCTCAGGTGTCGGGCCCGGGCTGATCCGCGCCGCGTGCGCGCACGTCGAGTCCGCCGGGGTGCTGCGCTTCGAGGCCACCGTGCAGCGCCGCTACCGCGACCTGTTCACCGGGCTGGGTTGGGACACCGTCGGCGACTGCACCGTCGCGGGCCGTCCGCACGTCCGGATGCGCTGGCCGCTCAACCAGTTCCACGCGCTCACCGCTGCGACGAAGTCGTTCCTCGGCGAGACGCTGGCGCCGCTGCGCCACGGCGGCGGGCTCGGTCCGGCCGGGTTCGTCGGCGACGACGGGGTGCCGCTGCCGGACAGCGACGTCGTCGCCGCGTGCGACGCGATCATCCCGTCGATGGTCGAACGCGACCCGGAGTGGGCCGGCTGGTGCTCGGTGCTGGTCAACGTCAACGACCTGACCGCGATGGGCGCCACCCCGGTCGGGCTGCTCGACGCCGTCGGCGCACCGACGCGCTCGCTGCTGACCCGCATCATCCGCGGGGTGGCCCGCGGCTCGCAGGCGTGGCGGGTGCCGGTGCTGGGCGGGCACACCCAGGTCGGGGTGCCGGCGGCGCTGTCGGTGACGGCGCTGGGGCGCACGACGTCCCCGGTCCCGGCCGGCAGCGGCCGCGTCGGCGACGCGCTGCGGCTCACGACCGACCTGACCGGCAGCTGGCGCCCGGGATATCAGGGCCGCCAATGGGATTCGACGAGCCATCGCACGTCGGAGGATCTGGTGCAGCTGGCCAACCTGGTCAGCGCCACCAGGCCCAGGGCCGCCAAGGACGTCAGCATGGCCGGCGTCGTCGGAACGGCGGGCATGCTGGCCGAGGCGTCGTCGACCGGGGTGGAGCTCGACGTCGCGGCCGTTCCCCGCCCCGCCGACGCGGCGATGGGCGCCTGGCTGACCTGCTTCCCGGGTTTCGGGATGCTGACCGTCGGCGGCGAACCGGTGCCGCTGCCCGACGGTGTCGCGAGCGCCGACTGCGGACGGCTGACCGCGCAGCCCGGTGTGCGGCTGCGCTGGCCCGACGGGGCGGTCACCACCGCGCTCACCGCGGGCGTGACCGGGCTGGGGTGCGCATGACCGAGGTGTCATGGCGCCCGTGACGATCGGCGCGGTCGCGGCGACGTTCGGTCGCGACGTGGACCGCTGCGTCACCAAGGTCGTCGGCATCATCGAGTCGGCGGCCCGGGACGGTGTGCAGCTGTTGGTGTTTCCCGACGCCTGCCTCGGCGGCTACATCGGCGACCTGCGCTCCCCCGACCCCGCCGACCCGCCGCCGGCGCTGGACCCGGACGGGCCGGAGATCGCGGCGGTCATCGCCGCCGCCGGGCCGATGACGGTGTGCCTGGGCTACGCCGAGGCGGCCGACGGCGGCCGGTACAACTCGGCGATCTGCGTGTCCGGCGACGGGGTGCTGGGCACCCACCGCAAGGTGCACCAGCCGGCGGGTGAGTCGCTGGCGTACCTGCCCGGTGACCGGTTCGCCGCGTTCGACACCCCGGTGGGCCGGATCGGCATGCTCATCGACTACGACAAGACGTTCCCGGAGTCGGTGCGCGAGCTGACGCTGGACGGGGCGACGATCATCGCGGCGCTGTCGGCGTGGCCGGCCAGCGTCACCGACCGGGCGTCGCGGCTGCCCGCCGACCGGCAGTCGCGACTGTTCGACCTGTACGACTGCGCGCGGGCCGCCGAGAACCAGGTGGTGCTGGTGTCGTCGAACCAGACCGGGGTGATGGGGTCGCTGCAGTTCCTCGGGCAGGCCAAGGTCGTCGGCCCGGGCGGCGACATCCTGGCCACCACCCGCTCCAAGGGCGGGCTGGCCAAGGTCGAGCTCGATGTCGACGCCGAGATCACCCGCGCGCGGAAGGTGTTGAACCACTTGGCCGAACTGCGCTTCGACGTCTACAGGAGGGCGGACCGGTGCGCATCGCCCTGATCACCTACTCGACCAAACCGCGCGGCGGGGTGGTGCACACGCTGAACCTGGCCGAGGCGCTGGCCGGGCTCGGCGCCGACGTGACGGTGTGGTCGCTGGCCCGTGGCGGCGACGCCGGCTTCTTCCGGCCCGTCGACCCGAAGGTGCGGCTGCGGCTGGTCGACTTCCCGGAGATCGAGGGTGAGACGGTGACCGAGCGGATCGTGCGCTCGATCGACACGCTGCGCAGTGCGTTCCGCCCCGTCGACTACGAGATCGTGCACGCGCAGGACTGCATCAGCGCCAACGCCGTCGGCCCGTGCATCCGCACCATCCACCATCTGGACACGTTCACCACCCCGATCCTCGTCGAGTGCCACGAGAAGGCGATCGTCGCGCCGTACGCGCGGATCTGCGTGTCGGCCGCGGTCGCCGCCGAGGTCGAGGCGGGCTGGGGGCTGACGCCGACGGTGATCCCGAACGGGGTGCGCGCGGACCGGTTCATCGCCGCCGCCGACGACGCCGAGGGCAAGGCGCGGTGGCGCGACCGGCTGGGCCGCTATGTGCTGGCGGTCGGCGGGATCGAGCCGCGCAAGGGGACGCTGGATCTGGTCGAGGCGTATGCGCTGCTGCGGCAGCGGGTTCCGGATCTGTCGCTGGTGATCGCCGGCGGTGAGACGCTGTTCGACTACCGGGACTACCGCGCGCAGGTCGACCGGCGCTGCGCTGAGCTCGGCGTGGTGCCGGTGATCCTCGGGCCGGTGGCCGAGGACGAGCTGCCGAGCCTGGTCGCCGCGTGTGAGGTGTTCGCGTTCCCGTCGACCAAGGAGGGGTTCGGGCTGGCGGCGATGGAGGCGCTGGCGGCGGGTCGGCCCGTCGTCACCCGGGACCTGCCGGTGCTGCGGGAGGTGTTCGGCTCGACGGTCCGCTACGCGGCCGACCCGCACGGTTTCGCCGCCGCGCTGGCCGACGCGCTCCGTGACGACGCTCAGACCGCCGCCGGCCGCGCGCTGGCGTCGTCGCTGACCTGGGAGAACGCCGCCCGCGCCCACCTGGAGTTCTACGAGACGGTCGGCGGTCCATCGCTGTGACCCACACCACAAAATATTTGAATCCGGGTGAATGTAACCGGTGACGCGAGCGTCAACACAGGGCATTCTGCGGCGGTGACCCGTATGCCCGCAGCCACCCTCTCGGCGGGATCCGGCGTGCGCGTCGCACCTAGACTTCGTCTATTACCCGGGAAGTACCGTGCGTGCCCGCTCAGCGCGCGGTCGATAAGGAGTGTTTCGTGACAATCCAATTGCATTGGTTCCTGCCCACTTACGGGGACAGCCGGCTGATCGTCGGCGGCGGCCACGGCACCCCGATCGGCGCCGCCCACGGTGACCGCGACGCCTCGATCGACTATCTGGCCTCGATCGTGCGCGCCGCCGAGTCGTTCGGTTTCACGGGCTGCCTGATCCCGACCGGTGCCTGGTGCGAGGACGCGTTCATCACCGCCTCGCTGCTGGCGCGGGAGACGACGTCGCTGGCGTTCCTGGTGGCGTTCCGGCCCGGCCTGGTCAGCCCGACGCTGTCGGCGCAGATGGCCGCGACGTTCGCCCGCCACCAGCCGGGCCGCATCCTGCTCAACGTCGTCGTCGGCGGCGAGGCCCACGAGCAGCGCGCCTTCGGCGACTACCTGGACAAGGACGGCCGCTACCAGCGCGCCGACGAGTTCCTCGAGGTGGTGCGCCGGCTGTGGGCCGGTGAGACCGTGTCGCTGGACGGCGAGCACGTCCGCGTCGAGGGTGCGACCATCCCGTCGCTGCCGAATCCGGTGCCGCCGTTGTACTTCGGCGGCAGCTCGGCCGCCGCGGGCCCGGTCGCCGCGCGCCACGCCGACGTCTACCTGACGTGGGGTGAGCCGACCCCGGCGGTCAAGGAGAAGATCGAGTGGATCCGCGGGCTGGCCGAGAAGGAGGGCCGCAACATCCGCTTCGGTATCCGCCTGCACACCATCTCGCGTGACACCTCCGAGGAGGCGTGGGCGCAGGCCGACAAGCTGGTCAAGGCGCTCGACGCGGACACCGTGCGCAAGGCGCAGGAGGGTCTGCAGCGCAGCCAGTCCGAGGGCCAGAAGCGGATGCTGGCGCTGCACGAGGAGAACCGCAAGAACGGCACCTGGAACGACGCCCGCTCGCTGGAGATCTCGCCGAACCTGTGGGCCGGCGTCGGCCTGGTCCGCGGCGGGGCGGGCACCGCGCTGGTGGGCAGCCACACCGAGGTAGCCGACCGCATCACCGAGTACGCCGAGATCGGCATCGACGAGTTCATCTTCTCCGGTTATCCACATCTGGAGGAGCTGTACTGGTTCGGCGAGGGCGTGGTGCCGATCCTGCGCGAGCGCGGCCTGTACAAGGGTGAGGGGACGGCGTGCGCTCCGACGTCGATCCCGTTCGTGAGCGGCAGATGATCGCATCGCCGGAGGAGGCTCTCGCCGTCGCGGCGCAGTTGTCGGCCGAGTTCGACGCCGAGGCCTCCACCCGCGACGCCGAACGCCAGCTGCCGCATCAGCAGGTCAAGGCGCTCAAGGAATCCGGGCTGCTGGCGCTGTCGGTGCCGGTCGAGTACGGCGGCATCGACGCGCCTGCGACGGTGCTGGCCGAGGTGTTCCGGCTGATCGCGCACGCCGACCCGTCGCTGGGGCAGATCCCGCACTCGCACTTCGTGTTTCTCGAGGCGCTGCGCCTGCAGGGCAGCCCCTCCCAGAAGGCGTATTTCTACGGTCAGGTGCTCGGCGGCGCGATGCTGGCCAACGCGCAGTCCGAGCGGGGCCCGCACCCGATCGACGTGGACACCACCACGCTGGTGCGCCAGCCGACCGGCGACTATCTGCTCAACGGCCGCAAGTTCTATTCGACCGGGGCGCTGTTCGCGGACTGGCTGGTGGTGCGGGCGTCGCTGACCGACGGGGTGCCGACGGCGCAGACGCCGAAGGCCGTCGTGTTCGTGCGGCGCGACACCGAGGGCGTCGACGTCGTCGACGACTGGGACGGCATGGGCCAGCGCACCACCGCGTCGGGCACCGTCACCCTCGACAACGTCGCGGTGCCCGCCGAGCACGTCGTACCCTTCTCGCCTATCTTCGCCGGGCCCACCGTCTACGGTGCGCGAGCGCAGTTGCTGCACAGCGCGATTGACGTCGGCATCGCGACCGGCGCGCTGGCCGCGGGCGTCCGGCAGGCTGAGCGGGCCCGCCCGCACTTCGAGGCGGGCGTCGCCACGGCGGTCGAGGACCCGACGCTGATCACGGTGGCCGGCGAGCTCGCGGTGACGGTGCGCGGCGCGCAGGCGCTGCTGGAGTCGGCGGCCCGCGCGGTGGACCGCGCCCAGGCGGACCTGACCGACGAGATGGCTGCCGAGGCGTCGATCGCGGTGGCGGCGGCCAAGGTCGCCGCGGTGCGGGCGTCGCTGGAGGCGTCCAACGTGCTGTTCGAATTGGGCGGCACCCGAAGCGCTTCCGCGTCGGGCAACCTGTCGCGCTACTGGCGCGACGCGCGCACCCACACGCTGCACGACCCGACCCGCTGGAAGATCCAGCACATCGGCCGCTACACGCTGACCGGTGCGCGCCCGCCGCGGCACGGCCAGATCTAGCTACTCCTTGATGTGCGGGGAGAGCAGCGTCGTCCACGCGTTCTGCAGCTGGGCGTACTCGTGCTCGCAGCCGTCGGCGCGGTCCTCGGGTAGCCCGTCGTCGCCGACCAGGTCGGCGTTGTCCTCAGGATCGGCGCCGTAGATCCAGCATTCGAGGTTGTAGACGCGGGTCTCGTCGAGCGAGTGCGGATCGGCGAGCTCCTCGACGTCGATCTCGTCGCGCTGATCGCCCAGCGCCTGGAACGTGCGCGCGAAGTCCTTGACGGCCTGCACGGAGTCGGGGTCGGGCTTGCCGTCGTCGCCGGGCGCCAGCAGCACGTAGGCGGCGAGCTGGTCGGCGACGTCCTCTTCGCGGCCGGTGACCGGCAGGTCGTAGAGGCTGATCACCATGTGGCCGACCTCGTGGTAGAAGGTGGCGGTCTCGGCGTTGAGCGCCGCCACCACCGGATCGTCGGCGCCGTCGTCGGTGAAGGTCTGCAGCGCGGGGTCGGCGTCCTCGTAGCAGATGGTGACGGTGTTGTCCTCGCTGTTCCAGAAGGCGTTGGCCTCACCGCATTCGGTGCCGATGAGCTCGACGTCGTAGGGCAGGATCAGCGAGTCGTTGATGTCGGCGGCGAGGTCCTCCAGATGTGTGTTGGACTCGAGCAGTTCGCGGCCCCGGACCGCCTCCGGCGACGTCGCCTCCTCATAGGTGACGATCATCTGACCGGTGTCGGCGTCCTCGGCCTTGGTGCGTTCCTCAGATGCCTCGGCCGCCTCAGCCGACGTCTCCGAGGAGGCCTCCGGCTCCTGATCCCCCGCCCCACAGCCGGCGACCGCCAGCGCGAGCACGACTCCGGACACGACACGACGCATGCGGCCTCCCAGCACTATTGACACCGTCGCAGATTATGCCCGGTGCGGGAGGCCGCGCGTGGGGTTTCTACTAGTCAGTCCTGGTCTAGTCAGTCCTCGTCGCCGTGACTCAACCGACCGCGGCGACCGTGCCCGCATTCCGCCGGGCCGAGCGGTCGGGGATGCGCTCCAACCCGAGATGGCCACGCAGCGTGGTGGTCGTGTACTCGTGGCGGAACAGCCCGCGCTTGCGCAGGATCGGCACGACGTGGTCGACGAACAGCTCCAGTCCCGACGGGAACACGTCCGGCATCAGGTTGAACCCGTCGACCGCGCCCGCGACGAACCACTCCTCGATCGCGTCGGCGATCTGCTCCGGACCGCCGATCACCAGGCGGTGCCAGGTGATCACCCGGTCCAGCAGTTGGCGCACCGTGAGGTTCTCGCGCCGGGCCAGGTTCACGACGATGTCGCGGGCGCCCTGCGAGCCGACGTCGGTGACCGCGCCGTCGAGCAGGTACTGCGGCAGCGGCTTGTCCCAGTCCAGTTCGGACGGGTCGACCGACAGCTGCGACGCGAAGTGGGCCAGCCGGCGTTCACCGCACAGTTCGTTGAGCTCGTCGTTGCGGCGACGCGCCTCCTCCTCGGTGCTGCCCAGCACGAACGACAAGCCGGGCATGATGCGCACCGCGTCCCGCGGACGCCCGTAGGCGGCTGTGCGGGAACGCAGTTCGTTGGCGTAGTTCAGCGCGTCGGGCAGCGACGCCTGCGCGGCGAACACCCCGTCGGCGTACTTGGCGGCCAGATCCAGCCCGCCGCTCGAGCCGCCGGCCTGGAACAGCACCGGGTGGCCCTGCGGGGGACGCGGCAGCGTCAGCGGGCCGTCGACGTTGAAGAACTCGCCGCGGTGGTCGATGGTGCGGATGGCGCCGACGCGGCTGAACGCACCGGTCTGCTTGTCCGCCAGCACCGCGTCGTCGTCCCACGAATCCCACAGCGCGCGAACGACATCGATGAACTCCGCGGCGCGCCGGTAGCGTTCGCCGCGGTCGGGCTGGCGCGACACCTGCGAGCCGTGCCCGAAGTTGTTCCAGGCGTAGGGGTCGCTGCTGGTGACGACGTTCCAGGCGACGCGGCCGCGGCTGACGTGGTCCAGCGTCGCGAAGCGGCGGGCGATGTTGTAGGGCTCTTCGAACGACGTCGACACCGTGCCGATCAGCCCGAGGTGGGTGGTGACCGAAGCCAGCGACGACAGCAGCACGATCGGGTCCAGCGCCAGCGGCGGCTGGGTGAGCGGCTGGTCCGGCGGCTGGAACAGTGACGGGCTGTCGGCCATGAACAGCGCGTCGAGGGTGCCGCGTTCGGCGATCTGGGCCACGTTGATCCAGAACGCGGGGTCGGCGAACCAGTTCGGGTCGACGTCGGGGTACTGCCAGGCCGCCGGGTGCATCCCGTCGGACAGGACGTTGACACCCAGGTGAAGTTCACGCTCGGTCATGCCGGATCTCCAGGGAGTGCAAGCTTTTTCACGTCGGGGTCGGTGGCGATGAAGGTCTGCACGCGTGGATCCTTGAACGCCTTGATGAGGTTCTGGATGTTGTCGGTGTCGATCCACTTGCTGCCGACGGTCAGCACCGAGGCGAACTCGTCGGGCGACTTGGGCGCGAAGATCAGCTTGTCCTCGGACACGCCCGCGGCCAGGAACGACTCGGCGTAGCCGACGATCGCGTCGAGGTCGCGCAGGGCGCGCGGCTGTGCGCCGAAGTCGAGCAGGGTGAACTGCAGGTTCTTCGGGTTGTCGACGATGTCCTTGGTGGTCAGCGCGGTGATGTCGGCGTCGGGGCGCAGCGTGACCAGCCCGGCCTGGGCGAGGTACCAGATGCCCTGGGCGTTGTTCGCCGGGTCGGCGAGCAGGGACACCGTGGCGCCGTAGGGGATCTCGTCGACGGTCTTGTACTTGTCCGACCAGATGCCGAACACCCAGTGGAAGAACGGCCCGGTCGCGGCCTCCTCGCGGAAGCCCGGGTTGGCGTCGAGCACCTGCTGCAGCCAGTGCCGGTGCTGGAAGATGGTGCCGGCGTAGCGGCCGTCGCTGATGGCCTGGTTGATCTGGGTGCTGTCACCGAGGCCGACGGCGCCGACCTTGATGCCGTAGTCGGGGGCGACGTTGTCGGCGATGTACTCGATGATCGCCTTCTCGGCGGGGTTGGAGTCCAGGTAGACGACGTTGAGTGTGGCGCCCGCGGTTTCGTTGGGCGAGGCGCTGCCGGTGCCGCGCACGAAGATGACCGCGGCGACGGCGACGATCACCACCAGCGCGCCGATCAGCAGGTAAGGCCACTTGCGGCGTCGGGTCAGGGTGAAACCGTGCGCCTCGTCACTGACCGAGACAGACTCGTCGATACTCATGGCGCCCAGCGTGCGGTGCGGCCGGCTGTGCTGGCCATGATTTGAATCAGGGTGAATGCCTTGCGACGTATTGATTCACACTGAGCGCAAAGGTATTGCCGTGGTGCGGAGTTTGGCAGCGTCACCTCGGCGGCGACGACGCCCGCGTGTCTCTTCTCCCTTCCTTCAAGGACTTCTCCCCCATGATTGAACTGACCGATCTGACCAAGGTGTACGGCAAGGGCGAGCACCGGACGGTGGTGCTCGACCGGATCAACTTCCGCGTCGAGGCCGGCGAGATCCTGGCCGTCGTGGGGCCCAGCGGTGCGGGTAAGAGCACGCTCGCGCAGTGCATCAACCTGTTGACGCTGCCGACGTCGGGCTCGGTGGTGGTCAACGGCGAGGATCTGACGACGCTGTCGACGCGGGAGCTGCGGGTGGCGCGGCGGCGCATCGGCACGGTGTTCCAGTCGGCGGGGCTGTTCGAACGACGCACGGCGGCGGAGAATGTCGCGCTGCCGCTGGAGTATCTGGGCGTGACGCCCGCGGAGACCCGTAAGCGGGTCGCGGAACTGCTCGACCGGGTTGGGCTTTCGGAGCGGGCCAACCACTATCCGTTCCAGTTGTCGGGTGGTCAGCGGCAGCGGGTCGGGATCGCCCGGGCGCTGGCGCTGCGGCCGTCGGTGCTGCTGTCGGATGAGGCGACGGCGGGGCTGGATCCGACGACGACGGCGTCGGTGGTCGAGCTGCTGCGCGAGCTGCGCGACGACCTGAACCTGTCGATCGTGTTCATCACCCACGAGATGGACACGGTGCTCAAGATCGCCGACTCGGTGGCGCGGCTGGATCACGGCAGCATCGTCGAGTCGGGGCGGCTGGTGGATCTGCTGACCAACCCGTCGTCGGCGCTGGGCGCGGAGCTGCGTCCGCAGGGGGTGGCGGCGTCGGCGGGCAGTGGGCAGCAGGTGTGGGAGGTGGTGTACGACGCACCGGATGTGCCGTCGGACTGGATCTCTCGCGCATCGGTCGATCTGGGGGCGCCGCTGTCGGTGCTGGGCGCGTCGGTGCAGTCGGTGGGCGGGGTGACGGTCGGCAGCGCGACGGTCGCGGTGCCCGCCGGGGTGAGCGCGCGGGTGCCGGAGGTGCTGCGGCGCTACGGGTTGGCGCCGACCGGCGCCGAGACGCAGGAGCTGGAGGTCGTGGCGTGACCGAGACGATTCTCGCGACGGCGAAGGTACCGGTGAACGAGCTGCCCGGGCTGTTGTTCCCGGCGCTGCTCGACACGTTGGTCATGGTCGGGATCGTGATGACGATCGTGGTGCTGGTCGGGGTGCCGCTGGGCGCGCTGATCCACAATCTGGCGCCGGGCGGGCTGTTCGAGAACCCGAAGCTGCACACGATTCTGAGCTGGATCATCAACATCGGGCGGTCGCTGCCGTTCCTGATCCTGATGGCGTCGATCATGCCGTTCACCCGGTTCATCACCGGGACGAACATCGGGATCGCGGCGGCGGTGGTGCCGATGTCGTTGGCGGGCATCGCGTTCTTCACCCGGATCGTGGAGAACTCGCTGCGGTCGGTGCCGCCGTCGGTGGTGCAGGTGGCGCGGGCGTCGGGCGGGTCGCCGCTGCAGATCATCCGCACAGCGCAGATCAACGAGGCGGTGCCGTCGATTCTCGGCGGCCTGACGATCAACGTGATCGCGATGATCGAGTACTCGGCGATCGCGGGCACCATCGGTGCGGGCGGAATCGGTTATGTCGCAGTGACGTACGGGTATCAGCGGTTCGACCAAGGCGTCATGCTGGCGACGATCGTGATCCTGGTCGTGACCGTCGCGCTGGTGCAGCTGACGGGCGATGCGCTGGTCCGGTTCACGACGCCGCACGCACGAGCCCGCGCGTCGGCCTAGTTCTCGGGGCTTGGGCGCCCGCTGTGCCCGCCGAGTTCTACGCCAGGGTCGTGATCCGTCGACAATCGCGACCCTGGCGTAGAACTCGCGGAGGTTAAGCCCCCGCGGCCCGACCGTCCCCCCGGACGTTAACGGCCCCGCCCCACCGCCCGCAGCGCACCAACTGTCTCTTTGCCAAGCTTGGAGCGACAAAGTCGCTCACCTACGACGACGTGTCCCGACTTCAGCGACACTGTCGCTCCGAGCTTGGCAAAGAGACACCCCACACCCGCGCGGTACGACCACCTCCTCCGTCGGCGCCGCCGCAATGTCAGACCCCATCCCTACAGTCGCCGCTATGAGCACCGACACCGCGACGACTCACAAGCCCGCCCCGAAGCCGACGGCCCGGCCCCTGCCTGCCGACCTGGTCAAACCGCGGCCGCGTCCGGTGACGTCGGTGGCGGTGGTCGTCGCCGGTGGGATCGGCCCGACGTTCCGCTACTCGGCCTGCTCGGCGACGCAGAGCTGGACCGGCACGGTCAAGGCGGACAGCTCCGAGACCGCGCTGCTCGACGCCATCAAGCGCGTGCGCGCCCAGGCCGACGCCGAGCGGTTGCGCATCGTCGTGCAGCTGCCGCCGCGCAGCACGCTGTGGGCGCTGCGCGACGAGATCCCGATCCTGATGCCCGGCGTGTTCCTGGAGCGGCCCACGCTGGCCGACGAACCGCTGATGACCGCGGCCCGCGAGGGAATCGTCCCGCCGCGGCGGCGGCTCGCCCCGGTGACGGTGGCGACGGACGGCTCGGTGCGCGGCAAGGTCACCGGCTACGGCTGGTTGGCGTCGACGGGCGAGTACGGCCTGATGGCGTTCCGTCACCTCAAGACGCAGACGGGTCCCAAGGTGGTGCTGGTCGCCGAACTGCGCGCGATCGCCAAGGCGGTGCAGGCGCTGCGCGGCCGCGACATCACGATCCTCAGCGACAGCAGGCAGGCGGTCCAGATGGTGCAACGCTGGATGGCCGGCGACTTCGTGCTGCCCGAGGGCTACTCCCTCGAGCGCGCCAACGGCCGGACGCCCGGACTGGTCACCGCGCAGCAGATGATCCACGCCGAGCGCGAGCGACTGCACCCGACGTGGGTGAAGGCGCACTCCGGCCAGCCGCTCAACGAGGGCGCCGACGCGCTGGCCCGGCTGGCGTCGCGCTACGTGCGCGGCAACAGCGGCCTCGACGACGCCGAATACCACCGCCGCGCAGCCGATCTGGCGGCCGCGTTCGCCGCGGAGTTCAACCGCCGGTCGGCCTGATCACGTCGGCGGCAGCACCGCCGACCTCGCCAGCCCCTCGCCCCCTCCCGGCACCCGGGGCTGTGGATAACCCGGCCCCGGCTGAGACGCCTGATACCAGCTGTGACTGCTGTGAATGTGGTGGTCACAACACCCGCGACTCGCCGTCGCCCCCGCCCCGGGGGTGTCCCCGCGGTGGCTTATGTTGGACCATCGCGAATCCACAACTGAGGGACATCGAGGACAGCTAGGTGGACGGTACCGCCGACAACACGGAGCTCTCGGCCGCCGACCTGCTCGAACTCAACCGCGAGCTGCAGGGCAGCCCGACCACCCGGCTGCTGGCCGCCACCAATCTCGGCCTGTACGCCACGCTGATGGAGCGCCACCTGCTCAACGGGGTGACACCGGAGACCGAGCTGGTCGTGCGCCTGGAGCGCGACCTCGACGACCTCGGCTCGCTGGAGGGCCAGTCGGGGTTGTCGCTGATCAAGTCGTGGGCCAGCCAGGGCTGGCTGCACCGCATCGTCGACCCGCGCACCGACCAGAACGTCTGCTACCTGACCCAGGAGGCCCGCCGCGCGCTGGACTTCCTGCGCGGGATGCGCCGCCAGGACACCATCGCCACCGGCGGCTCGATGCAGGGCATCGCCGCGCGGCTCAAGCAGGTCGCCGTCCGGGTGGACCGCGACCCGGTCCGGATCCGCAAGCACATCGAGGCCGAGATCACGGCACTGCAGGCCGAGCTCGACGAGCTCGAGGCCGGCCAGCGCCCCGAACCCGACGTCACCGACGCCTACGACGAGGCCCGCGCGATCGCCCTGCAGATGGAACGGCTGATCACCGACATCGGCCAGTACGGGACGATGATCGAGCAGGCCACCGCCGCCCTCGACGAGCCGATCGACAGCAACGAGGCCTACCGCGACCGGCAGCGCCAGATGTACGAGGACTACCAGGCCGCGTGGGACTCCAAGGGCCGCGAGAGCCACCGCGCGTTCCTGCGCATGGTCAACGACCCCGACCAGCGCGCCGAGTTCGAGGCCGACGTCGCCGCGGTCGCCGAGGCGCTGCCCATGCTGGACCCGGCTCTGCGCAAGGTCATGTCGGGCTTCTTCGAGCTGGTCGGCCAGCAGATCGACGAGGTCGAGCGCATCCAGCAGCGCTGCGCGCAGCGGGTCAAGCGGTTCACCGCGTTCGGCACCCTGGAGCAGAGCCGCGGCATCGCCCGCCAGCTCAACGACGCCATCGGCGCCGCCCGCGCGCTGCTGAAGACCTCGCTGATCGACTCGCGCCTGGACATCGAGGTGCCGCTGGCCAAGCACGCGATCACCTCGATCGGCGCGCTGAGCTTCAAGATCGGCGACCTGTCCACCCCGAAGCCGGCCGTCCACGCCGAGGGCGAGGTCGACCTGTCCAGCTTCGCGGCGCTGACCACCCAGGTCGACGCCCCGGCGATGTCGGAGATGCTCAACCGCGCGGTCAGCAGCGGACCCGTCTCGCTGCCGGAGGCCGTCGCGATGGTCGACAACGCCTACCTCGGCCACGTCATCGTGCTGTGGTCCTGGGCCCTCAAACAACCGAATAGTGCTGCGGCGCATAAGAAGTCGATCCCGGTTCGATTCCGTTCCCTGGACGGTCCGGACCGGGTGATCGAGGTGCCCGAGCTGTTGTTCACCGAACCGATCACGAGCACCGCAGGAGTCGCGCAGTGACCACCGAGCCCGAGGTCGACTTCAGCTCACTGCCCGAAGTCGACCAGAACGCCCGCACCCCGCACCAGCGCCGCCCGCGGTTCGACGGCGACGTCTCCGAGCTGCCCGACCGCGCCTGCTGGGCGCTGCAGCACCTGCTGACCCGCCGCTACATCAGCGCCGACTCCGACGCCGACATCTACTCGTGGGTGCTGGAATACCGCGACCAGCTGGCCGTGCGGCTGTCCGAGCTGGACCTGATCCTGCGGGTGGTCGACGGCATCGAGGTGGCGTTCGTCGAGCAGGCCCGCTACGAATCGGCAAGGGGCATCAAGCTTCTGCGCCGCGAACCGCTGGGCACCTACGACTCGATCCTGGCGCTGCACCTGGCGCAGATGATGCGCGCCGCGGGCGGGCAGTCGGTGCTGATCAGCCGCGAGGAGATCCACGGCCTGTTCGCCGGGGTGCTCAACGAGACCGACCGCGACGCGGTGACGTTCGCCGCCCGCATCGACGGCGCGATCGCCCGGCTGGCCGGCCTGGAGATCCTGCGCCGCACCCGCGACGACGAGGACAGCTACACGATCAGCCCGGTGATCACCGCGATCATGACGGCCTCGGTGATCGAGGAACTGCAGCAGCAGTTCGAACAGCTGCTCAACGGCGGCGCCGCGGCCGACGAGGAGGACACCCCCGATGACTGAACAGTTCCACCTGTCGCGGCTTCAGGTCATCAACTGGGGCGTGTTCGACGGCTACCACTCGATCCCGTTCAGCCCCGGCGGCGCGCTGATCGCCGGCGCCTCCGGTAGCGGCAAATCGTCTCTGCTGGACGCGATCTCGCTGGGCTTCCTGCCGTTCAACCGCCGCAACTTCAACGCCTCCGGCGACAACACCGCCGCCGGGTCCAGCGCGGGCCGCCGCACCGTGGACAAGTACGTGCGCGGCGCGTGGGGTCAGCGCAGCGACGGCAACACCAGCAAGGTGATGTACCTGCGCGGTGAGGGCACCACCTGGTCGGCGGTGGCGGTGACCTACTCCAGCGACTCGGGCCGCACCGTGACGGGTCTGGTGCTCAAGTGGCTGACCGGCGAGTCGCGCAACGACTCGTCGAGCCGGTTCGTCATCGGCGACGGCGACCTGGACATCGAGGACGTCTGCAACCGCTGGGCGGCGGGCCGTTTCGACACAGGTGTGTTCAAGGACGGCGGCTGGCGGTTCACCACGAAGGTCGAGTCGCAGTACCTGGCGCAGCTGTACGCCACGATCGGCATCCGCGCCTCCGATGCCGCCCAGCAGCTGCTCGGCAAGGCCAAGTCGCTGAAAAGCGTTGGCGGCCTGGAGCAGTTCGTCCGGGAGTTCATGCTCGACGAGCCGGAGAGCCTGGCCCGGCTGCCCGAGGCGCTCAAGCAGATCGACCCGCTGGTGGAGGCGCGCGAACTGTTGGCGGTCGCGCAGAAGAAACGCAAGATCCTCGGCGACATCGAGAAGATCCAGCAGCGCTACGCCTCGGAGTCCACCGACCTGGGCATCATCGACCTGGTCGACATGCCGATGGTGCGCGCCTACACCGACCATGTGCGGCTGGCGCAGTGCCCGGCGCAGATCGAGGTGCTCGACACCACGATCGAGCAGCTCGACAACGAGTACGAGGACGTCACGCGGTCGCTGAATCTGGCCAAGGCCGAGGCGGATTCGCTCAACGCCCAGATCAGCGGGCAGAACGCCAGCCTGGCGCCGCTGCAGTCGCAGGTGACCGCCGCCGAGGCCGAGGCCGAGCAGGTGACCCGTCGGCGCAGCGCCTACGAGGACCTGCTGATCGCCCACGACATCCGGGTCCCGGAGACCGCCGAGGAGTTCTGGAACCTGCGCGAGGAGCTGCTCGCCGAGGCCACCGAGCTGCTGGCCCGGGTGGAGCGCAACCGGGAGGCGTCCACCGACGCGGAGTACGCGCAGAAGGCAGCGCGTATCGCCCGCGACGACGCCGCTCGCGAGCTCAAGCGCGTCGAGCACGTCGGCTCCGCACTGCCGGAGTTCGCGCTGGCGATGCGCGAACAGATCTGCACCGCACTGGATCTCGACGTCAACGAGCTGCCCTACATCGCCGAGCTGCTGGACCTCAAACCGGATCAGACGCGCTGGCGGGTCGCGGTGGAGAAGGTGCTGCGCGGGGCAGGCCTGCGGCTGCTGGTGCCCGACCAGCACTGGGAGAAGGTGCTGCGTTTCGTCAACGAGACCGATATGCGCGGCCGGTTGCAGCTGCACCACGTGCGGACCCGGATGCTGGGCGCCGAGCCCGAAGAGCCCGATCCGAACACGTTGGCGGGCAAGCTGTTCCCCGTCGACCCGAAGCATCCGTGCGCGGCCGAGGCCGTCGACGTCGTCGCCGCCGCGGGCGACCACGTCTGCGTCGACACCCCCGATGTGTTCGCGCGTTACCGCCGCGCGGTCACCGACACCGGCCTGTACAAGGACAGCGACCGGTTGGCGATCAAGGACGACCGTCGTCCGCTGCGTCAGTCCGACTACCTGTACCAGGGCGACGTGACGGCGAAGATCAACGCGCTGACCATGGATCTGGCCGCCGCCGAGGAGGCCTACCAGAAGGCGCGGCGGGTGGCCGACGACATCGCCGCCGAGCGGCAGCGCTGGCGGGACCGGGCCGCGGCCTGCAAGGCGATCTGCGAGCAGTTCCCGCAGTGGAGCCAGATCGACACCGAGACCGCCGACCGGCACGCCGACCGGCTGCGCGAGCAGTACGAGCTGCTGATGGCCGAGCACCCCGACCTGGAGGCGCTCAACGCCCGCGCCGACGAATGCTGGTCACAGATCCAGGCTTTGATGACGCGCCGCGGTGCGATCCAGACCCGCCGCGACGACCTCGACGCCCGGCGCACCGCGATCCTGGAGCTCTCGGAGCGGCTGTCGCCGGCGTTCGTCTCGGAACCGTTGACGGAGCTGCTGAACCGGTATTCGGCGACGCTGCCGGTGACGCTGGAGCTGCTGGATCCCGAGCCGTTCCGCGACGCGCTGTTCAACACGATCAAGAAGGAACGCGAGCAGCTGCGCGAGAGCCGTCGTCGCTCCTACGACGAGCTGGCGCGCATCCTCAACACGTTCGACACCGCGTTCCCGGACGCGATCCCCAACGACAGCGACAACTTCGACGAGCGGGTGCACGACTACGTCGCGCTGTGCCGCCACATCGACGAGCGCGAGCTGCCCGAGGCCTACGAGCGGATGATGCGGCTGGTGACCGAGCAGGCGCCGGACGCGATCCTGACGCTGCACCGGGTGGCCGAGCAGGAGGCGCGGCGCATCGCCGAGCAGATCGAGCGGGTCAACACCGGGCTGGGCGCGGTGGAGTTCAACCGCGGCACCCGGTTGACGCTGCGCGCGACGCCGCGGTCGCTGACGGCGGTGGCGGAGCTGACCGAGATCGTGCGGTCGATCTCGCGGCGCATCGCCGAGGTTGGCCTGGGCGACAAGCAGGCGATCCTGGACCAGTACGCCGATATCCTGCGGCTGCGCAACCGGTTGGCGTCGACCAACCCGGAGGACAAGGCGTGGACCCGCGACGCGCTGGACGTGCGCAACCGGTTCACGTTCGACTGCGCGGAGTGGGATATCGAGACCGGCGACCTGATCCGCACGCACTCCAACGCCGGCGACAACTCCGGTGGTGAGCAGGAGAAGCTGATGGCGTTCTGCCTCGCCGGGGCGCTGAGCTTCAACCTGGCGGCGCCCAACAGCGACGACAACAAACCGGTTTTCGCGCAGCTGATGCTCGACGAGGCGTTCTCCAAGTCGGACCCGCAGTTCGCGCAGCAGGCGCTGCAGGCGTTCCGCAAGTTCGGCTTCCAGCTGATCATCGTGGCGACGGTGCAGAACGCGACGACGATCCAGCCCTACATCGACAGCGTGGTGATGGTGAGCAAGACGGAGGCGACGGGCCGCAACGCCCGCCCCGTCGCGTCGGTGGCCACCCGGACGATCTCGGAGTTCACCGCGCTGCGTAAGGAGATGCGGGAGAAGGTTCCGGCGGGCGTGTGATGCCCGCGGGTAACCTGCCACCGTGATCCTCACCGACGAGTTCCGGGAGGCGCTGGCACTGCTGGCCGGCGGGCGCCACCTGTTCCTCACCGGTAAGGCCGGCACCGGCAAGTCGACGCTGATCCGGCATTTCATGGCCGGGACCGACCGCAATGTGGTGGTCGTGGCGCCGACGGGGATCGCGGCGCTCAACGTCGACGGCTACACCATCCACCGGCTGTTCGGCTTCCGCACCACGACGACGCTGGCCGACGTCACCGGCGGCGACTACCGCCCCGGACGCTTCACCAAGACGCTCAAGTCGCTGCAGACGCTGATCATCGACGAGGCCTCGATGGTGCGCGCCGACGTCTTCGACATGGTGGCCACCGCGCTGGAGCGCTACGGCCCCGAGCCGGGCGCCCCGTTCGGCGGCGTGCAGATCGTGCTCGTCGGCGACCTGTACCAGCTGCCGCCGGTGGTCGGCGAGGGCGAGGAGCACTACTTCTCCACGGTCTACGAGACGCCGTACTTCTTCTCCGCCCACAAGTTCCGCCGCGACGACTTCCCCACCGTCTCGCTGACGACGGTGTTCCGCCAGCTCGGCGACGACCGGATGACCGCGATTCTCAACGAGATTCGCGAAGGTGTGCTGCTCGGCCACGCGCAGGAGCAGCTCAACGCCCGCGCCGACAGGGACTTCGTCCCGCCCGACGACGAGTTCTGGCTCACGCTGGCGCCCACCAACCGCCTGGTGACCGCCCGCAACCGCCAACTGCTCGAGCGCCTCGACGGCGACGAGATGGTGCACCGCGCCCGCGAATCCGGCGACCTGTCACTGTTCGACAAGCCGATCGAGGACGAGCTGCGCTTCAAGGTCGGCGCCCAGGTGATGATGCTCAACAACGACCCGACCGATCGCTGGGTGAACGGCTCGATCGGCAAGGTCGTCGGCGTGGGCTACGACAAGTACGGCGCCGTCGTCGAGATCGAGTTCGCCGACGGCACATGCGCGGAGGTGTCCCCGTTCACGTGGGAGGCCACCCGCCCCGTCGTCGACGGCGGCACGCTGCGCCGCGAGGTGATCGGCACGTACACCCAGCTGCCGTTCAAGCTGGCGTGGGCGATCACCATCCACAAGAGCCAGGGGCAGACGCTGGACCGGGTGGTCGTCGACCTGACGGGTGGCATGTTCTCGACAGGCCAGCTGTACGTGGCGTTGAGCCGCTGCACCTCGCTCAACGGTCTGGTGCTCAAACGCCCTGTGCTGCCGAAGGATCTGAAGACCGACCGGCGGATCGCCCGGTTCCTGCGCAGCTCGGCGGGTGGGACGGCGACGCGGCGGTACTGCGCGCTCGGCATCCTCACCGTCGGCGAGGAGGGCCGCATGTCGCGGCCGCGGCCGGTGGAGCTGGCCGTCGCGTTCGACGACGGCACCGCGATCTCGACGCTGATCAACCCGCAGCGCGATCTGGCCGACGCGCGAAACGCCTACGGCATCACCGTTTCCGACGTGCTGCTGGCGCCGACGCTGCGCGAGGCGTGGACGGTGATCGCGCCGATGCTCGCCGGCTGCACACCCGTCGGCCGTGACGTCGACGAAACGCTCGGGCTGATCGACTTCGAGCTCAAACGCCTCGGCCACGTCGTCCCGATGCCGCTGGGCGTCGAACTCAGGCACGCGCCGCGAACCGGGCGCACCGCGCTGGAGCGGGCGCAGTCGGCGCTGCAGGCACTGGACGACAGCGATGTCGAGCAGGGCGCCACCCCGTTCGAGGAACCCGAAGCCGCCGAGTCGGTTTCGGGTCTGCTGGTCACCCGCGATCCGGATGTCCCGACACCGCGGGCCGATCATCTGCCCGGGCTGTCGGCGCTGCTGCGGATCAGCCGCGACGTGGGCGCGGTGCTGCTCGGCAGGACGGTGCATCGTGACGTCGACTCGTCGTGGGATGCGGCGGCGCGCTCGGCGGTGGCCGATCAGCTGCGCGCGGCGGCAGCACGGACGCCGCTGCCCGACGAGGTGGTCGAGCGGCTGCACCGGGCGTCCGAGCTGCTCGGCGAGGACGTCGTCGGCGACACCGGGACGACGGCCCGCCCCGACATCGCCGAGGTTCTGGTGCCGGGCGCGCGAATCTGCTTCACCGGCACCGCGATCGACGGCGCGGGCCGGGTGGTGGACCGCGACGAGATCGAGCGGATGGCGCAGGACGCGGGACTGCAGCCGGTGCGGACGGTGACCAAGACGCGGTGCGAGGTGCTGGTGGTCGCGGAGGCGGGCACACAGTCGGGCAAGGCGCGCAAGGCGCAGGAGTACGGCAAACCGGTGTTCACCGCCGAGGAGTTCTTCGGCTGGCTGGGCGCCCGCGCGTAGGCTGATCGCCGTGGCGACATCTCCCCAGGTGATCGAGGCAGTCGAGCGGATTCTCACGGAGCGCGGCCCGCTGTCGAAGGAAGCCCTCGAGAGCTTCCTGCAGGAGCAGGGCGTCTCCACCAGCGGCGTGCAGTGGGACTTGATCGAAACCGCCTGCCCGGTCAGCCAACTCGTCGATGACCGTTACGTGTGGCTGCCCGATCTGCTGCGCGGCAGGGTGTTCACCCACCGTGTGACCGCCGACGAGGCGCGTCTGGACATGCTCGTGGTCCAACCCGATCTCAGCGCGATCACCGTGCTCACCGAGTACTCCGGGTTCGATCGGTTCGCCGACGGGTCGCCCGTCGTCGAGGCGCTGCCCGAGTTCGACGGGGAACTGCTCGATGAACGGGGCATCACCCCCGAGATCCTCGGTGAGCACACCGCGCTCATCCTGGAGCCCGGCACACTGGCCGGACTCGGCGCAGCGGCCGGCGACACAGTGGGGCTGGGCCTCAGCCCCGACGGCCTCGTCCTGCGCAAGGTCGACACCACCGGACCGGACGCGGTGGGCGAGAAGCTCGCCGCAGCAATCGAATCCGACACACCGATCGTTGTGAGCACCGCCGTCTGGACCCTCTGCGCGGCCGACTCCGACCTGTTCACCGAGCCGGCACCTCCGCTGGCCGAGATCCTCACCGGCCAGGGACTGCCCTTCCGCGGCGACTTCGTCGCACCCGGTGGATTCGACTTCGACCGCTGGCACCTCGAGCGTAACACCGCGTTGCTCGTCGAGCACTACGGGATCGACCCCGCGGACGCGCACGTCCTGACGGCGCTGTTCGACCTTGGTGAGCGGCTCTCCCGGCTACTCGGTCAGAACGACCCGTACAATGCCATCAACACTGAATTCTCTAAGACCGTCGATACCTTCGGCAGCCTCGGCGACCTCGGCACCGTGCTGGCCGATCCGATGCTTGCCCAGATCTTCGTCGCCGAGACCATCGACGCCGACGTGAGCAGCGCGGGGGCAGTGAACCTCATTGCCACCGTGCTGGAGGAGAACGTTTCACGCAAAGCCAAGGCCGCGTGCCGGTGGCTGCGCGGGACGGTGCGCGAGCGCATCGGCGACATCGACGAGGCGGAGCAGGAGTTCCGCTCCGCAGAGGAGCTGGATCCGGACTGGCCGCTCACCCTGATCGACCTCGCCGCGATCGCCTCCGACCGCGGCGACGCCGAGCGCGGTCTGAACCTGTTGCGTCGCGCCAACGCGCCGCAGGACCACCCGCTGCTGCAACTGCTGCAGGGCCACCGGTCCGCGCCCCGCTCCGATGTCGGCCGCAACGAGCCCTGCTGGTGCGGGTCGGGTCGCAAGTACAAGAAATGCCATCTCGGCAAGGAGGAACTGTCGCTGCCCGAGCGCGCCGCCTGGCTGTACGGGAAGGCGGCGCACTACGCCCAGACGGGCCCGTGGCGGAAGCATCTCATCGAGATCGCGTCCGAGCGGTTCGGCTACGAGTACGACCCCGACGAGGTGTGGCACCTAGGCGTAACCGATCCGCTGGTGGTGGACGCACTGCTCCAAGAGGGCGGTGTCTTCTCCGTCTACTTCAGGTCGCGCGGTTCGCTGCTGCCCGACGACGAGCACGACCTTGCCGAGGAGTGGCTGGACGTCGAACGGTCGGTGTTCGAGGTGGTCGAGGTGGATCGCGGCGTCAGCACCACCATCCGCGACCTGCGCGCCGGCGACGTCCTCGAGGTCCGCGACCGCCCCGCCGGCCCCCGACTGAAACCCGGTCAGTTCATCTGCGGTCGGCCGCTGCCTGACGGGGAGTCGATGCAGTTCTTCGGTGGTATCGAGGTGGTGGATGCGCCGCGGTGTGACGCGTTGATCGAGCTGCTCAACTCCGGGCCCGCCCCGGTGGACCTCGTCGCGTTCCTCAGCGACTGGGACCCGCGGACTCTGCTGTCATAGCGCGAAAAGTGCGAGTGGATAGACCTGGGCCCAGAGTCGACGCCTGAGGAATAGACGCCTGCGTAACGTCGCACCCACCGGCCCCGATATCCCCGACAGCAACATCAACCTCATGAACCTCAGTCGGGGAGGTCGCATGCGACGGCAGTGGATGAAGGTGCTGGGCGCGCTGGTGGTGGCGCTGGCGGCGGTGTTCGCGGACGCGGGCGTCGCGCAGGCGCAGCCGCCGGTGGTACAGAAGGACTTCTCCAAGCCGGCGATCGTGATCCTGGGCTACGGGCTCAACGACGACGGGACCATGCGCCCGATCCTGCGCCGACGGGTGCTCACCGGGTTGACCGTCGCGCAGTTCTTTCCACAGTCGCCGATCATCGTGACCGGCGGCAACCCGCGCAACGGCAAGACCGAGGCCGGCCAGATGCGCAAGATGCTGCTCATGCTGGGCTTTCCGGACCACCGGATCATCGTCGAGGACAAGGCCAACAGCACGGTGCAGAACGCCCGGTTCTCGGTGCCGCTGGCGGAGAAGGCGGGCACGACGGGCATCATCCTGGTGACCTCGTCGACGCACCAGGACCGCGCCGACACCAACTTCGTCGAGGCCGGCGGCAACGTGCTCGCGACGGTCAGCTATCCGGACGGCAACCCGGCCACCAACGTCGTGCAGTTCGCCCGCGACGCGATCAGCCCGTTCATCAACGTCCGCTGACGTGACATAACAAGCCCGCGGTGTAACGTGCGTCACGTGCATGTCGACGTGATGATCACCCCGCAACCTCTGCAGACCATCGGCGACCTGGCCCGCCGCACCCAGGCCGCGGGCTTCTCGGGGATGCTGTTCACCGAGACCGGCCGCACCCCGTTCATGAACGCGGCGCTGGCGGCGCAGGCGGCGCCGGGCCTGGACCTGTCGACAGGTGTGGCGGTGGCGTTTCCGCGCAGCCCGTTCATCGCGGCGGCGACGGCGTGGGAGCTGCAGGAGGCCACCGACGGCAGGTTCCGGTTGGGGCTGGGCACCCAGGTCCGCACCCATGTGGTGCGCCGCTACGGCGCCGAGTTCGAGCATCCCGGTCCTCGACTGCGGGACTACGTGCTGGCGGTCAAGGCGTGCTTCGCGGGCTTCCGCGGCGGCAGGCTCGACCACCACGGTGACTTCTACAACCTCGACTTCCTGACCCCGCAGTGGAGCCCGGGACCGATCGACGCGCCGGACCCGAAAGTCGATGTGGCCGCGGTCAACCCGTGGATGCTGCGGATGGCCGGTGAGGTCGCCGACGGTGTGCACGTGCACCCGGTCGCCGAGCCGGGCTACATCGCGCGCCACGTCGTTCCGAATATCGCTGCGGGGGCCGCGAAGTCGGGTCGCGACCCCAAGGAGCTGGCGGTGATCATCCCGGTGATGACGATCGTCGGCGACACCGACGAGGAACGCGACCGCGCCCGCGAGTCGGTGCGGATGAGCGTCAGCTTCTACGGCAGCACCCCCAACTACGCGTTCATCTTCGACGAGGCCGGGTTCGAGGGCACCACCGCGCGCATCCGCGAGAAGCAGAAGGCCGGCGACTTCAAGGGCATGGCCGCCCAGATCACCGACGAGCACCTCGCGACGTTCGCCACTGAGTCGACGTGGGACGGCCTGGCCGACGCGCTGATCGCCCGCTACGGCGACCTGGCCACCCGCCTGGTCATCTACAACGCAACCGGCGATCTGGACCGGTTCGAACGCTTCGGCGAGGTGGCGCGCCGGATCACCGCGCGTGCGTAGCCTTCTCGTGCCGACGCGCCTGACGAGCCCCGTCTCATCGCGCCAACTCCTGTAGCGTCGACCGCAGCGCCGCGGGCACCTCCGCACCCGGCAGCACCTCGACGACGTCGGTGAGTGCCTGCTCGACGGGGATCCCCCGACACCGGGCGCCGTAGAGGGCGGCGACGGCGGGTGTGCGGTCCACCGCGTGCTCGCAGTGCAGGTAGACGGTCTGACCGTCGACGCGCGCCTGCTCCATCGCACGGACCGCGTTGAGTACCGCGAACGCCTGGTGCGGGATCTCGTCGTCGATCCGCAGGTCGAGATGTGTGATGCCGCTGGGGATCTCGCTGTCGTCGACCCGGCACAGTGAGATCGCGACGTCGACGTCGGGTGGCAGGTTCACCCCGGTCGGGGGTTTGCGCAGCGCGGCGACGCCGCCGAGCCAGACGCCGTCGTCGTGCGGATGACGGACGGGAAGCCGGGGCCGGTCGTATTCCGCGGCTCGGTGCCGCCCCGGCGGTTTCGGCGCGCCGACAATCGTCTCCGCCATGTCGACGAGCAGGCGGGCGTTCAGGCCCGGCCACCCCTTGAGATCGATCCGCCAGTCGGCGGGCACCGGTGTGGTGGTGATCGCCGACCAGGCGGCCTGCAGGGCGGCGACCACCCATCCGTTGTTGTCCGCGAACTCCGACGGACGTCGCTGCTCGGCCTCGTCGAGGCGCCCCGCCCACAGGTCGCGTCGCGCGGAGTCGATGTGGCCCAGATCGATTCGCACGTCGAACTCCCCGGTGAGCACCGCATGCCGGATCGCCGCGCACCACAGCACGCAGGCGTCGCCGGCGTCGGGGTCGAAGTGGGTCAGCCGGCTGACGGTGCGGGCGGCCTCGGCCAGCGCGTCGCCGTCGTGAAGGCAGGCCAGCGCCACCGGGGCGGTGCGCATCAGTGCCCCGTTGCCCGCACCCCGGTCGGGGCGCCGGTGGTAGAACTCCTCAGACTCCCTGCGCGCGGCTCGCGCAGGATGGTCGGCGGACGCGGCGGCGGACAGGACCGCGCTGGTCTGCACGCCGACGTCCTTGGCGGTGCGCGCCCATCCGCACCAGCGGTCGACGATGCGGTCGAGGGCGCGTTCGGAGCGCAGATCGGCACCGGCGGCGGCGATCTCGGCGATCGCGATGGCCATCGAGGTGTCGTCGGTCCACTCGCCGGGTGCGAACGGTCCGAGGCCGCCGCCGATCATCCCGACGGGCCGGTCGGCGGGCATCGGTGCGTTGAACTCGTAGCCGGCGCCCAGCGCGTCGCCTGCGGCGGTGGCGAGCAGAACGCCCGCGGCCCGATCCCGTTGTGCCGACGTCAATGTCGTCGATGCCATGGGCTACCCCCTTCCATCCCCTGGGCCTCCTGCGAGGCCCGCTCCTACCGGGCCCCGACAAGCGGGCAGGCCCTCAATTCGGAGACGATCTCGCACAGCCGCTCGACCTCGGCCACCGACGGCTGCATCTCGAACGCGTGCAGATGACACGCGTTGCTGAGACGGTTCCACGCGTAGGCCGCACGGTCGGCGGCCTCGGGGGTGTCCAGCACCCGCAGGATCACGAGCTTGCTTCTGACGTTCATCGGCGGCTCCGAGCCGACCAGGGCCTGATACCGCGAGTCGATGGTCTCCTCCAGTGCCCGACGCGCGAGGAACGCCGCCATCCGCGGCGAGTAGCCACCGGTGCCCCGCTGCTTGAGCACGCGCCGCGCCTGGTCGAGAAGGTCCGAGTCACTCACAGCTTCAGGACCTCTTCGACCGTCTTCTCGAGATCGCGGGCCGCGTACTCGTCGACCCCGTACGCGTCGCGGTGTGCGCCGGCGCTGCACAGGCCCAGGGTGCGCCGCCGCTCGGGCCGGGCGTCCAACCAACCGGTGAGATCCGCGCTCGCGTCGCCGTGCACCGCCAGGGCGAGTCGCGAGCTGGTCTTCTTCGCGGCCGCCCACTGCTCCTCGCTTTCGGCGCGGGTGTGACCCGCCTGCGCCTGCCTGGTGAAATAGGTTTGTTTGGCCGCGGATTCGAGCGCTATCCGGAACAGTCCGGGCAGCACGCGGGCCCGCACGTCGTCGGAGACGCCCTTGTCCTTGACCAACGCGAAGATGTCGCCGACGGTGCGCAACGCGGGGTTGACGTTGTCGCGCACCGTGACCTTCGACCCGGTCTCGCGCACCACCTCGACAAGCCGGGCGTCGACACCGGTTTCGCGGATCACCGACGCCAGCCGGTCGTCGTGCGAGAAGACGATCACCTGATGGGTCTGCGCGATCTCGGAGAGCACCGAGACGAACCCGTCGATCTTGGCCGGATCCATCGCCTGGATCGGGTCGTCGAGGACGACGAACCGGAACGGGCTGGCCGCCGCGGTGGCGCGCGGCAGGAACAACGCCAGCGCGAGCGCGTGCAGTTCGCCCTGGCTCATCACCGGAAGCGCCTCGGTGGCCTCCCCGTCGACGAACCCGCCGAGCCTGACCCGGCGCTGTTTTCCGGTGCCGGTCAACTCGATCTGTCCGAGGTCGACGTTGCTCTCCTGCCGCAGCCGGCTCCAGATGCGTCGCGCCTGTGCGGCGATCGGCTCCAGCCGTTTGTTGCGCACCCTGCCGGCGTGGTCGGCGAGCCACTTCTTGGCGGCGGTCATGGCCTTCAGCGTCGCGTCGACCTCCCGCGCCTCCTGTTCCATCGGCACCCAGCCGCCCAGCTGGACGGCGATCGGTGCCCACACGCTCTCCCGTGCCGCCACCGCGTCGGCGGCCTGTTGCCTCAACGCGTCAGCGGCGGCGGCGACGTCGGTGAGCGTGGTCTCCAGGTGTGCGGCGAGATCGGCGTCACCGTCGGGCTTCTGGCGGGCGACGGTGACCGCGTCGTTGTAGCCGGCCAGGGCGGTCAGCTCCACGCCGGGGACCTCGTCGACGGTGTGGCAGCGCTCCAGGAGACCGTCGGCGTCCGCCCGGGCCTGTTTGAGTTCCGCTGTCGCGGAACGGTAGTCGGACATCGCGGTTTCGGACGCGGCGATGGTCTGGCGCGTCCTCTCGGCCCACTCACCGTCGATGGTTCCCTCACCGCAGACCGGGCAGGAGCCGTCGCCGACGTGGTCGTGGTAGCGCAGGGCGGCGTTCAGGAGGTCGACACGCTCGCGGGTGCCCTCGGCCAGACCGGCCGCGGCGTCGACGACGGCCTGTACCGCCTCGCGGAGTCGCCGTGCCGCGGAGTCGATCTCGTCGAGCGTGGGGGTGTCGAGTTCGGTCAGGGCGCGCAGCGCGGACACGACCTGCAGATCGTCGGCACCGGTGACGAGCGCGCGAACGTCGTCGAGTGGAGCCCGCTTGCCTGCCTTCAACAGTTTGGCTGCGTGCTCGGCGCGTTCGTCGTCGCAGCCGGCCAACCGCGTCAGCAGTCGCTTGCGTTCGGTGTCCGCGCGGTCGCGGATCTCCTTGGTCTTCTTCAGCTCGGTGGCGAGCCAGCTTTCGGCGTTGGCGAGCACCTCGAGGCCGAGCAGCCTGGCCAGTGCGTCGTGCAGCGCGGACGGCCCGACGTCGAACAGGCGGCCGAGCTCGTCGTAGGACAGCACGGGCCGCCATAGTTCGAGGGGGCGCGACCAGCCGAGGTGGTCGTTGCCGTCGACGCGCTTGTCGCCGGACGCCTGTGTCCACTGCCGCTTGTCGACCAGGTCCGCGTCCGGTGCCCAGTCGACGCCGACGGTGAAGGGTCCGCCGCCTTCGGAGGTGAAGCCGATGCGGATGGCGCACGGGTCGCTCTTGTGCAGGTTGCGCCAGGACTCCGCCCAGACCTTGCTCTTCTCCCGCCAGCGGTAGCTGGTCCCGGTGAGCGCGAGCTCCAGGGCCTCGGCGAAGCTGGACTTGCCCGAGCCGTTGCGCCCGCTGACCACCATCAGGCCGGGTGCCGGGTACAGGTCGAGGCGCGCCTGGGGGCCGATCCCCCGGAAGCCGGCGACGGAGATCGTCGTCAGGAAGGTCGGCCCGGGCTGCTCGGCGTCGCCGGTGTCCGGTTGGTCGGAGACCTCGGCGAGAGCGTTGAGAACGGTCTCCTTGACGGCATCGTCGACCTTGTCATCGGCGTCGAGCATGTCCAGGATGACCTCGCGTACGGAGTGCTCGACCTCGTCGACGAGTGGGTTCGTCGGTTCGTCAGCTACCTGCATGGTCCGATTGAACACTGTGCGGCCGACACCCGGCGGGGCAATGCGGGCCCGAAAACTGGTGCGCGGAGCCCTCCCCCGTCGGCCATAGACTTCCGTCATGTCCGAGCGCGCATCGTCGTGGCAACAGAGGTTCGCGTTATTCGACCGGTACGGGTATCCGAACTCGACGCCCGAGAGTAAAGCCGCGTTCAAGCAGCTGCCCTTCGGTGAGCGCTTCCGGTTGACCTGCAACCTCTGGGCGCTGCTCTTCGGCCCGCTCTACTTCTTTGTCAAGGGGGTCTGGCGTAAGGGGCTGGTGCTATTCGGCATCGCCGTCGCGCTGGCGGCGGTGGCGGTCTACTTCGACCTGCCCCGCAGCGTCGAGGGCTTCTTCCCGTATGTCGTGCCGATACTGGCGATGAACACCGCCAACTACGCCTACTACCTGCACGCGGTCAAGGGCAGCCGGTCCTGGAACCCGTTCGAAGGGTCCCGCTGGCATTAGCTCACCAGAGCAAGCTCACCAGAGCACGGCGAGGGCGGCGGCGAGGAACGACAGCGCGCCGATCGCCCAGAACATCGGCCGCGGGATCGGCTCGCCGGTGCGCTTCTGCCGTGCGCTGCCCATGCCGAGCAGGCCGCCCAGCACGACGAGGATGAGGAGCTTGGTCCCGATCTTCGGGTAGTTCAGCACGACGCCGGCGGGCCACGGCGCGGCCAGCGCCAGGCCGGTGACCAGCGACAACAGCAGGCCGTAGTCCATAACACGGTTGGCGCGGAAACTGCGGGTCAGCGCCTCGGTGGCCCAGCCGCCGAACGTGATCGCGAACCCGACGATGTGCAGCAGTACAACTACGTCACGTAGTAGCTCCATGCGGCCAGCCTAGCCTAAGCGCGCGGACCGGCCGTGATCTCGCGGTTTACCACCGTGGAAAATGGGTACGAGGGATGAAAGTCCCTCACCGGGGGCCCCGGGGTTCACAATGGCCGGAGCCCGATATGGACAACGAGGTCGATGATCGGTCAGGAGCTGAACATGGTGGACACCGTCGAGGACGACAAGAGCGAGTCGGCCGCCGAGATCGCGGTCGGAACCCGGGTGCGCGTCCACCCGGGCAGCGACAACGAGGCGTCCGGCGTCGTCGTCGAGGACTTCGGCGAGATCGAACACCTGTGCGTCGAGTACAACGACACCCACATCGCCGACCCGGCCCGCCGCTGGGCGGTCACCCTGGACAGCGGCGAGCTGGTGTTCGTCGACACCGACCAGCTCGCCGCCGAGTAGCAACCAGCGCGTCGCTCAGGCGGTGAAGCCGCCGTCGACGTTGAGGTTCGCACCGGTGATGAAGCCCGACTCCGGGCCCGCGAGAAAGCTCACGAACGCCGCGACGTCGGAGACGTGGCCGTAACGGCCCTGCGCGATAACGGGTTTCAGGATCTCGGCGAACTCCCCCACGGCCGGATTGGCGTCGGTGTCGATCGGGCCGGGCTGCACGTTGTTGACCGTGATGCCGCGGTCGCCGAGGTCGCGGGCCAGGCCCTTGGTGAACGACGCGATGGCGCCCTTGGTCAGGCCGTAGACCGACAGCCCCGCGCCCGGGATGCGCTCGGCGTTGATGCTGCCGATGTTGATGATGCGGCCGCCGTCGCCGAGATGCTTGATGGCGGTGCGCGTCGTCCAGTAGGTGCTGCCGATGTTGATGGCGACGACGCGCTCGAACTCCTCGGGCGGGAAGTCGTCGATGAGCGAGAAGTGCGCGACGCCTGCGTTGTTGACGACGATGTCGAGCCCGCCGAGGTCGGTGGCGGCGCGGTCGACGGCAGCCGAACTCTGGGCCGGGTCGGCGGCGTCGACCCGGATCGCCCGCACGGTGGCGCCGGCGGCGGTGAGCTCCGCGACGAGCTTGTCGGCGTGGGCGGCCGAGGCGGAGTACGTGAACGCGACGGCGGCACCGTCGGAGGCGAGCCGTCGCACGATCTCGGCACCGATGCCGCGCGATCCTCCGGTGACCAGTGCCCGACGGCCGGCCAGGTGTGCAGTGCTCATGTCGACGCCTCCCTAATTTCGAACCGATGTGTTACTAATTACGCTCAGGTCAAGCCACATTGGCCGGGCCCCCATTCCCGGGTGTGACACAGCTCACAGGAGGTGCGCCGATGCCGGTGGGACGGCCGCGGGAGTTCGACCCCACGCAGGTCGAGCAGACCGCGATGCGGTTGTTCTGGGAGCGCGGCTACGACGGGGTTTCGATCTCCGACGTGTCCGCCGCCACCGGGGTGAACCGGCGCGGCATCTACGCCGAATTCGGCTCCAAGGAAGGACTTTTCGAGCGGGCCTGGCGGCGCTACCTGGAGGGCCCGAGCAGCTACACCGCCGAGGCGCTGCGCCGGCCGACGGCCCGGGAGGTCGCCGAGGCGATGGTGCACGGCGCGGCCGACACGGTCAGCGGTGAGGTGCGGGGCTGTCTGACGGTGTTCGACGCGCCGGGGCTGGCGCAGTGGCGGGTCGAAACGGTGCACCAGCTGGCGGCACGGTTCGACCGGGCGGTGGCCGACGGGGAGCTGCCGGCGGTGGACACGCTGGTGCTGGCGCGGTGGATCGCCGCGGTGTGCCAAGGCCTGGCGATCCAGGCGCGCAGCGGGGCCAGCCGGGAGGACCTGCACGCGGTCGCGGAGATGGCGCTGGCGGGCTGGCCGCCGAGTGCTCGGAAATAGCGGAAATAGGCGGAAATGGAACGTACAGGTTTTCCGTACAATTGCTGTACAACAATCTCGTACAGGGGAGGCCCACTCGTGAGCATCAGCGCCAGCGAGGCACGACGGCGTCTCTTTCCGCTGCTGGAACAGGTGAACACGGACCACGAGCCCGTTCGCATCACCTCCAGGACGGGCGACGCGGTGCTCATGTCCGCGGACGACTTCGACTCGTGGCAGGAAACGGTCTACCTGCTGCGTTCTCCCGAGAACGCCCGCCGACTCATGGAGGCTGTCGCGCGTGACAAAGCCGCACACGGCGCCTCCCCGGAACCGACCAGGTCGATCGACGAGCTTCGGGAGATGGCCGGCGGCGAGGAGTGAGGGATATCAGGTTCGATCCCCGGGCCTGGGAGGACTTCCAGTTCTGGTTGGCCTCCGACCGCAAGATGGCTCGACGGATCGTCAGGCTCATCTCCGAGATTCAACGAGATCCGTTCGACGGAATCGGCAAGCCGGAACCGCTCAAAGGTGAACTCTCCGGGTACTGGTCCCGTCGCATCGACGACGAACACCGCCTCGTCTATCGAGCCGACGACAACGAGGTCAAGATCCTGCAGGCTCGATACCACTACTGATCCTCGCGATGAGGCGTGGTCGTCAACTCATAAGGTGGCTGCCATGCAGAAGGCGAGAATCAAGCACGTCGCCCGGCAGGCGGGCGCCCTGGCCGTGGCGGCGGTGACCGGCGCCTCCACGCTCAACGGCTACTGGCCGCTGGCGCGCAAGGGCTATCCGTCGATCTTCTCGTTCGCCTACGGGCTGGTGGTCAGCGAGTTCCCGCTGCAGACGCTCGCCAGCCAGATCGGCACGCTGGCGGTGACCACGCGCCGCCTGAACCGTCCGGTGCGGATCATCTCCTGGGTGGTGGCCGCGCTGTCGGCGGTTGGGCTGCTGAACTTCTACCGCGCGGGCCGCCGCGCCGACGTCGTGCTGAGCGACGCGCTGGACAGCGGTCTCGGGCCGGACCGCCGGCGCAACTCCGAAGGTCTGTGGCTGCGACCCGCCGGTGCGGGTACCGCGAAAAACCCTGGCGCGCTGCGGATGCTGCGCATCTACCGCGACTACGCCCACGACGCCGACATCCCCTACGGCCCGTACGGCAGCGCCAACCACCTCGACATCTGGCGCCGCCCCGACCTCGACCCGACGGGTAAGGCGCCGGTGCTGGTGCAGGTGCCCGGCGGCGGCTGGGTCACCGGAAACAAACGCGGACAAGCACATCCGCTGATGAGCCACCTTGCGGAACTGGGCTGGATCTGCGTAGCGATCAACTACCGGCACAGCCCGCGCAACACGTGGCCCGACCACATCGTCGACGTCAAGCGGGCGCTGGCGTGGGTGAAGGAGCACATCGCCGAGTACGGCGGCGACCCGGACTTCGTCGTGATCACCGGCGGCTCGGCGGGCGGGCACCTGTCGTCGCTGGCGGCGCTGACGCCGAACATCGCGCGCTTCCAACCGGGTTTCGAGGACGCCGACACGAGTGTGCGTGCGGCGGTGCCGTTCTACGGGGTGTACAACTTCACCCGGTTCGACGATGCGATGCACCCGTCGATGCCGGAACTGCTGGAGCAGATGGTCATCAAGCAGCCGCACAAGACGGCCATGCAGACCTACGCCGACGCCTCGCCGGTGAACTACGTGACGCCCGACGCTCCGCCGATGTTCGTGCTGCACGGCACCAACGACTCGCTGGTACCCGTCGAGCAGGCGCGGGCGTTCGTCGCCAAACTTGTGAAGGTCAGCACCCAGCCCGTGGTGTACGCCGAGCTGCCGTTCGCGCAGCACTCGTTCGACACGTTCGGCTCGCCGCGCGCCGCCCACACCGCGGTGGCTGTCGAGCAGTTCCTCGCCGAGGTCTACGCCAACCGCTGAGCGCAAAACCGTGCACGGACGTGCCTCGCGGGGTTGAGTGGGGTCATGGCGACGGACCTCGACCTGCGCGGGCGCGCGGTGGTGTCGGTCGCGAAGTACGACTACACCCTGTGGCTCAAGCTGATGGGTGGCTACGGGATCACCATCGAAGCAGCGCTGACGATCGACGACGTGGTGCTGTCGCCGCAGGATGATCCCGTCGGGGAGTTCGGACCGGTGCGCCGGCTGGCCGGGCTGACGATCGAGAAGGCGACGGTCGACAAGATCGGCACGCTGCAGGTGCATTTCAGGGACGGCACCCGCCTGGTCGTCGAACCGGATCCGCATTACGAGGCGTGGAATGTCTCGCGGCCGGACGGATCGCTGATCGTGTGCCGCCCCGGCGGCGGCCTGTCGCGGTGGGCTCCGCCGCCGGAGCGTTAGACCGGCGTCGTTTGTCGGTCATGCCGCGAACGCTACGCACAGGGTGTGACAGCACTCACAGCGTCGAGGCCCGGGTTCGCTCGCGATTAGGGCCGTTTGCCCAGGTAGCGATACCATCGCTGGAGCCATGACCGACACCGCCCCCTCGGCAAGCCCCGACCTCTCGCGCCGTATCGCCGCCGAGGCGGCCCGCCGCCGCACCTTCGCCGTCATCTCCCACCCCGACGCCGGTAAGTCCACGCTCACCGAGGCGCTGGCCCTGCACGCCCGCGTCATCACCGAGGCCGGCGCCGTGCACGGCAAGGCCGGACGCCGCTCGACGGTGTCGGACTGGATGGAGATGGAGAAGGCGCGCGGTATCTCGATCACGTCGACGGTGCTGCAGTTCCCGTACCGCGACTGCGTCATCAACCTGCTCGACACCCCGGGCCACGCCGACTTCTCCGAGGACACCTACCGCGTGCTGACCGCGGTGGACTGCGCGGTGATGCTCATCGACGCCGCCAAAGGCCTTGAGCCGCAGACACTGAAGCTGTTCCAGGTGTGTAAGCACCGCGGCATCCCGATCATCACCGTCATCAACAAGTGGGACCGCCCCGGCCGGCACGCCCTCGAGCTCGTCGACGAGATCCAGACCCGCATCGGCCTGCGACCCACCCCGCTGACCTGGCCCGTCGGCATCGCCGGCGACTTCAAGGGTGTGCTGGACCGTCGCACCGGCAACTACATCCGCTTCACCCGCACCGCGGGCGGCGCCACCGCGGCCCCCGAGGAGCACATCCCCGCCGACCGCGCCCACGACGCCGCCGGCGACGACTGGGACACCGCCGTCGAGGAGTCCGAGCTGCTCAGCGCCGACGGCGGCGACTACGACCGCGACGCGTTCCTGGCCGGCGAGGCCTCGCCGACGCTGTTCACGTCGGCGGCGCTGAACTTCGGTGTCAACCAGCTGCTCGACGTGCTCGTCGAACTGGCGCCCTCCCCCAGCGGCGCCGTCGACGTCAACGGAGAGCGCCGCGCGCCCGACGCCCCGTTCAGCGCGTTCGTCTTCAAGGTGCAGGCCGGCATGGACACCGCGCACCGCGACCGCATCGCCTACGCGCGCGTCGTCTCCGGCACGTTCGAGCGCGGCGACGTGCTCACCCACGCCGCCACCGGCAAGCCGTTCGTCACCAAGTACGCGCAGTCGGTGTTCGGCCAACAGCGCTCCACACTCGACGACGCCTGGCCCGGCGACGTCATCGGCCTGGCCAACGCCGCCGCGCTGCGCCCCGGCGACACGCTGTATCGCGATGTGCCCGTGGAGTTTCCGCCGATCCCGAGCTTCTCCCCCGAGCACTTCGCCGTCGCCCGCGGCACCGACCCGAGCAAGCACAAGCAGTTCCGCAAGGGCATCGAGCAGCTCGACCAGGAGGGTGTGGTGCAGGTGCTGCGCTCGGACAAGCGCGGCGAGCAGGCGCCGGTGCTGGCGGCCGTCGGCCCGATGCAGTTCGAGGTCGCGGTGCACCGGATGGCCACCGAGTTCAACACGCCGATCGCGTTGGAGCCGTTGCCGTATCAGGTCGCGCGCATCGTCGACCCCGCCGACGCGGAGTTCATGAACAAGCAGGTCTCCGCCGAGGTGATGACCCGCAGCGACGGCATCATGCTGGTGCTGTTCTCCACCCCGTGGCGGCTGGAGGGTTTCCAGCAGGACAACCCGCACATCAAGCTGCGCTCGCTGGTCGCCGCCTAGGTTCTCGACCGGCCGCGAGTTCTACACCAGGGTCGCGATTTCTCGAGACTCACTGCCCTGGCGTGGAACTCGGCGCACACAAGCACAAGGCTCAGGCCGAAAGCGCCGCGTAGACCGCCGCCTCGAACGTCAGGATCGTCTCGACCACCTTGTCGTCGAAGAACGGCAGCAGCTGCGTGCCGATGATCGCGCCGATGCCGGCCTTGCGGTCGATCCAGAAGAACGTGTTGAACAGCCCCGACCAGTCGCCGGAGCCGGCGTGGCGCATCCCGGGCAGGTCGACGTGGTACAGGTGGAAGCCCAGCCCCCAGCCCTGCGGCACGTCGAGTAGCTGCACCGGTCGGGCCAGCTCGGGCATCGTCGGCTGCATCGACTTCGGCAGCGGCGCCCCGTCGAGGTGGTCCTGCAGCGCGAACGCGACCGTCGACTCCTTGAGGATGCGCGCCCCGTCGAGTTCCCCGCCGCGCAGCCAGGCCCGCACGAACCGCCCGTAGTCGGCGATCGTCCCGTACGACCCGTGCCCGGCGGCGTCCCACTCCGGGTTGGCGGGCAGGTCGAGGTCGGTGTCGACCAGGCTGCCGTCGGGGGCGCGGAACCGGATGGGCAGCAGCCGCGCGCGCTGCTCGTCGGACAGCGCGAACGTCGAGTCCGTCATCTTCAGCGGCCCGTACACGTGGTCGGCCAGGTACTCCGACAGCGACTGTCCGCTGACCTCCTCGACCACCAGGCCCAGCCAGTCGGTGTTGACGCCGTACTCCCACACCGTGCCCGGGTCGTTGACCAGCGGCGTCGCGATGCCCTTGCGGACCCCGTCGAGCGGGCTGGGGAACCCGTGCTCGGTGCACAGCGTGAACAGCTTCTCGTTGAGGAAGTTGTAACCGCACCCAGCGGTGTGGGTCATCAGCTGGCGCACGGTGGCCTGCGACTTCGGCGCGCGCAGCACCGGCTGGCCGTTCTCGAAGCCATCGATCACCTGCAGCTCGCCGAACTCCGGCAGGATCGAGGAGACGGGCGCGTCCAGGTCCAGCTCGCCCTGCTCGAAGAGCTGCAGCGCTCCGGTGGTGGCCACCGCCTTGGTCATCGACGCGTTACGAAACATGCTGTCGGGCTTGGCTTCTCCGGCAGCACCCTGATACAGGACACCGTCGCGGCTCACCACGGTGGCGGCAACGCCGTGCAGCTTGCCGTCGGCGACCACCCCGGCCAGCAGGTCGTCGATGCTCTCGAACCCCATCCCAAGCTCCTTTGCTCTAGGTATCCGCGCGTCATCATGACACGCGGCGCACTTCTGGCAGGCTTAGCCGCATGAAGAAGCGGACGTGGGCGGTGCTCGCCCCGGCGGTGACGGTGGCCGGCCTCGCCGTGCAGGACCTGCTGCAGAAGGAGCATGCGCTGCGGCGCAACTTCCCGGTGATCGCGCGGTTCCGGTACCTGCTGGAGGAGATCGGGCCCGAGCTGCGTCAGTACATCATCACCAGCAACGACGCCGAACGGCCGTTCAGCCGCGACCAGCGCCGGTGGGTGTACACGTCGGCGAAGAAGGAGAACAACTACTTCGCGTTCGGCACCGACAACAACGTCGAGGAGGACAGCTACCCGATCATCAAGCAGGCGACGTTCTCCGAGGTCTGTGCCGCCTCCCCGATGCACACCCAGGATCTTCCGCTTCCGGGTGCCAAGATCCTCGGCGGCCCGCGGGGACGACGGCAGGCGTTCCGGCCCGCCTCGGTGATCAACGTGTCCGCGATGTCGTTCGGATCGCTGAGCCCGCAGGCGATTCGGGCGCTCAACCTCGGCGCCAAGCTCGCCGACTGCTGGCACAACACCGGTGAGGGCGGTCTGTCCGACCACCACCGCCAGGGCGGCGACCTGGTCTTCCAGGTCGGCACCGGCTACTTCGGCTGCCGCGACGAGCGCGGCAACTTCGATCTGGACCGACTGATCGAGGTCGTCGAGTCCGGGCCGGTGAAGGCCATCGAGATCAAGCTCAGCCAGGGCGCCAAACCCGGTCTGGGCGGCCATCTTCCGGGCGCGAAGGTCAACGAGGAGATCGCCCGCATCCGCGGTGTCGAACCGGGCAAGGACGTCATCAGCCCGTCACGGCACACCGCGTTCCGCAACGTCGACGAGATGCTCGACATGGTCGAGCTGATCGCCGACACCACCGGCCTGCCGGTCGGGATCAAGTCCGCCGTCGGCGACCTGGACTTCTGGCGTGAGCTGGCCGAGCGGATGGCCGACGGGCAGCGCGGCGTCGACTTCATCACCATCGACGGCGGTGAGGGCGGCACCGGCGCGGCGCCGCTGGTGTTCGCCGACCACGTGTCGTTCCCGTTCCGGATCGGGTTCTCCAACGTCTACGGGCTGTTCGCCGAGGCCGGACTGACCGACCGGGTCACCTGGATCGGGTCGGGCAAGCTGGGGCTGCCCGCCAACGCGATCGTGGCGTTCGCGATGGGCGTCGACCTGATCAGCGTCGCCCGCGAGGCGATGCTGTCGATCGGCTGCATCCAGGCGCAGAAGTGCCACACCGACCGCTGCCCCACCGGTGTCGCCACGCAGAACCCGTGGCTGGCGCGCGGGCTGGACCCGTACCAGAAGGCGCATCGGCTGGCCAACTACGTGCGCACGCTGCGCCGCGACCTGCTGAAAGTGTCGGAGGCGGCCGGGGTGCGGCATCCGGCGATGCTGGGCCCGCAGCACGTCGAGATCGTCGACGGCGACCGCGGCCACCGTCCGCTCGCCGAGGTGTACGGCTACCGCGACGGGTGGGGCGTGCCGGGCCCGGAGATCGTCGCCGGGATCGACGCGATCATGTCGTGCTACGACGATCTACCGGGCACCAACGAGGTCATCCAGACGTAGCCGCGGGCATGTGCGGCAGGCGATTTCGCACGAACTAGGGCCGCACGAACTAGGGCCGCACGACGGGCCAGAAGAGGTCGAACAGGCGGGTCTCCCAGCCGGGGGTGAGCTCGCCGGTGCGGGCGCGTTCGGCGATATGGGCGCCGACGACGCCGTCGATGACGCTGGCGGCGTCGACGTCGGCGCGGAAGGAGCCGTCGGCCTGGGCGGCGGCGATGACGGACTCGAGCTCGGCGCGCTGGTCGGTGAGGATGCGGCGGAACAGGTCGTTGAAGTCGGGGTCCTCGTCGGTGAGCAGAGCGGCGAAGCCGCCGGGGCCGATGCCGAGGTCGATGATCTTGATCGACTCGGTGATGATCCAGCGCAGCCGGTCGCGAGCGTCGGCGCCGGAGTCGAGGGGCTCCGGGGCGCCGACCTGGGAGAGGGCGCCGGCGAGCATGTCGCGACGGTCGCGGTGGCGGCGGTAGATCGTGGTCTTGGCGATGCCGGAGTTCGCGGCGACGGCCTCCACGGTCACGGCCCTGGGACCGCGGGTGCGCAGGAGGGCCAGGGTGGCGTCGGCGATGCCGGCGTCGACGTCGGGGCGGGGTGCCATGCGGGGCCCTCCTTGAGCTGCGGGAATACGGGCGGCCGGAAAAACGCTACACTAGACGTAGCGCTACGCTACGCGTAGCGTTCAGTTGACGAGGTGAGGGAGATGAGGACTGTGGTGCAGCGGATGCCGTGGACATATATGGGGTATGTGTGTCTGCTGTTGACGTTCGCCGGACTGGGGATGTTCGCGGCCACGGCGGCGATGGGCAGTACCGCGACCTGGCTCCTCGGAGCGGGTGTGGTGCTGATGATGACGATGGCGGTCGTGAGCTTCCGGATGGGGGCACGCGTCCGGGCGGCAGCCAATGAGAGCGGCATCCCGATCCCGGGCGAGAACATCATGGCGAAGCCCCTACGTCGCGAGCAGATCGACCGGTACAACGCGATGTACCGCAACCAGGGGCAGGTACTGGCGATGGCGACCGCCCCGGCTCGCGACGCGGCGACAGACCGCCACGCCGCCTGATTCTCTTCGCGGACTACGCGCGACCGCTTCCTACGGTCGCGCGTGGCCCGCTTTTTCGTTGAGATCCCTACGCTGGCAGGGGTTCGCGGCACGTGTTTCTGCTTCAGCGCGACGGCGTTTCGCATGCGCCGGTGTTTCGCAGTATGGAGTCGATGCAGCGGTTCTACACGCGGATGAACCGGGCGGCGTACATGGTCGTCGAGGGCAGCGTGGGGTCCGTGCTGGAGACCGACCGCTCGATCGAGCAACTTAGAAACGCGGCATGGTGATCGAGCCGCTGAGCGAGGACCCGGTCTCGATTTCTGCACCTGGATCCCAGGTACTCATCACCATCAGCACTTGACGTAACGAAAGAGGACGTAGCGCACGGTAGTCGGTCAGCCGCTGTGACCGCTGATCATGTGTTCGGCGATGTCCTCTGGGTGAAGGAACGAGGCCGGCGGGGGCGGTCCCCACTGGTAAAGGCCTCTGGCGCCTTCGAGTTCTTCGGGTGTCCACAGCGCGTCGTCGATGATGCAGTCCATGTCGCTGTGGTACTCGGCGAAGTTGTTGGCCGGATCCTTGAAGTACCAGAAGAAGTTCGAACCCGCATAGTGCCGGCCCAGCCCCCACACGTGGCGTTCGGGGTGGTCCTGCAGCAGCGCCATCGCCCCTCGGCCGATGGCGTCGACATCGTCGACCTGCCAACTGCTGTGGTGCATGAACGGTATCGGGGCGCGTTGGAGGAGAACGTTGTGGTGGTCGGTGGAGCACCGCAGGAACGCCCCCACACCCTTCGCCACGTCGCTGACCTTGAAGCCGAGGCCCGTCACGAAAAACGTGAACGCGGTGTCGTAGTCGGGGGTTCCCAGCACGATGTGGCCGAGCCGTCGCGGCCGGACCGGGTCGCTGATCATGACGCCCTCGGCGCGGGAGTTGACGCGGTCCAGCCGCCCCGGCGCGTTGACCGGCGGTGCGGTGTACGGGGTTTGGCTCAGCCGGGGCGCGACGAGCAGTTCGATCGTCGTGCCCGTCGACGGCTCGATGGCGCGCAGCCGGCCGGGCTCGTCCAGCGAGGCCGCGAATTCCAGTTCCCGCAACCGACTTTCGGCGCGGTGCAGATCGTCCTCGTCGTCGGCAGCGAAGCGGGCCGTGACGAGCCGGCGTCGCGGGGACGCCACGAGTTCGAGCTGCACCCCGCCCTCGGTGCTGGCGAAGCGGTAACCGTCCTGGCGGATCAGCCCGAAGTCCTCGTAGAAGACGCTCGCGGCTGACAGATCAGGTACGCCGAGGACGATGGAATCGAGCCGGTGCAGAGCCATTGCTCACCTCCGCGCCGTCGCACCCGCGGCCACCGCCTCGCCGACCGAAGCGGCCTCGAATCGGAGGGTGAACTCACCCACCCCCGTTATGTAGCTGCGCAGTTCGTCACCCGGCGACAGGAACCGCGGCGGGGTCCGTCCGATGCCGACGCCGGACGGGGTGCCCGTGAAGATGACGTCGCCGGGATAGAGCTCGACGGTGGTCGACAGGTCGGCGATGAGCACCGGCACCGGGAAGATCAGCTGCGAGGTGCGACCGTGTTGCACTGTCTCACCGTTGATCTCGGCGCCCAGCTCCAGGTCGTCGCGGTCGGGCAGCTCGTCGGGGGTCACCAGCTCGGGGCCGATCGGGGAGAATCCGGCGTGCGATTTGGCGAGGCTGAACTGCGGTGCGGGACCGGCCTGCTGTCGTTCACGCTCGGAGAGATCCTGTCCCACCGAGACGCCCGCGACGTAGTCCCACGCGTGCTCGACGGGGATGTTCCGGCCGCCGCGTCCCAGCACCACGACCATTTCGACCTCCCAGTCCACCGAGCCCGGCGGCAGCGTCACGGTCTCACCGGGCCCGGTGATCGAGGAGACGAACTTGGTGAAGACCACCGGATGGTCGGGCCTGGTGAAGCCGGACTCGGCGGCGTGCTCGTCGTAGTTGAGGCCGACGGCGAAGACCTGGCGCGGAAGCGGCGCCGGCGAGCCGATCTTGCCGGCCCGTTCGGACGGCGCCGGCAGCGTCGCGGTACGCGCCCACTCGCGGAAGGCGTCCCACTGGGCGTAGACATCCTGCGGATCGGGGCCGAATCGCTGCTCGGACGCGGTGGCGATGTCCACCACGCCGCCGTCTTTGACGAGGTGCAGTCGGCCGTCGAGGTTGATCAAGCGCATGACCCCGGTTCTTTCTGTTCGTCGGGTGTTCGGGTCAGAGGACCAGCAGGCCCAGTAACGACGATCACACCGACCTGACGAAAAGTCAATAAACTTTCGAAAATGAGTCAATGTTTCGTTTCGGGTACGATGGGTCCGTGCTGAGGTGCGAATGGTGCGCTCGATGACGGCGACGGCCGGCGAGGTTGCGGCAGGTCTGGGCCCCACGGCGCGGGTGTACCAGGCGTTGCGGGCCGACATTCTCGCGTGCCGGATCGCTCCCGGGTCCCGCCTCGGTTTCGCTGCGCTGGTGGAACGGTACGACTGCAGCATCGGCGCGATCCGGGAGGCGTTGCAGCGCCTCAGCGAACAGGGTCTGGTGGTCGCCGAACCGAAGCGGGGCTTCCGCGTCGTCGACATCTCCCCCGAGGATCTCAACGACCTGACGGAGGCGCGGTGTGAGATCGAGGTGCTGGCCGCACGTTATGCGGTGAACCGCGGTGACCTCGCGTGGGAGTCCGCGCTGGTGGCCGCGCACCACCGCATGGAACGCACGCCGATGTACGACGCCGACGACCCCGACCGGCTCAGCGACGACTGGGTGGTCGCGCACGCGGCGTTTCACCAGGCGCTGCTCGACGGATGCACCAACCGGCGAATCCTGAGCGCCGCCACGGCGTTACGAGATTCGGCTGAACTTTATCGCCAGTGGTCGGCACCTCAACACGACCGTGAGCGCGACATCGCCGCAGAGCACCGCGCCATCCTCGATGCGGCCGTGGCACGCGACGCCGACCTCGCCTGCGAACTGCTGACCGCCCACATCCAGCGCACCACCGACGTGCTGCTGTCCTCCCCTTCCTGATTCGCGCGGACGACGGGCTACACGCTCTTACGTGCGAGCAGCCACGCCTCGCCGCCGCCCTCGCCCGAGGCGATGACATCAAGTTGAGCGAAGGCGGTCGTCAACTCGCCGGGCGGAACACGGAACCGCCCCGGGGCGCCACCAACGACGCTGAGAGCGGAGATGGCCAGCAGGCCACCGGGAGCCAGCCGCTCGATGACGACTCGGTCGAGGCGGGCGTCGCGGAACCTGTGACACACGATGACGTCGACCGGCGGCCCAGCAGGGAGTCCGTCGTCGAGGTCGACGATCTCGAAGCGGCACCGCTCCTCCACGCCGGCGCGGGACGCGAGCGCACGCGCCTGATCGATGGCGGTCGGCGAGATGTCGACGCCCCAGACGTCGAGCCCGCGCCGCGCGAGCCACACACTGAACTCGCCGGCCCCGCAGGCGAGATCGAGTGCTGATCCGCTCGTCGGGAACTCGGTCTCGAAGGGTACGAACACCTTCGGAAGGACGGCGTCTGAACCCCCCGATGCCGCGCGGTTGCGGTAACGCTCATCCCAGCGGATTCGGTCGTCGTCGCTCACCCGGTAAGGGTACGCAACGCGGTTATACGAGACCGGATGCCTGAGCGATGAAGAAGCCAGGTAGCAGAATCAGCAGACCTGCTGGCACGCAGAGCAACCCGATGAGCATCCCGCGGCCGATCTGCCCGAGCATGCCGCCCCGAGACTTCAGAACTAAGGCGACGATCAGGTCGATGGCAATCAGTGGGAGGACGTAGATCGCGAGGTACAGGTAGGGCACGGTGAACCACAGGCTGAACTCGATGACGAGCACGTTGAGCAGGACGGCAACGAAGCTTCGCTGACTGTAGGCGCTCTGGGGCGCGGTCGCGTCGTTCACCACTGAATCACCCAGATTCCGTAGATGATCCCGCCGACGAGGACGATCGCGTACGAGCCCATGATGCCGAGCGCTGTGCCCTGGTACCGCTCGGACGGCGATCGGATTAGCAGGGCGGAAAGCACCGCGGTGAGCAGAAGTGTGGCGGCTGCAGCGAAGGCGAAGAGCAGCTATCCGTTGACACCGGGCCACCAGGCTCCCAGCAGTCGCGCGATCGCGACGATCAGCCCGAGGATCACCTGAGTCAGAAGTGGCACAGACCAGGTCGCGGTGGACCAGAGGGAACTGCGAGGGGCCGCAACTGGGTTGGTCATCAGATGTGCTCCACGCGTGAGGGTGCCGCAGATGGCACACGGGGTGGATCCGAGGTGAGCCTGAGTTCCGTCCAGGGTAGCGGCGCGGGCACATCCTGATAGGCCTCCATGGACGGATAGTCTGCGCGGGTTCCATCGAGTCGCACACCGTTCTCGGCCTTATCGAGCCACTCACCCGTCTCCGGCGCGCCGATACCAAGCGTGGTCCGCGCCTTCGTCCAAGCCACTGAGAAGGCATCGAGCGACGTCACAGATCGAGCTTAAGCCCCTTCCGGCGGGGCTTCCGCGCACCAGAATCACGCCCACCTATGCCGTCAGACATCGCTGGCCAAGGCGCCGTGCTCGGGTTCCGGAGCGCGGTCCTCAGGGCGTGCCGCCGGATGCCGGTTGATCGCGTCGACAATGGCCAGGACGGCCGGATACTCCACGTAGAGCGGCTCGTAGGCTCCGCCATGACGGTGCGAGCGGACGAGATAGAACGCCCACCCTCTCAGGAGATCCACGCCAGCCCACTCAGGAATCTTGCCGGTGCGCTCGAACTCCTCGTGGAGAGGGCGCACGAGCTCCCAGAGATCCCCGGCACCACCGGCGAGGCGCTCGTACCCGTTGTACGTGTGCGCCCATTCGATCAGTGCGCTCTCGTAGCGTTCATCCACGGTGCACCCCCGATGAAGTCGTTGTCGTTCCGCACCGTAGCCGACACCGCCGACAGAACTCGGTTGTCGGTGGGCCATGCAATGCTGGCGAACATGCCGTGGCCACCAAGACAATGCGCGTCCTGTCGGACATCACTCGAGGGGGACGTCACTGTCCATGCCCCCGTAGACTCCCGCGACTGGCCGGGCGAGCTGTGCAGGTCGTGCGCCGACGCCATGCGGGCAAGCGGCCATACGTCGCTGACCGACTTCATGTTCGCCCAGCGCCCCGTGTGTCCACGGTGCGGGGCTCAGCGCACAAGGAATCTGCAGTACGGGATGCCGGCAAGCTTCGATGTGCCTCCGTGGGTGAGGTTGGCCGGCTGTGTGGTCACGGGCGCAGATCCGTATTGGTCCTGCGGGAGCTGTTCGCATCAGTGGTGATTCGCCCGTAGGGCTCACTCTCGCCGTCTGAAAAGCTCCGCCGGACGCCCCCTCCCCCGTGCGCTTCTCAACCCGGTCGGCACGAGATACGGCTCCATCGCCCGTCGAAAGGTGTCACGCTGCAACGGCTCACCGGCGACCGTCTCATGGACCAGACGGAGGTCGCGCAGGGTGAACTCCTCACCGAGAAGCCTGTCCGGGTCCGGTCTTTCGCGATAGTGTGCCCGCACGTCGCTGACGGCCAACTCGATGATGTCGGCGTGGTCGTAGGGCAGCCGTCCGGGTGCGTCCACCGGCATGAGCCTGGTGGTCTCGGCGAAGCGGTCGGCGAGCCGGTCCAGCCGAACCACCTGTACGTGCGCCACCGACAGCACCCACCCGCGATCGTCGCGCGCCGGGTCGTCGAACACCCGGAGCTGACGCGGCGACAGGCCGCGCACGTTGGCCTTCTCGCGCAGTGACCGGTCGACCGCCTGAGCGAGGGTCTCCCCCGGATGCAGGAAGGTGCCGGGCAGCGCCCACCCGGCAGTCTTCAGCCGACGCACCTCCAGCACGGCCAGACCGAATTCCGGCTCGAGCGTGAGGACCGCGGTGTCGACGGCGACCGACGGCCGCGGATAGTCGGTCAACTTCCGCCCGCTGGAGTCCCGGTACTCGTTCATCTTGGCGCTCAGCGTACCCCTCGATTGACATTTTGCGCACTTTTGCGCAAAATGGATGTCGAAGGGGGTAAAGACATGGGTTCATTCGATGACCGTGTTGAAGGTGTGCTGCTGGGAACGGCCGCAGGGGATGCGCTGGGCGCGCCGTACGAGTTCCAGCCGCCGCGGGGACCGGAGCTCGACGTGGCGATGGTCGGCGGCGGGCCGTGGGGTCCCGGCGAGTGGACCGATGACACGGCGATGGCCGTCGCGATCGCCGAGGTCGCGGCGACGGGCGCGGATCTGCGCGACGAGCCGGCGCAGGACGCGATCGTGAGGCGCTGGCTGGAGTGGTCGCATAACGCCAAAGATGTTGGTATCCAGACGCGATCGGTTCTGCGGTCGGCGTCACGCGGGCAGGAGATCACGGCGAGGCGCGCTCGACGCGCCTCCGAGGCGCTGCATCGTCAGACCGGTCGCACGGCGGGCAACGGGTCGTTGATGCGCACGGCTCCGGTGGCGCTGGCCTATCTCAATGACGAGCACGCCCTGGTCGAGGCCGCGCGCGCGATCAGCGAGCTGACCCACTACGACGAGGACGCCGGTGACGCCTGCGTGTTGTGGAGCTGCGCGATTCGGCATGCCGTGCACACCGGTGAGCTCGACGTGCGCGTCGGACTGCCGCACCTGGAGGCGGATCGGCGTGGCCTGTGGTCGCAGCGCCTGGCCGACGCGGAGGCGGCGACGCCCGCGTCGTTCCCGAACAACGGCTGGGTGGTGGCGGCGCTGCAGGCGGCGTGGTCGGCGATCGCGACGACGCCGGTGCCGGTCGACGATCCCGACAGCGGGGTGTTCCGCGCGGACCACCTGCGGCTGGCGCTGGATGCCGCGGTGCGGTGCGGACATGACACGGACACGGTCGCGGCGATCGCCGGTGGCCTGCTGGGTGCGGCCTACGGGGCGTCGGCGGTTCCGGCCGCGTGGCGGCGGCCGCTGCACGGTTGGCCGGGGACCACGGGGCGCGATCTGGTGGCGTTGGGGTCGGCGATCAAGCGCGGTGGGAAGCCCGATCTGTTCGACTTCTCCTATCCGGGTTCGGATGTCAACCTCTGCGCGCGCCACCCGCACGACGAGGGTGTGCTGCTCGGCGGGATCGGGGTGCTGCGCAGCCTGCCGTCCGACGTCGACGCGGTGGTGTCGCTGTGCCGGGTGGCCGACGACGACGTGCGTCGCGACATCCCCCACGTCGAGGTGCGGCTGATCGACCGGACGGAACCTGACGAGAATCCGCACCTGGACTTCGTGCTGCTGGACACGGTGCGGCTGATCGAGCAGCTGCGCAGTGAGGGGCGCACGGTGCTGGTGCACTGTGTGGCCGCGTACAGCAGGACACCGACGGTTGGAGCGCTGTACGGGGCGCGGGCCCGCGGCATCGACATCGATCAGGCGTTGCGCGACGTGGTGGCGGCGCTGCCGGGCGCGCACCCGAACCGGGCGTTCCGGGAGGCGCTGCGGCGCATTGCATGAAAGGGGGAGGTATATGAAATCCGGGTATGACGTGATCGGTGACGTGCACGGCTGCGCCACCCAGCTGGAGGAGTTGCTGCACAAGCTCGGCTATGCGGAGGGCCGGTCCGGGGGTTACCGGCATCCGCATCGGCAGGCGCTCTTCGTTGGCGATCTCATCGACCGCGGCGACGAGCAGCTGCGGGTGCTCGAGATCGTCAAGGCGATGGTCGACGCCGGCAGCGCCCGGATCGTCATGGGCAATCACGAGTTCAACGCGCTGGCGTACCACACGGAGTGGCCCGTCGGCAGCGGGAAGTTCCTTCGGGCACATGACGATCCCGACGATCCGTGGTCGGAGAAGAACACCCGGCAGCACGCGGCGTTCCTCGAGCAGGTCAAGGGTGAGGATCGACAGCGGTGCCTGGAGTGGTTCGCGACGATCCCGCTGTGGCTGGATCTGGGTGAGTTGCGGGTGGTGCACGCGTGCTGGCATGACGACTCGATCGAGCTGCTCGAGGAGCACTGCGGCTCAGCCGCTCCGTTCACGGAGTTGGGGCACCTGGTGGCGGCGGCTCCCGAGGGCGGCTATCTGCACGACGCGGTCGCGACGCTGCTGAAGGGACCGGAGATCAGCCTCGTCGCCCATGGGCAGCCGGAGTACCACGACAAGGACGGTATCCCGAGGGACAACGCCCGGGTGCGGTGGTGGAACGGCGAGGCGCGCACGCTGCGCGATATCGCCGAAATGGGCGGAGGGTTACGGACTTCCGACGGCGAACCCTATCCCCCGCTGCCTGAGGTCGAGCTCAGCGGTGCTGAGCGGTCGTATGTCTACACCGCGGAGGTTCCGGTGTTCTACGGGCACTACTGGCGGCAGGGTTCACCGGAGCACCGGCATGACTGGACCGACTACACCGCGTGCGTGGACTTCAGCGCCGTCAAGGGCGGAAAGCTCACGGCGTATCGGTGGTCCGGTGAAGCCAAGATCGATCCCGGGAACTATGTGACGACTGGTTGATGTTGGCTGGCATCAGCTGCGCGAGTGGCGATGTCGGTCTCGCTTCCTAGAATTGATGACAGCTCACGAGTGGACGACTGTTCGGGTACCTGGCCCGTCGTCCCGGCAACCGCGCGACCACCGCACGGTGCCCCAGGGGAAGAGCGGGCACGCGAAGCGTGCAAGAGGTGGACGTCCGGGGGTGGCGTCACCAGAAGGGCGCACGATGACAGATGACGAGATCACTCCGGCCGATGCCGCTCTGCGCGAACGGCTTCACGAATTCCACGTGCACATTCCGTGCGGCGGTATCCGTGGGCCGGTGCCGGGCGGCACTTGCGGGCCGCGGCTGTGGCAGTCGTGCCGGTGCGAGGACAATCCGGTGCGTTGGCCGATGGCAGACGTGTCGCGGGAGGCGGACCTGTGCACAGTCTGCCTCCGAGGCACCGCAGGTGGTGTCTCACGGTGGTCGTGGCTGGCGTGCGAGAACTGCCGGGAGGTCAACTCGGCGGTCAGCCGGAAGTGGGGCGTGTCGTTCCCGCTCGGGAGGCACAGCCTGATGAACCGGGCCGGAGTACGGGGCGGCGCGTCGGCAGCCGAGCGCGCCAAGCAGCTGCAGAGGCTGAGCGGATCCATCGGCGGGCAGATGCACCTGTGGGAGTGGCGCCACGAGGAGTACCGCCGACTGGCGTCGCGGTTCGACCCGCAGGCGGACGTTCCGCTGCGGGTGTGGCAGCAGGAGTACCCGCCGAGCCTGGACGCGTCGTGGGATGCGTTCCAGCGGATGCTGGGGCCGGATGTTCCGCTGAGGGGGTGAATGATGACGGCCACAAACATCGGCAAACTTTTGTCGCCGACCCGGCAGCCCCGCTCCTGGAAACACTCTTGAAGGTCTCAAACATGAGTTCCAGCTAGAACTACCCAGGCAATTGCTGGCCGGTGAACTGCCGCACCCATCGGAGCCCTCAAAGCAATAGTCCGATATGCCCCCTTTTCAGCAAACACATCCTGATGGACCTGGGCGTGGTGGACTTGTTCTAGACTGCAAGCGGGAAGCAGACTCACAGGGGGACGCCGGATGACAGACGACTCTCAGCACTCAGGGCACGGCGAAGGAGAATCCCTCACCCTCCCGTCCATATCCGGAGGGCAAAAGGGCGAGGTCGTCGTTTCACTCCAGCCTGAGGGCCTCATCGTCGGAGGCGATCCAGAAGGTGTTGACTCCTACCTGGACCGGGTTCGGAAGCTCACCGGTAACGCCATCGAGGCTACCGGCCTCAACACCATGTCTCTGGGCAATGCGACCGGAATAGCAGCGGGTGTTACGTCTCTTCTCGGCAACGCGGGAAGGTTTGTACAGCTGCATCCCGACAGCCTGAAGGCGATCCAGGAACACAACCTGATCCCCGGGACCGACGGGTTCTTCCGCATGATGACTCGGGGTGCCGACGGGAAATTCCTCGAACAACTTCAGTGGCGCCACGCCAATATCAACCCAGCGCAGCTGATGTCGGTGCAGATGATCGCCGTGCAATTGGCGTTGAAGTCGGCTGTTACGGAAGTAACCGAGGCCGTTCAACGGGTTGAGGGCAAGGTAGATGAACTTCTCCGCTTGGCGAATGCCAGTAGGGCTGGTGATGTACTCGCTGACCGCGCCTCTCTTGACCGGATGGTCCGATATCTTGACACCCATGGGCGCTTGGCAGACGCCGATTGGGACTCGATTGCCAGCACCGGCCCGTACCTCACTCGAACTGTTGAGCAGCTCCGACAGCACGCGCACCGCACGCTGGACTCGTTCAGCGGTGATCTCACCCTCCGAGCCCGCGCAGGCCTGATCCAGCAAGCCGTTGAGGACAACCGCCTCGGGGAAACACTGAACCTTCTTGTCGTAGCTGAAGAGTCGCTTTACAAGTGGCAACGCCTGCGAATCGCTCGAGTCAAAGCCACGGAGCCAGATCATCTGCAGACTGTGCTCGACGATGCGCGAGACCTTATCGCGAAGCAAACAGAGGAAGACGGCGGGCTCTATCAACGCGCGCGAGACGTACTGGACACCATCAGCCGAACAGAAACGACGGATGGCTTCTGGTTCTGGGCAGTCGACACGTTGAAGCGCGATCTACCGGTCTTGCGCGAGGATCTCGACCGCTTCGCCCGCGCCCGTCGCGCTCAACTATCAGACTGGCAAGAGCTTTACGCTCCAACTCTTGCTGAGGCTGCGAGTTATGTCGTCGAGTTGGCTACCGACAGTGCTGCCAAGGCAATTAATGCGGCGGGCGCCGGCATCTCATCGATTGCGTCGTTCCTAACCAGAAGTCAACGCCCGAGCGAGCCAGTTCAGTCGCCAACCCTAGAGGATTCCGCCTCCTGATATTGGCGCACCCGCAACTACCTTGATGGGCTAACGAACTGAAATCCCGGCGTCCGAAACCGATTGAGCACAAGAGAATCTCCCGCCCCGCGGCTGGCCCCGGCACACCCTAGAATGCCGTCATGGGGCAACGACCGACGGCGACGCTCGGCGAGCGACTGCGCGACCTGCGCTGTCAACGCGGGCTGAGCATCCGCCAGCTCGCCGCTGACGTCGGCTGCTCCCCCAGCCACATCTCACAGTTCGAACGAGGGATCTCCGAACCCTCGATCGGGCTGCTCACCACGCTGGCGGCAGCACTCGACGTGCCGATGGACACGTTGTTCCCCCGCACCGAGGGGGCCGGCACAGCAGGCGCGGACAACAAGGCCCGGGTGCGGCGCGCCCATCATCGACCCGAGCGCGCGGTCGGCCCCGGGGTCCGGGCACAGCAGCTGCTGCCGGCGGATGACGACGCCGTCGGCTTCTGCGAATACGTCTACGAGCCGGGCGCCGACGCATCCGCTGAGACGGCGGGCCCACAGTACGGCGTGGTCACCGAGGGCACGATCGACATCGAGCTCGACGACGAGGTGGTCACGCTGCGGGAGGGCGACTCAATCACGTTCGACGCCACCGTCCCCCACCGGTTCCGGAATCGCTCGCTCGCCCCCGCCCGGATGATCTGGTTCTCGACCGCCCGCTAGCCCTCCTGCCCCTGACGCAGGTACTCCTGCCAGTCCATCCCGAGTTCCAGGGCGGCGGCCATCCGCACCAGCCGGATGACATAGGCGCGCGGGAATCCCGCTCGGCTGCTGACCATCCGCAGGCCGAGACCGTTGATCATGGCCGAGAGCCGGTCCGCGGTCGCTGTGGGGTCGGCGCACCGCACCACCTCGGACTCGACGCCTTCCTCGAGCAGTTCGCGTACGGTGTCGGCCCAGCCGGTGTCGAACCGCTCGGAGATGAGCGCGATCTCGTCGTGGCGCAGACCCGACACCCACATCTCCACCCACAAGCGCCAGTTCCAGTCGTCGCTGGAGATCGGCAGCGCCAACCGGATCAGCCGGTCCAGCCTCTGCACGACGGTGCCGGTGTCACGCACGATCTGGCGGGCACGCTCGACGTCGTCCTCGGCGGTAGTGCGCAGCATCTCGACGAGCAGCGCCTCCCGGGAGGGGAAGTGGTAGTGGGCCAGGCCCTGGCTGCCGCCGGCCTCGGCGACGATGTCGGCGATGCGGGCACGCTCCAGCCCGTGTCGCAGCACGACCTTGCGGGCCGCTTCGAGCAGTTGTGCCCGACGGGCGGCGGCACGCTGCGCCCGCGACGACGCGCGGTCATCCGGCTCAGAACTCACTGAATGACTGTTCAGAGTCTGCCTCCCATCCCGTTGCCTGTCGCGAGGACATATCCCGCATATCCGCAGCCAGTACGGCTTATTCTCGATCAGAATTCGTTTCACTGAATAGCTGTTCAGAAAACCCGTTTGTAAATTCTTGTTACGTGGCGCCGACAACCGCCACGACGTCCGGTATTCCTCAAAACAGCTGCTGTACAGCAGATACCCACAGCAGCGACTGCGGACGGCGCAGCGCAGCGCAGCAGCACCACCGACACAGGTGTTCATTTTCCGTGAACATCAGCGGCGTCCCGGGTCGCGCGACCGAGAGGAACCACCATGACCGTCACCGACGCATCCCCTGTCACCGAGAAAACGCTCTATCCGCAGACATTGGCTGAGGCTGTTCCCGACGACGCCAAGATCGCCGAAGTGCGGGCCCGGCTGGAAAGCGCCGGCGTGAAATACGTGCTGTCGTGCTGGATCGACCTGTTCGGTATCCCGAAGACCAAGCCGGTGCCGATGAGCGACTTCGAGGCGCTGTGCAAGGGCAAGGGCCCGCAGTTCGCGGTGCACTCGGTGTCGTTCGTGCCGGAGCTGACCGCCGCGGACTCCGATCAGATCCCGGTGCCCGACCTGGACGCGGTGTACATCTGCCCGTGGGACACCAGCATGGCGATCATCTTCGCCGACCTGTTCTGGGAGGACAAGCCGTACAACGTCTGTCCACGCCTGGCGCTCAAGCGCGCGATTGCCGAAGCGGCACAGAAGGGTTACGTCGGCTACGCCGGCATCGAGCCGGAGTTCATCGTCATGCGCTACGACGAGAACGGCCAGCCCGTCAAGGCATTCGACGACGACCCCCGCCAGGTCGGCGGGCTGCGGCCCCGCCGGCAGGCGTTCGGCTACGACGTCGAGTTCTCGCTGGACTCCATGTCCTTCCTCAAGGAGATGATGGACATGCTCGAGGGCCTGGACTGGGGACTGCACGATGTCGTCGCCGAGGGGGCGTACTCACAGTTCGAACTGGACTTCCACTACACCAACCTGCTGGAGATGGCCGACCGGCTGGTGTTCCTGCGGCTGGCGCTCAAGGAGGTCGCCAAGAAGCACGGCATGTTCGTCACGTTCATGCCGAAACCGACGACGGGCGACTGGCGTTCGGGTGCGCACATCAACTTCTCGCTGCGCTCGCTGGACGCGCCGGAGGCGAACCTGTTCGAGTCGCCCGACGGCGGGTGGAGCGACGAGGCGCGGTACGCGGTGGGTGGACTGCTGGCGCACTCGGAGGCGCTGACGGCGATCACGTGCCCAACGGTCAACTCCTACAACGGACTTGTGCCGCGCGTCGGCGGGTTCGAGGGCGGTACGGTGACGTGGGCGCCGACGAACATCACCTACGGGCACAACAACCGGGCCGCGCAGTTCCGGCTGCCGCAGAGCCGCTACTGCATCGAAAACCGCGCCGCCGACATGTGCATGAACGTATATCTGGCGCTGGCGTGCACGCTGGCCGCCAGTGTCGAGGGTGTCACGCAGCGGATCGATCCGGGCCCGCCGACCGACCGGGACCTGTACTCGATGACGCCGGAGGAAGCTGAGGAGCTGGGCATCCGGCGGCTGCCGCGCAACCTGCTGGAGGCGGTCGGGCATCTGAAGACGGACACGCTGGTTGGCGAGGTACTGGGACCGACGATGCTCAACTCGTACCTTGCGTACAAGCTCGACGAGTGGGAGCGTTACCACCAGGCAGTTACCGACTGGGAGGTGGCCGAATACCTTCGGCTGTACTAGAGATGAGCGACTGCGCGTACTTCGAGCTGGGCGATGTCGAGCTGCAATCGGGTGAGACGCTGCGCGACGCGCGGCTGGCGTACAAGACGTACGGGCAGCTGAACGCGGCGGGCGACAATGTCGTCGTCCTGCCCACGTTCTACACCGGTACGCACGTGCGCAACGAGGGGTTCTTCGGGCCGGGGCGCGCGATCGACCCGGCGCGGCATTTCGTGGTGTCGGTCAACATGTTCGGCAACGGGGTGTCGACGTCGCCGAGCAACGCGGACCCGGAGCAGCGGGGCCGGCGGTTCCCGCGCGTGACGCTGTACGACAACGTTCGCTGCCAGCACCGGCTGCTGTTCGAGGGGCTGGGGGTGCGGCGGATCGCGTTGGTGGCCGGCTGGTCGATGGCGGGCTGCCAGACCTATCACTGGGGTGCGATGTATCCGGACGTGGTGGACGCGATCGTGCCGTTCTGCGCGTCGGCGAAGACGTCGCCGCACAACTTCGTGTTTCTGGAGGGGGTGAAGGCGGCGCTGCAGGCCGATCCGGCGTGGGCGCGGGATGAGCGGCCGGTGGCGGGGCTGAGGGCGTTCGGGCGGGTGTATGCGGGGTGGGCATACTCGCAGACGTTCTTCCGGGAGGGGCTGTACCGGGAGCTGGGGTTCGAGACGGTCGAGGATCTGCTGGTGGACTGGGAGAACGACCACGTCGACAACTGGGACGCCAACGACCTGCTGGCCAAGCTGTGGAGCTGGCAGTACGCCGACATCAGCGCAAACCCGATGTATGACGGTGATTTTCAGGCGGCGTTGCGGGCGATCACGGCGCGGGCAATCGTGATCCCGTGCACGCAGGATCTGTACTTCACCCCTGAGGACAACGACCTCGAGGTCGCACATATGCCGAATGCCGAGCTGCGGCCGTACGACTCACCGTATGGACACTGCGTGGCCAGCCCGGGTCGCGACCCGGCGTTCCAGGAGTTTCTGGACGAGGCGATCCGGGAGGTGCTGGCTTAAGTTCCGTCGGGGCTGCCTAGGCCCACCCCAGCGCAAGCATCTGGATCGGTTGTACCCGTCGGGTTATCGCAAGGGCGATGCGCCCTCAGTGCACCAGCGGTGCGTGGGCTCGAGCGCGCCCTCATTGCTCTCCTGTCAACCCGATGACGATCGGATAGGTGGACCGAACGACGACGTCGGGGAACTGAGCAAGCAACGCCATGACGAAGGCGGAACGTTTCACGTTCAGGTCGTTGAGGAGCTCGTCATGACTCAACTCCCTGGCTTCGTTCAGCTGCTTCCAGGCGGTGACGATCATCCACGCGGGCACCAGTTGCGGCCCGGTTCCGAGTCGCTCCGAGCGTGAGGTCTCTACCCACACACCATCGGCGTCAAAGCGAACGATCCTGTTCAACCTCTTGTTGGAGAGTGTTTCGATCTCGGGGTTGCGCTCGACGACGGTTCTGATGCGAACCAATAAGTCGTCGTCGAGCTGCGCCGAGCGCGGCTGCGTGGAAATAGCTCACCTCCATCTGACGCGACCCCGTTCTGCGGCTGACGTCAAGATAACGCGTCGGCGCCGTCCTTCGCCCTACCCGAGGTGAATCGGGAGATACTTCTGTCGTGCGCCCCGTCGGAAGGATTCGTCGATGAGCCGCGATCTGGTCGATCCGCTGCTGCTCGGTCAGCGCGTGGTGGCGATTCTGGAGACCGGACAGCGCGACGCCACCTACAAGCTCGCCACACTGATGGCGCTCATCGAGCACTGCATCGAGAATCTACCCGCCCATCCCGAAGACACGCTGCCAGTACCGATCCCGGAGCTGGCCCACCGGGTGCTGGCGATCTACTGGCGGCAGGTCCGCCCCTTCGAGGGACACGAACTCGTCCAACGCCGAACCGGAAAGAACGCGCGAATCACCGACGCCACCAAAGAGCTGCGCGCCGCCGCACGGACCGGCCACTCGGCGCTGTCGTTAGAAGTCGCGATGCAGCGCGCACCCGAGGCATACCGGCGCACCATCGACAAGATCGTGCTGGCCCTGGCCAAACAACCCCTGCCACGCCTGCAGAAGCTACCTGGATCGGCCACCAGCGACCCGTTCCTCTACGACGACTCCTACCTCGGCGAGAACGTCTCCCGCCGAACGCTGCGCGAGCACGGCGACGCCATCGTGCTCAAACCAGGAGTCGCCCACGGACTGGCGCGCCTCGCGGGTCTGCTGCGGCCGGCGCTGGAAATCATGTGGGTCGAAGACGTCCGCCGGATGAACAAGTTCCTCGACGCCCAGGTACCCGACGTCGCCGGGCACCTGTTCGGACGCGAACGCACCGCCCTGGCCGCGGTACGCGAACCATTCAAGGACGCGTTCGGCCCGCACTGTTTCTACTGCGGCAGGCATCTACCCGCCAACAACCCCATCGACCACGTGCTGCCCTGGTCGTTGGTCGGCATCGACGGACTGGCCAATCTCGTGCTGGCGTGTGCCCGATGCAACGGAGACAAAGGCGGCGCACTGCCGTCGGTCGACATCGTGGATCAGGTGCTGTCTCGAGACCGAAACACCCTCGAAGACATCGCCGCCGACATCCAGTGGCCAACACAGTACGAACGCGTGACCGCAGCCGCCCGCGGAATCTATCGCGGCCAACCCACCGGAGTACCAACATGGTCGGGATACAAGAGCACTGCGCGCCTCGACATCAGCTTCGCACCCGAGTGGATCAGAGCCGTCCGCACATCCGACTTCTGAGTCGAAGAATTTGCGTGAGCTTTGGCGCAGCGCGGGTCCTGCACCGAGTGGATCCGACGGGATGTCAACCGGTGCTCTTTGGTCGATAGACACCTCCACCCAGCGTCACTCACAGCGAACCCGATCCTCCCCGCTCTCAGCGGGGCCAGAAGGCGTGGTAGTACCCAGAACCAATTCTCCGCAAGGCGACATTCTTCGTACATCACGTACTTATTCTTGGTACATGACGAGCTCAGCAAATAATCCGACAGACTCACTGCTGGCGGCTCTGTCGAAGGCCCGCATCCCTGTGGAGAACCACAAGTTCATACGGCAGATCACCACCGCCGTCGGTGTCGTCGATTATCGGGCCGTGGACCACGGCCACCGGCCGTACATCATTGCAACCCGTCATGACGGCTCGCCGGACCTCCATATCTACTACGGCTACACCAACGGCTTCACGTCCCGTGAGGAAGCGATGCGTGCAGCCGGTCCCGGAGCGGCCTGCGAGCCGAGTTCGCGTAAGGGGACGTGGTATGTCGAACATCCGGTAACGAAGGTGCGCCCAGCCGGCGACAGAGCTCGAAGTATCCGACGCGAGGGCGGTATCTGTGAGTGTGGGATGCAACTGTCACTAACCGGCGTGTGCGCGAGCTGCGACTGAGGGTCCTTGACTGCAACCTGCCGCTGGACCTCAGACGCTCGGCACATTCAAACGCCGAACCAGATCCGGTCCGCCGACCTCGCGGATGAAGTCGGGGTCACCGCAAACCACCAGTTGGTCACGGGCGCGGGACAATCCGACGTAGAGCCGCTCGCGGGAGCGTTCGAACTTCCCTGTCTCGTTGACGACGAGCACCACACAGCGGCGCTCGAGACCTTTGAAGCCGAGAACGTGGCCGTAGAACACCTGGTCGGTGTCCCAGAAGGTATCCCAGTACGCCTTGTTGCCGTTCTTCTGCCGCTCGGCCTGCTCGGGATGGCGGCTGCCGGTGGTCAGTAGCGCGAGATCCTCGGGCCGCCAGCCCTGTTCGAGGAGCAGTTCGATCTGGTCGTCGCCGGCGTCCATCGCCTCCTCGCGGGCACAGGGGATGAAGGTGACCGCGGGACCTTCACCGCCGAGGTAGCGCATCGGATGGTCGACGAGCGGCTGGAACGCGTTGGCGATCTGGCGGGTGTTACGCAGGTTGTGGTCGAGGATCAGCGGAACCAGCGGCACCGGCGGAGAACCGTGGCGGTCGAACACCCGCTGGCCCTCGTCGGTGAAGACGTAGAGGCCGCTCTCGTCGGGGTCCTTGAGCGCCGCGAGCAGCGGATCCCACCAGGCGTCGGCGAAGTCCTGGGCCTCGTCGACGACGATCGCGTCGAACCGATGCCCCGGTTCGAGTTGTGCTGCCAGCTCGGCCATCTGGAGTGGCAGGTCGTGTTCCCAGAACTGCACGGTCTCCTCGGTGCGCAGCGCCTCGTCGGGGCCCTCGGGGGCGCCCCACTGCATGCCGAGGGCGTGAAACTCGCCGACATAGGCCGGCTGCTGGCGGCGCGGCCAGGTCGCGGAGACACGTTCAAGGTAGGACGCCAGGCCGTGGGAGTAGCAGACGAGGGCGACGCGCTGGCCACGCTGGGCCAACCGGCGGGTCTGCTCCATCGCCAGGAAGGTCTTACCGCTACCGGCGCCGCCACGGACCTCGACCCGGTTGAGCAGCCGGATGGCGTCGAGGATGACGGCCTGGTGCTCGGTGAGGGCGTCGGCGGCGTCTTCGTTGGCCAGTGCGCGGGCGACGACGTCGCGCTGGGGCAGGCCACGGCCGGACAGGGCGGTGCTGAGCTGGTCGATACCCTCCTTGGTGAGCAGGGGCCGGTCGAGTTCCTGCTTCAGCAGCACGTAGCGCAGCTTGTCGACAAGGGTCACGAGGTCGTTGCGGTCGATGACCTTCCAGCGAGGACAGTCCGGCAGGCCGAAGTCGTCGGGCAGTTCGGTGTTGGGCAAGACAACGATGTGGTCCCAGCGCAGCCGGCCCTGGGTCCAGCGGGGGTCCTTCTCGACGAAGTCGCGCAGGGCGTAGCAGGCCTCGCGGGCCTGCCGGACCGGGTGGATGGTGCGTTCGCGACCGCCGCGGATCTGGCGCCAGGCCTCACCGTCGTGCCAGACCTCGCCGCCCTTGACCTCGATGCAGACGATGCCGGCGCCCTCGATGGCGACGACGAAGTCGACCTCGTGGTCCTTGAGATGGTCGGTGACCCGCTGTCCGGGCACGACAAGGTCATTGGGCTCAAGCTGATCGATCAGCGCCTGGTAGGTGCTGCGCTCAGATGCGTTGAGCCGCGGGTGTTCGTCGGGTGTGATGCTCACGGGCGTGAACCCCCGGGCTTCCGGCGAGACCTCATTCCTCCCCCTCCCCAGTAGGTGTTGTACCGATGTTAGCCAGACTGCATATCGCGGTCCGCGACACACATCAGCGGTGTCGGGTGCGGCCGGAGCCCGCTCTCACAGCCACACCCGACCTCTCAGACGCGTGGCGAGATCAATCTGCGTATACGGACGACGACAGTTCTCTACTATGGCGCGCGTGGGCGGGCATCTCTTCATAATCAACGGGGACCTGACCAAGGTCGCATGCGATGCGTTGCTGGTGCCGACCGATAAAAACTTCAGGGTCGAGGCGCCGTGGCGCGCCCTTGTGAGAGGGCACAAGATTCCGGAGAAGTGGGGCTCCAAGCGCGTGATCGCGCTTCCGGCCAGTGACAAGGAACCACAGGTTTGGTTGGGGAATGTCGGCCAGCTCGGCGATGGATCTGATTTCTCTGTATTCGCACCGACAGTAGAATCCTTCGTCGTTCAAGCCGCTGACAAGCTGCGGAGCGCTAAACACAAGCGCATCTACGATTGGCCGAAGCCTCGGCTCGCGCTCAATGTCGTCGGATCCGGTCTGGGTGGAGGTTCCGCCAAGAAAGGCAGTCTGATCCGCGGACTCATAGAGAAGCTTACGACGCTTGCCGATGAGATCGACGTGGACATCATCCTCGTTACATACGGCCCCAAGCCCTACGCTGCGGCTCAACGTGCGCGACGCCGGTACGTCCAGAAGGAGAGCAGGACATGGCGGTTCCACCCGAAAGCCAATCCGGACCTCATCCGCGAAGCACACCGATTGGCCGAGGAAGCCATCGAACGTCACCTGGTTCTGTTCATAGGTGCGGGCGTTAGCGCCGGTGCTGGCGTCCCCGCATGGAAAGAACTACTCGAAGTCCTTGCTGCAGAAACCGAATTCGACGATGAGACCAGAGCGCAGCTCGCTGAGAAAGATCTGAGGGATCAGGCCACCCTCATCGAAAGCGAACTGGCACGCAGGGGCATTCGCATGAGAAAGATGGTGAGTGCCGCTCTCAGAGAGTACCGACGCTACTCACTGACCCACGGGCTCCTGGCTTCTCTGCCGAGCAAGGAAGCAGTAACAACCAACTTCGATAACCTCTTCGAGACTGCCTATAAGAGCCGTGGCCGTCGTCTGGCGGTGCTGCCAGACAACCCCCGCAAAACGGATGGTCACTGGCTGCTTAAGCTGCACGGTTCGGTCGAGCGCCCCGATGAAATAATCCTGACCCGGTCCGACTACCTGAGCATGCCCCGCCAATACGGCGCTCTCATGGGTCTCGTCCAGGGTCTCCTACTGATGCGGCGCATGGTCTTCGTCGGGTACTCACTGAGCGACGAAGACTTCCATGAGTTGATCGACGAGGTGCGGGCTGCTCGTGGAGACACAGACATCGGGAGAGGGGTCGCGCTCACCCTTTTTTCGGATCCGTTGGACGAGAAGCTGTGGGAGAAGGACCTGGACATCGTGCCGATGGTCACCAGCCCGAGGATCTCAGTTCCAGTCGCAGCCAGGGAACTCGAACTGTTCCTCGACCTCGTCGGCTATCTATCGACATCGTCGGCGAGCTTCTTCCTCGATAGCACCTACAGCGATCTGTCCGACTCAGAAGCAGAGTTGCGTGACGCGCTAGCTCAACTCGCCGTGAAAACGGGCGGAAGTCCCGTCGACAGCGTCGGCCATCTCGTCGAGATGTTCCTCAGGGACCACCTCGGGGCATAACTCTGCCGTGAAAACCCCCGGGCAGGTCGCCTCATTGCGCCTTCTCCTCATTGCGAGGGTGTCAATTTTCAGGCCTACGCTAGCCGCAAAGTGGAGAGGAACACCAGCGTGACCGCAGAAAAAGAACACCCGATACCGGTATGGACTCTGACCACCGAAGCAATCTCGACCCCCGATCTGGGCAATGACTCGGTGATGACACCGGAACGCCTGACCGAGCTCAGATCAGCTCTGGCTGCCCTAGCAGACACTCCCCTTGTGACCCTGGAAGCCCACCCCCTTCCCAAGGAACGAGCTCGCGGTGGTGGGATTCCTCTCCGCGCGGGCAGCCCTCTCGCAAGACATCTTTCACAACTAGTCGCTCAGACAGCGGAATCGTCCTCAGCCGCAGCGAAGGCCGCGATGTCAGGCGAGGTTCTGTATCGGATGGTTGTTCCAGCCAAGGTCGCCGCGCAGGTCGGCAGCGGCTTCATCCGCCCCATGACCTCCAAGGCCGCAGCCGGGGGTATCCATGAAACGCCCTGGAAATCCCGGAGGCTCCTGACCTTGGAAACGAGGATGCAGGTATGCCGAAGGAACAGTCGCCCGGGAAGCCGACGACACGTCGATACAGTGCCGAGGAGAAGGCCGCCGCG